>Ga0070741_10002340_pt1 | contig 51663 bp, 49 predicted proteins | sample Coa_R1_4_FD_66440 | JGI IMG/M metagenome (GOLD analysis project Ga0070741, IMG submission 66440) | Surface soil microbial communities from Centralia Pennsylvania, which are recovering from an underground coalmine fire - Coalmine... | ecosystem: Environmental > Terrestrial > Soil > Unclassified ... | reverse complement strand
GGCCTCGGCGCGCGGCAGATCGTAGATGGCGCGGTTCATCATGAAGGTGTCGGCGGGCGGCAGATCCCAGAGGAGCTGCTGCTTCTGGCCCATGACCAGCGTGATCTGCCGCAGGAACGCGTCGTCGCGCTTGCGCGGATCGCGGGCGTCGACGCGCACCGTGCCGCTCGTCGGGTGGAGCAGGCCCGACAGGACCTTCAGCGTCGTGGTCTTGCCCGCGCCGTTCGGGCCGAGGAAGCCGACGCGCTCGCCCGCCGCGATATCGAACGACAGCTCGTCGACGGCGCGCATGGTGGTGTAGCGGCGGCGGAACACCGACGCCAGGCTCGCCCACACGCCCGCCTCGCGCTGGTGCACGCGGTACTCCTTGACCAGCTTCTCGACGTGGATTTGCGGCGCGGGCATGGACGAGCGGAGCATGATACAAGATCCGATGATGCGAAGCTCGCTCCCGTTTCTCGTCGCTGTGGGGCTGGCCGGCTGCGCGACGCACGAGACGCCGCGCGACGAGCGGCCGCTGATCGTCGCCGCGCCGCCGTCGCTCAAGGCGCCGTTCGACGACGTCGCGCGCGCGTACCAGGCGCGCCACCCGGGCGCGCTGGTGACCATCTCGACCGCGGCGCCGCTCGAGCTGCTCACCGCCGGCGCGCCGCTCGACGTGATCGCCGCCGAGTCGAGCGACGCGCTTTCGCCGATCGCGCCGCGTTTGACCGAGCGGCGCGACTTCGCCTCCAACCCGCTGGTGCTGGTCGAGCGGCAGGGCGCGCCCAAGGTGCAGGCGCGCGCGCTCGGCGTCACGCCGTGGGTGCAGCGGATCGCGCTCGGCGATGGGCGCGCGGACGCGACCGGCGCGGCGGCGGAGGCGGCGCTCGGGCGGCTCGGGTTGCGCCGCGAGCTGGACGCGCGGCTGATGTACACGGCGACCACCGAGCAGGCGATCGAGCGCGTCGTCGACGGGCGCGCCGAGTTGGCGTTCGCGCGCGCGTCCGATCTCGCGGGCCGCGACAACCTGCAAATCGCCGAGCGCGCCGACGCGGGCGAGAGCCGCTACCCGATCGCGATCGTCGCCGGCACGCCGCGCCTCGCCCCCGCGCGCGATTTCCTCGACGAGGTCTTGCACGGCGAAGGCCCGCACGCGTTCTCGTCGCGCGGCCTTTCGCCCTCAGCCGCGCCGTAGTCGATCCAGCTCGACCTCGAAATCCGCCGGTCGCGGCGACGAGAGCGCGATCGCCGCGCCGGTGATCGGATGCTTGAAGCCGAGCGTGGCCGCGTGCAGGAGCAGGCGGCGCGACTCGATCGGCTCGTGCCCCGCGGCGGTGAAGTCGCGGATGTAGACGCGCTCGCCGACGAGCGGATGGCCCGACTCGGCGAGGTGGATGCGGATCTGGTGCGTCTTGCCGGTCTCGAGCCGCACCTCGCACAAGGTCGCGCGCGGTAATTTTTCCAGCGCGCGCACGTGCGTCACCGCGCGCTTGCCCTGGCCCACGTGGCGCGTCGAGCCGCGCAGCCCGTCGCCGCGATCGGTCACGAGGCGCGTCTCGATGCGCACGTCCTTGACCACGCCGTGCGCGACGCAGTGATAGGTGCGCTCGACGTCGTGCTCGCGGAACATCGTCTGCAGCGCGCGCTCGGCCGCTTTCGTGGTGGCGAACAGCAGCAGCCCCGACGTGTCCTTGTCGATCCGGTGCACCACGTGCAGCGGCCGCGCGTTGCCGCGCCGTCCCTGCCGGCGCCACGCCTCGCGCACGAGATCCATCGCCGTGCCGCTCTCGCGCTTCTCGTACGGCACGCTCGACACGCCGGTCGGTTTGTCGATCACGACCACGTGCGGGTCTTCGTAGACGATCGCCGCGCGCAAGGGCGCGGCCGGCGTCGGCGCCTGCTCGTCGAGCGCCAGCTCCTGCCCGCACCCGACGCGCGCGCTCGGATCGATCGCCAGCGCGCCGTCGAGCGTCACCTTGCCGCGCTCGCACAGGCGCCGCGCGCGCGCCCACGGCAGCTCGGCCACGTGCCGCCGGAGCACCGCCGCGACGGTGAGCCCGTGCTCGTCCGCCGCCACTCGAAACCGCGCGTTCGCCATCGGCGGCGATGCTAACATCAGGTGAAGGCTTTCCGTGACGCCCGACATGAACTTCACGATGCGAATCCTCTTCATCGCCACGCTGCTCGCCGCCGCCGGCTGCGGCTCCTCCGACGGGCGCGCGACCAATTTGTTGTGCGCCTACTGCACCGACGACAGCCAGTGCGGCGGCAACCCGTGCTTCGAGGACGCGTCGGGCTTTCGCTTCTGCGGCCGTACGTGCGAGGGCGGCTGCCCGTCGGGATTCTCCTGCATCGGGCTCATGGGCACCGGGCCGGGCGTGGTCGAGACGTGCTTCCCCGACAACGAGGCGTGTCAGAGCAGCATCGTCCCCGACGGCGGCGTCTTCTTGCCGGTCGATCTCTCGGGACCGCAGGACGGCAGCGGCAAGAATCCCGGCGGCACGCCCGTCGGTGGGCCGATCGGCCCGACCGGCGGCACCGTCGATCGGCTGTTCTTCGGCATCACCGGCGACACGCGTCCCAGTCAGTGCGGCTCGGCGTATCCGCAGGCGGTCATCAACAGCATCTACACCGGCTTCAAGTCGAAGGGCGTGCAGTTCGTCGTCGACCAGGGCGATCACATGTTCAACTGCGGCTACGGCGCGGCGGCGGTCGCGGGCGCGCAGCAGCAGCTCGGCTACTACCTCGCCGCGGCCAACATCCTCGGCAAGACCGTGTTCATGACCATGGGCAACCACGAGTGCTCGGGCTCGTCCTCGTCGCTGTGCTCGCCGACCGCGTCGAACGGCCCCAACCCGAACTACACCGCGTTCATGCAGGCGATGGCGCCGATCTCGAACCTGCCGTACTACCGCTTCGACGTAACCACCAACACCGGCCTCGCGGTGTTCATCGTGATCGCCGACGACGCGTGGGACGCGACCCAGCAGTCGTGGCTCACCACGCAGCTCACCGACGCCGACGCGCACGCCAAGTACACCTTCGTCTCCAAGCACCACCCCGACGGCAACACCGACCATCCCGAGTTCCAGATGATCTACGACCTCGTGCGCCAGCACCGCTACACGCTGTTCTTCACCGGCCACTCGCACCTCTACAAACGCGAGCACGGCGATCCGCGCGCGATGGTGCTCGGCTGCGGCGGCGCGCCGCTCGCGGGCGGCAACTTCTTCGGCTACGGCACGGTGGAGCAGGGCGTCGACGATCGCATCTACGTGAACGTCTACGACCAGGCGACCGGGAACGTGATGGACCAGTTCGACGTGGGCCCGCAATGACCAACCTGGGGTGACGCCTCCCCACCGCCGTCTCCGTAGGAATACGTAAAACGCAACGCTTCCGCGGTTTCGAGGGCTGGTATCCGGTTCGCAATAGCCGGCGCCCATGCGCTACTCGTACTTGCTGAGCTTCGTCCTCGCGGGTTGTTTGACCGGCACGTATACGCCGCCGCCGGGGCAGACCGGAGGCGGCGACGACGGGGGGGCTCCTTCGGGCTCGGCGGACCTCGCGGGCGCGCCGTCGGCGAATCCCGATCTCGCGGGCGTGCAGGGCACCGGCGTGAGTGGCACCATCTCCACCGACGCCACGTGGAGCACGCTGATCATGATCGGCGGCGACACCACGATCGCGCCCGGCGCCACGGTCACCGTCACCGCCGGCACCACCATCAGCGTCGCATCGGGCGCCAACTTGATCGTCGGCGGCAAGCTGCTCGTGCAGGGCACGTCGGCGATGCCGGTGAAGTTCGTGCCCGAGACGGCGATGGGCTCGTGGGGCGGCCTCTCGGTGAAGTCGGGCGGCTCGCTCGACGTCGCCTACGCCACCGTCGACTACGCGGTCACGCCGCTGAGCACGCTCGCCGGCGCGACGCTCGTCAAGCTCGACCACACCAACCTCACGCACTACACGGGCGTGGGCGCGCAGATCGGCTCGGCCGCGACCTTCACGTACGTGCGCGTCGAGTTCGGCGGCTCCGACGGCATCACCGTCAACGCCGGCGCCGCCGACACGGTCACCATCACCGACTCGATCTTCCACGCCACCGGCGGCGACGCGACGGTGGTGAACGCCGGCAACCTCACCTTCAATCACAACGCGGTCTACGGCGACACCGCCGGCGGCGGCCTCGGCCTCCACTGCGCCTGCCACTACTCGTCGACCGGCACGTTCCTCGTCGACCACAACGACTTCTACGACGCGGTCTACGGCTTCATGGCCAGCGACATGGGCGCGACGTCGAAGGTCAACAGCAACAACTTCTACCAGAACGGCAACGGCTGGGGCACCTCCGACGGCAACCCGGTCAACGCCGGCGTCGATCTCACCAACAACTACTGGGGCGGCGGCGCTCCTCCGCTCATCCAGGGGAACTCGCGGACCACCCCGTACTCGACGACCAAGATCGCCGGAACGGGCCCGCGCTGAGCGCTTGCAATTCTGCGCCGACTCGTCGAATAGTCCGCCCGCCGGACGGACGGAGGGCGCAGTGAAAATCTGGGCGGTGGCTTTCTTGGCGGCGACGATCGGGTGCGGCGGCGGAATGGCGCGCAATCGGCCGGGCGGAGTCGACGGCGGCTCCGACGGCGGAGGCGCGGGCTCGATCCCCGGCTGCGATCCCTCGCAGTCGATGCTCACCGACGATAAAGATCACGACGGCTACACGCCCGAGCAGGGCGACTGCAACGACTGCAACCCGCTCGTGAACCCCGGCGCGGTGAACCTGCCGGGCGATCCCACCGACTACGCGTGCAACGGCATGCCCGGCATCCAGACGCCGCCGTGCGACACGCTCAACGACGGCAAGAACGATCCGATGTCGCTCGCGCAGGCGATGGAGCTGTGCGATCAGCGCTTCATCGTCAGCGCCACGATGGTCGCGCCGTCCGATCCGCGCGCGCGCAAGGTGGTCGGCAAGTACGGCGTCGTCAAGACCAAGGCGGGGCGCAACATGGTGGTGCTCTCGACCGGGCTCGCCGGCGACGAGCAGGACGCGTCGTACGTGGTGCCGCAACAGGGCACGGAGCTCTCGGCGAAGAACACGGTGATGAACCCCGACCCGACGGTGCCCGCGCTCGCCGGCTGCAGCATGGACCAGCCGATGATGGTCAACGACTACAGCGAGTTCCTGCTCAAGCTGAAAGCGCCGTCGAACGCCTACTCGTTCTCGTTCAACTTCCAGTTCCTCTCGGCCGAGTATCCCGAGTTCGTCTGCACCAACTACAACGACGAATTTCTCGTGATGCAGGAGTCGGCGAACGAATTCGGGAAGCCGCAGAACATCTCGTTCGACGACAAGATGAACCCGATCACCGTCAACAACGGCCTGTTCACCGTCTGCACCAACGACACCTCGAAGCCGCAGGCGATGCACTGCACGCAGCCGGTCAGCGGCATCAACGGCACCGGCTACGAGGTCGACGACGGCTCGGGCATCCCCGTCGGCGGCTCGACCGGCTGGCTCACCACCACGTCGCCGGTCTCGCCGGGCGAGGTGGTGACGCTGCACTTCATGATCTTCGACGAAGGCGATCACATCTACGACTCGGCCGTGCTGATCGACAACTTCCAGTGGTCGCTGACGTCGATCGGCGCGCCGATGACCATCCCGTGATGCGGACGAGAGTCCGCGGCAATATAGTGCACAAAGGTGGCCCCACCGTCGGAGAAACGAAACCTACGTTACGCGATTCAGGCTAGGATGCGCGCTGCGCACCGTCGAGGAGGTTCGTGATGCGGAAGTTGCTCGTCTCGCTCTCGTGCCTGGTTTTGGCCGCCGGCTGCAGCTCGAACGGCGGCCGGCGCGGGAATCATCCCGGCGGCGGAAACGGCGACGGCGGCAGCAGCAACGCGCCGCCCGACATCCCCGGCTGCGACGTAAGCAAGTCGGGACCGAACGACGATCAAGACCACGACGGCTACACGCCGTCGACGGGCGACTGCAACGACTGCAACCCGTCGATCAACCCGGGCGCGATCCAGATCCCGGGCGACTCGACCGACTACGCGTGCAACGGCCAGCCGGGCGTGGTCCCGTCGTGCGCCGGCGCGAACGGCCTGCGCGACGCGACGTCGCTCGCCAACGCCATGGACCTGTGCCCGCCGTTCCTCATGAGCGCCACGCTGGTCGGCCCGTCGGATCCGAAGGGCCGCAAGGTGCTCGACCACTTCGGCATCCTCAAGCCGATCACCGGCTCGAACTTCTCGCTGATCTCGAGCGGCATCGCCGCCGACAAGAACGATCCCGACTTCGACAAGATGAACGAAGAGGATCCCGGCACCGACTTCACCACCAACGGCGGCACCAACGACTTCCCGAACCCGCAGCCGAACCTGCCGGGCGCGATGGGCTGCAGCCAGGCGCAGCCGATGACCGTGAACGACTACACCGAGCTGGTCGTCAAGCTCAAGGCGCCGACCAACGTGAACTCGTTCTCGTTCGACTTCCAGTTCTTCTCGGCCGAGTACCCGGTCTACGTCTGCACGATGTTCAACGACGAGTTCCTGGTCTTGCAGGAGTCGCAGGGCGAGTTCCAGTCGCCGACCAACATCGCCTTCGACAACAACAAGAACCCGGTGACCGTGAACAACGGCTTCTTCACCGTGTGCACCAACGACACGTCGAAGCCGCAGACGCAGAACTGCAAGCACCCGGTGAGCGACATCGCCGGCACGGGCTTCGAGGATCCGCCGGGCGGCGGCGGTGGTGGCGGGTTCCCGTGCATGACGACGGCCGACTGCTTCGGCCTCGGCGCGTGCATGGGCGGCCAGTGCCAGCTCGGCGGCGCGGGCGGCAGTATTCCCGGCGGCTCGACGGGCTGGCTCACGACCACCGCCCCGGTCACGCCCGGCGAAGAGGTCACGCTCCACTTCATCATCTTCGACGAGGGCGATCACATCCTCGACTCGGCCGCGCTGATCGACAACTTCCGCTGGGGCACCTCGGTCGTCATGACGCCGACGACCGGCCCGATCATGTAGCGCCGAAAAATTTCCGGGAACATATCGGCCCGAGTCCGGTGTAACGGGGGGTGGGGCTGGCTGCGAGCATGACTCAGCCGAACGCGCTCGAGCTCGACGAGCTGACGCTGAGGCGCGCGCAGCGCGGCGAGGAGGCGGCGTGCCGCCGGCTGGTCGAGCGTCACGAGCGCGCGGTGTTCGCGCTCCTCGGGCGGCTCCTCGGCCCGCGCGGGCGGCGCGAGCGCGTCGAGGACCTGGCGCAGGAGACGTTCCTGCGCGTGTTTCGCGCGCTGGCGAACTTCGACGCGGCGGGGCCGGCGCGTTTGTCGACGTGGATCCTGACCATCGCCACGCGCGTCGGGCTCGACGAGCTGGCGCGCCACGAGCGCGTAGTGGTGCCGCTCGACGGCGCGCGCGAGGTGGCGTCGCACGCGCGCGCCGATTCGGAGGCCGAGCGGCGCCAGGTGGGCCGCGCGCTCGAGCGCGCCGTCGAGGAGCTGGCACCGCCGTTTCGCGCGGTGTTCCTGCTGCGCGAGATCCACGAGCTCGACTACGACGAGATCGCGCGCGCGCTCGAGATCGATCCAGGCACGGTGAAGTCGCGTCTGTCGCGCGCCCGCGCGGCGCTGCGTGACGCGCTCGAGGACGTGAAGCCATGAACCGCGACGACGATGACGCTCCGATCGATCGCCAGAAGCTCGAGGCCGCGTGGCCCGCGCCCGAGCCGCCCGCCGACTTCGCCGCGCGCGCGGCGGCGGCGTGGAAGCGCGAGCAGTCGAGCGCGCAGCCCGCTCCTCGACGGAGAATCGGCGCCGCGCGCGCCGTGCTCGTGCTGCTGCCGCTCGCCGCCGCGGCGATCTTCTTGTGGTGGCCGCGCGCGCCCGAGGCCGGCGCGCGCGTGGTGACGTCGCGCGAATCGATCACGCTCGGCGCGCGCGGCGTGGCCGTGGCCGAAGCCGGCGCCGCGCTCGCCTGGCGCGTCGACGGGCGCGCGGCGCTGATCACGCAAGACGCCGGCTCGGTGTTCTACCGCGTCGAGCGCGGCGGGCCGTTCATCGTGCGCACCGCCGCCGGCGAGGTGCGCGTTCAAGGGACCTGTTTCCGCGTGGAGGTGGATCCGATGGGTTTGTCGAAGAAGGGCCTCGTGCAGATGGGCGCCGGCGCGGCGCTCGCGACCACCGTGCTGGTGACCGTCTACGAAGGCAAGGTGCTCTTCGCCAACGAGCACGGCAAGACCGCGCTCGCCGCCGGCGAGCACGCGAGCGCGCGCGGCGACTCGGCGCCCGGCGCGGCGCAATCCTCGACGGCGCCGCAAGTCAGCGCGATCGATCGCGCCGCGCTCTCGCCGCCGCCCGAAGGCATGACGCGCGACGAGTTGCTCGCGCGCGATCGCCAGCAGCGCGCCGAGATCGAGCGCCTGCGCGCGTCGCTCAAGCACGCCGAGGAGTCGGCCGACCCGAACGCATCCGACCGGATGGACGGCTCCAAAACGCCGTTCTACGCCCCTTCGAAAGATGAGCTGCAGCAGCTCGCCAAGGACTGCAAGCTCAAGTGGGACGCGCCGCACGTCGGCGTCGAGCCGCAGACGCTCGACAAGAAATTGGCCGCCGAGCTCGGCCTCTCCGATCAGGATCGCGCGGCGTACGATCGCGTGAGCGCCGACATGAACGCACGCGTCACCGCGCAACTGCGCGCGCTCTACGTCGAGCTGACCGGCGACAAGACGGGCGCCGACACGCTCACGCCGCACGCGCTCGAGGCGGAGATCTACGCCAAGTCGCGCCAGAAGGATCTGCGCGACGTCTACTACCGCATGTCGCGCGAGCGCGCGGGCCTGATGCCGCCGCCCGCCGACGTTTCGTCCGCGCAGCCGATCGAGCGCATGCAGCGCCTGATGAGCGGCCTCGGCGACACGTTCGAGGCCGATCTCGCGCAAGCCATCGGCCCCGACCACGCCCACGCCCTCCGCAACCAACACGGCGGCTGGAGCTCCCGCAGCGTCTCCTCCTACGGCTGCCCCGAATAAGATCAGCGGCCCGTCAGTCGCTCGAGGCTTTCGGGATAGCGGGCGCCTTGCACTTTGATCTTGGAGGAGGCGTCGTCGATCTCGTGGAGGTCGTCGCGCGTCAGCTCAATCGCCGCCGAGCCGAGGTTCTCCTCGAGGCGGGTAAGCTTGGTCGTGCCGGGAATCGGAACCATCCACGGCTTCTGCGCCAGGATCCAGGCGAGCGCGATCTGCGCCGGCGTCGTTTTCTTTCTCGCCGCGATTCGGCCGAGCAGCTCGACCACCGCCTGATTCGCCTTGCGCGCCTCGGACGCGAATCGCGGGAGGTTGCTGCGGAGGTCGGTTGTGTCGAACCTGGTCGTCTCGTCGATCTTGCCGGTCAGGAAGCCCCTGCCGAGCGGGCTGAACGGCACGAAGCCGATGCCGAGCTCCTCGAGCGCGGGCAGCACCTCCGCTTCGGGCGCTCTCCACCACAGCGAGTATTCGCTCTGCACCGCGGCGACCGGCTGCACCGCGTGCGCGCGGCGGATCGTCTTCGCGCCCGCTTCCGAGAGACCGAAGTGTTTGACCTTGCCTTGCGCGATCAGATCCTTCACCGCGCCCGCGACGTCTTCGATCGGCACTTCCGGATCGACGCGATGTTGATAGAGCAGATCGATCGTCTCGACGCGCAGCCGCTCGAGCGAGCCTTCGACGACGCGGCGGATGTGCTCCGGCCGACTGTCGAGGCCGCTCCAGCGCCCGCCGTCGGGGCCGGGCTTGAAACCGAACTTGGTCGCGATCGCCACGCGCCCGCGAAACGGCGCCAGCGCCTCGCCGACGAGCTCTTCGTTGGTGAACGGGCCGTAGACCTCGGCGGTGTCGAAGAACGTCACGCCGCGTTCGACCGCCCCGCGAATCAGCGCGATCATCGCTTTGCGATCGGCGGGCGGACCGTAGCCGAAGCTCATTCCCATGCAGCCGAGCCCGAGCGCCGACACTTCGAGACCGCCGTTTCCCAGCTTGCGCGTTTGCATGGGCTCACTCCGCTTTCAAGGAAGCCATGTCGATGGAGAACCGGTATTTCACTTTCGAGCCGAGCAGCCGCTCGTAGGCTTCGTTGACCTTTTGAATCGGAATGACCTCGACGTCTGCGGTGAGCTCGTGCTCGCCGCAGAAGTCGAGCATCTCCTGCGTCTCGGCGAGACCGCCGATGTTCGAGCCCGAGAGGCTGCGGCGCCGCATGATGAGGCCGAACGCGGCGACGGCGAGCGGCTTGGGCGGCGCGCCGACGAGCGTGAGGTTGCCGTCGCGGCGCAGTAGCTCGAGGTACGCGCCGACGTCGTGATCGGCGGAGACGGTGTCGAGAATGAAGTCGAAGCTGCCCAGGTGGCGCCCCATCTCGACGGCGTCGCGCGAGACCACGATCTCGTCGGCGCCGAGGCGGAGCGCGTCGTCCTTCTTCTTCGGCGACGTGGTGAAGACGACGACGTGGGCGCCGAACGCGTGCGCGAACTTCACGCCCATGTGGCCGAGCCCGCCGAGACCGACGACGCCGACCTTCTTGCCTTTGGTCACGCCCCAGTGGCGAAGCGGCGAGTACGTGGTGATCCCCGCGCAGAGGAGCGGGGCGGTGCTGGCGAGCTCGAGGTTGGGCGGCACGCGCAAGACGAAGCGCTCGTCGACGACGATGCTGTCGGAGTAGCCGCCGTAGGTCGTGCCGCCGAGCTGCGCGTCCGGCGAATTGAACGTGAGCGTCAGGTTCGGGCAGAACTGCTCGAAGCCGTCTTTGCACTCGGCGCACGTGCCGTCGGAGCCGACCAGGCAGCCGACCGCGGCGAGATCGCCGCGCTTGAATTTCGTGACCGCCGCGCCGACCTCGACGACGCGGCCGACGATCTCGTGGCCGGGCACGATCGGATAGACGGTGTTGCTCCATTCGTTGCGCACGACGTGAAGATCGGAGTGGCAGATGCCGCAGTAGAGGATCTCGAGCTTGACGTCGCGGTCGCGCGGATCGCGCCGCGGGATGGTGGCGCGCGCGAGCGGCGAGGTGGCGCTCGCTGCGGAGTAGGCTTTGGCGTCGTACATGGCTTCACGCTCCTCTCGGTCGGGCCGCTGCTTCCTTTGCCCGACGCAGGAGAAGATACGCCTGATGTCTAGCTAGAAAACAGATCCGCGATCGTCGAGTCAAGCGCCCGCGCGAGCGCGAGCAAAGTGCTGGTCGTCGGATTGCCGACGCCCGTTTCAATGCTTTGAACGTGCTTCGCGTCGAGCTTGGCGCGGCCCGCAAGCTGCTCCTGCGTGAGCAGGGCCTCGAGCCGCAGCTTGCGCACGCGCTCGCCGAGCCGCCTGACCGTCGCCGCGAGCTCCGGCGAGCGTCTTGCCGTCGATCGGTACCTCTGCTTCGCCACGAATGCAGCAAAGCGCGATACCGGACTAGTCACCACCGGACTAATCCGGTATTGTGAAGAGATGGACAAAGCGGATGAAGCGCCGCGTGTCGGCGAGAGCGTGGAGGAAGCAGCCGATGATCTCGCCGACCGGTTGTCGGAGATCGAGGGGATCGCGCACGTCATCGATCGCTGCCTCTACCACGAGGAAGCGGCGGAGTATGACCGCGTCCGGTTCGCGGTGCGCGGGATCATGCGGCTCGCCGACATGGCCGGCGACGCGGCGACAGCGCTCGCCGAGCGCATTGCGCCGATAGACGACGAGCCGTGATTCCGCGAAGATTGTCGATAGCGAACAACATCCGCGCGAGCGTGGCGACATGCCGCCGCTTCGATTCATGAAGCTTACGAAACAAGGTGCTCACCATCGATAGCGCGGCCATTGCAATAATTTGTTGCGCATTTGCCGGTGCTGGTACGTCGTTTGAGTTGGGATCGTGCATACCGACGGCGACGGAGACCGGCTTGCAAGCCTCTATGAGCGCTTCGCGCCGGTCATCTTTGCGCGATGTCGGCGACTCCTCGGCGACGACGCAGCGGCGGAAGATGCGATGCACGAGACGTTTATCCGTGTGAACCGCCATCTGGAGAGCGCGCCTTCGGAAGCGCTCGCCTGGATCTATCGCATCGCGACCAACTACTGCCTCGATGAGCTGCGGGGCCGTGCTCGTCATGCTCAGCCACGCGCGGACGTTCCTGATGTGATCGAAGGGGATATGGAGGCCGCACTCGGGGATCGCGACCTGGCCGAGCGGTTGATTCGTCGAGCACCGCCAAAGGTCGCCGTCGTGGCGTGGCTGCATTACGTCGACGGAATAGAACAACAGAAGGTCGCAGACATCCTCAAGGTATCGCGACGCACGGTCGTCAATCGTCTCGCCGAGTTCAATCGCAACGCGCTCAAGTTCGTTCGGAGGTCTGGCGGATGAACGCTGAACACGTCTCATCGCTCTCTCTCGATCTACTCCATTTCGACGCGCTTTCGTCGACGGAACGCGCGCGAATAGAGGCTCACTTGGCTGAATGCGAGCGCTGCCGGCGGGACGCCGAGGCCGCGCGCGCCAGCCGCGAGCACTGCGCGCGACAAATCGTGCCGCGTGGCTTCGCCCCCCTGACCCGGCGGCGCGGCTGGCTACCGTGGCTCGCGGGCGCTCCAGTGCTCGCCGCGGCGATCGTTCTGCTCATGCTCAAGCTGCGCCCGCCCGATATCGCGATGAAGGGCGCGCCAACGTTCTCAACGTACGTCCGGCATGACGGGCAAGTCTCGGTGCTGCGCGACGGCGGAACGGTGCGGGCAGGTGACGAGATCCGATTCGTCGCGGTCTCGGAGACCCTTTCCTACCTGCTAGTCTGCTCGGTCGACGGCGCGGGCAAGGCGAGCATCTATTTCCCCTTCGCGGGGACGGAGAGCGGCACGATCGATCTGCGCAACCGCGTCGAGCTGCCTGGTAGCGTGATCCTCGACGATGCACCGGGTCCCGAGCGCGTGTTCGCGCTGTTCTCGTCGAAGCCGATCACCGCCGCCGACGCGACCGCTGCTCTCCATGCAATCAGCAAAGACGCGGCGTCGATTCGCTCGACGCAACGATTGCCCGTAGCGGCGGACGCACAGGTTACACTGGTGTTCGAGAAGCCCCAGTGAAACTTGCGCTCGCCCTCGCTGTGTTGCTCGCCGGCCACGTGGTGCACGCGGGTACGCGGCGAATCGCGCTGCTCGTAGGGAGCAACATCGGCGTTGGCGACCGACCGCCGCTTCACTACGCCGAAAGCGACGCCGAGAAGCTCGCCGAAACGCTTGCTGAGTTGGGTGGCGTCGAACGCACGAACCTGTTCCTGCTACAAGGCGCGACGCCGCTATCGGTGTACCAGACGCTCGATGCAGTGCAGGAGCGCGTCCGCGCATGGCACGCGGAGAACAACGGTACCCACGTCGTCTTGATCTTCTTCTTCTCGGGGCACTCCGACGGTGAATCGTTGGAGCTCGGGAGCGCGCGCCTGAGCTTCGCGGATCTACGACGAAGGCTTGCCAACGTTGGTGCCGACGTGAGAGTCGCCATCATCGATAGCTGCAAGAGCGGCGCGCTTCTCGCCAGCAAGGGCGGGCGCGCCGGGCCTGCGTTCGCGATCCGACTAACCGACGACGTGGCGTCGAGCGGCGAAGCGCTGCTGACGTCGAGCGCTGCCGATGAAGCCGCGCTGGAGTCGCGCGAGATCCGAAGCTCATTTTTTACGCATCACCTGGTGTCTGGTCTGCGAGGCGCAGCGGATCTCTCCCATGATGGACGCGTGACGCTGGGCGAAATCTATCAATACGCGTTCGCTCGCACGGTCTCTTCGACGGCGAACACAACGATCGGTCCGCAGCATCCGGGTTACGACTATCGCCTGTCAGGCGAAGGCGATCTCGTGTTGAGCGACCTTTCCCAACGCACCGCCGCGATCGATCTACCGTCGGGATTCGATCGAATCCTCGTACACGAGCAATCGCCCGATCAGGTGCTCGCCGAGATTCCCGGTGGAGTCGGCGCGCGTGTGGCCGTGCCGCCGGGCAATTACGCGATCAGGGCTTGGCGCGCTGGCCAGACTCTGGTCGCGCAAGTGTCATTAAATCCGGGCGAGCTACGAACCGTGAAGGCGGAAGATCTGCGGCCAACCGCGCCGCCGGTGGTGTTGTTGAAAGGCGGCGACCAACGACGCCAGTTGGGGCTCACGTTGGTCGCTGGAGTCGGTGTCGAGGGAGGCGTAACCGCACTATCCGACGTACACGGCGCCGTGCGCGTCGGCGTCAGTTCCGCACGACCATCCGGCTGGAAGGCGACGCTGCTCGTCTCCAGCGGCCGCGGCGCGGGCTTCTCGGAAACCACCACGTTTGCGCTCGGAGGCTATCGCCTGGGTCTTGAGCGCTCCCGGTTCCGCGCGTACGGGGCAGTGGAGGCCGGCGTGGGCCTCGTCGCGCAAGATGTCGATGCGGGTCGCTCGTTCCGAACGGCCAGTGTTGCGGGAGCCCCCGAAGTCGGAGCGTCCGTTCGTCTCACGCGCACGCTGGCAATCGGCGTGGAAGTGCAACTCCTGGTCGGCTGGTTGCGAAAGGATGGCGGCAACGCGGCGCTCGTGTTGCCAGCGGGGTGGGCGGGACTCTATTGGACGTTGTAATTTCTTGCGCAGGGAGCCGTGTTCGAACGTCACGTGGGTGGAGGCGAGGGCTCATGACTAAGTATTCATGCATTCTGATCGTGCTGCTGGCCGGTTGCGACGGGATCAGCAGCACACCAACCGCGCCCTGCGTCCACGGCAGCGACTGTCCCAGCGGGTTGTGTCTAAACAACCAGTGCCTTGCACCCAACGCCGACCTTTCGGAGACAGACTTCTCCGGCGCAGATCTCGCCGGCGTGACTGACGACATGGCCGGTACGAGCGGCGACATGGCCGGCATGAGCCGCGACATGGCCGGCACGAGCGGCGACATGGCTAGCGCGAGCGGCGACATGGCCAGCACGAGCAGCGACATGGCGAACGCAAGCGGGGACATGTCCGTCGCGTTCCTGTCCGTGACGTTCGCGCCCGCCGCGGGATATGGGGCGGGAACGACGCCGGTCAGTGTCGGCCTCGGTGACTTCAATCATGACGGTAAGCTCGACATCGCAACGGCAAACAGCGGGTCGAACGATGTGAGCGTGTTGCTTGGTAACGGCAATGGCACGTTTGGCGTTCCCCACAATTCGCCGGCGGGGACGATGCCCCTCGTAATCGCTGTAGCGGATTTCGATCTCGATCAGAAGGCCGACGCCGTCGTCGGGAACAGTAACGGAATGACAAACCTTCTTCTCAGCAATGGCGACGGTACGCTTCAGACACCCAAGAGCTATGCGACATCCGGAACCTGTGCTGGGCTGACGCTCGGAGACTTCAACAACGACACTCGTCCCGACGTCGTCGTCGCGTGCACCGGAACAGGGCCGGGGGGAACCATCGGCAACACGGTCTTGAACCTCCTGCTCGCGACCGCGAATGGAACGCTTCAATTTGGTACGTCTCCGCCGATCACGGGCGGACACTACTTCGGACTGACCAGCGGCGACTTCAACGGCGACACCAATCTGGATTTGATTGCCGCCGACAACGTAATCGCGCTCGGAAACGGAGACGGCACATTTCAGTCGGGGACGATCACGACGGTCGAGGGCTATAACTCGGCAGCATCGGCCGACCTCAACAACGACGGCCACGTCGACTTCATCGGCGACTCTGGTCTCGGCCTCGCCGTGAGCAAAGGGAAGGGCGACGGCAGCTTCCTCGCTGCATCGCATTTCCCGACGCGGGGCTCTCCGGTAACATCGATTGCCATCGCGGACTTCAACGGCGACGGCGTGCTCGACATCGCGACGCTGAGCGGACTCACCGTTCTGCTTGGCAAGGGGGATGGAACATTTCCCGTCTCGCTCAACTTTGCCGCCAGCGGCGTATCGATGGCCGCAGGCGATCTCAACGGCGACGGCAAACCGGATTTGGTGATTGCTGACCGGAACGTCGTGCAAGTGCTTCTGAACACCACTCCATAGCGAAATCGCTCCAGTCACTAGTTCAGGTCGTCGCCTAGGGCATCACTTCGCCGCGGGCTTTGGCTTGCGGCTGCCCAGCGCGAAGAACTTGCGAGCGGGCTCGAGCTGGCGAGTGAGCTCGAGGTCGTGGCGGCTCAAGGCGCGGAGCGCGCTGTAGAGCGCCGTCGTCGATGACCAGGCGTTGGTTTCGGATGCCATGACACTGTCGGTGACGAGCTGCGCGAGCACCGTCGTCGCGAACTTCACACGGACGAGTCGGCGGGCTCGTGTCTGGTGAGCTTCGATGTCTTCGGGCGACACGCGACTGATTCGCAGTTCACGCTCCTTGGCAAGGCGCGCGATCAGGGTCGAGATCTTGTCGCCACCACGCCTTGGCTTGAGACGATCCATCCGCTTCTTTGGCGACAACATGAGCGTGTAGGGAGCCATCGAGTCGCTGATAGCCTTGAGCGACGCCAACCATTGGTTGATTTGCTTCTCCGAAGGTACCGAACGCTCATCATGATGTTGCATTAGTTCTTCCCCTTGATAACAAAATTCATCATTTGGTTTAGTATACTCAATAAGTATATTTAGTGACCTCAATAAGAAATTGATAAATGTTAACGATTTGTAGAATTATTTTAAGTTTTAATCGATCTATCTCAACTAAAAGTTGAGTCTGATCAACCGCCGCATACCATGCGGCAGTTCGCGGCGACGCAGGAGAGCAGCATATTGGAGGGTGTGGTCGAGGAGCCGTTGGGGATGCAGTTGAAGAGGCAGCTTTGGTCCATCGAGCAGTGGCTGCCGCAGGCGAGGAAGGTCTGGCACTGGGTGTCGGGGGCGCACGCCATGATCTGCGCGCAGCAGCTCGTCTCCATGCATTTGGCGCAGGACGCGTCGTAGATGATGGGGACGCTGCACGCGCCGGCGTCGAGGTCGATCGAGGCGCCGCCGCCGCAGCCCGCCAGGAGCAGCGCCAGGAGGCCGACGATGACGCGCATCGTCCGAGGGTATCACGGCACCTGTGGACGGTCGTCGACACCCCCTGCGGGGTGAAAACTACAAAACGGGGCGGCGGGCTTCGGATTACAATGGGTTGGCGGTCGGCAGAGGCCGTGCACTGAGGCCCGCGCATGAAGACGACGCTGCTCGCGCTCCTCCTGGTCGCGGTTGGTTGTAGCGGCACCGTGAACGTCGGCCCCGGAGGCGGGGACGGCGGCGGGCCCGGCCCCGGCATGGACGGCGGCAATTTGCCGCACCCGGATCTCGCCGGCCCCGGACCCGGCTGCGTGCCGTCGTGCGCCGGCAAGTCGTGCGGCGACAACGGCTGCGGCGGCATCTGCGGCGTGTGCGGGCCGACCGACCTGTGCGTGAGCGGCGCGTGCCAGGCGCCGACGGGCTCGGATCCGCTGCACGTCGATCCGACCGCGGGCGCGCACGCGATCCATCCCGAGATCTACGGCCTGGCGTTCGCCGACTCGAAGACGCTCAAGGACCTGCACATCCCGATCAACCGCTGGGGCGGCGACGACACCTCGCTCTACAACTGGCAGCTCGACGTCTCGAACCACCAGTTCGCGTGGTACTTCGAGAACATTCCGAACGACGGCGCCGTCGGCCAGCCGGGCGCTTCCAACTGGTCGTCGTCGTCGGATGAGTTCATCAAGACCAACGCGGCGGCGGGCGCCGACACGCTCATGACCATTCCGACCATCGGCTGGACGCCCAAGGATCGCGTCACCTCGCACCCGTACACCTGCGGTTTCCCGACGGAGAAATACGGCGCGCAGCAGTCGACCGATCCGTACGACGCCCACTGCGGCAACGGCCTGGCGCCGAACGGCACGCAGCTCACCCCCGATCCCACCAACGACTCGACGCCGTCGACGCCGGCGTTCCAGTCGCAGTGGGTGCAGCACATGGTGTCGCGCTTCGGCGCGGCGTCGGCGGGCGGCGTGCGCTACTACCAGCTCGACAACGAGATGATGCTGTGGCCCTCCACGCACCGCGACGTGCGCACGACGCCGGTCTCCTCCGACGACGTGTGGAAGGCGACCAGCGACTACGCGCCGATCGTCAAGAACGCCGATCCGTCGGCGTACGTGCTCGGCTACACGGCGTGGTCGATCCTCGACCTGATGGTCTCGGGCCTCGACACCGCCAACAACTCGACCGCCGATCAGACGGCGCACGGCGGCATCCCGCTGGCGCAGTGGTACCTGCGGCAACTTGCCGCATACGAAAAAGCCAACGGCAAGCGCCTCGTCGACTGCCTCGACGTGCACTACTACCCGATGGGCGGCGACGGCCTGGAGAACACGCGCTCGCTCTGGGACTCGACGTACACCGATCCGTCGTGGGTCAATAACTTCCTCAACGCGCCGATTCAGCTCATCCCGCGCATGCAGCAGTGGATCGCCACCGAGTATCCCGGCACCGACGTCTGCGTGAGCGAGTACAACTTCCACAACGACGATCCGACCAACGCCGAGGCGGGGCTGGTCGAGGCCGACGTGCTCGGCATCTTCGGCAAGTACGGCGTGCGGCTGGCCAACTTCTGGACCACGCCCGTCGACGGGAGCGGCAACCCGCTGCCCTCGTACCGCGCGTTCCAGATGTTCCGCAACTACGACGGCGCGGGCGGCGCGTTCGGGCCGATCTCGATCGGCGCCACCAGCTCGCTCGCCAAGGTCGCGATCTACGCGGCGTCGGATTCGGCGAGCGCGCCGACGTCGCTCACCGTGCTGATCATTAATAAGGACACGGCGGCGCAGTCGACCACGCTCGGCGTCGGCAACTTCGCGGCGGGCGCGTCGGCGCACGTCTGGACCATGGTGAACAACGCCGCGCCCTCGAAGCAGGCCGATCTCACCGTCGCCGCCGGGCGCGTGGCGCTCAGCCTGCCGGCGTCGTCGATCACCATGCTCGTGATCCCGAAACAATAGCGCGCCTCGCAACAGACATTTCCCCGCGGCGCCTGATACGCTGTCAGGCGATGAAACTGCGGCTCCGGCAATTCGCGCTGTGCGCGCTCCTCGTCGCACCACTCGCCTGCGATCAGCCCGGCACCACCGTGCGTGTGGACCTCGACGCGCCCGGCGTCACGCTCACGTCGCTGTCGCTCGACGTCACGCTGGCCTCGGGGCCGCACCAGCACAAAGACCTGGCGACCAAGGTTCCCGTCGAGGTGCTGCTCCTGCTCGCGGACGTCGCCACGCAGGTGACGGTGACCGTGAGCGGCGCGGACACGGCCGGCGATACGTTCACCGTCACGAAGTCGATCGACAGCGTCGTGAACCAGCAGGTGGAGCTGTCGTTCGCGCTCGGGCCGAACGCGCCGATGGACGGCGGCGCCGATCTCGGCGACGGCTCGACCGGCGATCTGCCGCCGCCCGATCTGATGCCGTCGCAGCTCACGCTGCTCGCCGGCGCGGTGGGCGGAGACGGCGACGCCGACGGCGCGCTCGATCGCGCGCGCCTGTTCCAGCCGCAGGGCCTCGCGCTCTCCGGCAACACGCTCTACGTCCTCGAAGGGCAGAGCGGCCAGCTGCGCAAGCTCGACGTCACCACCAACACCGTCTCGAGCGTGCCGCTCACCGACTCGGTCACCGGCAATCCGTTCACGTTCTCGTTCGGCGTCGGGCTGGTCTACGACGGCGCGGGCACGCTCTACGCGTCGAGCTCGTACGACTCGACCATTCACAAGATCGCGGCGGCGACGGGACAGGTGACGCTGGTGGCGGGCTCGCCGTCGGGGATGGGCTCGGCGGACGGCAACGGCTCGGCGGCGGCGTTCTGGAATCCGTCGGGGCTGGCGCTCGACGGCGCGGGCAATTTGTGGGTGGCCGACGCGACCAACGGGACGATCCGCAAGATCGTGCTCGGCGCGACCAACACCGTCTCGACGCCGGCGGGCGTGGCCGGCATGCTCGGCTTCGTCGACGGCGCGGGCGGCGCGGCGGGTCCGGCGCGCTTCACGGCGCCGCAGGGCCTGGTCTTCTACGCCGGCGATCTCTACGTCACCGACGGCTACAACGGCAACGCCAGCATGAACAACCGGGCGCTGCGCAAGATCGTGGTGACGTCGAACCCGGTGGTGGTCTCGACCATCGTCGGCACCGCCGGCATGACGCCGATGGATCGCGACGGCGCGCTCGCCACCTCCGGCTTCGGCAACCCGGTCGGCGTCGCCGTCGACGGGAGCGGCACGTTCTACGTCGCCGATCAAGGCGACGATCACGTGCGCAAGGTGGTGACCGGCGCGGGCGGCACGGTGTCGGTGCTCGCCGGGAACGCGTCGAGCGCGAGCGGCTGGGCCGACGCCGCCATCGGCCTGCAGGCGCTGTTCGAGAACCCGCTGTTCCTCGCCGTCGACGCGGGCGGGCAGAGCCTGTTCGCCTCCGACGCGTCGGTGATCCGCCGCATCTCGCTCGCGGGCATGAACCCGGTGACCACGCTCGCCGGCCTGCCGTCGAACGCCGACGAGGTGCAGGGCGTAGGCGCGGCCGCGCGCTTCGATACGCCGCAGGGCGTGACCTTCGACGGCACCGACACGCTCTACGTCGCCGATCGCAACTCCGGCACCATCCGCAAGGTCACGCTCTCGACGGGCGACGTCGCGGCGGTGGCCGGCGGCGGGCCGCAGCCCGAGAGCACCGACGGCATCGACGGCAACGCCACGTTCGGCTATCCCGCGCACCTCGCGGTCGACGCCGCCAACGCCGCGCTCTACGTCGCCGACAGCGACACGCACCTGCTGCGCAAGGTGGTGATCGCCGGCGGCCACGCGACGGTCACCACGGTCGCCGGCAAGCGCAACATGTCGGGCAGCACCAACGGGCCGGGCACCACCATGGCGCTGCTCAACGGGCCGTGGGGCGTCGCCTTCGACGGCGCTCACACGGTGTTCATCGCCGACGCGGGCAACAACTTGATCCGCGCGTTCGACACCACGACCGGCATGGTCTCGACGGTGGCGGGCTCGGGCAACTTCGGCGACAAGAACGACATCGGCACGCTCGCCGAGTTCCGCACGCCGCGCGGGCTCGCCTTCGACGGCGCGAAAAATATTTTGTACGTCTCGGAGCTATGGGGGCAGTGCGTGCGCCAGGTGCAGCTCCCGGGCGGCGCGGTGACCAACGTCGTCGGGCAGATCGGCAACAGCGGGCACACCGACGGCACGGTCATCAACGCCACGTTCCGCTATCCCGACGGGCTGGCGCTCGATCCGAGCGGCCGCGTCCTATACATCGCCGACGAAGGGAACGATCTCGTGCGGCGCTTCGACCTGCAGGCGGGGATGGTGGACACGCCGGCGGGCGAGTGGAACCAGGAGGCGACCACGCCGGGCCCGCTGCCGGCGCGCGTGCACTCGCCGTTCGGCCTGGCGTGGACGCCGCGCGGTCTCGTGATCACGAGCCCGCCGGAGAACGCGCTCCTGCTCATGCACTGACCTCAGCGGCGGGCGAGCGCGGCGGCGAGCGCGGCGGGATCGGTCTCGGGGCGCTCGCAGGTGAAGTCGCGGCACACGTAGGCGGCGGCTTTTCCGTCGACGGCGATCTTGCCGGCGGTGAGCGGCGCGAGGAGCTTCGGCGCTCCGTCGGCGCGCGCGATCACGCGGTTCGGGAGATACACGCCGGCGAGCGCGCGCTCGAGCGGCGCGACGTCGGCGCCGGCGAGCACGATCTCCGTCGGGCGCTCGAGAAATAGATCGAGCGCGTTGAGCAGGTTCGAAAAGCCGAACGGGTTCTCCATCGCGCGCTCGTAGTGCGCGCGCAGCACGCGCTCGGCAATTTCGAGCCAGCGCGTCTCGCCGCACACGTCGCCGAGGCGGATCAAATTCTCGACGCACACGCTCATCCCCGACGGCACCGCCGAGTCGTACGTCGACACCGGCCGCTGGATGAGCCCCGGATCGTTCGCCGCGGTGACGAAGAACGCCGACTGCGCGTCGTCGTAGAACAGCTCGACCGCGAGCCGCGTGAGCGCGTGCGCCTCCTCGATCCAGCGCGCCTCGCCCGTCGCCTCGTAGAGCGCGATCAGCCCGTCGGCGACGAGGGCGTGATCGTCGAGCGTGCCCGGGAGCCGCGCGCGCCCGCCCTTGAACGTGCGCAGGAGCCGGCCGCCCGCGTCGCGCAGCTGCGCGAGCACGAACTCGGCGGTGCGGCGCGCGGCGGCGATCATCGTCGCGTCGCCGAGCACGCGTCCCGCCTCGGCGAGCCCGGCGATCGCCAGCCCGTTCGACGACGCCAGCACCTTGTCGTCGAGCCCGGGGCGCACGCGCTTCGAGCGCGCGGCCAATAATTTCTTGCGCGCGTCGTCGAGCAGCGCCGCCTCGCGATCGCTCTCGGGCGCGCCGACGACGTGCAGGATGTTGGCGTTGGCCGGGCCGTGGCCGTGCGGATCGCTCCAGTTGCCGCCGTCGGTCACGTCGTAGACGCGCGCGAACAGCGCCGCCGTCTCGTCGCCGAGGAGCGCGCGCAACTCGGCCGGCGTCCAGACGTAGAACTTGCCCTCGACGCCCTCGGAGTCGGCGTCCTCGGCGGTGTAGAGGCCGCCTGAGCCATCGGATGCCCGCAGATCGCGTTCGAGGTACGCGGCGGTCTCACGCATCACGCGCGCGAACGTCGCGTGCCCGCTGACTTGATACGCCTCGGCGTAGAGCGTGAGGAGCTGCCCGTTGTCGTAGAGCATCTTCTCGAAGTGCGGCACCAGCCAGTGCGCGTCCGTCGAGTAGCGGGCGAAGCCGCCGCCGAGGTGATCGTAGATGCCGCCCTCGGCCATGCGCAACAGCGTCACCGTCACCGCGCGCACCAGCTCGGCCGCGTCGGAGTCGCCGGCGCGCTGCGCTCGATGGGCGCCGCGCAGGATCAGCTCCATCGCCTTCGGGTTGGGAAACTTCGGCGCGCCTTGAAAGCCGCCCTCGAGCCGATCGATGCGCATCGCCAGCTTGGCCGCCGCGCGGTCGATGCTGTCGGCGAGGATCTTCTCGTCGGCGCCCGGCTTGCGCCCCTGCGTCGCGAGGAACGCCAGCCCCTCGCGATACTGCCGCGCGTTCTCCGCCACCGCGTCTCGCTGCGTGCGGTACGCGTCGGAGAGCGCGGTCAGCAGCCGCTTGAACGACGGCCGCCCGAACCCTTCGCGCTTGGGAAAATAGGTCCCGCCGAAATAGGGCACGCCCTCGGGCGTGAGGAACATCGTCAGCGGCCAGCCGCCGTGCTCGCCCTGGAGCTGCAGCGCCTGCTGGTAGATCTGATCGACGTCGGGCATCTCCTCGCGATCGACCTTGATGCACACGAAGCGCTCGTTCATCAGCGCGGCGGTCTCGTCGTCCTCGAACGACTCGTGCGCCATCACGTGACACCAGTGACACGCCGAGTAGCCGATCGACAGCAGGATGGGCTTGTCGCTCGAGCGCGCGAGCCCGAGCGCCGCTTCGCTCCACGGGTGCCAGTCGACCGGGTTGTCGGCATGTTGCCGCAGATAGGGGCTGGTCTCGTCGGCGAGCCGGTTGGGCATCTCGTATTCCTATAGTAAGATTGACGGCGAGGGGAGTGTAAATGACCAATCCCGGCCGCACGCAGATCGCGATGCAGGCGCTCGATTTCGCGACCGTGTTCAACGTGCTCATCGGCAAGGAGCGGCTCGGCGGCTCGCCCAACTACCGCGTCGAGATGTCGGCGCCCGACGGGCCGTCGACGGCGGGCGGCAAGCAGGCGCTGCAGCACATCAAGCTCGTGCCCGACGGCGGCGGGGCGGTGACGGTCGCCGGATCGGCCAACACCGTCGAGAAAACCGCCGAGCTCAGGTCGTACGAGCACCTCGCGCAGCTGCACGCGGCGCGCTTCAAGGGCGCGCAGCTGCCGCTCGATCGCGTGCGCTACGCGGCGCTCGTCAAGAAGATGCAGGCGTTCTTCGGCGAGCAGGGGATGCAGGTGACGCTGGTCGATGCGCCGCGCGGCGCGCAGCCGTCCGCGAGCGCGCCCGCGTCGTCGTCGGCGACGCTGTGGATCGCGGTGGTGATCATGCTCGCGGGCGCGGGCGCGCTGCTCTACTTCCTCTTGCGCAAGGCGTAGCCGTGCTGGCGTTGAGCGTCGCGCTCGGCGCCGCCCCGTCGGTGTTTCTGCTGGTCTTCTTCTACCTGAAAGATCGCTACGAGCCCGAGCCGCGCGGCCACGTCGCGGTGGCGTTCCTCGCCGGCGCGCTGGCGATCGTGCCGGCGTATCTCGGCGCGGCGGGGCTCGAGCGCGCGGTCGGCCGCGAGTGGCTGGCGCTCGGCGGCCTGCCGGCGCGCCTGTTCGAAGCCGCGATCGTCGCCGGCGCCGTCGAGGAGTTCGCCAAGTGGCTGGTGTTCGTGTCGTTCATCTACCGCTGGGCGGAGCTCGACGAGCCGCTCGACGGGCTGGTCTACGGCGTGGCGCTGGCGCTCGGCTTCGCCACCGTCGAGAACGTGCTGTGCGTGGTGCGCGACGGGCTGCGCGTGGGCCTGTTGCGCGCGCTGTTCGCGGTGCCGGCGCACGCGCTGTTCGGCGCGGCGATGGGCTTCTACCTCGGCCGCGCCAAGCTCGGCCGCGGCCGCCTGCAGCACACGCCCGTCACCCGCGGCGAGCGCAGCGGGCGCATTGCTCTCGCGCTCGCCGTCCCTATGCTCTTCCATGGGGGATACGACTTCGCGCTGGTCGAGCTGCGCGGGTCGTGGTTGTACGGCGTGGTCGGCGCGCTGTCGCTCGGCCTGTGGGTGTTCGTGCTCCGGCGCGTGCACCGGGCGCAGCACGACTCGCCGTTCAAAAACGAGGTACAATGACGTCTCGGGGGTCACACATGAAGCGCGCGCTCCTTGCTCTCGTGCTCCTGGTTCCCGCCTGCAAGACCGAGCAGAAGACCGCGGCCGGCGATCCGGCCTTCGATCAAGAGTGGGCGTCGCTCGAGAAGGGCGGCGCCGAGCCGCTGTTCATCGAGGGCGAATTGCACGGCGCCGGCCTCATGGGCGAAGTGCGCCGCGCGGTCGATCCGTCGAGCGAAGGCAAGGCGCTCGCGCCGCCCGCGTTCAACGGCCCGCTGCCCGACGGCGAAGTGGTCAAGGTGATCCGCGCCAACCTGCCCGCGGTCAAAGGCTGCTACCAGATCGAGGAGCGCGCCGGCACCATCGGCTCGGGCAAGGCGATCATGACGCTCGAGATCGACGGCGCCTCGGGCACGGTGTCGAACGTCAAGATCGACGCGCCGGCGTTCTCGGCGTCGCACCTGCCGGCGTGCGTGACCGGGCGCGCGAAGAGCTGGACGTTCCCCAAGTTCACCGCCACGAAAAAGTTTTCGTATCCGTTCGTGTTCGTCGGCGGCTGAGCGATCGGCTCAGCGCAGATCGCGGACCAGGTGGCCGGCGATCTTGTGCGCCGCAGCATAAATCGTGAGCTGCGGCGGGCCGCCGAGGCTCGACGGGAACAGGCTGCCGTCGGCGACCCACAGGTTGCGCAGATCGATCCAGCGGCCGCGCTCGTCGACCACCGAGCCGAGCGGCAAGGTGCCCATCGGGTGCACGGCGGTGAGCAGCGGGTCGAGCGGGCGGTAGCCGCGTGCGGCAATTTGCCGCAGTTGAGAGCGGTCGGTGATCTCGAGCGGCGAGGCGAACGGCACCACCGCGGTGCGCGCGCCGGCGGCGAGCAGCAATTCGGCGCACGCGGCCAGGCCGTTCGAGAGCGCGCGCTGATCGTCGCGGTCGAGCGCGTAGCGGATGCGCACGCGGCCACCGTCGGCGGAGACGGTGCCGCGCGTGCGGTCGTGCAGCATGGCCACGAACACCGCGAGGCGCGGGTAGAGCCGCATGCGCCGCATGTGCGCCGCGCCGAAGCCGGGGAGCGCGGCGGCGAGGCCGACCGGGTGCGCAAAGGCGGGCACGATCCACACGCGGTCATCGTGCGGGCCCGCGTTCTCGTCGAAGCGCAGCTTCTCGGTGCACTCGTAGCTTTGCGGGATGCCGAGCCAGCCTTCGATGGTCTCGTCGAAGATGCCGGCGACCGCGGCGCCCGGGTGCAGGCGCAGCGTGCGGCCGACGCGCTCGAGGTGCGGCAGGCCCGAGCGCAGCGCCAGCGCCGCCGAGCCGACCGCGCTGCCGGCGAGGCACACCGCCGCGCGCACGGTCACCGTCGGGCCGGCGCGTCCATCGCCGTCGAGGGCGCGCGCCACCACGCCGCTCGCGCGCGCGCCGTCGAGGGTGATGCGCTCGACGCGGCAGTCGGCGATCACGCGCGCGCCGGCTTGCGCCGCTTCGGGGATCAAAACCTTGAGCGCGTTCTGCTTGGCGTCGAACGAGCAGCCCAATTCGCAGAAGCCCGAGCGCACGCAGCCGATGCGGTTGTGGCGGAGCAGGCCGCCGCGCCAGCCGAGCTTCTCGACGCCGCGCTTGAGCAGCGCGTTGTTGCGGTTGAGGTCGCTCTCGAGGAGCGGCGTGACCGAGAGATCTTTTTCGACGACGTCGTAGTGCGGCGCGAGGTCGGCGGCGCTCCAGCCGGGGATGCGCCAGCCGTCGAGCACCTCGGCGGGCGCGCGCTTGCACAGGTTGGTGTTGTGCACCGTCGAGCCGCCGACGCCGCGGCCTTGCAGCACCTGCACTGCGCCGTCGTCGGTGGTGCGCGCGCCGGCGTCGGCGAACAGGAGCGGCAGCATCTCGTCTTCGCGCTGCGTGAAGTCGCGCGGCGTCGAGTAGGCGCCCTCCTCGAGCGCGATCACGCGCAGGCCGGCGCGCGCCGCTTCGCGCGCCACCATCGCGCCGCCCGCGCCCGTGCCGACGACGACCAGATCGGCGTCGAGCGTCACGTCGCCGCGCAGCTCGCGGCCGCGCTCGATCATGACGGGCATCCTCGTCGGCACAGCCTCCTCGGAGCACCTCGCCTCGCTCCGCTCGGCTCGCCGATCATCTGCGCACCGACGGGCCGGTGTACGCCAGCAGCGGCCAGGTGCGATCGTCGCGGTAGTAGCCGAGGAACGCCAGCGTGCGCAGCGCCTGGAAGCCGCGGCGCCGCACCGCCAGCCGGCTCGACTGCCAATCGGCGAGCACCGCGTCCTGATCGGCTTCGCCGAGGTGCGTGAAGCGCGAGCCCTGCAAGCGAAACAAGAAGCCGCCGTGCTCGACGAGCTGAAGCAGCGCGCGCACGTCCGAGCGCAAGCCCTCGTCGAGGCGCGCCAGGTACGAGTCGACGAACAGCGCGACGCGCAGCGAATCCACGTCGGGCGCGTCGGCGCCGTCGGGCGCGAGCAGCCGGCGCGCGACGGCGTCGAAGATCAAATACTCTTTCGGCGAGAGGGCGCGCAGCTGGGACGCGATCGCCGGATCGAGCGAGTAGCCCGACAGGTGGCGCCCGACGATCGCCGCGCCGCCGAGGAGGGCGCCGCCCAGCAGCGTCGTGCGCAGGAAGCGGCGCCGCGAGATCACGGCCGGCAGTGTATCATCGGTGGCGCATGCCCATCCTCGACCAGCTCGACTACGACGCGGCGATCGTCGACAAGAAGACCTACGAGCGCGAGCTCGCCGAGCTGCAGCTCGAGCTCTTGTCGGCGGAGCTCGAGCACCGCGAGCGCGGCGCGTCGGTGGTGATCGCGTTCGAAGGCTGGGACGCGGCGGGGAAGGGCGGCGCCATCAAGCGGCTCACCGAGAAGCTCGATCCGCGCGGCTACCAGGTGTGGTCGATCAGCGCGCCCACCGACGAGGAGAAGCGGCATCACTACCTGTGGCGCTTCTGGCGGCGGCTGCCGGAGCGCGGCCGCTGGACGGTCTTCGATCGCACGTGGTACGGGCGCGTGCTGGTCGAGCGCGTCGAGGAGTTCGCGAAGAAGAAAGAGTGGAAGCGCGCGTTCCGCGAGATCAACGAGTTCGAGCGCATGCTGGTCGACGACGGCGTGATCCTGGTGAAGCTGTTTTTAGCCATCACCAAGGACGAGCAGCTCGCGCGCTTCAAGCAGCGCGAGACCGATCCGTACAAGCGCTACAAGATCGGCGCGGAGGATTGGCGCAACCGCGAGCACTGGGACGCGTACGTCGAGGCGGCGGAGGACGCGTTCGCGCAGACGTCGACCGACTACGCGCCGTGGACGGTGATCGGCGCCAATCGAAAATGGAACGCGCGCATTCGCGTGCTGCGCGCGGTGCTCAAGGCGCTCGGCCACGAATAAAAAAAAGGCCGGGGACAGCCCCGGCCTTTTCAAAACCAAAAACGAACGTCGCTTACTTCTTCTCTTCTTTTTTCTCTTCCTTCTTGTCGGCCTTCTTCTCGGCCTTCTTGTCGGCCTTCTTCTCGGTCTTGGCCGGCTCACCCTCGGCGCGCGCGACGGTCCACGAGGCGGGGAGCAGCACGGCGAGAGCGATCAGGATCGAGCGAACGAGCGTCATTGGGCGTCTCCTTATTGAAGTGTTGAGAGGTGGTGCGAGGCGGAAGCGTAGCCGGATGCGTGCCAAGCCGCGTCAGCCGCCCGAGGCGCATGAAATAATGATTGAATCAACTCGGCGGGACGATCGTCCAATCCTGATCGAGTGTGGCGGTTTGGCGCCGATGGCCGCGGCGCATGAGGCGTTGTGGCGCGTTTCAGCCCGCGGGCGGCGACTCGGGCTTCTGCAAATAGAAGAGGTCGGTGTCGCGCGAATAGCCGAACACCTCGCCGTATCGTCCCCAGTTGAGCAGCGTCGTGAACAGCTGGCGCGGCTGCTCCTGCGGCAAGAGCACCGCGAGCTCCTCGAGGATCACCTCGGCCGGCACCTCGTTCTCCTCGGCGTTCTCGAGCAGCTTACGAAAATGCTGAAACACGCGCAGCTTGAGCATCTGCTGCTTGAGCAGCGCCTTCTTCTCGTTCATCGACGTCTCGAGCACGCGCTTGCCGAGCGCGGTCAAGACCGCGTCGCCGCCCGGCGTCTCGACGAGCCCGAGCATCTCGGCGCCCTTGACCACCAGCAGCAGCTCGCCGAACGGCGTGTGCAGATCCTGGGCGAGTCGATACACGTCCTCTTTGCCCTGGTGGTCGTCGAGGATCTCGCACAGTCCGAGGATCTTCGAAATTCCCGTCGATGGTAACGGCTCTACGCCCGGCATGCGCTCTCCCCTACACGATCAATGAGAACACGCGATCGACCAGCGCGGCAAACTCGGCCGACTTCTTCTGACGCGGTCGAGGCAGGTCCACCTTGATGCTCTCCACGATCCGGCCCGGATTGGATGCCATGACGAGGATTCGGTCGGCCAGCTCCACCGCCTCCTCGATGATGTGCGTGACGATGACGATGGTGTCGACGGGGAGCTGCGGATCGGCCCACAGGTCGAGCAGCTCCTCGCGCAGGTTGATCGACGTCAGCGCGTCGAGCGCCGAGAACGGCTCGTCCATGAGCAGCACCTTCGGCTCGACGGCGAGCGCGCGCGCCAGGCCCACGCGCTGCTTCATGCCGCCCGACAGCTCGCGCGGATACGCGTCCTCGTTGCCGTCGAGCCCGACCTTGTCGAGATACTTCGCCGCGCGCTTGTGGCGCTGCGTCTCGTCGAGCCCGCGCGCCTCGAGCCCGATCTCCACGTTCTCCTCGACGGTGAGCCACGGCAGCAGCGCGAACGACTGGAACACCATCCCGCAGTTGAGGTTGATGCCCTCCTGCGTGCGCCCGGCGAACCGCACCACGCCCGCCGACGGCGGAATCAGCCCGTGGATGATCCGCAACAGCGTCGATTTGCCGCAGCCCGACGGCCCGACGATCGCCAGCACCTCGCCGTCGGCCACCTCGAACGAGACGTCGGCGAGGATCTGCGACTCGCCCTCGGGGCGGGGGTAGATCTTGGTGACGTGCTCGATCTCGATGATCGCGGGCATTCAGTACTCGATTTTGAAACGGTCGGCGGCGACGTTATACAGACGCCGCCAGAAAAGTCGATTCATGAACACGATCACCACCACCATCGCCACCAGGCTCAGCACCATCATCGCCTGGTTGCCGGGCGGCTCGGTGGACTCCTGGAGCATGGCGCCGATGCCCAGCACCTTGTAGGTCGCGCCGCCGAAGTAGAGATACTCGGAGACGATGAGCGCGTTCCAGCCGCCGCCCCAGCCGGTGATCGATCCGGTGATCAGCGACGGGAGCATCGCCGGGAGCGTGAGCGTGCGGAACTGCTTCCAGCCGGTGAGCCCGAGCGAGCGCGTGGCCTCGCGCAGATCGCCGGGGATCGCGTGCACGCCGGCGAGCAGGTTGAAGAGCAGGTACCACTGCATGCCGGTGAGCACGAGCAGCACGGCGGCGACGTTGGTGCCGCCGCGGTGGTGGATCACGAACATCACGATCAGCGGAAACAGCGACGTGGCCGGCACCGACGACGCGATCTGCGCGAACGGCCCGACGACGCGCATGGCGCGCGGCCGCGTGCCGGCCCACACCGCGACCGGAATCGTCCACGCCAGCGCCACCACGTATGCGACCAAGAGGCGCAGGAACGACGCGCCGAGCGCCGCCGGGATCAGCACCGACTCGCGCGGCCACGGCGGGCGCAGCACCGTTACCAGCGCGCGCCCGGCGCGGTACAGCACGTAGAGCGAGAACGCGATCGACAGCACCTGCACGATGCGCCCGACCACGCGCCGCCACATCGGCGGCGGCGCCTCGAGATCGGCGATCACCTTCGCCGGCCGCACGCGCGCCCAGTACACCGACGCGCGCGTGCCGGCCCGCTTCCACGCGCGGCGGAGCGCCAGCAGCGGCGGGAAGTCGCGCCAGAAGCGCAGCATGCGCGACGGCGTCACCGTCGACGCGGCGAACTCGTAGCGAAACTTCTCCGACCACGACTCGAGCGGCCGCCAGATCACGAGGTGCATCGCCACGACGATGAAGATGAGCACGCCGATGCCCATCAGCGTGAGCCCGGTCTTGCCCTCCGCCGACGCGCGCTTGAGAAAGCTGCCGAGCCCGGGCAGCGCCTGCGTCGACGGGCCGATGGTCAGGATCTCGCACGCGATCAAAAAATACCAACCGCCGGCCCACGACAGGATCGAGTTGTAGACCAGCTTCGGCACGCACGCGGGCAGGTACAGCGTGCGGAACTTGCGCCAGCCGCGCACGCCCTGCGACGCCAGCGCGTCGAACGAGTCCTGCGGGATCGTGGTGATCGCCTCGTAGCAGCCGAACGCGATGTTCCACGCCTGCGACGTGAAGATCAGGAAGATCGACGCCATCTCGACGCCGAGCCGCGAGCCGTGCGTCAGGTTGACGAAGAAAAAAACCGCCGCGGGAAAAAAGCCCAGCACCGGCACCGACTGCAGGATGTCGAGCAACGGCATCAGCACGCGCTCGGCGCGGCGGTTGGTGGCGGCGACGTAGCCGTAGCTCACCGAGAACGCGAGCGCGAACACGTACGCGATCAGCATGCGCAGAAACGACCACGCCGCGTAGCCGGGCAGGCGGCGCACCTCGACGGGGATGTCCTGGACCGGCGGGATGTAGCGCATGCCGCCGACGAGCAGCACCACGCCGACGGCGAGCACCAGCAGCACCAGCGCGACGTAGCGCGCCGCTTGGACGACCGCGGGTTTCACCGCGCGCGAGCGTAGAGCAGAAGCGCGCCCGGCGCTACCTGGCGAATCGGCGGGAGAGCCGCGCGCCGAGCGCGCCGATGAGCGCGGCGATCGGCACCGACGGCAGGTGCGCGAACGCGAAGTGGCCCACGCTCGACGCGGGGCAGTGCGCGCGCAACGCGCCGAGGCCGATCAAGCACGTCGCCGCGCCGGCGACCGCGCCCGCCGCGCCGGTGGCGATGCGCGGGCCCGAGGCGAGCGCCGACACCGCGACGCCGAGCGGCACCAGCGTGAGGCCGAGGATGAGCGCGAAGCAGGTGGTCGGCTGCGCGCCGTCGCCGGGCGGGATCGCCAGCGACAGGCCGAGGCCGGCGGCCATGACGGCGAGAAACGCCGGATCGAGCGGTTTCAGCCGAGCCGTTGCCCGGAGCCCGAGCGCGCACGCCAGCACCAGCACCGGCAGCGCGGCCACGCCGAGCGCGTGCTGCCAGAAGTCGCCGCGCACGCCCGCCGCCACCAGGAAGCCGGCCGACGCCGCCACGCCGAGCGCGCCCGCCACCCACAACCGCGCCTGCGGCCGTTTCAGCGCCGCGCCGCGGCCGAGCCCCGCCTGGCGCGCGAGCTCGAGCGCCGACTCCGACGGCGGCGCGGGCTTGTACGCGTCGAGCGTCGCGTGCACCTCGCGCAGCGCCGCCAGCTCCGCGGCGCACGAGAGGCACGCGGCCACGTGCTCCTCGACGTCGGGCGCCGCCTGCGCGCGCGCGCCCACCAGCTCGATCAGCCGCTCGCCGAGATCGGGACGCGGGCAGCTCATGCGTCGCCTCCGGCGCCGCCTGAGCGGAGGCCATTTTCGATCGCATTCGCTGCGCGAATGCTCATGACTTCACCTTCGCCAGCTCGTCGCGCAGCGCCAGGTAGCCGCGGTGCGCGCGCAGCTTGACCGCGCCCTCGGTGGTGCCGAGCATGCGCGCGATCTCGACGAAGCCGAGGTCGTGCCAGCGGTGCAGCACGATCACCTCGCGGTAGCTCTCGGGGATCGCCGCCAGCGCGGCGCGCACGCGATCCTGCAGCTCCTCGTCGGGCGCCGCCGGCGCCGGCTCGGGCAGGCGGCCGTCGCGCGACAGCTCGCCGCGATCGCGCGCGTCGCGGCGCGCCTCGTCGCGGCGCAGATTGTTGGCGATGGTGTAGAGCCACGGCGTGAAGCGCTCGCCGTCGCGGAAGGTGTTGCGCGCGCGGTGGACGTGCAGCCACGTGCTCTGCAGGAGATCGTCGGCGAGCGCGCGCTGCCCGACGTGGCGCAGGAGAAAGCCGTGGACGCGCGGCGCGTGCCGCGTGAACAGCGCCTCGAAGGCTCGCTCGTCCCCGTCGCGGTAGCGTCGCATGAGCACTTCGTCCGTCTCCTCGGCCATAGTACGCGGCGGATCGGGGTTCGGTAACGGCGGGCGCGCGCGATTCATGGATGGATCGACGCCAGTCCGTAGGCGGCGGGTACGGTGGTGGTGGTGCCGTCGGTGACCAGGACGAAGAACGGCGTCGCGGCGGAGAGCGGCGCGGCGGCGGCGAGCGTGGTCGAGCCGCTGGCCCAGCCGGTGGTGGGCCCGGCGACCACCGCCAGCGTACCCGCGCCGACGTCGACCAGCCCCGGCTGCGTGGCGGCGGCGAGCAGCGTGCTCGGGCCGGGCGGCGGCGCGAACCCGGCCGAGCGCCACTGCTCGACGGGCGCCACCACCTCGAGCCCGCCCGACGCATCAACGATGAGGAGCGGCGCGGTCGACTGCACGCGCTCGGGCCCCGAGAGGTCGAGCGTCGCGCCGGCGGCGATCGTCGAGGTGCCGTTGAGCGAGGAGGTGACGGTCGCGGCGTCGCGCGCCACCGCCGTGCACGAGCGCAGCACCACGAAGTCCTGGCCGAGCGTCTCGGCGCCTGGCATCGACGCCTCGCCGCCCGAGGCGTAGACCTCGACGGCGATCGGCGCCGACGCGGCGACGCGCGCCGCGATGAGATCGCTCGCCGACACGGTGAGCGCCTGGCCGCGCGCGAGCGTGCCCGAGTACGGCGTGCCCGCCGCGGTCGTCAGCGTCACCTGCGTGTTCGCGGCGGTCGCCAGCGCGACTACCTGCTGCGGGCCGGCGGGCAGCGCGCCGACCAGGTACGACGTCGAGAGCGCGTGCTCGGGGTGCAGCGCCAGGCCGTCGGCGCCGCTCTCGTAGATCCACGCGTAGACGGGGACCGTAGAGACGATCGAGCTGCCGCGCGCGGCGATCGACGCGCCGGCGGCGGGGGCGGGCGCGGCGTCGATGGCGAGGATCGCCGATCCGCTCGGCGAAACCGTGACCGTTCGCGCGGCGCCCGTCGGCGGCGTGAGCGTGACGCGCGCCGGGAGATCGGTCTGCGGGTTGGCGATCACGACGGTGGGCGAGCCGGCGGCGAGCGCGGCGGCGACGAAGCGGCAGCCGAGCGTCGAGCGATCGTTCGCCTCGAGGAGCGCGCAGCGATCGTGGCAGCCGTTGCCGACACAGGTGTTGCCCCGCTGCATCGGATCGTCGCACGCCTGCACCGTCGACGAGGACAGGCCGTCGGGGGCGCACTTCTCGAGCGTGGAGCCGTCGGGAGCGCAGAAGGTGGTGAGCGGCGCGCACTCGGACGGCACGCACGTGGCGCTGGCGGGGCCGACCACGCAGCGCGCGTGCATGGTGCCGCAGTCGGTCACCTGCTCGAGGGTGCCGGTCGCGTCGCACACGCGCGCGACCTCGTGATCGCAGTAGAACAGCGACGGCGTGCACGCGGGCGGGCGGCACGCGCCGTCGGCGCAGCGGTCGCCGCTCGCGCACTCCATCTCGAAGTAGCCGCGCGCGTCGCAGGTGAAGGTGCCCTCGCGGCCGTCCATCAAGCAGCCGCCGGGACCGATGCGATCGCACAATCCGTTCACCGGCTCGCCGCCGCCGCAAGCGGCCAGCGCAACGCACGCGGCGACGACTCCCAAGCGCACGTCGCGAAGCTAGCACAACTGTGCTAGCGTCGACGACCATGCTCCCGACCTACCTGATGTCGTATCCTGGACCGACGTGGCACATCCGCGGGGGCGAAAATTTTCGCTCGAAGGAGCGCGAGCCGACCAACCCGCGCGCCGCGCTCAACGAGTGGCTCGGGCTGTGCGACGCCATCACGCGCGCGGGCGGGCGCATCCTGGTCATGCCGCCGCCGTCGAGCGGGCCGGCGATGACCGGGCTCATCTACACCGCCAACGCCGGCATGCTGTTCAAGACCGGCGACGAGTGGACCTTCATGCTCTCGAAGATGTCGGTGGCGCATCGCCAAGCGGAGCGCGAGCACGTGCGCGCGTTCTTGCGCGAGGCGGGGCTGCCGGTGATCGACGCGCAGCACGCGTGGGAGGGGCAGGCCGACGTGGCCACGCTCAAGGGCAACCGCTTCATCCTGACGTGGGGCGTGCGCTCGGTGCGCGAGTCGCTGGCCGAGGTGCGCGCGCACCTGCCGATGGGCGCGCGCGTGATGGAGGCGCAGATCCGCGATCCGTTCTTTCACGGCGACACGTGTCTCGATCCGGTGATGACGCGCTCGGGAGATCAGCTGCTGCTGGCGCACGGCGGGGCGCTGGTCGGCACCGGGCTGCCGGAGATGCGCACGTTCCTCGGGCAGTACGGCGAGGTGCTGGCGGTCGACGAGGACGACGCGCTCCTCTATGCGTGCAACTCGCTGTGCGTGAACGGCACGCTGCTGGCGCCGGGCGGGCTGTCGGCGAGCTTGCGCGGCACGCTGGTGCGGCGCGGAATTCCCGTCGAGGAAGTCAACCTGCCCGAGCTGTTCGGCAAGGGCGGCGGCGGGCCGCGCTGCCTGGTGAACGAGCTGCGCGGCTTCGTGCTCACCGACGACGCGCCGAGCTACGTGTCGAGGCGCGACGCGTTGCACGCGCTGGCCGAGACCTATCCCGAGTCGGCGCAGCCGCCGCCGGAAAAAAGCGACAAGTCAGAGAAAGCGACGTAGCGCCGCGAACAGCGGCTCGGGCGCCTCGACGTACGGCACGTGGCCGCAGGCGTCGAGCTCGACCAGCTCCGCGCCGAGCGCAGCGGCAGTCTGGCGCGCGCTCTCGACGGGAATCGGATCCTCGCGGCCGTGCACCACCAGCGCGGGAACCTTCACTGCGGCAATTTGCCGCAGCAGATCGTAGTCGCCGAGCGAGCGCCACACCGCCTCCTCGGCGCGCTGCTGCACGAGGAAGGGCGTCAGCTCGACGGCGCGGCGCGGATCGGCGAAGTAGCCGGCCACCGCCACCGCGAACCGCGCGCGGCGATCCTTCGAGTCGAGCGACGCGCGCAGCGCCTCGACCTCGGGCCGCCTGGCCGCGGCCGCCAGGCGCGCGCGCATCACGTCCCGCTCCGCGCTCGTCGCCGGCGCCGGAGAGATCAGCGCCAGCCGGGCGACGCGATCCGGATGCTCGACGGCGTAGATCAGCGCCAGCAGGCCGCCCCACGAGTAGCCGACCAGCGTGAGCGACTCGCGTCCGAGAAACTCGCGCACGCGATCCAGATCGGCGACGTGATCCCGCCACGTCCCCGGCTTCACCCCGGCGTCGATCGTCGACCGCCCGCCGCCCCGCTGATCGTAATAAAAGAGCCGCCGCGCTCCCGGCTCCGCGATCGCATCGAGCTGCGGCCGCAAATAATCGTGCGACGCCCCCGGCCCGCCATGCAGCATCACCACCACCTCCTCGCCGTCACCGACCTCGACAAAAAAAAGCTGCGCGCCATCCACGGGGAGCATGGCGCGCAGCCTAGCAGAAGCCCTCGCGTCCATAAACCCGCGAGAATCGCCAAACCGAGGCATTTTACGAGGTCGATCGTGAGCGTGGCCACGGCCACGTTGAGGTGAGAGCGGGCTAGTGGATGTTCGCCGACTGCGCAGCCGCCACGCGCTGCGAAGTGGTGAGCTGCCCCTGCGCGACGTGGAACAGGTTCTGCGCGCGAATCGGCAGCTGCTGCCGCAGGAAGTCCGAGATCTGCGCGCGCCCGAGCCCGCCGAACCGCTCGGCCACGTGCGCGAACGCGCTGTTGGTCTCGGTCGTGTGGCAGCCGGCGCACGCCGTCTGGTTGAGCGCCGCCTCGACGTCGGGATGCGCCTGCGCGTCCCACGGCTGGAGCGACAGCCGCGAGCCGTTCTCCGACGACGTCACCGCCAGGAACTCGACCGGCACCTTGAAGTGGCCCGAGAGGATCGCCGCCTGGTTGGTCTGCGCCCACAGCGTGAACGGGTCGGTGGTCGCGATCGTCGGATCCACCGCCTGCTTCGACAGCGCCAGGTGCAGATCGCCGTCGGCGCCGAAGCGCCACTCGCGCAGCTCCCACGCGTTGTTCGGATCGGGCGCCACCGGCCCGCCGCCCGACGTGTCCGGCCCGACGAGGAACTCGTTGGTGCGCACCTGGTTCACGTGCTGCGCGTTGATCAGCGGCAGGTAGATGCCGCGCGCCGCCTGCAGGAGCGGCTGGCCGGTGAGCCCCGAGAGCGCGAGCCACTTCTGCGCCGTCGGCTTGCACTGCGCGCCGTCGTCGGGCTGGCCCATCTCGACGATGATGGTCATGCGGTGGCGGCGATCGCCGACGCCGCCGGCGAGCGCGTAGGTGATGCGCGCCTCGCCGCAGTCGTTCGGCCCGGCGAGATCGATGCGGTTCGACAGCGACGTGACCTGGAAGGCGAGCGCGGCGAGATCGAGGTGCCCGTCGGCGCGGCGCGGCGCCACCGAGAGGAACTGGGTGATGCCGGTGCGCGCGGCGGCGGTGCGGCCGTCGACGGTCTGGTCGGCGGTCATCTGCGCGAACCAGCGCTCGACGAACGGCGCCGGATCGGACGCGTTCGCCAGCTTGCTCATCACCGGGATGAACGCGAAGGTCGCGTCGTCGACGATGCCCGGGTCACGGATGAGGACGCTGCGTCCCGCATCGACGACGCTCGACACGTTGGCGTCGTCGCAGCCGGTGAAGCTCGGCTCGCACGGTCCGCCGCAGCCGATGGGCGCGCCGTTGTTCGGTCCCGGCGGAAGCCCGCCGCCGCACGGCCCGCCGTTGAACACGCCGCCGCCGCCGTAGGGCGAGCACTGGAGCTGGTAGATCGGCTGGCACGTCGGATCGGCGTTGCAGCGCTGCTCGCCGTAGCCCTTGCAGCCCTTCGGCACGCACAGGCCCGCGCAGCTCAGCGACGGCGCGGCCGGCTGATCGAGCGGCTGCGCGGCGCCGAACCCGGGCGTCGGCACCACCGGCGATCCGCCGATGGGCGGCGCGCACTCTTCGTCGTTGTCGCAGCGCTCGTTCGAGCCGCACTCGGCGTCGGAGCTGCAGCGGTGCAGGCCGTCGTCGGGCTCGCAGAAGCTGAACGTGCCGCCCGAGCACTTGCAGTTGTCGGTGAGCGACGGGCAGTAGCACGCGGTGCCGACGGGGTGGCACTCGGGGTGCGCGAGGCAGGTCTTCTCGTCCATGCCGTTGCACGAGCCGCCGCCCTGCGGGAAGCAGCCCTCGAACGGAACGCCGCCGTCGATGGTGCTCGGCGGCGTGGGGTTCGGCGGAGGCGACGGGGTCGGTCCGTTGAACGGCAGCGGCGTCGGGTTGCCCGTGCACTCGGGGTGCGCGGCGCACTCGGTTTGATCGTAGTCGCCGCACGTCTTCACGCGGCACTCGAAAGACGGGGACGTCCCGCCGCCGGGGCCGCCGCACGCGCAGTCGGCGTTGGGCGGGCAGTTGCACGGCGGATCGATCGCGATCTGCTCGGCGACGCAGCGCGGATCGGCGTTGCACGCCGCCTCGGCGAGACCGGCGCAGGGATCGACCACCATCGGATTCGGCCGGCAGCCGTCGTAGGTCCGCTGCGCCGGGCCGCAGCCGCCGAACGACGCGTCCTTGGTGCCGAGGCCGTTGGTCGTGCCGCCCATGGCGCAGAGGCCGACGGGGCCGGAGTCGGTGGTGGTGTAGACCGGCTGGCAGCGCGGATCGCCGATGCACGAGTTCTCCGTCTGGCCGCTGCACGGATCGGTGCAGCTCGTCCAGCCGCGCACGTCGTCGCGGTTGCCGCACGCCGGCAGCGGGCGGCACGCGCCCGTCGAGGGATCGATCGCGAAGTACGTTCCGCCCGAGCACGAGAGCGCCGAGCAGCGGGCGTTCAAGCAGACCTCGGAGCTGCCGCAGTCGTTCGAGGTGTCACACGGCTTGCCGGAACAGCCGGCGGCCCCAAGCGCGAACGAGACCGCGAGCGAGACGGTGACCAGCAGACGATTCATCGTATTCCTCCGAGGAGTAGGCTCTGCTCGCCCCTTGTGCAGCCGATATGCCACGGCGGCGCGCGCGCCAACGTCGCGCAATTACGCGTCCGGCGCTTGCGCGCGTGACCTCCGCCTCTCAGAATTTTGATTGGCCCCGACGGTGTTGTCGGTGAATCTGGTGCGAACTGCCGATCCGCTGCGTATAATGATGGGAGGAGACATCCGATGAAGCTGCCCGGTGTCGACGCGCTCGGAAGCGTAGGTCTCGTCGGAGAGCGAAAAGCGGTCGCGCTGCTCTGCCTCGGGTTCTACACCACGCTGTTCTTCATGATCGGCCTCTCGGCGCGCACCGAGCTGCCGGAGTGGCTGCCGGTGTTCGTCGGCATGACCGCCGTCTACGTGACGGCGTTCATGGGCGTCGCCGCCGAGTGGTTCTGGGGACGGTGGTTCGCCACCGGCCTCGGCTACTGGGGCTGCACGATGGCGATCATGGCGTTCGTGACCACGCGCTCCCTGCCCGCGCCGATGGTGATCTTCGGCGTCATGCACGCGCTCATCTCGGTGTGCTTGATGGGCGAGAAGATGGCGGGCGTGTTCGACGCCAAGCCGGAGTGGCGCGCGCGCTGGAAGCTCGACGACCAGGGCGTCTTGCGCGTGAGGCGCTCGGTGACGCGCGCGGCCTCGTCGCTGCCGGCGCTGATCATGTTCGCGCTGGCGCCGCGCGAGAACGCCGGGTCGTTCGCGGTCGGCTGGGACTTCACCGCGATGCTGCTCGGCGCGCTGGCGATCGCCGCGCTCATCGGGCTGCTCACGTCGCTGCGCACGTGGACGGTGCTGACGCTGGCCGCGGTCGGCGTGGCGGTGCTCGCGCACCTCGGCACGTCGACCACCGCGATCTCCGACGCGCACCCGTTCTTCCAGGCGGTCGACGGCGTGCCGGCCGCGGCGTTCCCGTTCGCCGGCTTGTTCGGCGGCGCGCTGCTCATCGTCGCCGCGGTGCCGTTCCTCGCGCCGATCGCTTCGTTCTTGCGCCGCCGCGCCGGCTAGCTCACGCGTAAAACTTCTTCAGCGCCGGCCGCCGCAGGTACAGCCACGCGGCCGCGAAGTACACGATCTCGACCGTCGCCGCCACCATCGCGCCGAGCGCCTTGACATGCTGCTGCAGCACGCGGCTCTCGCCTATGGGTCCGCCCGACGCGCGAAACACCGCGACCAGATCGCGCGTCTCGACGAGAAAGAACGCCAGCGACAAGAGCGTGTACGGCACGTTCACCGCCGCGGCGAGGCTCCACGCCGAGACGCCCCACTTCTCGCCGCGCATCGCCTGCATCGCGCCCGCGAGCAGGAGCAGCGAGACGATCAGGTTCATCGCGGCGAGCGGCAGCGCCACGCCGCGCCGCGCGTACAGCGCCTCGGCTTCGTGCTCGGCGAGCTCGAGGAACTGCGCGCGCGCCTGCGGCTCGGCAGGCATCAGCGGATAGCGCTCGGCCTCGTCGCGCAGCGCCGAGACGAATTGATCGCGCGTGCCGAGAAACGCCATCGCGCTCGACGGCGCGTACAGCGCGCCGAACGATCCGAGCACCAGCCCGAACGCCGCCAGCACGTAGAGCAGCGGAGGTTTTTGCGGCGTCGCCACGACGGCGAACCCTAGCACAAGCTCCGCCTTCGGCGTCGCTCGTGCGAAGAGCAATATTGTTGATCGCATTCGCTGCGCGAATGCTTGTTGACCGGCACTTGACCGCCCCCGCCCGGCTGCGCATGATTCGACGATGGTCATCGCAGACAAGACGGTTGTCTCGCTGCACTACACGCTCAAGAACGCGTCGGGTGAGATCCTCGACTCGTCCGAGGGCGCCGAGCCGCTCAGCTACATTCACGGCGCGTCGCAGATCGTGCCGGGGCTCGAGAAGGAGCTGACCGGCCTCGCGGCGGGCGACTCCAAGGACGTGGTGGTGCGGCCCGAGGACGGCTACGGCGTGCCCGATCCGCAGGGCATCTTCGGCGTGCCGCGCGCCGCGTTTCCCGCCGACGCGAAATTGGAGGTCGGGCAGTCGTTCGTCGGCGAAGACGACGAAGGCCAGGCGGTGCCGGTGCGCGTGATCGAGGTGCGCCCCGACATGGTGATGGTCGACGCCAACCATCCGCTCGCCGGCGAGACGCTCTACTTTCATGTCGACGTGCGCGACGTACGCGAAGCCACCGTCGAGGAATTGCAGCACGGCCACGCGCACGGCGCGGGCGGCCACCACCATCATTAGTCGCTAGCCCCAGAGCGCGTTGATCTTGATCAGGAAGACGTCGGTCGCCGGGCCGGATTTGAACTTGTTCAAATTCAGCCGGCCGGCGCCTTCGACCGGATCGAACGGCACCTGCTGCGAGGCGTGCGTGTAGACGCCGATCAGCGTCGCGCCCGGCCGGTACTCCCAGCGCAAGACCAGGTTCACGTTGATCGCGCCCTCGCGAAAATCGGGCGACACGACCGCGGGCATCGGCGCGCCGGCGAACGAGTCGAGCGTGAGCAGCGGGTGCGAGGTCGGCGCGCGCGTGGTGGACGCGGCGAGGATCTGCCCGTAGTGCCCGGCGGCGAGGAACACCTGCGTGTAGAGCTGCAGCGTCAGCCGCGGCGTGAAGGTGTACGTGCCGCGCAGCGTGACGTCGAAGCTGCGCGCGTCCTGCTCGCCGAAGAAATAGGTGTTGCCGCCGTCGGCGTTGGCGATGGTGGCGAACCAGCGCGGATCGCCGAACACCCAGTTCCCCGTCGGGATCACGTCGAGCTCGAACGCCGGCACCGGCCGCAGCGAGAGCGTCGCCTGGCCGAACGTCGACCAGCCGCGCTGCCGCCGCCACAGCCCGCCTTGAAACTGCACGTTCACGCGGCGCCGCGGATCGGTCTTGATCCACACGAACCAGCCGACGCCGCCGGTGCGCTCGGTCCACGTGCCGTCGCGCGTCTCGCGGTTGTCGACGTGCGAGAGGTCGTAGTCGAGCTCGGTGTAGATCTGCCAGAAGTTCTTGAAGCGCGCGAACGCGTTCACCTCCCAGTGGCGGCGCAGATCGGCGCCGTCCCACGAGCGCTCGTAGGCGATCTCGGTGTGCGCCTCGAGCTCGAGCACCGGGCCGAGCGGCTTCTTGGTGCGCCAGATGAGGAACGGGTGGATGTGTTGGAGGTTGGCCTGGCGCAGGTAGCCGGCGTCGTTGAGCTCGAGCTTGGCGCTCGCGGCGTAGTACTCGAGGTGGAACAGCCAGTGCTCGCCGCCATACTTGCCGGCCTCGCCCGAGATGCCGATTCCCGTCGAGCCGGGGCCGATCAGCGTGCCGTCGGGGATCAGCCGCACCGGGCCGTTCTCGACCACCGAGCCGACCACGTGCGCGAACGCGCCCCACGCGCCGTCGGCGGTCTTGAGGTTCACGTCGACGCCGCCGGTGTAGCCGTCGTGCGTGCAGCGGTGGTCGGCGGGCTGCGGCAAATTGCCGTCGGGGCAAAAGTCGCCGGCGGCGGGCGCGGCGCCGTTCGGCGGCTCGAAGCGCGTCACCGCGGTGCCGGTCACGCCGATCGACGACGCCGCGCCGAAGTCGCGCTTGAGCCGCGCGATCGCGAAGTTGGTGAGCGGCTCGATCAGCCGGCGCGTCGGGTGCGCGCCGTCGAGGATCGCGGCGTCGGCGCGCGCGGTGACCGCGTCGAGCAGCGCCACCGTGAGCCGCTTGCCGACGAGCCCGCTCAGCTTGGCCGCGATCCAGATCTTGCCGTCGGGCAGCGCCTCGGTGAGCTGCTGCGCCGCGCCCAGCGTCGGCGGCGGCGGCGCGCGCCCGATGCGCCGCGAGTAGAACTGCTGCAGCGGCGTGGCGAAGATCTCGGCGCCCTCGAGGAAGAACGGGCGCTTCTCGGGATAGAAGACTTCGAACGTGGTCAGGTTGAGCACGACCTGGTCGGCCTCGACCTGGCCGAAGTCGGGGTTGAGCGTGGCGTCGAGCGTGAGCGCGGAGGTGAGGCCGACCTTCAGATCGGCGCCCATGCTCCACGCCGGCTGGACGCCGTCGAGCGGCGGCTGGTCGTAGCGCACGATCAGCTTGCCGGCGAAGTAGGGCGCGATCTGCACCAGCCGCCGCGCGTGCAGCCCCTCGAGTCCGGTGAGCGTGCCGTAGCGCGACACCTCGCCGCGCGCGGTGCGCGGAACGTACGCCCACTCGTCGACCTCCTGCCGCCGCTGCAGGTAGCGCCGCACCTGGAAGCCGAACTCGGCGCTCTTGCCGTCGTAGCGCAGCGTGCGCAGCGGGATCGCCAGCTCCGCGGTCCAGCCGTGCTCGTCGCGCGAGGTGGCGCCGAACCACAGGCCGTCCCAGTCGGGCGCGTAGTCGGTGTCGTTGAAGCGCACGCCGTCGACCAGCACGCCGGCGACGTTGAGATCGAAGTGGTAGGCGCTGAAGCGATCGTTCTTCGACGAGACGTCGACGGTGATCTTGTCGGCGTCGGTGTCGCGGTCGCGGCGCGTGAGCCGCTCGACGATCTCGCGCGGCCGATCGTCGAACGCGCGCACGCCGACGTAGAGCGCGTTGTCGTCGTAGAGCACGCGCAGCTCGGTCGGCTGGCTCGGCGCCGCGCCCTCGTCGGGGAAGTTTTGCGTGAAGCGTTTTTCGGCGGGCGCCAGCTGCCAGACGGCGTCGTCGAGGCGGCCGTCGATGCGCGGCGCGCGCGGCGTGCGGGTGGCGCCGAGCGTCTTCAGCCGATCGTCGGCGCGCGCGAAATTTTGCGTGAGGAGGACGAGCGTCGACGCCGCGAGCGCGGCGCCGAGGAGAGCGTCAGTTCGGGCGCGCTTCGGCGGCGGCCTTGTCGCTCGCGGCCTTGTCCTTGTCAGAAGTCGGCTCCTTCGAGCGGTACGGCCCGAGCGGCGGCTGCGCGGCGCTCTTCTGCTCGCCCGATTGGATGCGCATGCCGTAGAACGAGCGGTACACGAACACCATCGAGATGACGAAGAACACGCCGGCCAGGATGCGGCTGGTGGTCTCCGGCAGCGTGATCGCCAGCTCGACGGCGAGCAGGCCGAACAGCGTGGTGAACTTGATGACCGGGTTCATCGCCACCGACGACGTGTCCTTGAACGGATCGCCCACGGTGTCGCCGACGACGCACGCGGCGTGCAGCGGCGAGCCCTTCTCCTTCAGCTCGACCTCGACGACCTTCTTCGCGTTGTCCCAGGCGCCGCCGGCGTTGGCCATGAAGATCGCCTGGTACAAACCGAACAGCGCGATCGAGATCAGGTAGCCGATGAAGAAGAACGGTTCGAGGCATGCGAAGGCCAGCGTGGAGAAGAATACGGTGAGGAAGATGTTGAACATCCCCTTCTGCGCGTACTCGGTGCAGATCTGCACCACCTTCTTCGAGTCTTCGATCGACGCCTTCTCGACGCCGTCGAGCTTGATGTTCTTTTTGATGAACTCGACCGCGCGGTAGGCGCCCGTCGAGACCGCCTGCGTGGTGGCGCCGGTGAACCAGTAGATGACCGCGCCGCCGGTGACCAGGCCGAGGAGGAACGGCGGGTGGAGCATCGAGAGATTTCCCAGCATCGCGGGATCGAGGCCGTGCGTGAGCGCGACGACGATCGAGAAGATCATGGTGGTGGCGCCGACGACCGCGGTGCCGATGAGCACCGGCTTGGCGGTCGCTTTGAAGGTGTTGCCCGCGCCGTCGTTCTCCTCGAGGAAGTGCTTGGCCTTGTCGAAGTTCACCTCGAAGCCGAACTCTTTTTTGATGTCCTCTTTGATGTTCGGCAGCGTCTCGATCATCGACAGCTCGTACACCGACTGCGCGTTGTCGGTGACCGGGCCGTAGGAGTCGACGGCGATGGTGACCGGGCCCATGCCGAGGAAGCCGAACGCCACCAGGCCGAACGCGAACACCGGCGCCGTCATCGGCGACAGGATTCCCGAGAGGCCCATGGTCGACACGCCGTACGCGCCGCCCATCAGCAGCACGATCACGATGCCCATCCAGTACGCCGAGAAGTTGCCGGCGGTGAGGCCCGACAGCACGTTGAGCGACGCGCCGCCTTCGCGCGACGACGTGACCACCTCGCGCACGTGGCGCGACTCGGTCGACGTGAACACCTTGACGACCTCGGGGATGATCGCGCCGGCGAGCGTGCCGAAGCTGATGATGGTCGACAGCTCCCACCACACGTTCCCGTCGCCCATGTCGCGGATGAGGAAGTAGGAGACCGCGTACGTGGTGGCGACCGAGACGATCGACGTGAGCCACACGAGGAACGTGAGCGGCGCCTCGAAGTTCATCTTGTCGGCGTCGCCGTACTTCATTTTCGCGCGCGCTTCGTTGGCGAGGTAGGAGATGCCCGACGCGACGATCATCATGATGCGCATCGCGAAGATCCAGACGAGCAGCTTGATCTGCAGGTCGGCGTTCGACTCGGGGATGGCGAGCAGGATGAACGTGATCAGCGCGACGCCGGTGACGCCGTAGGTCTCGAAGCCGTCGGCCGACGGGCCCACCGAGTCGCCGGCGTTGTCGCCGGTGCAGTCGGCGATCACGCCCGGGTTGCGCGCGTCGTCCTCTTTGATGTTGAAGACGATCTTCATCAGGTCCGAGCCGATGTCGGCGATCTTGGTGAAGATGCCGCCGGCGATGCGCAGCGCCGAGGCGCCGAGCGACTCACCGATGGCGAAGCCGATGAAGCACGGCCCCGCGTAGTCGCGCGGCACGAACAGCAAGATGCAGAGCATCATGAACAGCTCGGTCGAGATCAGCAGCATGCCGATCGACATGCCGGCCTTGAGCGGGATGGCGTAGGTCGGGAACGGCTTGCCCTTGAGCGACGCGAACGCGGTGCGCGAGTTGGCGAACGTGTTGACGCGGATGCCGAACCACGCGACGCCCGCCGAGCCGGCGATGCCGAGCAGCGAGAAGCCGACGATGGTGGCCACCTTGAGCAGCGTGAACTTCAGCAGCACGCCGAAGTAGACGACGATGATGGTGCCGATGAAGACCTCGAGCAGCATGATGAACTTGCCCTGCGTGCCGAGGTACGTCTTGCAGGTCTCGTAGATCAGCTCCGAGATCTCGCGCATCGACTTGTGCACGGGCAGGTTCTTGAGCTGGTTGTAGATCACCAGCCCGAAGACGAGGCCGAAGGCGCAGACGCCCAGGCCCATCATGAGCAGGTTGCGGCCGCTCATGCCGAGGAACTGCACCGTCGAGAAATCGGGCAGGATCAGGTTCATTTCGCTCTTGGGCTCGTCGCCGGTGGCGGCGAACGCCACGCTCGAGAGCGCGAACGCGGCGAACGCGGTCGCGAGAGCGGCGAGCTTGCGGACGAATTTTGGAGCCATTTCGAGGTGTCCTCCGGGGTTCGGAAACGCGCAGCGTCATACCGCGCTGCTCTGGGGGCTGTAAAGGGTTTTCGCGGAGCCGGCGCGCAGCTTACTGCGAGCGTTTGATGACGACCAGGTGATAGTTCCTGAACTCGGCCTGACCGGCGGAGTAGAGCACCTCGGTCAGCAGGCGGTACGGGATCGATTTGTCCACCATCACCATCGCGGTGCCGTCGAACGGCGCGGCGCCCATGGCGGCGAGCTTCTTGAGCCGGTTGGCGTGCTTGGTCAGCGTGTCGACGAGCGGCGTGATGTAGTAGCCGTTGGCGCCGTCGCGCTTGACCGACGGGTCGACGGCGCCGTTGCGCACCGTGGTCACCGCGTCGCCCTCGACGAGGATCGCGCTCTGCGTGACGGTCACGTTGACCGCCTGCGGGCGCTGCGTCTCGGTGTACGAGTTGGGGAGTTGCAAGCCCTCGGACATCGACGCGGCGGCCGCCTGCACCGAGAACTGCTTGAGCAGGAAGACCAGCAGGATGGTCATCATGTCCATCATCGGCGTGATGTTGAGGTACGCCTGCTGGTGCTCGGTCGCTTCCTCCTCGACCTTGTCGCGGAAGCGCTGGAGCTGCTTCTTGGCCTCTTTGTCGGGGACGTCGCCGGCGCGCGCCATCAGTTCACGCCCGCCGACAGCAGCACGTCGCCGAAGCCTTCGTACGTCTCGAGGTTCATCCCCGGGTGCGCCGGATCGGGCTTGAGGATCATCTTGCCGCGGCACGCGTCGAGCACCGCGACCACCGTCTCGTAGGTGATGTTGGGGTTGGCGTTGACGATCACCTTGGTCTCGGTCGCCGCCGTCGGTAATTTCTTGATCGACAGCATCGACGTCTGGAGCGCGGCGTAGTCGAACTCGGTTCCCTTCTTGGGAATCGTCGGCAGCACGTTGCCCGGCGGCTGCACCAGGTTGCCCGAGGCGTCGAAGCTGAAGCCCTGGTAGAGCACCGCGCCCGACGCGGCGATGGTGAAGCCCTTGTCGGAGATCGACACGGTGAGGTTGAGATCGTTCTTGGGCGTGTCCTCGGGCTGCGTGACGCTCACGCCCGCGGGCGTGGTGGTCGGCGACGAGACGTTGATGTCACCGAGCGCCGCCGCGAACGTCGTCGTCGCCAGCATGAACATGATGACGTTGGTGACGATGTCGAGGTAGGGGACGAGGTTGAGCTCGCCGCCCTCTTCGGCCATCTCCTCGCCGTGCTCGCGGATCTTCCGCAGCTTCGTGCGAAGCCGTTGCGGCGTCACGGCTCGTCAGCCTCGCGGACCGGCGTGCTGCGTTTCCGCCAGCAGGTTCTCGAGCTTCATCGAGAACGCCTCGAGCTCGTGCTGCTGCTTCTTCGAGGCGGCGTTCAGGAACACGTGGCCGATCATGCAGGTCACCGCGATGGCGAGACCCAGCCACGTGTTGTTCATCGCCTCGGAGATCTTCGCCGACAGGATCGTCGAGCGATCGGCCGCGGCCGCTTTCGCGACGGCGGCGAAGGCGCCGATGAGGCCGGTGATGGTGCCGAGGAGGCCGATCAGCGTGGCGATGTTGGCCAGCGACCACAGCGAGCCGATGCGCTTCTTGAGATCCGGCGTCACGTCGACCAGCGTCTCTTCGATGGCGGTGGTGACCGCGGCCTCGCCTTTCGGCAGCCGTGTCAAGCCGGCTTTTGCCACGCGCGCGACCGGTGCCTCCGTCGCCGAACACAGCTTGATGGCGCGATCCACGTTGTTCGCCGCCACCAGCTTGCGGATCTGCTCGAGGAAGGCCTTGGCGTTGACCGAGCCCTTGCCGAGGAAAAAGATCGTCCGCTCGACGATGATGGCGATGGTGACCGTCGAGCAGACGAGGTTGACGTACATGAAAAAGCCGCCCTGCTCGAAGAACTCCGCGAGGTGCTGCATGTCTCCTCCGCGACGGCGAGGCGTCGCACATGCGATCATGATGCGTAGATCAGCTTGGGACTCGGCCCGTCACTATAGCCGAACTCGCTTGGGTGTCAAGCGCGCGGGATGCTTGACAAACAGCCGTTACGCCGTGGTGCCGGCGGGCGGCCGGATCTCCGCGCCACCGACGGTGAGCTGGAGCAGCGCCATGAGCCCGAGCATCAACATGCGCACCAAAAACATCCCGGCCGCGACCACGTTTCTATAGATGGATCTCATGCGGCCAACCGTAGCGCGCGATCGCCGACTTTGCTCAGCCCGTCGACCACGCCCACGATCGCGCGCTGCCACGCCGGCAGCTCGGCGCCGATGCGCGGGAAGAACAGATCGATCGCCCAGTCGTTGAGGCGCATCGCCTGCGCCGAGCCGAGCAGCACGCCCGGCGGCTCCTCGCGGTCGGCCGAGCGCATGCCGTCCATCACCTCGCGGTTGAGCCGCATTCCTCGACGGAAGCTGTCGTTGTTGTCGATGCCGAGCTCCTCGAAGTACGGCTTCTTCAGGTGCGTGCCCCAGCCGATCAGCGTGACGATCTTGAGCTGCATGACCTTCAGGCGCGCGGCCTCGATCGGCCCGAGCGTCGCCAGCAGCTTCGGCAGGTACAAGACGCCGAGGCCGACGTGGCGCGCCTCGTCGCGCTCGAAGTACGGCATCAGGTCCGACAGCACCGGCTCGACGCGCGCCATCGCCACGGTCTTGAACAGCGTCACCGCCACCGACTCGACGATCAGCTGCATGCCGAGCAATTTGTCGACGAGGCGGTGGGTGTCGAGCAGCTCCACCAGCACCGTGTGCGTGTAGCCGTCGAGCGGCGGGATCTCGACGTCGAGCGCGAGCAGGTAGTCGCGCAGCGTGTAGAAGTGGCGCGCCTCGTCGAACACCTGGCTGGTCGCCGCCATCTTCGCCTCGGTGTCTTCGATCTGCAGCGCCAGGTCGGCGCTGATCGACCACGCCGCCAGCTCGCCCCACAAAATCGTCGAGAAGATCTCCGCGAGCGCTTTTTTCTTCTCCGGCGCGAGGCGGATGCCGCCGTGCTTTTTCAGGAGGTCGCCGAGCAGCTGCTTGCCGTCCCACGCCTGCTTGTGGCCGACGTGGTAGAGGCGCTCGAGGCGCTCGTACTTGCGCTTCGCCTCGGCGAGGTAGTCGCGCGCCATGAGGTGGTAGGGCGGCCAGGCCATCGGGTGCCTCCGCCCTTAGTGTAAATGACTCGCCGGTCAGGTCAATGGCAGCCGACGCGGCTCGTGGCCACCACCACGTCGTCGAGAAAATATTCGGCGCTGGCGGAGAGGAACGACTGCACGATGCCGACGTCGAGCTCGCTGCCCGACGGCGTCGTCGGCGGCGGCACGGTGAACGCCGGCGCGCCGCCGACCCACACCGGCGAGGGATCGTCGGGGATCAGCTCGACGCACGACCATGCGCCGAGCGCGACGCCGGTCTCGCTGGCGATGGTGTCGACGCGCGACACGTCGCCGAGCGCCCACGTGCCGCCGGGAAACTCCGACCGGCCGATGCGCGGGCCCGAGGTGCGCACCGACGGGCCCTCGCTGCCGCCGAGCGACAGCGCGAGCAGCGACAGCTCGTCGTCGCCGACGGAGATCGGCTTGACCCAGAAGCGCGCGTACAGCGTGCCCGGCGCCGAGAGCCGCTTGACCAGGTAGGCCCAACTCTGCCCGGTGACCGTGACGTGCAGCGCGAAACGCCCGCCGCGCGGCCCGAGCCCGTCGACGATCGCGCTCGCGCCCGACACGTTCTCCGCGTCCCAGCGGCTGGTGTCGCCGCGCTCGAAGTCTTCGCAGAACACCGCGTCCGCCGGACAGTCGCCGTTGACGACCGGCGCGAGATCGCCGCCCGCCAGATCGCCGCCCGCGAGATCGCCGCCGCGCGCGAGGTCGGCCGAATCGCCGGAATCGTAAAACTGCTCGAAAGGGGTGATCGGCAGCGCATTACCGCATTGGCAGCCGCAGATGCCGAAGCAGAAGACGAGAGCGATCGCGCGCACCCCGACGTTTGGTCGGGCGCGCGCGAAACCGTCTCGGAAAGATCACATCAGGAAATCGACCGGCACCGACTTGCCGTCCGCGTCCGCCTTGCCGTCGCACGCCGAATGAAACGTGATGTTCGCCGACTGGATGTCGAGCCCGTTCACCACCTGGATGGTCGCCCGGCCGCCGGTCGGGTTGAGCGTGCACGCGGGATCGAGCGTCACGTCCGAGACGTCGAGCTGCTGCGCCGAGCCGCCGCCGCCGCCCGCCTGCTGCACGCCGCTCACCGTGTACTTGCCGCTCGCGTCGACGCTGACGTTCCACGTCGACTGCGCGGCGAGCGCGGCCGAGCCCTGCACGTGCGCCGCCTGCCCGGTGTACATGACGCTCGTCGGCGTGGCGGTGACGTTGGTGGAGCTGACGAACACCGTCGAGCGCGAGCCGACCAGCACGTTGGTGTACGTCGACGAGAGCGAGGCGGCGGTGGCCGACGTCCACATGCCGGTCACGTCGATGGTGCCGGTGGCCGCGCCGCCGAGCGGCAGCGGGCAGTCGGCGCCGAGCGTGATGGTCACCTCGCCCGAGCAGGGAAACGTGGAGCAGGCCTTGACCACCTGCGCGCAGCTTTCGGTCTTGCTCATCGCGTTCATCGCGATCACCGTCGAGTGGCCGAGCGACGCCGCGGCGCCGATGGCGACCTCCATCGGCTTGCGGTCGACGTCGCCGCCGGTCTTGATGCTCGGGATGCAGCCGCCGAGCGAGAGCGCGAGGCACGGAACCAAGAGTGTACGTTTGGTCATAGGCCCCTCCTGCGCGCTGAGACGCGCGGTCGCCGGCAATATTGCGCGACGGGGATCACGCGCGCGCTCGTCGCCGCGATGCGGTGTGAGGCGCGTCGCTCGCGTCGCTAGAAGACGTCGTCGGTGAGGCCGGCCTTGCCTTCGGAGCGTGCGAACTGCGGCGGCAAAGTGCCGCGCTTGAACGGCAGCAGCAGCGCGCCCGGCGTTCCCGGCTTGGCCGGCATTCCGCGATCGGGCGTCGCGCGCACGAAGTAGACGCCCGGCGGCGCCTCGAAGTCGCGGATCGGCGTCGCCGGGTGCGCCGCCTTCATGAAGTCGGTCCAGATCGGCGCCGCCGTCGTGCCGCCGGTGGCGTCGAAGCCGATCGACTTGAAGTCGTCGCGCCCGACCCACACGCCGCACACGAGATCGCGCGTGAACGCCATGAACCAGTTGTCCTTGAAGTCGTTCGAGGTGCCGGTCTTGCCGCCGGCGGGACGGCCGAGCTCCTTGGCCTTCTGGCCGGTGCCCTTCTCGACGACGTTCTTCATCAGATCGACCATCACGTACGCGGTGTCGGCGGGGATGCGGCGGTGCGGCGGATCGGGCTTGTACTCCTCGACCACGTTGCCGTCGGCGTCGAGGATGCGCGTGATCACCACCGGCTTCACCTCCATCCCCATCGCCGGGAAGGTGGCGTAGCCGTAGACGTGCTCGAGCAGTGTCACCTCGGGCGTGCCCAGCGCGATCGACGGATGGCGCACGATCTGCGCGCCGATTCCGAACTTGCGGATCTGCTCGATCACCTTGTCGACGCCGAGCGCGGC
>Ga0070741_10002339_pt1 | contig 51688 bp, 53 predicted proteins | sample Coa_R1_4_FD_66440 | JGI IMG/M metagenome (GOLD analysis project Ga0070741, IMG submission 66440) | Surface soil microbial communities from Centralia Pennsylvania, which are recovering from an underground coalmine fire - Coalmine... | ecosystem: Environmental > Terrestrial > Soil > Unclassified ... | reverse complement strand
CGAGGCCGGCGAGCTGCTCCTCCGCCACGCCGACGCGATCTCGGCGCGGCTGCAGGCGGCGCAGGCCGATCTCGCCGCCCTCGGAGCGGGCGACGCGGGCCCACTGCGGATCGGCACGTATCAGAGCGTCGGCGCGAAGATCCTGCCGGGGTTGCTGCGCGAGTTCCGCGCCGAGTGGCCCAGGGTGGACGTGACGCTGCGGGAGTCGGCCGACGACGGAGAGCTGATCCAGCAGGTCGAGCGCGGGGAGCTCGACCTCACGTTCGTCGTCCTGCCGCTCGCGCCCGGCCCGTACGAGACGGTCGAGCTGATGCGCGACCCCTACGTGCTCGTCGTCCCGGCCGGGTCCGACCTCGCCGCGGGCGAGCGCGTGCCGCGGCTCCGCGAGATCCTCGAGCATCCCCTGATCGGCTTTCGCACCTGCCGGACGACCCGGCAAGTCGAGGAGCGTCTCCGCCAGAGCGGTCGCGACCCGCAGATCGTGTTCCGCTCGGACGACAACGGCACCGTCCAGGGGCTGGTCGCAGCCGGGGTCGGGCTCGCGATCGTCCCCCGGCTGACCGTCGATGCCGCCGACGAGTCCATCGAGGTGGTCGACCTGGGCGACCGGGTGCCGCCCCGCCTGATCGGCATCGCCTGGCATCGCGACCGCAGGCGGACGCCCGCCGCCGAGGCCTTCGTCGCCCTCGCCCGCCGCCTGACGGCCGAGGCCGAGCCGGCCGCCGTCGCCGCCTGAGAACCGGTGCCAGGCACCGGTTCTCGCCCACCCGCAAACCCCATCGTCAAGCGGAATCACCGGTGCCAGGCACGGCTGTGCGGAGCCGCCGTCCTGCTCGCGGCCACCCTCGCGACCGGCGCGGGCGCCGCGGGGCCGAAGACCCGCGTCACCGTCTACCGGGCGTTCGAGCAGGGCAGGCTCGCCCCCGGCCTGACGATCGCCAGGACCGCGCGGGGCTACTGCTGGGAAGGCTCGATCGCCGACCAGCGAAGCGACGCGTGGCGTTGCTTCATCGGCAACGTCATCGTCGATCCCTGCTTCTCCGACCGGCAGGCGCGAGGGTGGGTCGCCTGCCCGGCCGAGGGCAGCCCGTTCGACCGGCGGCTGATCCGCCTGCGGCTGACGAAGGCGCTCCCGAAAGAGCTCGGAAACCACGGCACGCCCGGCACGGGAGACCCCTGGGCGGTGAAGCTCGCCGACGGGCGGGAGTGCACCTTCCTCACGGGCGCGACGAGCGCCTACCACGGCCGGCGCATCAGCTACGGCTGCACCCGGACGGTGTTCCTCGCCGGGAGCCCGAACCGCAGGCGGCCGGCGTGGACGATCGTGCTCGGGCGTGGGCAGAACGCGCCGTCCCGGACCGTCTCGATCGCGGTCGCGGCCTGGTAGGCGCTAGCGCTCGGACTCGAAGGCCGCGGCCGCCTCGCGCGCGGAGGGAACCGCGAGCAGGTTCTCGGCGATCCAGGTCTCGGCCTCGGGCCAGCCGCCCGCTCGGACGCGCTCGGCCGCAGCTGCGAGGTCGTACTCGGTGCGCCGAATCTGCGGCTCGCCGTCCTCGACGAGCAGCCAGTAGGCGCCCGGCCGGTCCTCGTACGGCATCCCGACGCTGCCGGCGTTGACGAGGCGCAGCCCGCCGAGGCGACGGTCGAACTGGGAATGGGTGTGGCCGATGACCACGGTCGCCCGGTCGACGTCGCCGATGATCTCCCGTGCGAGCTCGTCGGGCGTGAGGATCGTGACGAACGGCTCGTCGTCGTAGGGGGTCGCGTGGCAGTAGAGGACGTCGTCGACCGAGACCTGCCGCTCGAACGTCCGCAGGAAGCCCAGGTGCTCGTCGTCCAGCTGCGACGCCGTCCAGGCGAACAGCGGGCTGTCCTCGGTTCCCTCGACCAGGTACCGGTCGGCGTTGCCCATCACGAAGCGGGCGTTCGCGAGCGCGCGGACGCGCCCGTAGGTCTCGCGTGGCAGCGCGCCCGAGAGGAGGTCGCCGCCGAACACGACGACGTCGGGCTGGACCTCGTCGAGCTCGGCGAGGACGGCCTCCAGCGCCGGGAGGTTGCCGTGGACGTCGTAGAGCGCGGCGACGCGCATGGTCATCCTTCCTCTTGCCGCCGGCGCAGCCGGGGGCTAGTACGGCTCGTCGCTGTTGCCGCCGACGCCGGCGACGACCGTCTCCTGCGAGCGCTCGTGCAGCCGCTCGCGGCCGCGCTTGACGGCGCTCAGGAACTTGTCGAGGTTGACCTCGAGCGTCGAGAGGATGCCGTCGGCCCAGTCCTCCATCTCGAGGCGGGTCTCGCGGGCCTGCCGCCTCGCCTCGTCGATGATCTCCTGCGCCTGGCGCTCGGCAAGCTTGACGATCTCGGTCTGCGAGGCCTCGCGCGCGGCCTGCTCTCGCGCCTCGCCGAGGATGCGGTCGCACTCCCGCTTCGCCTCGGCGAGCATCTCCTGGCGCTCCTTGACGATCCAGCGGGCCTGCTTGATCTCCTCCGGGATCGTCGCCCGCATCTGGTCGAGGATGTCGTAGATCTCCTCGCGGTCGATGCGAACCTGGTCGGTCAGCGGCACGGCCTTCGCGTTGTGCACGAGGTCGTCGAGCTTGTCGATCAGAACCAGTACGTCCATATGTCTCCCAGTCTACTCCTGCGGGCTCGTAGGGGCACCGCCCCGGCCTTCCGGGAACAGCTCCCGGAAGCGCTCGGCGACCGCGACCGGGACCAGCTCGTCCACGTTTCCGCCGAAGGCGGCGATCTCCTTCACGCCGCTCGAGGAGATGAACGAGTACTGCGGGCTCGCCATCACGTAGACGGTCTCGATCTCCGGCGCCAGGTGCCTGTTCAGCTGGTTCATCTGGAACTCCCACTCGAAGTCCGAGGTGACGCGCAGCCCCTTGACGATCGCCTTCGCGTCCCAGCGGCGCGCGAACTCGACGACGAGCTCGGCGAAGACGTCCACCTCGACGTTCGGGATGCCGCCGAGGGCGGTGCGGACGAACTCGACCCGCTCCTCGATCGAGAACGTCGGCTCCTTGTGCACCGGGTGGCGGACGACGCCGACGACGACGCGGTCGAAGATCGCGGCCGCCCGGCGGATCACGTCGACGTGCCCGAACGTGACCGGGTCGTACGTCCCGGGATAGATGGCCGTGATCACGGTTCGAACAGGGTAAGGCGTGCCGAGCCGTACGTGCGCGACGTGCGTACCGTCAGCCCGTCGATCGCCGGTTCCACCGTCGCCGCCGTCTCGTAGACGAGGAGCCCGTTCGGGGCGATCGTCCGGGCCAGATACGGCGCGAGCCGCGCGTGCTCGGCGAACTCGTACGGCGGGTCACAGAGGACGAGGTCGTAGACCTGCCCGCTCGACGCGAGCGCCTGGAGCACGTCCCGGCAGAGGACGGTGGCGCCGGTGAGCCGGAGCTTCTCGAGGTTGCGCTCGATCGTCCGGCAGGCCTCGCGGTCGGACTCGACGAAGACCGCGCTCGCCGCCCCGCGCGAAAGCGCCTCGAGCCCCATCGCCCCGGAACCGGCGAAGAGGTCGAGCACCGAGGCCTCGTCGACCGAGCCGATCAGGTTGAACGCGGCTTCGCGGACGCGGTCGCTCGTCGGCCGCGTGTCGCGTCCCTTCGGCGCGAAGATGCGCGCGCCTTTTCGGGTGCCGGCGATGATCCGCACGGCCCGGAACGGTATGCCCTTTCGCCCGAGCGCTCAGGCGAGCCGACGTGCCCGCCCGGCCTGGGCGCAGACGACGTCCGCCATCAGCTCGGCCGCCTCGTCGTTCGAGAGCCCACCCCGCTCGACGAGCGCTTGCCACGTCCGGAAGCCGATCGCGAGCTCGAGCGCGGCCTGGACGCGCTTTCTGCGCGGCAGGCCGTCGGAGAGCACGGCGTGGATTCGGCGGACGCGCCCACCGCTGCGGAGCTCGACCGTCTCGCGGGTCGGCGCGTGCACCTCGGCGTCGCGGTAGACGCACGCGAACATGTCGCTGCCGCGGTCGAAGAAGGCGTAGAGCTCCCCCAGCGCCTGCCGGAGCCGGACGTGCGGATCCTCGACCTCCAGCCACCGCTCCGGATCGGGCGGCGGATTCTCCTCGTAGAAGTGCCCCGAGCAGGCCATGAACAGCGCTCGCTCGTCGGGGAAGTGCCGGTAGAGCGTGTGGCGCTCGACCCCGGCGGCGCGGGCGACGTCGCTGAAGCTCGTCCGGGCCGGCCCGCGCGTCCGGTGCAAGTGCACGGCCGCCTCGACGATCCGCCGGCGGGTCTCCGCCTGGCGTTCGGCGCGCTTCTTCAGCTCGTACTTGCGCGGCATGCGAGCAATTGTTGCACAAGTCTGTGTCGTCATTTATAGTTGCGCGCGAAATCACTACACATTGGTGTGCTTCGAAAGGAGAGCAAAGACGATGGAGACCAGGATCGACCACATCACCGGCGGCATCTACCGCATCTCGACGATGACCGAGGCGTACGGGATCACCTTCAACCAGTTCCTGATCGACGACGAGCGGCCGACGCTCGTCCACACCGGCGACCACTTCCTCTACGACAACATCCGCAAGGCGATCGGCGAGGTGCTCGACCCGGCGAGGCTCGCGAACCTCGTGCTCCTGCACTGGGAGGGAGACGAGAACGGCGGCATGGACCGCTTCATGCAGGCGGCGCCCGGCGCGGAGCTGGTCGGCTCCGCGCTCTCGATCCAGCTGAACGCGGCGAGCTTCGGCGTCGACACCGGGCGCGTGCGCAGCTTCACGGACGGCGAGACGCTCGAGCTCGGCAAGCACACGCTCAGGTTCCTCGAGACCCCGCACGTCCACCACTGGGACTCGATGATGGTCTTCGAGGAGTCGACCGGAAGCCTGTTCCCGTCCGACCTCTACCTCCAGCCGGGCGACCAGCCGCCCGTCGTCGACGAGAACCTCTCCGAGGCGATGATCGAGGTCTACCGCGGGATCGGGATCTTCGCCCACGAGAATCCGGTGCGGACGGTGGTCGACCGGATCGAGGCGCTCGACCCGCAGTGGATCCACTCGATGCACGGCGGGACGCTCACCGGCGGCGTCCTGCCCGCCTACAATCGTGCGCTCCACGAGCAGGAGTTCGCCTACAACGGGCTCCTGCTCGGCCGCGACATCAACCAGGTCGCGGCCGCCGCCGCGTAGCTAGGCCGCCGCGCGATCGACGTCTGCGAAGGCCCGCTCGAGCTCGTCGTTCAGCGGGCCCTCGTGGTCGACCAGCTGCTGCGCCGCCGCGCGCGCCCGCTCGAGGATCGGGCGATCGGTGCGCAGCTTCGTGAAGCGGAGGTCGGAGAGCCCGGACTGCCGCGTGCCGAGCAGCTGCCCCTCTCCCCGCAGGTCCAGGTCGACCTCGGCGAGCTCGAAGCCGTCGGTCGTGTCGACGAGCGCCTCGAGCCGGCGCACCGCGGCCTCGGTCAGCTCTTCCTTCGGGCGTGAGACGAGCAGGCAGAACGACTGCTCCGCTCCTCTGCCGACCCGGCCGCGCAGCTGGTGCAGCTGGGCGAGGCCGAAGCGGTCGGCCTCCTGGACGATCATCACCGTCGCGTTCGGGACGTCGACCCCGACCTCGATCACGGTCGTGGCGACGAGGACGTCGAGCTCCCGCGCCTTGAACTGCGCCATCAGCTCGCGCCGGTCGGCCGGCCTGAGCTTCCCGTGCAGGCAGCCGACCCGGAAGTCGCGCAGCTCGGCGCGGCGCAGCCGCTCGGCCTCCTGCTCCGCGGCGCGCGCGCGCGAGGTCTCCGACTGCTCGATCAGCGGACAGACGACGTACGCCTGGCGGCCCTCGCGGAGGAGCCTCGTCAGGCGGCGGTACGCCTCCGGCGCGCGGCGCTCCTCGATCCAGCTGGTGACGATCGGCTTGCGCGACGCCGGCGGCTTCGCGATCTCGCTCACCGCCAGGTCGCCGTAGACCGTCAGCGCGAGCGTCCGCGGGATCGGCGTCGCGGTCATGTGCAGGACGTGCGTGCTCCGGCCGCGCGCCGCCGGCTCCCCTTGCGGAGGCGGTTGCCGGCCGGAGCCGACGCGGCGTTGCCGCGAGGGGCGCGTGAGCGCCGTTCGCTGCTCGACGCCGAACCGGTGCTGCTCGTCGACGACGGCGACCGCAAGGCGGTCGAGGTCGACGCCCTCCTCGATCAGGGCATGCGTGCCGACCAGGATGTCCGCGCCCTGGGCCGCGCTGCGGGCGCGCTTTCCGACCGAGCTGGTCAGGAGCCCGACGCGGACGCCGAGTTCCGCGCACAGCTCGTCGAGGGTCAGGAAGTGCTGCTCCGCGAGCGTCTCGGTCGGGGCCATCAGCGCGCCCTGGAAGCCCTTCTCGACCGCCCGGAGGAGGGCGTAGAGCGCGACCACCGTCTTCCCCGAGCCGACGTCGCCCTGCAGCAGCCGCTGCATCGGCACGTCGCGGGCGAGGTCGCGGTCGAGCTCGGCGATCGCAGCCTCCTGGTGGGGCGTCAGCCGGAAGGGCAGCAGACCGCGGTAGCGGGCGATCAGGTCGCCCGGCTCGCCGAGCGCCGCGGCGACCTCGTCCTCGCGCTCGCGGTTCCGTCGCGCCAGGCCGAGCTGGAGCAGGAGCAGCTCGTCGAACGCGAGCCGCCGGCGGCCGCGCTCGGCGTCGTCGAGCGTGCGCGGCCGGTGGAGAGCGTGGAACGCGTCCGCGCGGCGGGGAAGGCGCTCCGCCTGGCGCAGCCCGGCCGGCAGCGGATCGACGACGTTGCCGACCAGCGCCAGCGCACGGTCGGCGAGCGCCCGCATCCGCGGCGGCGTGATCTCCTCCCCGGCCGGATAGATCGGCGCGAGGTCGCCGGTCGCGGCGGCGCCGTCGAGGTCGTACGAACGGACCGCGAACTCGTTGCGGCGCAGCTGGCCACGCAGCCGGACGCGTGTCCCCGGCCGCAGCTTCTCCGCGAGCCAGTCCTGGTTGAACCACACCGCAGGGATCGAGCCGCTCTCGTCGGCGACCGTCGCCTTCAGGACCGTCAGCCGCCGGCGCGTTCGCCGCAGCGAGACGCTGCGGATCTCGCCGGCGATCACGGCTTCCTGCTCGCCGAACAGGTCGACGATCCGGCTCTCCCCCACCGCCCGCTGGTAGTCGCGCGGGCGGTGCTCGAGCAGGCCGCGGATCGTCCCGAGCCCGAGCCTCCGCAGGCGGGCGGCGATCTTCGGCCCCACCCCGGGGAGGGACTCCAGCGTGGCCTCGAGCCGCTCGGGCCGAGGCGCGCCGCGCAGGCGCGGCCAGACCTCTGGTCGGTCCAGGCTGGCAAACCCGGTCGGGCGCGTCACCTCGGACCGAGTATAGGAACCGACCCGGCGGATCCCGCCGCCCGCCGGGCGCTACTCGTCCTCGAACCAGAACAGGCCGAGCGCACCCGGGCCGGCATGCGTGCCGACCACTGCCCCGAGCACCGACTCGACCTCGATCGTCGCGCGCGGCCGCGTGCGGACGACGAGCTCGCGCAGCGCCGCCAGCCGCTCCGGCGCATCGGCGTGGACGAGCCCGACCCGGAGCGCCGCACGGTCGGTGCTCCCTGCCGCCAGTGCCTCCGCCAGCTCCAGGAACGCCTTCTGCGTCCCGCGCACGCGCTTGCGCGGCACGACCTCCCCGTCCTCGATTCCCAGGATCGGCTTGATGCTCAGCAGCGTCCCCGCCATCGCCGCGGCCTTGCCGATCCGCCCGCCGCGGGCCAGGAACTCGAGCGTGTCGAGCGTGAACACGAGCGACGCCTCGCGGCTGAACCGCTCGACGAGCGCGGCCACCTCCTCCTCGGTCGTCCCACGCTCGAGGCGACGCTGGACGGCGAGCGCCAGCATCGCGATCCCCGCCGAGACCGTGGCCGTGTCGAACGTCCGCACCCTGCCGGCGCCGACCTGCTCGGCGGCCTGCCGCGCACTCTCGAGCGTGCCGGAGAGCTTCGCCGGGAGGTGCAGCGAGAGGATGCGCTCGTAGCCGGAGAGCTGCTCGTACGCCGTGAGGAAGTCGCCCGGCGCGGGCTGCGAGGTCGCGGGCGGGTCGGGCGCCCGGCGGAGCCGGCGGTAGAACTCCTCCGGCCCCAGCTCCTCGTAGTCGCGGTAGCTCCGGTCGCCGAAGCGGACGTAGAGCGGCACGACCCGCCAGTTCGGGAATTGCTCCGGGCCCCGGGGGTAGTCGGCCGTCGAGTCGAGGACGATCGCCGTGTTGCCCGCGTCCAGCGCGCTCACGACGCAGCCGCCGCGCGGATCGCCTGGACGATGGCGTCGAGCGGCTCGTCCTTCCGCATGCAGGTGACCGCTCCGGCATCCAGCATCGCCTCGATCTCGCGCCTGCCGGCGGCGGCGGTCAGCGCGACGACGGCGACCTCCGGGCACTCCTCGCGGATCAGCTCGGTGACCTGGACGCCGTCCAGCCCGGGCAGGCGGTAGTCGACGAGGACCACGTCCGCTCGAAGCTCGCGGCAGAGCTCGCCGGCCCGGGTGCCGTCAGGCTCCGACGCGACGATCTCGAACTCGTCGGTCAGGTCGAGCAGCATCTCGAGGGCGTGCCTGAACACGTCGTTGTCGTCGATCAGCACGATCCTGGTCCGCACGGCCGCTACTCCGCCGACAGCAGCAGGTGGAAGTGCGGCTGCCCGCCCTCGCGCACGTCGACCTCGACATCGGGATGCCTGGCGGCGATCTGCCGGAGCGCGCCGTCGACCGCGGGCGCTCCCTCGCCGGTGAGGACCGTCAGCAGGCTCCGCGAGCCCGCCAGCAGCCGTTCGACCACGACGCCCGCGACCTCGGCGAAGTCGGCCCCGCCGGCGACCGGGTCGCCCTCGGCGAGGCCGAGGAACATGCCTGCCCGGACCGCGAAGCCGTTCAGCTCGACGTCGCGCGACGCCGTGGTGACCGCGCCGGTCGCGACGCCGGCGAGCGCAGCGTCCATCTCGGCCGCGTTCGCCTCCGCGCTGCGGGTGGCGTCGAACGCGACCATGGCGGCCAGCCCCGCCTGGATCGAGCGGCTCGGGACCACGACCACCGACGTGCCGGCCTGCTCCGCGGCGTGCTCCGCGGCGAGGATCACGTTCGGGCTGTTGGGCAGGACGACCACCTCCGCCGCGTCGACCGACTCGATCGCGCGGACGATGTCCGACGTGGAGGGGTTCATCGAGGCGCCGCCGTCGACGATCTCCGCGGCGCCGAAGCTGCGGAAGAGCTCGGCGTTGCCCGCGCCGGCCACGACCGCGACGACGGCGGTCGCGCTCGGAGCGGCCACGAGACGCAGGAGCCGGGTCTCGCGCTGCTCCGTCTGGCGATGCATGTTCGCGATCTCGATCCCGTCCAGCACGCCCTGCGCACCGCCGATCGTCAGCGCCGCACCCGGATCGTCCGTGTGCACGTGGACCTTCAGCGCGCTCTCGTCGCCGACGACCATCAGCGAGTCGCCGAGCGGCTCGAGCGCCGCCTCCAGCGCGGCTGCGTCCACGCGTTCGCCCTCGACGACGAAGACGGTGCAGTAGCGAAACCGGGACAGCTCCCGGTGGACGGCGTCGAGGCCGATCTCCTCCCGGGCGGCGCGCTCCGCCGGAAGCGGCTCGCCGGTCACGGCGGCCGAGAGGCCGCGCACGAGCTCGAGGAGCCCCGCCGCCCCCGCGTCGACGACCCCTGCCTCGCGCAGGACCTGCAGGTACTGCGGAGTCCGAGCCAGCGCGTCCTCCCCACGGCCGACCAGAGCACGAAGCAGGTCGCCGACCGGCAGCTCCGGCGCAGCCCGGGCCTCGGCCTCCTCGGCGAGCTCGCGCATCACGGTCAGCATCGTCCCCTCCACGGGCGTCCGGACCGCCCGATACGCGGCATCGCTCGCGGACCGAAAGGCGCGCGCGAGGGTGTGCGAGTCGATCGTCTCCTGCTCGCCGAGCGACTCCGCGAAGCCCCGCACCATCTGCGACAGGATCACGCCCGAGTTCCCGCGGGCGCCCATCAGCGCCGCCCGGGCCGCCTCGCGGGCGAGGCGCTCCCGGCCCTCGTCCCGGAGCTCGGCCAGCGCGTCGGACACGGCGCGCACGGTCAGGGCCAGGTTGGTGCCGGTGTCGCCGTCCGGTACCGGGTAGACGTTGAGGTCGTCGATGCGCCGGCGGTGGGCCTCGATCGCGGCGGCGGCGGCGGCGGCGAGTCGGCGGAGGGCTTCCAGATCGCTCATGCCGGTGCTCGCACGTCGGCGATGTGCACCTCGACCGCGGCGACCGGCAGCCCGGTCATGCGCTCGAGCTCGTACGCCACGCGGTTGCGCACGGTCGCGGCGACCTCGGCCAGGTTGAGGCCGTGCTCGACCACGACGTGGAGCGCCACCGAGATCCCGCGCTCGCTTCCGGAGACGACGATGCCGCGCGTGGTCGGGTCGCGGGCGAGCAGCTTGCCGATCCGGCCGGGCGTCGTCATCGCGACCACGCCGTAGCACTCGGAGGCGGTCAAGCCGACGATCTGCGCGACCGCGTGGTCCGCGATCGCGACACGGCCGAGGTCGGACGAGGCGAGGAGGAAATCCACGGCGAGACCACGGAGGAACTACGTTCCCCCGTGCGCCCTCTCCTCGCTCGCTCGCTGCGCTCGCAGCGCGTGCTCACGGCATGGGGCACTGTGCCAAGCCCGCCATGTCGGTCGCGGCGGCGGAGCGGTCGACCCCGGGTCGGTCGTGGCACGTACGAAATCCACGGCGCGAGGTTAGACCCTCGTCCGGGATCGGAGGTTGCTACGCCTTGGTGACCTTGCCGCTCTTCAGGCAGCGCGTGCACACGTAGGCACGCGTCGGCGTCCCGCCGACCATGATGCGGACGCGCTGGAGGTTCGGGTCGAAGCGACGCTTCGTCGCCACCATCGAGTGGCTGCGATGGTGGCCGAACGAGGGTTTCTTCCCGCAGACGGAGCAGACCTTGGACATGCGGCCCGGAAGTGTAGCCGCAGCTAGCGGGAGGCCGCGGCGGTGCGGAGCTGCGAGAACGCGTCGGCCATCTCGAGCGCGGAGCGGGCCGCCCACGCGCCGCGGTCGATCCGCGCCTCGGCCTGCTCGGGCGTGTCGCAGGTGAGGACGCCGAAGGCGACCGGGACGCCCGTCTCGATCCCGGCCAGCTGCAGGCCGCTGGCGGCCTCGGTGGCGACGAAGTCGAAATGCGGCGTCTCGCCGCGAATCACGCAGCCGAGCGCGACCACGCACGCGTAGCGCCTCGTCTTGGCCAGGGCCATCGCCGCGATCGGCAGCTCGAACGCGCCGGGAACCGGCATGACCATCACCGCCTCCTGCGCGACGCCGGCGTCCCGGAGGGCGCCGAGCGCGGACTGGAGCAGTCGGCTCGTGATCTCGCCGTTGAAGCGGCTGACGACGACGGCGACCGACCGGCGCTCCCCGTTCGGCGAGCCGCGGAGGACCGCGTAGCCGTCGGGAACGTCCAGATCCCCTTCGGCGTGCTGCTCGGCGACGGCGGCCTCCTGCTCCTCCGCGACCACCCCGGGCTCCTCCTCGGCCGCCCCCGGCTCCTCCTGCGCCTCCGCCTCCCCGGTAGGAGCGGGCTGCTCGGCGGCAGGAGCAGGCTGCTCGGCGGCGGGCGCAGGCTCCTCGGCACGCTCGGGCATGGACGCCTCCGGCTCGGCTCCCTCCTCCGGCTCGACCTCGCCCTCCTCGTACAGGATCTCGGCCTGGCCGTGCTCGTCGCCGAGCGGCGTGGGCCCTCCCGGCGGGCGCAGGCGGGACGACCAGTCGCGCAGCGGCCAGTCCTGGGGCTCGTCGTGCTCGCTCACGTGCGCGTCCGGTCACCGATCGCGGGCATCCGAAGATCCTAGCCCGACCAGCTTCTCGACGTACTTGGCGAGGACGTCCGCTTCCAGGTTCACCGGGTCGCCGGGCGCGAGCGAGCCGAGCGTCGTCACCGCGAGGGTGTGCGGAACGAGCGCGACCGCGAACCCGGAGTCGTCGACCGCTGCGATCGTCAGCGACACGCCGTCGACCGCGACGGAGCCCTTCTCGACGCAGTACCGGTGGATCGACTCGGGGGCGTCGAGCCAGACCCGCCGGCCGTCGCCCTCCTCCGCGACCGAGCGAACGGCGCCGACGCCGTCCACGTGCCCCTGGACGTAGTGGCCGCCCAGCGGCTCCCCGGCCCGCAGCGCCGGTTCGAGGTTGACGCCGTCACCCGGCCTCAGGCGGCCGAGCGTCGTGCGCGCGAGCGTCTCGGGGACGGCGTCGAACGCCAGGGTCCGCCGGTCGCCGTCGACGACCGTGAGGCAGCAGCCTGCGATCGAGACCGAGTCGCCGATCGCGGCAGCCAGCGACGACTCGACGCGCAGGCGTCCGTTCTCGAACGAGACGACCTTCCCCACCTCGCGGACGAGCCCGGTGAACACGAGTCGTACGCTAGTCGGCCAGCGCCAGGGCTTCGAGCGTCTCGCGCACCAGCGGCTCGAGGGACGCTCGCCCTTCCGGGCCCGTAGACAGCGCGGCGAGCAGCTCGTCGACCGCCTCCGTCTGCGCGGCCGACAGTCCGCCCCGCCCGGCCGCCTGCACCTCGTCGCGCAGCTGCGCGTTGTCCAGGTGCCGCGCGAGCCAGCGCGAGAGGAGCGCGACGATGCGGTCTTCAGGGCTCGTGGACATAGGCGCTGAGAAGGACATCCTCGCCCACCGGCCGGACCTCGAGCCGGCGAAGGCGAACCGGCTCCGGGAGGGAGCCGACGAATGCCGCCCCGCTGCCGGCCAGGATCGGCGCCACGAAGACGAGCAGCTTGTCGACGAGGTCGTGCTCGAGGAACGCCGTGGCCAGCGTCGGCCCCCCCTCGAGCAGCAGCGACTGCACGCCCTCCGCCCCGAGCAGCGCGAGCTCCTCCTCGAGCGGCCCGGAGCGCAGCTCCAGGCTGGAGCCGGGCGGCAGGGGGCCGCGCCCGAAGGCGAGCCGCCGGGGCTGGACGGCGGCCTCGACGTCGCGCGCCGTCAGCTCGGGGGCGTCGGCTCGAACCGTGCCCATGCCGACCGCCACGGCATCCGACTGCGCGCGAAGCTCGTGGACGAGCCGCCGGCTCTCGGCTCCGGAGACCCAGCGCGAGCCGGGCACGGTCACGCGTCCGTCGAGCGTGACCGCCACCTTGTAGGTGACGAACGGACGGCCGGCGACGACCCAGGTCCGCCAGGCCTCGGTCTGCGCCCTCGCCTCGAACGAATCGGCGTGCTCGACCTCGACGCCCCTCGACCGGAGCACCTCGAGCCCGCCGGCCGCTCTCGCATTCGGGTCGAGTGACGCAGCGACGACCTTCGCCACCCCGGCTCGGAGCACGGCCTCGGTGCAGGGCGGCGTCGAGCCGTGATGCGCGCACGGCTCCATCGTCACGTACAGCGTCGCGCCGCGGGCGCGCTCGCCGGCGTGCCTCAGGGCGACCACCTCCGCGTGCGGCCCGCCTGCGCGCTCGTGCCATCCCTCGCCCACGACCTCGCCGTCCGCGACGACGACGGCCCCGACCACGGGGTTCGGGTGCGTCCTCCCTCGACCACGCTCCGCAAGCGCGAGCGCGCGCTGCAGGTAGGTCATGCCAGCAGGTGGACGAGACGCCCGTACGCCCGCGACAGGTCCTCCATGGCGAAGATGGCGGCGCCGCAGACGATCAGATCGGCGCCGGCGTCGTAGACCGAGCGAATGTTGTCATGGCCGACTCCGCCGTCGACCTGCACGAAGACACCGGCCGGCAGCGCCGCTCGCAGCTCCCGCAGCCTCGTCGTCGACTCGGGTAGGAATGCCTGACCCGAATAGCCGGGATGGATGCTCATGCAGAGGACGAGGTCGAATCCCTCGGACGCGGCGACGGCGTCGGCGACGGCCGTCTCGGGGTTGAAGGCGAGCCCGACCTGGAGGCCGTGCTCCCGGGCGCGAGCGGCCACGGCGGGTGGATCGTCGACCGCCTCGAGATGAAACGTGACGCTGTCCGCACCCGCGCTCCGCATGAGCTCGAAGTGGTGCTGCGGATCGTCGACCATCAGGTGGCAGTCGAACACGCCCCCGTGCCCGTGCACGATCGGCGCGATCGACTCGAGCACGATCGGGCCCATCGTCACGGGCTCGACGAAGTGGCCGTCGCCGACGTCGAAGTGGAAGATGCGGGCGCCTGCGTGGAGCAGGTTCTCGACCTGGGCGCCGAGCCGCGCGAAGTCGGCCGCGTACAGCGACGGCTCGACCTCGACCGTCCGCACCCACCGATCCCATGTCACGCGCACGATCTTAGGCCGCCCGGCGCGAGGTCAGACGCGCAGGCGCGCGACGAAGAAGCCGGAGGTGCCGTGGCGGTGCGGGGTGGCGAGCAGGAACTCGGGCCGCTTGGGATGCCTGAAGGCGGGCCATTCGGCCCCGAGGTCGTCCGGCTCGAGACCCGAGGCGTCGACGACCGCCTCGTTCTCGTCCGCGTTGATCGTGCAGACCGAGTAGACGACCACACCGCCAGGCTCGACCCGCTCGGCGGCGGCCCGCACGAGCGCCAGCTGGAGCTCGGGGAGCGGCGCGGCACGCCAGCGGAGGTCGGGCCGGCCGGCGAGCACGCCGAGCCCCGAGCACGGCGCGTCGACGAGCGCGCGGTCGAAGCCCTTCAGCTCGGCCGGGAGCGCGAGCGCGTCCGCGTTGACGACGCGGACGTTGTCGGCGCCGAGCCGCTTCCCGTTCTCGGCCAGCTCCCGCGCGCGGCCCTCGTGGAGCTCGACCGCGACCACCTCCCCGGCGAGCATGGTCGCCTTCCCTCCGGGGGCGGCGCAGCAGTCGAGAATGCGCTCTCCCGGCCGCGCGCCGACGGCGAGGCCGGCGAGCTGCGAGCCGCGGCTCTGCGGCCAGATCCGCCCTTCGGCCAGCGCCTGCTCGTCCACGCGCCGGACGCGATAGGCGCCCGGGACGTCGGTCGGCTCGCCCTCGATCTCGCCGCGCACGAGCCGGACGACCGTCTCCGGCGGCTCGTTCTGGGCGCGCATCAGCTCGAGCGCCTCCTCCTCTCCCCAGTCCCGGCGCCAGACGTCCGCGACCCAGTCGGGGTAGGAGTGCTTGAGCGGCCCTTCGGGCAGCTCCTCCAGGAGCCGGGAGAGACCTTCCGCGAGCCGGCGGAGGACCGCGTTCGTGAACGCAACCGCGCGCTCGAGCCGCGCGGCGCGAACGAGCTCGACCGACTCGTTCACCGCGGCATGCGCGGCGATCCCGCCCAGGTAGCCGAGCTGGTAGGCGCCGAGCCGCAGCGCGGCCAGGACCGGCGGATCGAGCTTGCGCACCGGCCGGCGGCCCAGGGTGTCGATCGCGTAGTCGAGCGTCCGGGCCCGCTGGACGGTTCCGTACGCCAGCTGCTGCGCCAGCGCCCGGTCGCGCGCGTCGAGCCCGGCGGCGGCCGCTGCGAAGACCCGGTCGGCGTAGGCGCCGTCCTCGAAGACGCGCCGGACGACCTCGAAAGCCACCCGGCGCGCCGGGCTCACCGCAGCCCGCGCCGCCACGCCTCGTAGCTCATCCGCCGGCCGCCCTCGGGCTGCACCTCGACCGGCACGAGCCTGCCCTGCTCGACCCGCGCGCGCCAGATCAGCACCCGCCGGCCTTCGAGCTCCGCGCGCGCGCCGACGTGCGGCGAGAGCGCACGCACCTGCCGCTCCAGCTCCTCCGCGGGGCGCGACCAGTCGAGCTCGCGGTCCTCCGGCGAGAGCTTCTCGGCGTACGTGACGCCGTCGTCCGGCTGCGGAGCGAACGAGGGCGCCGGCAGCACCTCCTCGAGCAGCTCCGCTCCCAGCTCGGCGGCCCTGCGGTAGACGGCCTCGGCGTCGTCGTCCGGCCCGATCGGGAACGCACGCTGACCGGCGATCGGACCGGCGTCGAGCTCCTCGACCAGCTTGATCACGGTGACGCCGGTGACGGCGTCCCCGGCCATGATCGCGCGCTCCACCGGCGCGGCCCCGCGCCAGCGGGGGAGGAGCGACGGATGGACGTTCAGCCAGAGGTGGCGTTCGAGCTGCTCCGCCGGGATCAGCCGCCCGTACGCGACCAGGACGACCCTGTCGGCCTCGGGCGTCTCCTCGACCCGCTCGACCACCGGGATCCCGAGCTTCAGCGCGGTCAGCTTCGCCGGGGTGGGCCTCAGCCCACGGCCGCGCCCGGCCGGTGCGTCCGGCTGCGTGAGCACGAACGCGATCTCGTGCCGGACGGCGAGCCGCTCGAGCACGTCGGCGCCGAACGGAGCGCTCGCCGCAAAGCCGAACCTCACCCCAGGACCGGCTGCGGCCGCAGGACGGCCATCGCCTGCCGCCTCGCCTCCGGCGTCGTCCGGTCGAGGATCAGGACGCCGTCCAGGTGGTCGAGCTCGTGCTGGACGACGCGGGCGTCGAGACCGGCGAGCTCGAGCCGGAGCTGCTCGCCCCGCACGTCCCGGGCCTCGAGGGTGACCGCGAGGTGGCGCTCGACCGGCACGAGCACCCCCTGCAGCGACAGGCAGCCCTCGTCGTCCGCCTCCCGCTCCTCGGCCGGCTCGACGATCCGCGGGTTGACGGCGACGACAGGCTCTTCACGATCCGCCGCACGGAAGACGAAGACGCGGCGGAGCACGCCGACCTGGTTTCCGGCCAGGCCGATGCCGTTCGCGTCCTGCATCAGCGCAACCATCCGCTCCGCCAGCCGTCGGAGATCCTCGTCGAACGCCTCCACCTCGTTCGCGCGCAGCTTCAGCACCGGGTCGGGCCACTGGCGGATCTGTGCGAGCGCGAGCCGCCGTCGCGCTTCGCGCTCGGCGTCGAGCTGCTCGTCGACGACCTGCCCGTGCTCCTCGGCCTCGGCCACGGTCTGAGTGTATTCAGAGGGATTGCGGGTCGACGTCGACGACGACGGACAGGCCCGCCTTGCGCATCGCCGGAGCCGCGACGGCCAGCGCCTTCGCCGCCCGGGCCGCGAGCGAGCCCGGCCGATCGGTCTTCGCGACCAGCTGTGCGCGGTGGCGCCCCCGCAGGCGGAGCACGGGCGCGGGGCCGAGCAGCTGCCCCTCGTCCGGCCGCCCGAGCTCCCCCGCGAGCTCGGTCAGGGCCCGCAGCGGGCCGTCCGGGTCGGGGCCGGAGACGACGATCCGGACGAGGTGGCGAAACGGCGGGTAGTCGAGCGCCCGGCGCCGTTCCAGCTCCCCGGCGAGGAACCGCTCGACGTCGTGCCGGGCGGCGAGCTCGACCGGCCGGGCGTCCGGCTGGAACGTCTGGATCAGGACCCGGCCGGGCGCGTCCCGGCCGCTGCGGCCCGCCAGCTGGGTCAGGAGCTGGAACGTGTGCTCCTCCGCCCGGAAGTCCGGAAGCGCCATCGTCGTGTCCGCGTCGACGACCGCGGCGAGGGCGACGCCCTCGAAATGGTGGCCCTTCGCGACCATCTGCGTGCCGAGCAGCACGGCGCGATCGAGGGCGGCGAACCGGGCGAGCGCCGCAGACGGATCGCGCGTGTCCGCGTCGAGCCGGACGAGCTCGAGCTCCGGGAGCCGCGCCGCCAGCTCCCGCTCGAGGCGCTGCGTGCCGGCGCCGAGGCGAGCGAGCTCGGCCGATCCGCACTCGGGGCAGAGCTCGGGCGCGGGCTCCGAATGCCCGCAGTGGTGGCACCGAAGCCGCCCGTCCGCGTGGAGGACGAGCGCGACGTCGCAGCTCGGGCAGCGGCGGGTGACGCCGCAGGAGCGGCAGTGGATCGCGGGCGCGAGCCCGCGGCGGTTGAGAAGCAGGATCGCCTTCCCGCCCCGCTCGGCCAGCGTTCCGAGCTCGGCGAGGAGGGGCGCCGACAGGGGGTATCCCGCCTCCCGCCGGAGGTCGACGACGCGCACCGGCGGCAGCCGGGCGGTGTTCGTCGCCGCGGACGAGCCCACGTCCAGGCGCCCGCCGAGCTCGAGCCGCTCGAGCGCGGCCCAGCTCTCCGGCCGCGGCGTCGCGCTGCCGTAGACGGCGACCGCCCCCTCCAGCGCGGCCCGCTTCGCCGCGACCGTGCGGGCGTCGTAGCGCGGGTCCGACTCCTGCTTGTAGGACGGGTCGTGCTCCTCGTCGACGCAGATCAGGCCGAGCCCGCGCACCGGGGCGAAGACGGCCGAGCGGGCGCCGACGACGACGCGGGCCTCGCCAGCCGCGATCCGCGCCCGCTCGTCGCGCCGCTCGGCCTCGGTCAGCCCGGAGTGGAGCAGCGCGATCCGCTCGCCGAAGCGGGCGCGGAACCGCCCGACCGCCTGGGGGGTGAGCGCGATCTCGGGCACGAGCACGATCGCCCCCAGCCCGCGCTCGAGCGCAGCCGCGCACGCCTGGAGGTAGACCTCGGTCTTGCCGCTTCCGGTCGCGCCGTAGAGCAGGAACCGGCCGCCGCCGCCGTCGATCGCGGTCACGAGCCGGGACACGGCGGCGGCCTGCGCCGGCGTCAGCCGGTCGGGAACGGGCTCGCCCCCGAGGCCCCGGTCGACGGATCTCGGCTCTCCCCGGCGCTTCCGCTGCCGCGGCGCGACCAGCTCCAGCGCCCGGGCCGGCGTCGAGCCGTAGTACTCGGCGACCCACAGGGCGAGGTCGACGAGGGCCGGAGGCACGTCGCCGATGACGTCCCCGACCGGCGCGGCCTCGACGCGCGGCGGCGGGGGCTCCTCGCCGACGACCACGCCGCGGGCGTTCGCGCGGCCGAAGCGAATCGAGACCACCGCCCCTTTGCCCACCCCCTCCGGCGCCTCGTACGTGAAGGGCCTGGCCACGGCCCGCGCCGAGACGAGCGGATAGACGGAGACGAAGGGCATCGCGCGCCTCGACCCTAGACTTTCGACCGGAGCGAGCGGCTTCTAGATCAGGGTCTCGCCGACGTAGCCGCCGGGCCGCGCTCCGGGCGGACAGGCGAAGAGCGCGCTCCCGGTGTGGACGATGTACTCGTTCAGCGCGTCGGCCTCGCCGAGCCGGCGCTGCAGGCGGACGAAGGCCTGCGGGTCGTTCTGGTAGCTGATGAAGAAGAGCCCGGCGTCGAGCTGGCCGAGCCGGTCGTCCATCCCGTCCGTGAAGGAGTAGCCGCGGCGGAGGATTCGCACTCCTCCGTTCTCGGCGGGGGCGGCGAGCCGGATGTGCGCGTCGGCGGGGATCGTGGTCCCCGCGAGCTCGACCGGGTCGAACTCGTCCCGGGCGCCGAGCGGAGCGCCGCTCGCCTTGTGCCGGCCGATCGTCCGCTCCTGGTCGTCGAGGCTCGCCCGGTCCCAGACCTCGATCAGCATCCGGATCCGCCGTGCGACGAGGTAGGTGCCGCCGCGCAGCCAGGCCGGCTCGTGCCCGGGGCCGACCCAGACGTGCTCGTCGAGGGCGCGGGCGTCCTCGAGCTTGAGGTTGTTCGTGCCGTCCTTGAAGCCCATCAGGTTGCGCGGCGTGTCCTGGGCGCGGCTGGTCGAGGACGTCCGCCCGAAGCCGAGCTGCGACCAGCGCATGGCGACGGCGCCGCGGCCGATCCGCGCCAGGTTCCGGACCGCGTGGAAGGCGACCTGCGGGTCGTCGGCGCACGCCTGCACGCAGAGGTCGCCTCCCGAGCGCTCCGGGTCGAGCTCGTCTCCGGGGAGGGCCGGCAGCGGAACGAGCGCCGCGGGCCGCATGCGCCCGAGGCCGAAGCGGTCGGCGCCGTCGCGCGAGAAGAGCGACGGGCCGAACCCGAGCGTGACCGTCAACCGCGCGGGCGGCAGGCCCAGCGCCTCGCCCGTGTCGTCCGGAGGAGCCAGCCGGTTGCGCCCGGCGCCGAGCTCGGCCCCGCGGGTCATCCGCGCGGCGGCGTCCGACCACGCCCGGAGCAGGTCGCGCAGCTCGTCGCGCCGCTCGAGGGCGACGTCGAAGGCGGCGAAGTGCAGCCGGTCCTGCGCCGGCGTCGCGATCCCGGCCTGGTGCGCGCCGTAGAAGGGAACCGTGTCGTCGGGGCCGTCGTCGGCGACCAGCCGGTCGAGCCCGACCCCGCCGAGCGCGAGGCCGGCGCCGGCCGCGCCCGCGGCGAGCAGGCGCCCCCGGGTGAGGCGCGCCGAACCGCTACGTGCAGCCACTCGACCTCTCCGGAGTCGCCGCTACGACCGGCACCGCGGGCGGGGCGTCCAGGCGTCGCCGGGGTGCGGCTGTCGGGAAACGAGGCACGCGGGGCAGACCGCCTGTCCCCCCGCGATCACGCGACGACGATCGCGCCGACCTGCGAGAGCGGCTCGGCGAGGGCGTCGATCGCCTGGCTGAGTCGCCGCGTGTCCCGGCGGTCGAGTACGGTGTAGGCGACGAAGCTCGTCCCGCGCCGGTACGGGTGCAGCGCCCGGTCGACGGCGTCGAAGCGGCGGTCGATGGTGCGGGCGAGCTGCGGCCGCCGCACGGCGAGGATCGGCCTCACCGACTCGAACGCGGCCCGCGCACCGTCGACGTTCGCCTCGAAGTCGACCAGGTCGAGGTGCGAATAGCGCTCCTCCTCGCCCGTGATCTTCGACTTCGAGACCTCGCCGAGCAGCTCGACGGCGCCGTTCGCGACCTGCGCCGGCTCGAGCGCGACCGTGCGCACCAGGCGCCGGAGCCGCTGGACGTCGGCGAGCAGGCGGACGGCCAGCGGCCGCGTCCCCGCGGTCGTGTTCTTCACCCAGAGCCGCTGTTCGATCGGGTGGAACCCGGTCCAGCGGGCGGGCGGGACGTCGCCGGCGCGCGCGTCGATCGCCGGGTCGAGCCTGCCGAAGCTCTCCGCCACCGGCTCGATCCGCTCGTAGGGGACGCGTGCCGCCGCGTACCGCGCCTTCGCCTCCGCGACGTCGCCGGCCTGCAAGGCACCGACGAATGCGCGCGTGCGAGCGACGAGCAGCGTCGTCTGCGACTCGACGTAGGCCCGGTAGCGGCGGACTGCGGCCGCTTCCGCGGCGCTCGGGGCGGCCTGCCCCGCCGCGCCGGTCACGACCAGCGTGCCCCGCTCGACCGTTTTCCCGCCTGGGCAGTAGGTGACGTACCGGCCCGGCTTCAGGGTGATCGAGAAGCGCCCCGAGAGCCCGGGGGCGAGGTTCTCGACCTCGCCGACGATCCGGTCGCCGTCGAGCACCTCGAACTCGCTGACGGCGTCCGCGCCGTCGTTCGTCACCTCGAAGGTGGTTCCCCCGGCGGGCAGCGTGAGCCGGGCCGGATCGCAGCCGGCGTCGGTCAGCTTCACCCGCACCGACTTGCCGCCGCCCGAAGACTTCCCCCCGCCCCCTCCGCAGGCGGCCAGGAACAGCACCGCCGCGACGAGGGCGGCCGGCGCGGCGATTCGTCCGGTCACGCTGCGCGGCCGGCGGCGAGCGACTGCGGGCTTCGGTGACGCCGTCGGATGCGGAGGTCGGACGGCCAGAGGACGTAGATCGCCATCGGTGCGGCGTACACGAGATAGCCGAGCGCCTCCGCGAGGACGGGTCGAGGCTGGAAGCCGAGGATGCCGGTGAGCAGAGCCGCGCGGACGCTGCCCGGCGCGACCAGCCAGCGCAGGTCGAACGCCTGCGTCTGCAGGTCGTTCAGCCACCCGGCCTCGTGCGCCGTGTGCAGCGCGGTCGCGACGAGACCGGCCGCGACGAGCACCAGCACGAACCCGGTCGCCCGGAAGAAGCGGGCGAGGTTCAGCCGGATCCCACCGCGGTAGATCCCGTAGCCGATCGCGATCGCGACCAGGACGCCGAGGAGGGCGCCGCCGCCGGCCGCCCCCGGGTTGCTGGACGAGTCGAAGGCGGCGAGCAGGAAGACCGACGTCTCGAAGCCCTCGCGGATGATCGCGAAGAAGGCCATGCCGACGAGCGCCACCACCGATCCCTTCGCCAGCGCGTTCGACGCGCGCCCCTCGAGCGCGCGCCGGAGGCCGCGGGCGTTCCGGCGCATCCAGACGATCATGAACGTCACCGCCGCCACGGCGACGCCGCCGATCACCGTCTCCAGCGCCTCCTGCTCCCGCTGCGGCAGGCTCCGGCTCACCACCCAGAGCGCGACGCCGCCGGCGACGCAGATGCCGGTTGCGAGGGCGACGCCCGCCCACATCCAGCGCAGCGCGTCGCGCCTGCCCTCGTGGCTCAGGAAGGCGGCGACGATGCCGACGATCAGCGACGCCTCGACACCCTCGCGCAGCCCGATGACGAAGGTCGGGAGCACTAGGCGGAGAGCCGGCGCGGGTGGTCTGGGAGCATCGTCAGGATTGCCTTTACGTGGTTGTAAGGCGAACCTTACAACGGGCGCGACTATAGTGGCGGCCGGGTCTCTTCGTCAACCCGGAACAGGCATGGCGCAACGGCACTCGGTCGACGACTACCTCGAGACGATCTGGTTTCTCGCCTTTCCGATCGGCGAGTACCGGCCGCTGACCGGCGGAACGCCGACGCTCGCCTCGCGGGTGGCGGAGATGCTCGGTGTCTCCAGGGCGTCGGCCGGCGAGATGCTGAAGCGGCTCGAGGCGGAGGGCCTCGTCCACCGCGGCGAGCACAAGGAGGCGCTTCTGACGAGCGCCGGCCGCGCGAGGGCGGAACGGGTGGTCCGGCGGCACCGGATCATCGAGCGCCTGCTCACGGACTTCATGGGCTACACCGCCGCCGAGGCGCACGTCCACGCCGACGAGCTCGGCGACACCTTCAGCGACGACATGATCGAGCGGATGGAGGAGAAGCTCGGGCATCCCGAGCGCTGCCCGCACGGCTGGCCCGTGAACACCGACGTCGAGCAGGCGGAGAATCGCGAGCTGACCCCCCTGTCGGCGCTCGGCGCCGGCGACCGGGCGACCGTCGTCCGATTGGCCGAGCACGACGGCGAGCTCCTCCACTGGTACTACGACCAGGGGCTCGTGCCCGGTGCGGAGCTCGAGGTCCGCGAGGCGCAGCCCGCCGTCGGTCAGCTTACGGTGCGGCTGGACGGGGCCGAGCGCGCCGTCGGCGAGAAGGCTGCCGCAGGGTTGTTCGTGCGTCGAGCCTGAGACGTCGCCGTGGCGCCGTCGCGGCGGGCTACGGCACGCCCGGGCCGCCCACGAAGTGGACCCGCTCGAGCCGGTAGTCGCCGTCGTCCGGGACGACCTCGTAGAAGACGCCGACCGTGTCGTAGCGCTCCCCCGACCGCCGCGCGCCCGCCTGGCAGGCGAGCCGGCGGTAGCGGAGCCCGCCGTCCCCCAGTGCCGCACCGACCCCGTGGCAGCGCGGCTCGTGCACGGGCATGCCCCGGATCGACCGGATCGACTCGGCCTGCCGCACCGTCCAGCCCTCGTCGTCGCCGCTCCCGCAGCCGGCGAGCACCGCCGCCGAGAGCGCGAGCACCGGCGCAGGCCGGCGCACGGTCAGACCGCGGCGGCCTCGGCGAGCCCGGCGGCCACGCGGAGCGCGTCCGCCTTGTCGGTGCGCTCCCACGTGAAGTCGTGGTCGTCGCGGCCGAAGTGCCCGTAGGCGGCCGTCTTGGCGTAGATCGGCCTCCGCAGGTCGAGGTCGCGGATGATCGCGGCCGGGCGTAGGTCGAAGTGCTCGCGGACGAGCGCCTCGATCTGCGCGCTGGTCACGCCGGCCCGCTCCGTGCCGAAGCAGTCGATCTCGAGCGAGACCGGGTGCGCGACGCCGATCGCGTACGCGACCTGGAGCTCGCAGCGGCTGGCGAGGCCGGCGGCGACGACGTTCTTCGCCACGTACCGCGCGGCGTAGGCCGCCGACCGGTCGACCTTGGTCGGATCCTTGCCGGAGAAGGCGCCTCCGCCGTGGCGGGCGGCGCCGCCGTAGGTGTCGACGATGATCTTGCGCCCGGTCAGGCCGGTGTCGCCCATCGGCCCGCCGACCACGAAGTTCCCGGTCGGGTTGCAGTAGAAGAAGTCCTTGTCGCCGAGCAGCCGCTTGTCGTCGTACAGGTCGGGCGGCAGGATGGGCCGGAGCACGTGCTCGGCCAGGTCGGGCTTGATCAGCGCGTCGGCGTCGAGCCCCTCGCGGTGCTGCGTCGAGATCAGCACGCGCACGATCTCGACGGGACGGGTGTGGCCGTGCTCGTCCGTCTCGTAGCGGACGGTCACCTGGGCCTTGCCGTCCGGCCGCAGGTACGGGAGCACGTCCGCCTTCCGCACCTCGGCGAGCCGCTTGCAGATGCGGTGCGCGAGGGTGATCGGCATCGGCATCAGCTCCCCGTCGGTCTCGTCGGTGGCGTACCCGAACATCATCCCCTGGTCGCCGGCGCCCTCCTGGTCGAGCGGGTCGATCTCGCCGGGGTCGTGCTGCACCTCGTACGACGCGTCGACGCCGCGCGCGATGTCCGGCGACTGCTCGTCGAGGGCGACGATCACGCCGCACGTCTCGGCGTCGAAGCCGTACTTGGCGCGGTCGTAGCCGATCTCGCGGATCTTCGTGCGGACGAGCTTGGGGATGTCGACGTAGGTCTCGGTGGTGATCTCGCCGGCGACGACGACGAGCCCGGTGGTGATCAGCGTCTCGCACGCGACCCGGCCGTGCGCATCCTGCGCGAGCACGGCGTCGAGGATCGAGTCGGAGATCTGGTCGGCCATCTTGTCGGGATGGCCCTCGGTCACCGACTCGGACGTGAAGAGGAACGAGCTGTCGCTCACGGCCGCGAAGGGTACAGGACGGGGTACCGACGGCTTCGCATCTCTCTCAGCCTACGCATCGCAGGTGGGAGGTCAATTCTCGACGGAAGGGACGGCGCCGCCGCAGGCGGCGAGAGGCCTGCCCCGGGTCGGGCCTTCGGCGACGCGCCGCCGTGAAAGACGAGAGGCCTGCCCCCTTCGGGTCAGGCCTTGGACGGACGCGCCGCCGTGGGCGGCGAGAGGCCTGCCCCCCGGGTCAGGCATTCGGCGACGCGCCGCCGTGAGAGACGAGAGGCCTGCCCCTTCGGGTCAGGCCTTGGACGGACGCGCCGCCGTGGGCGGCGCGGCTCCTGTTCTTACTCCCCGCGAGGGCGGCGGCCCATCAGGGACGCGACGAGCTCGCCGAGGCTGTCGCCCGCGAGGACGCGGCAGACGCCCTCCGTGATCGGGAGCTCGATCCCGAGCCGGTGCGAGAGGTCGCGGAGCACCGGCGCGGTCGTCAGCCCCTCGACCACCTGGCCGATCTCCGCCGCCGCCTCCTCCGGCGACGCGCCTCGCGCGATCAGCTCGCCGGCGTGCCGGTTGCGTCCGTAGCGGCTCCAGCAGGTGACGATCAGGTCGCCCATTCCCGCGAGCCCGGAGAAGGTCTCCGGCCGGGCGCCGCACGCCTCGCCGAGGCGGGCCATCTCGGCGAGGCCGCGGGTGATCAGCGCCGCCTTCGCGTTGTCGCCCAGCCCCAGCCCGTCGACGCCGCCGGCCGCGAGGGCGATCACGTTCTTGGCCGCCGCGCAGAGCTCGACGCCGGTCACGTCGGAGTTCACGTAGACGCGGAAGACGGTCGAGTTGATCGCGTGCTGGAGCTCCACCGCGAGCGCCTCGTCGGTGCTGGAGACCACGGCGGCGCTGGGCAGCCCTTCGGCGATCTCCTCGGCCATGTTCGGCCCGGACAGGACGGCGACCGGGCGGCCCCGCACCAGCGTCGAGAGCCGCTGTCCCGTCCCCGGATCGAGCCCCTTCGTGAGGGAGAGGACCGGCGCGCCGTCGGGGAGCCCCGCGACGACCCCGGAGAACGCCGCGCTGGGAACGGCGAGGAGGTACACGTCGGCGCCGCCCGGCGCCTCGCCGGCGGCGGCGACGTCGCCCAGGTCGACGTCGGGCAGGTAGCGAGGGTTCCGTCCGGTCGCGGCGATCGTCGCGGCCTGATCGGGGTCGCGGCAGACGAGGGTGACCTCGTGACCGCGGTCGGCGAGCAGCCGCGAGAACGCCGTACCCCAGGAGCCTCCGCCGACGACGACCGTCCGCATGCTAGGAGCGTCGCACGAAATCGATCGAGACCGGGACGCCCTCGAGCTCGAAGCGGTCGCGAAGCTGGTTCTCGACCCAGTAGCCGTAGTCGCGCGTCACGAGCCCCGGGTCGTTGACGAAGAAGCGAAAGCGCGGCGGTCGCGTCTGGGTCTGCGTGCCGTACAGGAGGTTGAGGCGCCTCCGGTCGCGCGAGGGCGGCTGGCGGGCGGCGCGCAGCTGCTCGAGGAAGCGGTTCAGCTCCGGCGTGGCGACCCGGCCCGCGTGCTTGGCGAAGAGCTGCTCGACCCGGTCGAGCACCCGGGCGACCCCGCGCCCGGTTTTCGCCGAGACCGTGACGATCCCCGGCCGCTGCCGGAGGAGCTGCTCGATGCGAGGCCGGACGTCCTCGACCTTGATCCGGCCGACGTCCCACTTGGACAGGACGACGAGGGTCGAGCAGTTCGCCTTTCGGGCGACGTCGGCGACCGCCAGGTCCTGGTCGACCAGTCCTTCGCTCGAGTCGACCAGGACGAGCGCGACGTCCGCGCGGTCGGCGGCGTCGAGCGCCCGCAGCTCCGAGTAGTACTCGATCCCCTGGCGCTGCCGGCGCTTGCGCCGGAGCCCGGCCGTGTCCACCAGCACGAACGTCGTCTCGCCGCGCCTCAGCACCGTGTCGATGGCGTCGCGCGTCGTCCCGGGCACGTCGGAGACGATCACGCGCTCCTCGCCGAGAAACGCGTTCAGGAGGCTCGACTTGCCGACGTTCGGGCGGCCGAGGATCGCGACACGGATCGCGTCGCCGTCCACCCGGGCCGGCCCCGACCCGGGCAGGCGGGCGACGATCGCATCCAGCAGGTCGCCCGTGCCGTGCCCGTGCAGGGCGGAGAGCGGAATCGGATCGCCGAGCCCGAGCCGGTGGAACTCGACCGCGTCGGCGTCGCGCGCGGGGTCGTCGATCTTGTTCGCGAGCAGGAACACCGGCTTGCGAGCGCTGCGCAGGATCCCGGCGACCTCCTCGTCGCCGGGCGTGATCCCCAGCCGGGCGTCGACGACGAAGAGGACGAGGTCGGCCTCGGCGACCGCCGCCCGCGCCTGGTCGGCGACGCTGCGCGTGATCGGCGAGGGGTCGGCGACGTCGACGCCGCCCGTGTCGACGAGCAGGAAGCGCGTGCCGGCCCACTCGCAGACCAGCTCCTTGCGGTCGCGCGTCACCCCCGCCGTCTCGTGGACGACTGCTGCCCGCGTCCCGGTCAGCCGGTTGACCAGCGTCGACTTGCCGACGTTGGGGAAGCCGACCACGGCGACGGTGCCGGCCAGGTCCACGGCCACGAGATCTAGGCGGCGGCGCTGGCGCGGACGAGCCGCTCGATGTGGTCGACGACCTGCTCGACCGTGAGCTCGGTCGTGTCGATCAGCTGCGCGTCCTCGGCCGGCTGCATTCGCTCCGCGTCCTTCTCGTCCCGTTTGAACAGGTCGGTCGCGAGGGCGTCGGCCCCGATCTCCGGTCGCTCCGCGATGCGCCGCCGCGCGCGGACGGCCGGGTCTGCCTGCAGGTAGACCTTCACCTCGGCCGCGGGCGCGACGACGGTGCCGATGTCGCGGCCCTCGACGACCGCGTCGCTGTGCAGCGCCAGCTCGCGCTGGCGCTCACGCATCACCTCGCGCACCTCCGGGTGGCGGGCGACGACCGGCACGAGGCGGTCGATCTCGGCGCGGCGAATCGCCGCGGTCACGTCCGTGCCGTCGATGAAGCACCGGCCCCCCTCGTCGAAGTCGACCGGATAGGCGTTGGCCAGCTCGCCGAGACGCGCGCCCTTGTCGAGCGGGACGCTCTCGCGGATCGCCAGCCACGTCAGCGCGCGGTACATCGCGCCGGTGTCGAGGTAGCGGAAGCCGAGCCGCTCGGCCAGCTTGCGCGCAACCGTGCTCTTGCCCGCCCCGGCGGGCCCGTCGATGGCGACGATCATGCGCTCGGCCCTCCGGGCCGAGCGCTGGGTGCTCGTGTCTCGTTCGTCGGCATCGCGCACGCAGCTGGCGCGGGTCTGCTCACCTCTGAGCGACCTGCGCGAGGAGGTCGAAGAAGCCGGGGAAGGATATCGACACTGCCTCCGCACCCTCGATCCGCACGCCCTCCCTGGAGACGAGCCCGGCGACCGCGCCCAGCATGGCGATCCGATGGTCGCCGCCGGACCGCATCGCCCCACCCCGTGGACGTGACGGCACGCCCCGCACCCGGAAGCCGTCCTCGGTGCCCGTGATCCTGACGCCGAGGGCGCGAAGCGCGGTCGTCACCGTCTCGATCCGGTCGGTCTCCTTCTGGCGCAGCTCGGCGGCGCCGCGAACGCTGCTGTCGCCGCGCGCCATCGCCGCGGCGAGGGCGAAGAGCGGCAGCTCGTCGATCAGCGCCGGCACCTCCTCGGGAGCGACCTCGGTCGCGACCAGGTCGGCGTGCTCCACCTCGACGTCGGCGACCGGCTCCCCTCCGGCCGCGCCTCGGTTGTACAGGGAGATCCTGGCCCCCATCCGCTCGAGGACGTGCAGCAGGCCCGTGCGCGTCGGGTTGACGCTGACGTTCGCGAGCCGGAGGCGCGATCCCGGCACGAGCGTGGCGGCGACGAGGAACGGCGCCGCCGACGAGAAGTCGCCCGGAACCTCCAGCCGCAGCGGCTGCAAGCTGTCGGCGGGCCAGATCTCGACGAGGCCGGGGGCCGACCGGACGCGGGCCCCGGCGGCACGGAGCATCCGCTCGGTGTGGTCGCGCGTCGCGACCGGCTCGACGACGGCGGTGGGGCCGTCGTCGGCGTAGAGCCCGGCGAGCAGGACGCACGACTTCACCTGGGCGCTCGCGACCGGCAGCTCGTAGCGGATCGGGCGGAGCGTCCGTCCTTCCACGCGCAACGGGAGGCGGCCCTCGGTCGCCTCGATGGCGGCACCCATCGCCGTCAGCGGGTCGACGACCCGGCCCATCGGCCGCCTGCTCAGCGACTCGTCGCCGATCAGCTCGAACCGCTGCCCGGGCTGACCGGCGAGGATCCCGGCGACCAGCCGGACGAGGGTGCCGGCGTTGCCGCAGTCGATCGGCGTGCCGGGCGAGCGCAGGCCGTGGAGACCGACGCCGCGGACGACGAGCCCGGCGCCGTCGTCCTCGACGTCGGCGCCCAGCGCCCGGACGGCGGCGATCGTCGACTCGGTGTCGCCGGAGCGGCCGAAGCCCGTGATGTGGGTCTCGCCGTCGGCGATCGCGCCGAGCAGGACCGCGCGGTGGGAGATCGACTTGTCGCCCGGGACGGCGAGCCCGCCCCGCAGCGAGGCCGCCGGCTCCACCCTCATTCGTCGAGCACCGCGGAGACGGAGACTCCGTACCCCTGCGCCTCGAGCAGCTGCGCCGCGCGCGCCGCCTCCGCCTCGCCGGTGACGAGGACGGTCAGGATGCCTCCGCGCTCCGGCGAGAAGTGGCGCAGCTCGAAGTCCTCGATGTTGATCCGCTCGGCGCCGAGGGCCTGCGTGATCCCGGCGAGCACACCGGGGCGGTCGGGGACGTGGACGGTCACGCGCTGGAGCGCGCCGGGATCCGGGTACGCATCGGCGAGCATGCGCCGCCGGTTCTCGGCCGCCTCCGCGATCCAGCGTGCGAGGCGGCCGGCGTCCCGCTCGGCAAGCGCGGACTCGAGCTGCTCGACCCGGCGGCGGTGCTCGGCGAGCGCCTCGACCAGCTCGGGGCCGTTGTCCAGGAAGATGTCGACCCAGATGCGGGGGTTCGCGCCCGCGACGCGGGTCATGTCGCGCAGCGAGCCGCCGGCGGCGAGCAGCGGGTCGTGCCCTTCGATCCGCCCTGCGCCCGCCTGGTTGACGAGCAGGTTCGCGAGCGCATGCGGCAGATGGCTGGTCAGCGCGACGAGCCGGTCGTGCGCGCGCGGGTCGATCGCGACCGGCAAGGCGCCGAGCGAGGCGACGAAGCCGTGGACGAGGCGATACCGGTCGGGATCCGTGCCCGTCACCGGGGTCAGGAACCAGGTGGCGCCGTCGAACAGGTCCGCGGCCGCGTACGCGGCGCCCCTGGCCTCGCGCCCGCAGACCGGGTGGCCGCCGACGAACCGGCCAGGGAAGCGCAGCGACCAGTCCTTCGTCGAGCCGACGTCCGTCACCGTGCAGGACTCGGGCGCGTGCGCGAGCACCTCCTCGACCAGGCCGGGTAGGAGCGTCACCGGCGCCGCGACGACCGCGAGCTCGGCCTCGCCCAGCGCAGCGGTCAGCGTCTCGGCCGCCACGTCCACCGCGCCTCGCTCGACCGCGGCCGCGAGCGCGTCCGCGTCCGGGTCCCAACCGTGGACGCGGGCCGCTCCGGCCCGTTTCGCGGCCAGGCCCACGGAGGCGCCCATCAGCCCCGTGCCGACGATCGCGACGTTCCGCGGCACTACGGCATCGAGAGACGGCGTCCGTTCTGCATCCGCTCCGCCAGGTCGAATGCGAGGTCGAGCGCCTGCCTGGCGTTCAACCGCGGGTCGCAGAGCGTGTCGTAGCGCACGCTCAGATGCTCCTCGAGGACCGCCTCCGACCCGCCGAGGCACTCCGTCACGTCCTCCCCGGTGAACTCGAGGTGGACGCCGCCGGGCCAGGCGCCCTCGGCGTGACACGCGGCGACGAACCCGTCGAGCTCGGCCATGATGTCGTCCAGCCGTCGCGTCTTGAATCCCGACGCCGTCCGGAACACGTTCGCGTGCATCGGATCGCACGCCCAGACGACGGGGCACTCGGTCTCGCGGACGGCTCGCAGCAGGGGCGGCAGGAGGTCGCGGACGCGGTCCGCCCCCATCCTGGAGATGAAGGTCAGCCGGCCCGGCACCCGGTCGGGATTGAGGCGCTCGCAGAGCGCGACGACGTCGGCGGGCTCCGCGGACGGGCCGAGCTTGACGCCGATCGGGTTCTTGACGCCGGTGAAGAACTCGACGTGCGCGCCGTCCGGATCGCGGGTGCGCTCGCCGATCCAGAGCATGTGGGCCGAGCAGGCGTACCAGTCGCCCGTCAGCGAGTCGCGGCGCGTCAGGCCCTCCTCGTAGTCGAGCAGCAGGCCCTCGTGGCTCGTCCAGACGTCGACCTGGTGCAGCTGGTGCTCGTGGGCGAGGTCGATCCCGCAGGCGGCCATGAACCTGAGCGCGCGCTCGATCTCGGTCGCGAGCCGCTCGTAGCGGACGCCCTCCGGCGAGCCGGCGACGAACTCCTGGTTCCACTCGTGCACGCGCATCAGGTCGGCGAACCCGCCCTTGGTGAAGGCGCGGAGCAGGTTGAGCGTGGCCGCGGACTGGTGGTAGCCGCGCACCATCCGCGCGGGGTCGGGGACGCGGGCGGCCTCGGTGGGCGCGTCGTCGTGGACCATGTGGCCGCGGAAGCTCGGGATCTCGACCCCGTCGACCTCCTCTGTCGGCGACGTGCGCGGCTTCGTGAACTGGCCGGCGATCCGGCCGACCTTGACGATCGGGAGGGTGGCGCCGTACGTGAGGACGGCGGCCATCTGCAGCATGATCTTCAGCTTCTCGCGGATGCCGACGGCGGAGAACTCGCGGAACGACTCGGCGCAGTCGCCGGCCTGGAGCAGGAAGGCCCGTCCCTCGGCCACCTCCCCGAGCGACGCCAGCAGGTCGCGCGCCTCGCCTGCGAAGACGAGCGGCGGCAGGCGCCTGAGCTCCTCGACCGCCTCGGCCGCACGCACGGGGTCCGGCCAGCCGGGCTGCTGCAGGGCCGGGCGCTCGCGCCAGGAGCCCGGCGACCACGTTGAGGAGGTCACGGTCACTTTCGTCAGTGTAGTGAGGCGCAGGACGCGGTCCCGGGCGATCCCGACGGACCGCAGGAGGCCCTGGGTTACTCGAGCTGGGAGGCCGGCTCCGGGCTCCGCACCAGCAGGGCGCGCCCGACCCAGCGCGGGAACCACCAGTTCCAGCTGCCGGCAACGCGCATGATCGCCGGGACGAGCAGGGCGCGGATCACGGTCGCGTCGAAGATGATCCCGGCCGCGAGCCCGATGCCGAACTGCTTGATGTCCGGGCCCGGGCTGGTCGAGAGGACGAAGAACGCGAACATGAGCACGAGCGCTGCGCTCGTCACGAGCTTTCCGGTGCGGGCGAGTCCGAGGGCGACCGCGTGGTTCGTGTCCTGGTGCTCGTCGTACTCCTCGCGCATCCGCGTGAGCATGAAGACCTCGTAGTCCATCGAGAGCCCGTACAGGAAGGCGAAGATCATCAGCGGGATCCAGGAGATGATCGCGTCCGTCGCCTGCACGTTCCAGATCGCCTCCGAGCCGTGGCCCTCCTGGAAGATGAAGACGATGATCCCGTACGCGGCGACCAGCGAGACGATGTTCAGCACCACCGCCTTGAGCGGCAGGAAGACGGAGCGGAACGCCCGCGTCAGGAGCACGAACGTGAGGATGATCACGAACGCGAGCGCGTACGGGAACTTGCCGTACACGGCCCGTGAGAAGTCGCGGTCCTCCGGGGCGGCGCCGGCGAGCGTCAGCTGCGCGCCGCCGGCCCGCGCTTCGAGCGCAGGCAGGACGTCGTGCTTGAGACGGCTCGCCGTCTTTCCGGCCGCGTCGGCGGCGGCGTCGACCGACGGGAACGCCTCGACCAGCGCGGTGCCGTCCTTCCGCCACTCGGGCGGTGCCGCAGCGCCGTCGAGGCCGGGCGTCTCGTTCAGGCGCGAGACGACCGCCGGCACCGCCCCCGGCGACCGGTCGTTCTCGACGAGGACGACGAACGGCTTCGCGACGCCGGGCGAGAACCCCGCCGCGACGAGCCGGTCGTAGCCGACCACCGCGTCGTCGGTGGCGCTGCCCCGCTCCGCCTTCAGCTGCGCCTCCGCGGCGTTGATCTTCGAGCCCGAGTACAGCAGCAACCCGACGATCACGAGGCCGATCGAGCCGATCACGAGCGGCCGCCTGAGCACGAGGTTCGCCCAGCGCCACCAGAAGCCGGCCTCCAGGTCGGACCCCTCGACGATCCGCTTCGGCATCACCTTCAGGCTGTTGATCCGGTGCCCGAGCAGGGAGAACATCGCCGGCATCAGCGTGATCGTCACCAGCACGGACACGGCCGGGATCAGCAGGCCGCCGATCCCGATCGAGCGGATCACCGGGATCGGGATGATCACCATCGAGAGCAGCCCGATCGCGACCGTCGAGCCCGAGACGATCACCGACCGTCCCGCGTGCTTCATCGTCTCGATCGTCGCCGTCTCGACGTCCCGCCCGTGACGGAGCTCCTCGCGGAAGCGGAAGATCATCAGCAGCGCGTAGTCGATCGCGACGCCGAGACCGACCAGCGCGATCAGGAACTGGACGATCCGCGACACCGACGTCACGTACGTCAGCGCCCACGCGAGCGTGAACGTGTTCAGGATCGCGGCGATCGCGATCATGATCGGCATCAGCACCGCCGGGAGCGTCCCGAAGACGAAGAGCAGGATGATCAGCGCCCCGGCGCCCCCGATCAGGGCCTCCGTGAAGACGCTCGGCCCGCTGGACTCGCCCTGCGAGTCGAAGAGCGCGTCGCGGCCCGTCAGGTGGAACTCGACGCCGGCCGGCAGCGCGGCGCGGATCGAGTCGCGGACGTCTCCCGTGCGCGAGTTGGAGTCGAACCCCGGCTTGCCGGGCGGGTAGATCGTCGCGAACGTGCTGTGGCCGTCCTTGGAGACGTACGCGCGGCTCTTGGTCTCGTAGTACGAGCCGATCCGGAAGCCCGGGTACTGCCGGTGGAACGTCGCGAGCGCGGCCGGGATCGCCGTGCTCTTCGTCACGTCGCCGTCGACGGTGAAGAGCGCGACGTGGGGCGGCTGCGCGCCGCTCCCGAAGACCTTCAGCGCCCGCTGGTTCGCCTCGTACGCCGAGTAGCCGGGAATCGAGAACTGGTCGAGCCAGCGCTTGTTGATCGCGTTCGCCGAGAAGGCGCCGACGATCGTCAGCACGAGCCAGCCGGCGACGACCAGCCGGCGATGGTGGATGACGAACCGGGCGAGGCGCTCGAGCATCGCCCGCCACGTTATGGATACGGCGCAGGCCTACGCAAGTCGATTTCTCGTACGCTCACGAATGGAGAACCGACGTCACCGATGAGAATCTTTTCCGGCATCCAGCCGACCGGGCAGAAGCACCTCGGCAACTACTCCGGCGGCTTCCGGCAGTACGCGGCGACGCAGGAGCGCGGAGAGGCGTACTTCTGCATCGTCGACCTGCACTCGATCACCGTCGCCTACGACCCCGAGGACCTGCGGTCGCGCACCCTCGACCTCGCGGCGATGCTGTTCGCGACCGGCCTGGACCCCGAACGCTCGACCGTCTTCTGCCAGAGCCACGTCGCCGCGCACCCCGAGGCGGCGTGGCTGCTCTCGTCCGTGACCAGCTACGGGCAGCTGGGGCGGATGACGCAGTTCAAGGACAAGGGCGAGCGGCAGGAGTTCGTCTCCGCCGGGCTCTTCACCTACCCGGTGCTGATGGCCGGCGACATCCTCCTCTACCAGACCGACATCGTCCCGGTCGGCGACGACCAGCGCCAGCACATCGAGCTGACGCGCGACGTCGCCGAGCGCTTCAACCAGCGGTTCGGCCAGACGTTCACGATCCCGCAGGGCGTGTTCCCGGAGGAAGGCGCGCGGATCAAGAACCTGCAGGAGCCGGAGCGCCAGATGTCGACCACCGCCGGGGCCGAGCAGGGCGTGATCCGGCTGGTCGATCCGCCGGAGACGATCATGCGGAAGTTCAAGAGCGCGGTCACCGACTCCGGCCGCGAGATCCGCTACGACCCGGAGGCGAAGCCGGGGATCTCGAACCTGATCGAGATCATGGCGGTCGCGACCGGCGACCCCGTCGCCGAGATCGAAGCACGGTACGACGGGCAGGGCTACGGCGCGTTCAAGCAGGAGGTCGGCGAGGCCGTGGTCGCGCTCCTGGAGCCGATCCAGGAACGGTTCCGCGCCCTGCGCGCGGACGACGCGGAGCTGAGGCGCCTGCTGGCGCTCGGGGCGGACAAGGCACGAGAGGCCTCGGCTCCGACGCTGGCCGCGATGTACGAGCGCATGGGCTTCACGCGCTAGAGGTGTCGCGACTCCTCGTCACGGTCGCCGGAGTCGTCGGGCTCGTCGCCGTCGCCGGAGGCCTCCACTACGGTGACGCGTCGCCGACTGCCGTGTTCGTGCTCGGGGGCGCGGCGCTCGGCGGGCTCGCCTGGCTGATCGGCGCCGCAACCGAGGCCGTCGGCGCCCGGTTCGGGCCGGCGATCACGGGCGTCCTGCAGTCGACGCTCGGCAACCTCCCCGAGCTCTTCATCGTCCTCTTCGCCGTCTCGGCCGGCGAGCTCGTGGTCGCCCAGACGTCGATCCTCGGCTCGCTGTTCGCGAACGCGCTGCTCGTCCTCGGCCTGGCGATCGTCGCCGGCGCCCGGGCGGCGGACGGCGACGTGATGCGCTTCCGCAAGCGCCTGCCGAACGACACCGCCACGCTCCTGCTGCTCGCGCTGTCGGCGATCGCGCTGCTCGGGCTGTCGGATCGCATCGGCGACCGGGCCAGCCGCCATCAGGTCGCGATCTCCGTCGTCGGCGCCGTCTTCCTGCTCGCCGTGTACGGCGCCTGGCTGTGGTCGTACGTCAGGTCGGATCGCGACGCCGAGCCGGCGCTCGTGGACGAGGCCCACCGCGTCATGCCGTTCGCCTGGGGCCTGGGCGTGCTGGCCGCCGCCGGGGTGGCCGCCGCCTTCGTCTCCGACTGGTTCGTCGACGCGCTCGACCCGGCGGTTGAGCAGCTCGGGATCTCGAAGGCGTTCACCGGGATCGTGATCGTCGGGGTCGCCGGCAACGCGGTCGAGAACGTCGTCGGGATCACGCTCGCGGCCAAGGGGCGGAGCGACCTCGCGGTCTCGGTGGTGAAGAACTCGGTCGCGCAGATCGCCTGCTTCCTCTTCCCCGCGCTGGTGCTCCTCTCGCTGTTCTTCTCGGAACGGCTGACGTTCGTGCTCAACCCCGTCTACGTGGCTGCTCTGGCGGTGACCGCGCTCGCCGTCTGGCAGATCACCGGCGACGGCGAGGCGTACGGCTACGAGGGCCTGGCGCTCGTCGCCATCTACGGCGTGCTCGCGACGGTCACGTTCTACGAGTAGGAGCCACTTCGAGCCCGACGAGCCGGCGGAGCCCGGCGACCTCGTCGCGCGTCAGCCGGCGCCACTCGCCCGGGCCGAGGCCGCGGGCGTCAAGGCCGGCGTACCGGGCGCGGTGCAGCCGGCGGACCGGATGGCCGACCGCCGCGCACATCCGCTTCACCTGGTGCTTCCGTCCTTCGTGGACCGTCAGCTCGAGCGTTCCCGGCGCGAGCCTGCGAGCGTGCGCCGGCGCGGTGCGGCCGTCGTCGAGGTCGACACCGCCGGCGAGCCTCGCCAGCGCATCCGGCGCGGGGTCGCCCTCGACGTCCACCTCGTAGACCTTGTCGACCTCGTAGCGCGGATGCGCGAGCCGGTGGGCGAGCGGGCCGTCGTTGGTGAGCAGGAGCACGCCGGTCGTGTCCGCATCGAGACGGCCGACGGGCACGACCCGTGGCTCCGCCGGGACGAGCTCGGTCACGGTCGGCCGCCCGTGCGGGTCGCGGGCGGTCGTCACCACGCCCGCGGGCTTGTGGAGGAGCAGGTACGCCAGCTGCTGCTTCTGCACCGGCCGCCCGTCGACGGTCACCTGGTCGGCCGCGCCGACGAACGTGTTCAGCTCGCCGCGGCGGCCGTTCACCTCGACGCGGCCCGCCTTGATCAGCTCGTCCGCGCCGCGCCGCGAGGCGACGCCGGCGCGGGCGAGGTAGGCGTTCAGCCGCATGGGCGGCCGCTCAGTAGAGCGCCGTCGCCAGCTGCCGGCGGAAGCGCGAGCTGAGCGGATGCTCCTGGCCGAGCTCGGCGAAGAGGGCGACCATGAACCTGCGCAGCTCGTCGCGGTCGGCCGGATCCGCCGCGCGAACCTGGTCGAGCAGCACTTCGAGCGCCCGCTCGTGGTCGCCCGCCTCGAGCGCCGCGACCACCTCCGGCTGGTCGCCCCGCTCCCTCAGCTCCTCGAGCAGCCGGTCGCCCTCGGTCGGGCCGAGCAGCTTGTCCAGGAAGGCCGCGACCGCCTGCGGCGACAGCGCGCCCGTGAACTGGTCGACCACCCGCCCGTCGCGAAACGCCTTCACGGCCGGGATGCCGCTGATCTGGTAGTGCTGCGCGAGCGCCGGGTTCGCGTCGACGTCGACCTTGGCGAGCTCGATCCCCTCGCGCGCGGCGACCTCGCGCTCGAGCACGGGCCCGAGCGCCTTGCACGGCCCGCACCATTCGGCCCAGAAGTCGACGACCACCGGCCGCTCGTGCGACCGCTGGACGACCTCGGTGTAGAAGGTCTCGTCGGTGACGTCCACGGACTCGTTTGTATCAGTCGCCGCCGCGCGCCCGACACGCAGGCGCGGGCGGCCGTCGGCGTCCCGCGGGCGGGCGCTGCAGGCGGTCGGGCCTGCGGCGGGCGTTCAGGCGGGACGGCGCTCGGCGAGCGCCTCGAGCCGGCCGCGGATCTCGTCTGCGCTCGTGCCGAGGTCGTCCAGACGGGGGAGCTCCGAGAGGCTCTCCAGCCCGAAGACGCGCTCGAACAGCGGCGTCGTCCGGTACCGCACCGCGCCTCCCTCGTCCCGGCCGGACTCGGCGATCAGCCCGCGCTCGACCAGCCCGGCGACGACCGAGTCGGCTGCGACACCCCGGATGCGCGCGATGTCCGGGCGGCTGCAGGGGCCGAGGTAGGCGATCGCGGCGAGCGTCTCGAGCGCCGCCTGCGACAGGCCCTTCTCCACCGGCCGCTCGAACAGCCGTGCGCACGCCTCGGCCGCTTCCCGGGCGGCGCGGAACGCGTAGCCGCCGGCGACGCGCTCGAGGACGATGCCGCTCCGCCCCTCCGCGAAGCGCTCGCCCAGCAGCTCCAGCGCCTCCTCCACCCGTTCGACCGAGTCGTCTGCCGCGACCGCCAGTTCCTCGGCCGACAGCGGCTGGGAGGCGACGACGAGCAGCGCCTCGAGCGTCCGCGCGAGCTCGTCGAGGGGATCGGTCGTGACTAGGCGGAGCGGACGTTCCACGAGGTGTCTCCTTTTTCGTCGGCTGTGACCTTTCCTTCCTCCTGGCGCGCAATCCGAATCGGCGCGAACGCCGCCGCCTGCTCGATCCGGATCTCCCCCGCCTTGCGCAGCTCGAGCAGCGCGAGGAACGCGACCGCCTGCTCGACGCGCGAGAGCCCGTCGACCTCCTGCTCGAAGTCGAAGCGCCGCCGGCGGCGCAGCAGCGCCCGGAAGCGCTCGACGAACTGCACCACGGGCGGGAAGCGAAGCGCCATGTGCGCGAGCGACACGTCCGGAGGCTCCGCCGCCAGCGCGCGCAGGGCGCGTGCGAGCAGCTCCGGCTCCTGCGGGGCGATCCGCCGCTCCGGGCGAGGCGCGAGCGGCGCCGGGCCGACCCGGAAGAAGCGGTCGCGCTCGCGGTCGAGCCGCTCGGACAGCCAGCCGGCCGCCTCTTTCATCCGCCGGTACTCCTCGAGCCGCCGGGCCAGCTCCTCGGCCGCCTCCTCCGGCTCGAGGTCGGCGAGCTCGACCGCCTCGTCCGGGAAGAGCTCGCGCGCCTTCAGCTCGAGCAGCGCGCCGACGAGCACGAGGAACTCGCCGCAGGCGTCGAGGTCGAGCTGCTCCCGCTCGCCGAGACGCTCGACGAAGGCGACGACCACGTCGGCGACGTCGACGTCGCGCGGCTCCAGCTCCTCGCGGAGGACGAGCGTGAGCAGCAGGTCGAACGGCCCCTCGAACGCGTCGAGGTCGAGCTCGAGCTCCCGGACGTGCACCGCCGGGAGGCTAACGGCGCGGGCGGACGCGGCCGCGCGGGACGGCCATCGCGGGCCCGCGCGGAGCCTCGCGCCGCCGCCCGACCGACGGGCGCGTTCCTTCCGGCCGGATGAACTGCCACCAGACGAAGAAGGCCGTCGAGCAGGCGAAGACGACGATCGCGACCCAGAAGTTCACGCGCTGGCCGAGGAAGTGATGCGACGGGTCGACGCGGAGGAGCTCCTCGAAGATCCGGCCGACGCAGTAGACCGACACGTACAGGGAGAAGAGCGCGGGCGGGCGGATCCGGAACCGGTTGCCGACGAGGATCAGCAGCCCGGCGAGGACGAGGTCGTAGACGAACTCGTAGAGGAACGTGGGGTGGAACGTGTCCGAGCCGATGTACTGCGGCGGGCGGTGGTCGGCGTCGATCTCGAGCCCCCAGGGCAGGTTCGTCGGCTTGCCGAACAGCTCCTGGTTGAACCAGTTGCCCCAACGGCCGATCCCCTGCGCGACGAGCAAGCCCGGGGCGACGGCGTCCATGAACAGGCGAACGCTCTCGCCGGAGCGCCGGATCACGACCGCTCCGGCAACGGCGCCGAGGAGGATCCCGCCCCAGACCCCGAGGCCGCCCTCCCACACCGCGAACGGCCCCCACCAGGTGTCCGGCACCTCGTCCCAGCTCGTGATGTCGTGGTACGCGCGCGCGCCGACGATCCCGAAGGCGACGCCCCAGACCGCGACGCGGATGACCAGGTCCCAGTCGCCGCCGAGCTTCGTCCACCGCCACCCCGTCAGCCCGATGCAGGCCGCGATCGCCAGCAGCAGCATCAGCCCGTACATGTGGATGTGGAGCGGACCGAGGTCGACGACGCCGCTCGACGGCGATGGAATCGAGGCGAGTGGCAGCACGAGCAGCCCTGATTTTGCCCGCGCGGCCTGACGGACAGCCGGCTACAGGAGAATCCGGAGCGCGGTCTCGGCGGGGCAGCCGCGCTCGAGCAGCTCGACTGCCAGGTGGAGGTCGACGTCCCCGCAGGCGGCGAGCTCGGCGGCCTCGCTCGTGCTGTATCCGGCGCGCTCGAGCGCCTCGACGCGCCAGCGCTGGATGCGCTCGCCTTCGGTTTCGTGACGGACGTCGAGCTCTGCGGCGGACATGTGTACCTGTAGTTCGGCGCGGAGCGCCGATCGGATCTCCCCTTACAGGGGGATCAGCGGAAGGACCGGGCGATGCGCACGGCTTCGGCGCGGGTCAGGTCGCCCTCGAGCCGGAGCGTCAGGCGGCCCTGCTCCCAGAGCAGGACGTCACGGGCGAGCCGGACGCGCTCGTCGCGGAAGACGTTCGTCGGCGTCAGGTAGAGGAAGTGCCGCGCGCCGGACAGGAAGAACCCCTGCCGGCCGTTCACGGTGACCGGCTCGATGCGCGTTCCGGGGCCTGCCACCTTCTTGATCAGGCCGGGCTCCGAGCGGGCGCGGAACTGCGAGACGAGTAGCCGCACGTTTCCGTACTCGAACCACACCTGGCGTCCGTCCCAGCTGACGCGGTCCGGAGGGCCGAGCAGGCCGGAGGTCAGCGGCCGGAACCCTGCGGCCCGCTCGGCGTCGGCGAGCGGCAGCGGCCGGCCGAGCTCGAGGCGCCCCGGGCCGTTCACCTCCGGCAGCCGGTCGACGAGCTCGATCGTGGCGCCCTGCAGATGGAAGAAGCGCAGGATCGCCGACCGCGCCGGCGGGACGGCGAACGCGACCGCGACCGCCAGCAGCGCCGCTGCCAGGACGACGACGAGCGCCCGCCGCCGGGGTGCCGGCCGGCGATCGAGTCGCGCCCGGACGGCCGGCGCCAGGTCGCGCTCCGCCGGCAGCTCGACGAAGGCGGCGAGCGCCTGCAGCTCGCGCTCGATCACGGCTGCTCCTCCCGCACGTGTTCCGGCCGCGCCTCGCCGGCTTCGCCGGCAAGGGTCGCAGGCTCGAGCTCGCTCCGGAGCCGCTCGAGCGCGCGCGAGAGCCGTGACTTGACCGTGCCGGGCCGGACGCCGAGCGCGGCGGCGGTCTCGGCCTCGGACAGGTCCAGGAAGTAGCGGCAGGCGAGGGCCTCGCGGTCGTGCTCGGGCAGCCGGTTCAGCGCGGCGACGAGCTCCTCGCGCCGCTCTGCGCCGAGGAGCGCTGCCTCGGGGGACGGGGCCGCGTCCCCCGAGGCTGGGAGCATCGCCGGCGGAGCCGTCGATGCCCGGCCGGAGACGGTTCCGCCCGCGTCCCCGGCGAGGCGAAGCACGAGCGCGGCACGCCGTGAGGCCGAGCGCCGCCGGTTCCGGGCCTCGTTTGCGACGATCCGCAGCAGCCACGGCTTGAACGGCGCGCCCGCGCGAAACCGCCACAACGCCCGGTACGCCTTGACGAACGCATCCTGAGCGGCCTCCTCCGCGTCGGCGGCGTTGCCGGCGAGCAGGTAGGCGGTGCGAAGCGCGATCCCCTGGTACATCCGCACGAGCTCCTCGTAGGCGTCGGCGTCGCCCCGCTTCGAGCGGGCGACGAGGTCCCTTTCGTCCAGTGGCCGGCCCACCACTGCGCCGTATACACCCTCGCGGGTGCCGGGGTTCCCGGCCGCCTCTACCCGGCCGGGCGGCCGAACGCGAGCACGTATCCGTGCGGGTCGCTGACCCGGAAGTCGTACATGCCGTACCCCTGCGTCGAGGGCGCGTCGTGGATGTCCGCGCCGCGCTCCTTCAGCTCGGCGTACAGCGCGTCGACGTCGTCGACCCAGAAGTAGGCGTCGAACATGTCCGGCGGCACCTCGTCGCGGTTCGGCCGGCACGTCGCACCCTCGAAGCGAGCGAAGTGGACGTAGCAGCCGTCTCGCTCGGCTTGCGCGTAGTGGCCCGGGTCGCGATCGTAGTGGCCGACCTCGAAGCCGAGGCAGTCGCGGTAGTAGGCGGCGGCGCGGTGCACGTCCTCGACGAGGAGGACGGTCGCATGGCCCGTCAGCGTCAAAGCACCGCGGCTTCGCCGAGGAGCGCTTTCACCTCGGCGTAGAAGTCCGGGACCGGAGCGACGCGGTACCCCGGGCCGAGCTCGAGCGTCTTCGGCCCGTCCGAGGTCTCGAGCGCGAGCAGCACCTTCGCCTCGCCGGGGTAGTCGCGCACGACGTGGCCCAGCTCGCGCAGCGTCCCCGCCGGCGCCCTGCGCGCGTCCACCCGCAGCCGCACCTCCGTCGGCGCCACGTAGGCCTCGAACTCGCTCACCTCGATCGCGATCAGCTTCGACTCGCCCTCCTTGTGGTCGACGCGGGCCTTCACGACGAGGATCCGGTCGGGCTCGCACAGGTCCCGCGAGGCCGCGTACACCGAGTTGAAGACGACCGCCTCGGCGCTGCCGCTCAGGTCCTCGAGCCGGAGGAAGACCATCGGGTCGCCCTTCTTCGTCGTCAGCGCCTTGACCGCGGAGACGATGCCGCCGACGACGACGATCTCGCCGTCGCGGCAGCGCTCGAGCTCGCCGAGTGGACGGTCGATCTTGCGGCGCAGCTGGTCGCCGATGTTCGCGAGCGGGTGCTCGCTCACCCAGAGGCCGAGCGTCTCCTTCTCGAGCCGGAGCAGCTCGCTGCGCTCGTACTCCTCCGGGGCGATCGGGGCGTGGTGGCGCGGCCGCTCCTCCCCGGGCTCGACGAGGTCGAAGATCGAGCCCTGGCCGGAGTTGCGCGCCTCGTGCTCGGAGCCGCCCCAGGAGAGCGCCTGGTCGAGCACGTCGACCATCCCCTTGCGCGAGGCGCCGGTCGAGTCGAGCGCGCCGCACTTGACCAGCGACTCGAGCGCCCGCTTGTTCACGACCTGCGGATCGACCCGCTCGGTGAAGTCCCAGATCGACGCGAACGGCCCACCGGCCTCACGCGCGGCGACGATCGCGCGGCAGGCGGTCTCGCCGACGTTCTTGACCGCGTTGAGCCCGAAGCGGATCTTCCCCTCGACGACGGCGAAGTCGACCTGCGAGGCGTTCACGTCCGGCGGCAGCACCTCGATCCCGATCTCGTTGCACGCGTTGACGTAGAAGGGGACGCGGTCCTTGGTGTTCATCACCGACGAGATCAGCGCGGCCATGTACTCGCGCGGGTGGTGCGCCTTCAGCCAGGCGGTGCGGTAGGCGATCAGCGCGTAGCAGGCGGCGTGCGACTTGTTGAACGAGTAGTCCTGCGACTGCTCCATGTCCTTCCAGAGCTGCTGGGCGACCCCCGGCTCGGTGCCGGACTCGGCGCAGCCGGCGAGGAACTGCTCCTTCAGCGACGCCATCAGCGAGTGGATCTTCTTGCCGATCGCCTTCCGCAGGTCGTCCGCCTCGGCAGGCGAGAAGCCCGCGATCCGCTTGGCGATCTCGAGGTACTGCTCCTGGTAGATGCAGATCCCGTACGTGCCCCCGGTGATCTCCTCCAGTCGCGGGTCGATGTAGGTGACCGGCTCGCCGCCCGCCTTGCGCCGCGCATACACCGGGATGTAGGCCATCGGCCCGGGCCGGTAGAGGGCGACGAGCGCGATCAGGTCTTCGAACTCGGTCGGCTTCACCTGCCGGAGGGCCTCCCGCATCCCCGACGACTCGAACTGGAACACGCCGGTGGCGTCGCCGCGCTGGAGCATCTCGAACGTCGCCGCGTCGTCGAGCGGGATGTCGTTCAGCTCGAGGCCGCCGATCAGGCCGAGCGCCTCGTCGATCACGTCGAGGTTGCGCAGCCCGAGGAAGTCCATCTTCAGCAGGCCGAGCTTCTCGACGTCGCCCATCGGGAACTGCGTGACCACCTCCTGGTCGGCGCCCTTCTGCTGGAGCGGGACGATCTCCATCAGCGGCCGGTCGGAGATGACGACGCCGGCCGCATGGATCGAGTCCGCGCGGACGAGGCCCTCCAGTGGCTTCGCGAGATCGACGATCTCGCGGACGAGCGGGTCGGAGTCGTACGCCGCCTTCAGCTCCTGGCCCGGCTTCAGGCAGTCGTCGAGGTAGACCTTCGGGCCTTCCGGGATCAGCTTCGCGAGCTTGTCGACCGAGCCGTACGGGATCTCGAGCACCCGGCCGGCGTCCCGGACGGCCGCGCGGGCCATCATCGTCGAGAAGGTGATGATCTGCGCGACGCGGTCGCGGCCGTACTTCTCGGCGACGTAGTTGATCACCCGGTCGCGCCCCGCAACCGAGAAGTCGATGTCCATGTCCGGCATCGACTTGCGGCCCGGGTTCAGGAACCGCTCGAACAGGAGCCCGTAGCGGATCGGGTCGACGTCGGTGATCTCCAGGCAGTAGGCGGCCAGCGAGCCGGCGGCCGAGCCGCGGCCCGGGCCGACCTGGACGCCGTGGGTCTTCGCGAAGTGGACGAAGTCCCAGACGATCAGGAAGTAGTCGGCGAAGCCCATCTCGCGGATCGTCTTCAGCTCGAACTGCAGGCGTTCGCGCAGCTCGGGCGTGACCGCGTCGTAGCGCCGGGCGAGGCCCGCCTCGCAGAGCTCGACCAGGTACTCGAACGCGTCGCGGTCGCCCGGCGTGGGGAACTTCGGGAGCAGCAGCCGGTCGGTCTCGATCGACACGGTGCAGCGCTCGGCGACCTCGAGCGTCCGGCGGAGCGCGTCCGGGTAGGCGGCGAAATCGCTCGCCATCTCCTCGGGCGTCTTGAAGTAGAACTGGTCGGTCTCGAAGCGCCAGTGGTTCGGGTTCTTCAGCGAGTCGCCGGACTGGATGCAGAGCAGCGCCTCGTGGGCGCGGGCATCCTCGTGCAGGAGGTAGTGGACGTCGCCGGTGGCGACGAGCGGGAGGCCGGTCGCCTCGGCCAGCTTCGCCAGCTGCGGGTTGATCCGCTGCTGGACGTCGAGTCCGGCGTTCTGGATCTCGACGTAGGTCGAGTCCCGCCCGAAGATCTGCACGAGGCGGTCGAGGTCGGCGGCGGCGTCCTGCGGCCGGTTCTCCTCGAGCGCCCTGGACACACGCCCGGACAGGCAGCCGGAGAGGACGACCAGGCCGCGCGAGTGCCGGTCGAGCAGCTCCCAGTCGACGCGCGGCTTGTAGTAGTAGCCCTCGAGGTAGCCGAGCGACGAGAGCCTGATCAGGTTCGCGTAGCCCTCGTTCGACTCGGCGAGGACGGTCAGGTGCGCGTACCCCTTCTCCTGCCGCCGCCGGTCGTCGGCGACGTAGAGCTCGCAGCCGACGATCGGCTTCAGGCCGTGCTTGCGCGCCTCGCGATGGAGCTCGACGGCCCCGGCCAGCGAGCCGTGGTCGGTGAGGGTGACGGCCGGCATCCCCAGCTCCGCCGCCCTCGCGGCGAGCGCGGGAATGCGGCAGGCGCCGTCCAGGATCGAGTACTCGGAGTGGACGTGGAGGTGGACGAAAGGCGCCTCGGACACCGGAGGGCCATCGTACAACCCGCCCCGGCGGGCTCCCCGGCGCCCCGGGAGGCCCCTAGCGGCCGTACGTCCCGATCAGGGTCGCGGTCTCGAGCACGTGCCCGTCGAGCGCCCGGTCGAAGCTGAGGCGGCGGTCGCTCGGGCCGAGGGCCGGCTCCACGTCGAGGGCACAGAGCGTGAAGACGTACCGGTGCGGCTTCCCCGGCGGCGGGCACGGGCCCCGGTAGCCCGGGGCGCCGAAGTCGTTCCGCCCCTCCGCCGGCGCCGCCACCCCCTCGCCGAGCTCGCCTGCGCCGATCGGCAGGCCCCAGGCCAGCCAGTGCGTGAACGGGTAGCGGCCGGCGTCGGGATCGTCGACGCGCAGCGCGAGCGCCACGGTCCCGGCGGGCGGCGCCGTCCAGGCGAGCGCCGGCGAGACGTCGTCGCCGTCGCAGGTGTGCCGCGCCGGGATCGGCTCGCCGTCCCCGAACGCCGGGCTCGTCAGCTCCATCGCTCCGTCGGGGGACAGGCCCGAGGGTCTGTCCCCGGCGTCAGACGCTCTCGTCCGCGGCGCCGCCGCGCTTCTTTCGCTTGCGCCAGAAGAGCAGCGTCCCCGCGAGCGCGGCGACGGCCGCGGCGATCGCCGGCTTGTTCGGCTTGCCGCCCTCGACCGCCGGAACGGCGCTTTTCGCCTTCCTCTTCGCCACCCGCTTGCCCACGCTCCACGTGAGCCAGCCGAGCACGGCGTTGCGCTTGTTGACGATTCCCATCCCCGCCCCCTTCCTCGTCCTACGCCTTTGCGGCCGCCCGGCGCTTCGGCGGCAAGTGGATCGCCCGGCCGAGCGCGACGAGCCCCGCCTCCTTGATCGCCTCCGACAGCGTCGGGTGCGGCGCGATCCCGTCCGCGACCGTCTCGACCGTCGCCTCGGCGTCCAGCGCGACGACGCCCGCTTCGACCATGTCCGTGACGTGCGGGCCGACCATGACGAGCCCGAGGAGCTCGCCGTACCGGGTCTCGTGGATCGACTTGACCCAGCCGGCGGTCTCGTTCTGCATGACCGCCCGTGCATTCGCGATCCAGGGGCACACGCCGACCGCGACGTCGTCGCCGTACTGGTCGCGCGCCTCCGCCTCCGTCAGGCCGACGGCGGCGACCTCCGGGTCGGTGTAGATCGGCCGTGGCACGCCACGCGCGTCGACGACCGCGTCCTCGCCCAGGGCGTTCTCGGCGGCGACCTCGCCCTCGCGGAACGCGGTGTGCGCGAGCTGCCAGTAGCCGGCGCAGTCGCCGACCGCGTAGATGTGCGGCACGGTCGTGCGGCGGTGCTCGTCGGCGGCGATGCCCTTGCGGCGGTCGAGCTCGACGCCGATCGCCTCCAGCCCGAGGCCCTCGACGAGCGGCGCGCGCCCGACCGAGACGAGCATGAGGTCGCACTCGACCGCCTGGTTGTCGCCGTAGTGGACGGTCAGCCCGCCGCCGGTCTCCTCCACCTTCGTGCACTGCTGCCCGAGCTCCAGCGCGATCCCGCGTCTCTGGAACTGCTTCGCGAGCTCCTTCGAGGCGTCCTCGTCCTCCATCGGGATCAGCCGCGGCAGCATCTCGACGATCGTCACCTCGGAGCCGAAGCGCCGGAAGATCGACGCGAACTCGCAGCCGATGATCCCGCCGCCGAGCACGACGAGCCTGCGCGGCACCTGCTCCTGCGCGAGCAGCCCGGTCGAGTCGACGCACAGCGGCGAGTCGAGCCCCTCGATCGGCGGGCGGATCGGAAACGAGCCGGTGGCGACGATCGCCGACTTGAACGTGACGTCCTCCGCGCCCTCGACGGCGATCGTGTTCGCGTCCGTGAACCGCCCGGTGCCCCGCACCCACTCGACGCCGTTCGCCTTGAAGAGGCTCGCGACCCCCTGCGTCATCTGCTTGACGACCGCCGCCTTCCACTGGTTCGCGGCGGCGAAGTCGAGTCGCGCCTCGGCGACGCTGACGCCGGCCTTCGCGAACGTCTCCTCGGCCTCCTTCAGGTAGGTGGCGGTCTGCACCCAGGCTTTCGTCGGGACGCACCCGACGCGGAGGCACGTCCCGCCGAGCTCCGGCTCCCGCTCGACGCACACGACCCGGGCGCCGAGCTGCGCCGCGCGGATCGCTGCCGTGTACCCGCCGGGGCCGCCCCCGAGGACGGCGACGTCACAGTCCATCTCGCTCCTTCGGTGGCTTAGGCTTCCGCGCCGATCCTAGCGATGCTCGGCCGCACGGCGTCGGCGCGCTCGAGCCACGGTCTCGCCTCCAGCCGCTCGAAGATCTCCCGCGCCTCGGCGACCAGGATCTCCGCCTCCGCGTCCTCTCCTCGACCGGCGAGCCACTCGCCGTGCTCCAGCTCCGTGACGGCGAGGTGGAAGGTGAGGCTGTGCTCGCGCAGCACCGCCTCGGCGGTCTTGAATCCCTGCTCGACGGCGGCGTGCTCGCCGCGCGCAGCGGCGAGTCTGGCCTGGAAGCGGGCGGCCTGCGCCCGCAGGAGCGGCGGCCGTTTCCCGGGCGGGATCGCGTCGATTCGGGCGAGCAGCTCCTCGAGCGTGTCGAAGCGGCCGAGGGCGAGCGCCGACTCGAGCCCCTCGCCGAGGGCGAGCTTGGCGTCGTTGGAGATCCCGAACCCGAGCAGGTCGAGCGAGGCCAGCGCCTCCTCGCTGGCTGCGAGGGCTTCCTCGTAGCGTCCCTCCGCCCGCAACGTCGCCGCCTCCAGGACCGTGTAGGTGGACCGGTCCTGGACGTCGGCCGAGTGCCGGAAGTGCTCGAGCAGGCGAAGCACCCGCCGGCACTCGGCTGCGTCCCCTCTCGCGGCGGCGATCTCGATCGGCGCCGAGATGACCGTCATTCCCCATTCGCCGTAGGCCCTCTCGGGCACTTCGCCGACGACGGCCAGCGCCTCGTCCCAGCGGCCGGTGCGCGCGAAGCAGACGCCGAGCTCGCCCACCAGGTACCACTCGAAGGTTCGCGTGCCGGCCTTCCGGGCGAGCGCGAGGCCCCGCTCGCAGAGCTCGATCGCCTCCTCGTAGCGGTCGCGCCGCTCCAGCTGGTCGCCGAGGTTGTTGTAGGCGCGCAGCGCCGCCCCGGTCAGATCGTGCTCGAGCGCGAGCTCGAGCGCGTGCTTGAGCAGCGCCATCGACTGCTCGGAGCGGCCGTTGAAGCTGGCGATCAGCCCCTGCGTGTTCAGGGCCTGCGAGAGCGCCTCGGGCAGCCAGAGCGACTCGGCGATCTCGATCGCCGCGTCGATCCGCTCGGTGGCGAGGCCGATCTCGCCCTTGAAGAAGTGGAGCCGGCCGAGCTCGGCCGCGAGCAGCGCCAGGTCGCCGTCGGGCTGGTCGTCGACGAGCACCGCGAATGCCCGCTCCATCCGCTCGAGCGCGTGGTCGAGCTGGCCGGCCCGCCATTCGACCTCCCCCAGCCGCGCGGAGACACGTGCGGACGGGTGGGACATCCCCTGCCCCTCGTAGAGCTCGAGCGCGCGCTCGAAGTGGCGCTGCGCGTCCTCGGCCTTCGCGGCCGCCCACGCGGTCGCGCCGGCCCGCTCGTGCAGCGCCGCCTCGGCGAGCGGGTCGGAGGCGAGCTCCGCCGCCCGCTCGAAGTAGTGCTGCGCCTCTTCGTTCGCCGCCACCGAGGCTGCCCGCTCGCCCGCCCGCGTGAGCATCTCCTGGGCGCGGGCCCTGATCTCGACGGCGTCCTCCGCGTCCGGGGCCGCGTCGTACGCGTCCAGGTAGTGGGCAGCCACCACCTCGACGATCTCCTGCTCTCCTGCTCCGAACGCCTGGACGAGATGCGCGGCGGCGGCCAGGTGACGAGACTTCCGCTCGGCCTTCGCCAGCGTCTCGTACGCCACCCGCTTGAGCAGGTCCTGGAGAAAGCTGTACTGGCCGCGCTCGGGCGAGCGCGGGTCCGCCTGGACCGAGAGGACCTCCTTGCGGATCAGCGAGCTGACGAGCGGCTCGAGCGCGTCGTCACCCAGGCCGGAGAGCGCGGCGAGCCCCGCCTTGGTGAAGGACTTGCCGAGCACCGATGCGTCCTGCAGGAGCCGCCGCTCGTCCGGCGTGAGCCCGTCGAGCCTCGCGGCGACGAGAGCGTGCAGCGTCTCCGGCACGTCGAGCGCGTCGATCGGCCCGGTGGGCCGATAGACGTCGCCCCCGCGGGTGAGGAGCCCGCGGTCGAGCAGCATCCGGACCGTCTCGACGGCATACAGGGGGACGCCCTCGGCCCGCGCGAGGATCTGGCCGCGGAGCCCGTCGGGCAGACCCGGCACGAAGCCGTCCAGCAGCCGCTCCATCGCCCGCTCCGAGAGGGGCTCCAGCGAGAGGGTGGTCGCGTTCCGGCTTGCGGAGCCGAAGCCGGGGCGCCGTTCCGCGAGCTCCGGGCGGGCGAGCGCGAGCACGAAGATCGGATGGCTCCTCGACCACTCGAGCAGGTACTCGACGAAGTCGAGCAGGCCCGCGTCCGCCCACTGCAGGTCCTCGAACACGAGCACGACCGGGCCCTGGTCGGCGAGCCGCTCGAAGAAGAGGCGCCAGGCGGAGAAGAGGTCCTCCCGGTCGGGCGCCGTTCGTTCGGCCAGCCCGAGCAGGTGCGCGAGCCGCGGCTCGAGCCAGCTCCGTTCCTCCGAATCGGGGACGTGCTCGTCGATCGAGGCGCGGAGCTTCGCGAGCGCCGGCCCGGGCCCCTCTTCCTCGAGGATCCCGGCGCGCATCCGCACCATCTCGGCGAGCGCCCAGTACGCGACGCCGTCGCCGTAGGCGAGACATCGGCCCCGGTGCCACCAGAAGTTGTCGGCGAGGCCGTCGACGTACTTCTCGAACTCCCAGGCGGTCCGGGACTTGCCGATCCCGGCGATGCCGACCACGGAGACGAGCTGCGCCTTGCCCTCCTCCGCGCTGGCGTGGAAGAGCTCCTTGACCAGGCGGAGCTCGCGCTCGCGGCCCACGAACGGCGGCTCGAGGCCGACCGACTTCTGCGCCCCGCCGCGGGCGGCGAGGACGCGCAGAGCCCGGTACAGCGGCACGGGCTCCGTCTTCCCCTTCAGCTCGCGCTCCCCCGCGCTCTCGTACGCGATTGCCGCTTCGGTTGCCCGCTTCGTCGTCTCGCCGACGAGCACGCCGCCTGGCTCGGCCTCGCCCTGGATGCGGGAGGCGGTGTTGACGACGTCGCCGGCGACCATTCCCTGGCCGGAGGCGCCGAGGGTGATCGCCGCCTCGCCGGTCAGGACGCCGGCCCGGGCGGAGAGGCTCGGGTCGAGCTCGGGCACGGCGGCGACGAGGTCGAGCGCGGTCCGGACCGCGCGCTCCGCGTCGTCCTCGGTCGCGACCGGCGTCCCCCAGACGGCCATCACCGCGTCGCCGATGAACTTCTCGATCGTGCCGCCGTAGAGCTCGACGAGCCTGCGGCAGGTGTCGAAGTAGCGGGAGAGGAGCTCGCGCGTGTCCTCCGCGTCGCGCCGCTCCGAGGCGGCAGTGAAGCCGACGAGGTCGGCGAAGAGCACCGAGACGAGGCGTCGCTCGGCCGCCGGAGCGGCGGCAGCGAGCGCCGCCGCGGGTGCGACGCCGGCCGCGAGCGCGCTGCCGCATTCCCCGCAGAACTTCACGCCCGGCGTGTTGGCGGCGCCGCAGGAGCCGCAGACGAGGGAGAGCGCGCCGCCGCACTCGCCGCAGAACTTCCGCCCGGGCTCGTTCTCGGATCCGCACGCAGGGCAGCGCATCGACGAAAAAGCCTAGAACCTGACCGGAACCGACAAAAGCGCCAGCATCACCCAGGCGCCGGCGCGCTCGCCCACCTTCTCGAACCCGTGCCGCTCGTACAGGTGGAGGGCGGGGTTGTCGGGCTCGACGCTGAGGCTGACCTGCGCGTAGCCCTGCCCCCGCGCGTCGTCGAGCAGCTTCGTCAGCAGCTCCCGCCCGAGCCCCTTGCCCCGCTTGCTCGGCACGACGGCGATCGTCAGCTCGGGGGTCTGCTCGTCGACGAAGCCGTAGCCCGGCTCCGCAGCCGTGAAGAGCCGGTACCAGGCGGCGCCGACCGGCTGGAACTGGTCGATCGCGACCACCGCCGTGTCCCCCGGCCGGCCCCAGCCGGCGACGTAGCGCTCGAGGGGCACGTCGGCCTCGGTCCCCCACCTGGCGTAGTAGGCGTGCCGCAGCATGTCCCGGAGGAACGGGAGGTCCTGGGTCCCGGCGCGCCGGAGCATCGCCTACATTTCTTCGGTCAGCTGGATCCGGTTTCCGTCGGGGTCGAAGACGTCGAGGATCCGGAGCTGCCCGTGCAGCTCGACGACGACACCCACCTCGATTCCCGCCGCCCGGAGCCGCTCGGCCTCGGCGCGGACGTCGGGGACGGTGACGGACGCGACCCCGCCCTCGTCGCCGCTCGATTCCCAGAGCGCGATCTCCATGTCGCCGCGCCGGAGGCGCACCCACCGCGCCTCGTCGTCGGCGAAGATCTCGTCGAAGCCGAGCACGTCCCGGTAGAAGGCACGTCCGGCGTCGAGGTCGCGGACGCGGTACCAGACGTTGACTCCCTTGGCGTCCCGACCTTTCCTCGCACCGTTCCCGACGGCGTCCCCGCCGCCCCTGTGCCCGGCTTCGTCTCTCACAGCGCGAGGCCCGGGTCCTCGAGGCTCTCTTTCAGCGTCTGCAGGAACGCGGCCGCAGGGGCGCCGTCGACGGCGCGGTGGTCGAACGTGACGACGAGCGTGAGCATCGGCCG
>Ga0070741_10002338_pt1 | contig 51700 bp, 45 predicted proteins | sample Coa_R1_4_FD_66440 | JGI IMG/M metagenome (GOLD analysis project Ga0070741, IMG submission 66440) | Surface soil microbial communities from Centralia Pennsylvania, which are recovering from an underground coalmine fire - Coalmine... | ecosystem: Environmental > Terrestrial > Soil > Unclassified ... | reverse complement strand
GGTCCGCTGGATGGCGCGCGGATGGTGTTCGCTCCCGGTCCGCTGGATGGCGCGCGGATGGTGTTCGCTCCCGGTCCGCTGGATGGCGCGCGGATGGTGTCCTCGCTGCCGGGCCGGGGCCTGCTTCCGTGGGTCGCGCTGGGGCTCGCCTTCGCGCTCTCCCTGCGCGTCCTGAACCTTCCGTACGTGGACGACGCGTTCATCACCCTCACCTATGCGCGCACCTTGTTCACCTCCGGCACGTGGGGGATGTTCCCCGGGCAGGTCGCGAACACGGCGACCTCGCCCCTCGACGTCGTCCTTCTGGGCGCGATGGGGCGCGCGCTCGGCTCGTACACCGGCGCGGTAGTGGTGGCTTCGGCGCTGGAGCTGCTCGCGCTGTCCGTCGCGGCCCGTTCGCTGGCGCGGCGCCTGTTCGGCTCGCCGGTGTTCGCGGTGGTCGCCACCGTCGCCGTCGCCACGAACCCCCTGGTGCTCTCCAGCCTCGGGCTCGAGGGGCTCCTCTCCGCGGCGCTCCTCCTCGCGGTCGTCTGGTGCTGGCTCGCGGAGCGATTCGGGTTGATGGCCGTCTTCCTGGGGCTGGCGGCGCTCGCTCGGCCGGACGCCCTGCTGCTGGCGATCCTGCTGGGCGGGCTGCTCATGGCGCAGCGGCGGCTTCGCTGGGAGCACGCGGCGCTCTTCCTCGGCGTCATCGGCCCGTGGGTGGCGTTCTCGTGGACGCAGCTCGGCTGGGTTGTGCCCGACACCCTCATCCTGAAAGTCGCGGAGGGCGCGTTCGTCTCGGACCGCTACGCCAACGGTTGGCAGAACTACGCGCGGGCGTACCCGCTGGCGACCCTCGGCTCGCTGATCCTCGCGCCCTTCGCGGTCCTCGCCCTCCGGTCGCGGCGAGGGGAGGTGCGCGGCGCGGCCCTCCTGCTGCTGGCGTACGCCGCCACCCACTTCGTCGCGTACAGCCTGCTTCGCGTGTGGGCCTTCCAGTGGTATTACCTGCAGGAGGTCGTTCCGCTGGAGCTGGTCGGCGCGCTGGGCGTCGCGGAGCTGCGGGATCGCGTGCGCGGCGCGGCGCTGACGACGCTCGTCGGCGCCTTGCCGCCGGTCGCCGCGCTGGTGGCGCTGGTGCTGGCCGTGGGCTATCCCATTCGGGAGCCGTTCATCCACTCCAACTGGGCGACGATGGCCCAGTACCGCGAGATCGGCCTGTGGGTCCGCGATCACACAGACCGGCGTGATCGAATCGCCGTGACCGGCGAGGTCGGGACGCTCGCCTTCTACGCGGACCGGGATTTCGTGAGCCCGTTCACGAGTTCGGCGTTCGCCACGGCGCTGATTCGGTCGGTGGAGGAGAACGCGGACGCGAGCATGCCGCCGGTCGCCGCCTTGGTGCGCCTCTCGACCGCCTGGCGCCGGGCGGCGCCGACGCCCGATCCCTCGTTCCTGCTGGAGCACAGTCGTCCCGGGGCGGGCGATCCCGCCGCGTTCGATGGGAGCGACGCGCTGATGGTGTGGGAAACGTCGACGCGCTGGTACCCGAACGGTCGGGAAGTGTTTCGTCGGCACGGGCCGTGACCATGGGACCCCTGGGTGATGGTGGGGTTACGCCCTCACCGCCGGCCGCTTTTGCAGCGGCGGGCGAGGGGGAGCTGCCCTCACCGCCGGCCGCTCCTGCATCGGCGGGCGAGGGGGTGTTGCCCTCACCGCTGGCCGCTCCTGAATCGGCGGGCGAGGGAGAGTTGCCCTCACCCCCGCCCTCGCCCGCCGCGGCGGGCGAGGGGGAGCTGCGCTCACCGCCGGCCGCTCCTGTATCGGCGGGCGAGGGGGAGCTGCCCTCACCGCCGGCCGCTCCTGCAGCGGCGGGCGAGGGGGTGTTGCCCTCACCGCCGGCCGCTCCTGTATCGGCGGGCGAGGGGGAGCTGCCCTTACCGCCGGCCGCTCCTGTATCGGCGGGCGAGGGGGAGCTGCCCTCACCGCCGGCCGCTCCTGTATCGGCGGGCGAGGGGGAGCTGCGCTCACCGCCGGCCGCTCCTGTATCGGCGGGCGAGGGGGTGTTGCGCTCAACGCCGGCCGCTCCTGCCTCGGCGGGCGAGGGGGCTGGTCGCGTCGCGGCGTTTGGGGGTGTGGTCGCGGCGCTGGCGGTGGGGATCGCTCTGCGCGTCGCGCCCGTCCTGTCCGCCGACTTTCCGCTGACGGACGGCGGCCTCTTCCTGATCATGATCGAGGCGGTGCGCGCCGCGCACCTCGCCCTCCCGGCGACGGTGCACTACAACGGAATGGACCTGCCGTTCACCTACCCGCCGCTCGGCTTCTATCTGGCCGCCGGCCTCGCCGAGCTGACGGGCGCCAGCCCAATCGATCTCCTTCGGTTCATCCCGCTCGCGGTGAGCCTCGTGGCGCTTCTGGCATTCGCGTGGGCGGCTCGACGGGCGACGACGTCACGGATCGCGGCCGCAATTGCCATCTGGCTCTTCGCCCTGGCGCCCGGCGCGTACGTGCCGTTCCTGATGGGAGGTGGGCTGACGCGTGGGCTCGGGTTCCTTTTCGCGATCGTGGCCCTCGACCAGGCCTACGCGATGTACCGGACCCGATCGCGCGCGGCCGTCGCCCTGTGCGCCGTCATGTCCGGACTCACGCTGTTGAGCCACCCGTCCGTCGCGTGGTTCCTGGCGTTCAGCGCGGGCGCGATCTTCCTGGCCTTCGGCCGAAACGGAGCGGGCCTGGCTCGGTCCATCGCCGTCGGCATCGGGGCCCTCGCGATCGCGAGCCCGTGGATCGGGGTGGCGATCTGGCAGAATGGCCCGGGCGCGTTTCTCGCCGCGTTTCAGAAGGGCTCGTTTCTGCTCGGGACCGCGTCTTCGGCCGCCACACTCGAGAGCGTCGCGACGACCGTGTTCCTCTTGGCGCTGCTCCTCGGCTGCCTCGCACTGGCGACCTCCGGTCGCCGCGGGCTCTTCGCGCTGGGCTGGATCGGACTGATCCTGGTCCTCGCACCGCGCGAGCTCGCGCGCGCGAGCATCATTCCCATGTCGCTCGCCGCCGGCGAGCTGGCCGCCGCCGGGATCTCCTGGATCAGGCCCTGGCGGACGGCGGCGCCGGGCGTTGGCGGCTGGGGCCGATGGCGACGATGGGTGGGTCCCGCGCTCGCCGCCTCGGCGTTCCTCGCGCTCTGGCCCGTCACGGTCGTGCTGCTGACCGACCGCGATGGATTCGTCGCCCTTTCTCCGCCGGAGCGCGCCGCCATGGCCTGGGCATCGCAATCGACGCCTTCGTCGAGCCGGTTCCTCATCATCACGGGGCGCCCGTGGCCGCGCGATCGGGTGAGCGAGTGGTTTCCGGTGCTGGCGGGCCGCGTGAGCGCGGTCACGCCGCAAGGGACCGAGTGGACATCGGACGGGCGATTCGCGCGGCTCAGCGACGCGAACGCGCTCGCGCAGGCATGCGCCGTCAACGATGCTACGTGCCTGGACCGGTGGCGCGAGGAGACGGGGATCGGGGTGGACTACGTCTATCTGGCGCGAGACGGGTCGCGCCGCTGCTGTCCCGCGCTCGAAGGCTCCCTTCGCGCGGATCACCGCTACCGGGCAGTATTCAACGAGCCTACTGCGGTAGTGTTCGCGCGAGCCGACGCCCGTTGAGCGCGGGATTGGCGGCGGGAGCGCGTCCCTCGGCCTCCGGCATCCTCACGGCCGTCGCGATCGTCGCGGGGGTCGTGCTTCGGCTGGCGCCCGTCGCGACCGTCGACTTCCCCCTAAACGATGGCGGACTCTTCCTGCAGATGATCCGCGAGGTGCAGGGGAACGGCTACGCGCTGCCCTCGCTGAGCCACTACAACGGGCTCGCGATCCCGTTCGCGTATCCGCCGCTGGGCTTCTACGTCGGCGCGCTCGTCTCCAGCATGCTGAGGATCGACGCGATTCAGGTCCTCCATCTGGTCCCGCCTGCGACGGCGGTCCTGTCGCTGGGGGCATTCGCGCTTCTCGCGCGCGCCGCCATCTCGGCGCCTGCTGGAGCGGCCGTCGCCACGCTGGCGTTCGCGGCGGTTCCCGGGAGCTACGTCACGATGATCATGGGCGGCGGGCTGACGCGCGCGCTCGGCCAGCTCTTCGCGATCCTGGCGCTGTGGGCTGGCCTGGAGTTCGCCCATCGCGCTCGGTGGCTTCCGTGGCTTGGGCTCGTGGTGTTCGCGGCCGGAGCCGTGCTATCGCACCTGGAGTGGGGGCTGTTCGTCGGCGTGGGCCTCCTCGTCCTTCTGCTCCGGCGCGGTCGGGACCCGGTCGCGGCTCGCGGGTTCTTGTCGTCGTTCGTCGCTATCGGCGTCGTGACCGCGCCGTGGTGGGCGACGATGCTCGCGCGCTATGGGCCCGGGCCGTTCGCGACGGCGAGCGAGTCCGGCTCGTGGGTCACGCTCCTCGTCTCGCAACGGGGCGACGATTCTTCGATCGCGTTCATCGCCTTCGCCGTTGCCTGGGGCGCGCTGTGTTCGGTGGCGGTTGCCCGAGGCGGGGCGCCATGGCTCCTCGTCGGGTGGATCGGCCTGCTCGCCCTGGCGGACTTTCGGGCGTTTGGGCAGCTCGCCGCGATTCCCGCGTCCGTCGGGCTCGGCTGCGGCGCGAGCGCGCTGGCCATGGCTGCGGAGCCGATCGGCGCGCGGCTGGGCGTGCGCCCGGCCATGCGCGCACGGTTCGCGCTGGAGCGGGAGTCGCGGCTATCGGCTGGCGGGCAGGGCCCACCGGTGGCCGCGAAGCGAGGGGAACCAGACGGACCTGCGATAGGCCCGCGTACGCTCCCGCGGGCGGTCCTGCCGGCGCTTGGCGCCGTGCTGGCGGCCGCCTGGGTGGGCGTGGTCATCGTCATGAACCTCGCCTCGTATTCCGCATTCCGTGGCGCGCTCGTGCCGCTGTCGCCGCCAGAACGCGCCGCGATGGCCTGGGTCGCCGCCGAAGCGCCCGCTGGCAGCGAATTCCTCATCATTCCATCGACCGGCTGGGCGATCGACCGGGTTGGCGAGTGGTTTCCCACGCTGGCCGGCCGGCGGAGCCTCGCCACCGTGCAGGGGACCGAGTGGATCCCGGGCGCCTTCGAGCGCACGGAGCGGGCATACGCGGCCGCGCGGGCCTGCGGCGGGTCGGATGCCGCGTGCCTGGACACGTGGTCCGCCGCGGCCGGCGAGCGCTTCCAGTACGTATATCTTCCGAAAAGCGACGTGCGGCCGTGCTGCGATGCTCTCCGCGCGGCGTTGCGCGAGGACCGGCGCTATGCGGTTGTTTACGACGGCCCAGGGGTGACGATCTTCAGGCGCGTCTCACCGTAATCTGCCTCTTTCCACGGCCCGCTCCGCCCAGGAGCGGCGACGCGAGGATGGACCGGTCGGCGCTGCGCGGTCCGTGGCGGGACGTTTCGCTCAGGGGGAAGCTTGCGCGATTGAGGCGACCGTCGTTGCGCTTTCCTCGCTCGCACGACTTCTCAATTGCGCGATCGACCAGCCCAGGAGATAGAGATTGACGAAGAGCACGCCAACGTTGCCCAGGTCGAACACGAGGCGAAGCGTGGCGAACATCACGTATGGAGCGATGAGCCACACGGCGAGCGTGGCTATCGATATCCGTCCCCGGGCGGCCAGGTACAGGAGGGGGATCGTCATGGGAAGCCCCATGTGGGTGTGCGCGTGCCAGGCAACCGCGCTCGTCGCGGCAAAGGAGCCGAGCACGACGAGGGCGAACTGCTCCGGCGAGGCGTCCCGAGCATTGAGCCACAGGGCGAGGCCCGCGACCAGGGTGGCCACCAATCCGGCCATCGCGAGCGTCCACGCGAGCTGAGCCGGAAGCGCGTCGGACAGATGGATTGCGAGAGATCGCCAGTTCATCATGTCGCGCGGAACGGTGCTTGGAACGTGGCCCGAGTACAGGAAGATCAGCCGGGCATCGGCGAGGAGGGCATCGATTCCGCCAAATGCGAGCGAAATTCCGACGATTCCCGCTCCTCCGGCGGTCGCTCCGAGAGCCGCGCGCCATCGCCGGGCGACGAGGAGCCCCGGGGCGATGAGCATCAGGGTTTGCGGTTTCAACAACATGCAGCTCAGCCACAGTCCCGAGCGGAGCTCCGCGCGGGCGATGGCGAGGCGGAAGAATTCGCCCAGGAAAATGGTGAGCCATCCGTTCACCTGTCCGAACTGGAACGTTTCGAGCATGGGGAAGGACAGGCACAGGGCGAGCAGCAGGCTACGGGTGGCAGAACCCCCAACGCCTCTCCAGAACCAGACCAGGTACCCCAGCGTCATGACGACGTTGACGGCCGTCCAGACGACAAAGCCGAGGTCTGGCGGGAGCAAGAGCAGTGGACCCAGAAGCGCAACGAAACCCGGGAGGTACGGGGTGGGAATCGTGGCCCATTGCAGCTCGTGCAGCGGGGAGGCGAAGGCGTGGACGAGCGGCTCCTGAAGCTGGCGCTGAAGGTCGAGATCGTACACCGCCGCGAAACCCGCGGAGCGAGCGATCTGCGCGGACGCCCAGAACGAGCGGTAGTCGACGCCGACGTACAGGAATAGTCCGCGCGTGACGTACATGTAGACGTCAAACGCCAAATACAGCGCAGCGAAGATGGTGACGAAAAAGGCGAGTCGGTGTGCAGCCGGGATCGGTCGGAAGGGCCTGCGCTGCCGACGCGCCGCTTGCTCGATCTCAGCCACCGTCGGCAGCCGTGTCGGCGCGGAGTCTGTAGGCCACGGCGCTCCCATCGCGCGCGGCAATTGGAAGGCCGAGCTGAGAACCGGGGTCATTCAGCCCGATCTGGCGCTCTTCGGGCCCGACGATGATGTAGGAGACGCGATTCGCGCGCAGGAATCGGAGGAGCGAGTCGTTTGACAGCTCGCCTTGGTACATGGCCTCCATGTTCCGCTCTTTGCTCGCAAAGTCAATGGTGCCCGCCCGTCGTGCCAGGGCCACGCGCCCCGGGAGAATACCCGAGAGGACGTCGCCGGTGGTGACCGCTCCAATCGTCACGTCGTCGGGCCCGGTGTTCGCCGCGAGCCACTCCCCGACCGCGTACGTGTTCCGGTCGATGCCATACAGGTGGATGGGGCGGTTCGTCGCGGCCGAGATTGCGAGCGCGCCGTACACGGTGAGCGGGAGGCTCAGCGCGGGAACGATGAGCGATACGTTGGCGGCGGCCGTCGCGAGGCTCCTTCGAGCGCGCAGCCATCGAGTGGAGAAGCGCCTCAAGGCGTCGTGCGCCGTAGGCCAGCCGACGGCGGCAAGGACGGCCATCGCAGGCTGTAGGCCGAATGCGAGGCGGTGTTGATACGCCAGCGGGAGGTACATGCACACTGTCCCGGTGGCGAGCCAGCTCAGGAGAATCACCGCGTTTGCGGGCTGGCCATCCACCGGAGCGCTCCGACTCCGGCGGCGCCAGAGCTGCCACAGGGCGACGATGGTCAGGATGAAGACGACGCCGTAGTCCATGGGCAGCTCCCATGGCCGCGGGCTCGGGAGGGTATTGGCCTCGCCGTGGGTTTTGCTCCAAAAGGGGTCGAGGGTGAACGTGACGAAGTTGTAGAGAAGGAGTGGCGCCCCAGCAACGCCCGCCACGAGGCCGGTTAGGAGCCCGTTCGCGGTGATCGTCCGATCACGAATGACGCGTGCGAGGAAGAAGACGGCGATCGTTGCCAGAACCGTCGGCAGGTTGAACGGATGCAGCAGGGCGAGGGAAACAATAGCGACGGCGATCATGCAGAGGGCGCCCCGGTGTCCACGAAACGCGGGCTGGATGCAGATCAGCGCGCTGAGGGTCATGACGAGGGCCAGACCGAGGTGCGGTGCGGTGAACAGGAGCCCGAAAGTTACCACTTGAACCGACGGTTGTCCCGCCAGGGTCGTTCGAACTCCGACGCTCTCGAGGATTGGGACGAGAAAGAGCGTGAGCCCACCAGAGCAGATGGCGAGGACGAAGGCGAGCCTGCGCCCGCGAGCACTGGGGAGGAACGTCGCCACGAAGACGTAGAGCGTAGCGATGAGGAGCACGCGGGTGACGTTCTCCGCCGCGGCGAATACGGCAAGGTCCGGAAGGCCCGTCGTGGCTGCGAGCTTCCCCAACGCGACGTAGAGCGGGAACATGAGGGCAGGATGGTGGGACTCGGCCGTCGCGGGGTTGTGAATAAGCCAGGATGTCGTCCTCTCGCCCTCCAGCATGGCCGCCCTGTACGCGCTGAAATCCTCGTGGTACCAGTAGTTTCCGAGGTGGATCCGGTCGGTTGGTCCTGCCAGGCGCTCGACGGTAGGTGGAACTTGCGTGAGAAGCAGGATAACCGCGCCGACGAGCAGCAACGCTTGCCATTCGGCACGAGCGATCGCGGGAAAAAGCGCGGGGGGCCGGTCTGGTGCGATCGCGCCGGGCGGGCGCGCGTCCCAGGATTCCGTCGCCCTCGACCATGGAGGAGTAGGGTTCGGAATCGTCGGCACTCCCGCGCCACCCTGGGGGGTGGAATTCGAGCCGGCGGTTGATTCAGCCACGGGCCGGGGTCGCCTCTGTTGGGGCGTCGAGTGCTCCGGGAGGAACGCGATACGCGACCGTGTTGCCGATGCGCACGGCAACGGGAAGATGGAGCGCGATGCCGGGGTCCATCGGTCCGATGGATCGCTCACCCGGGCCAACCACGACGTATGAGACGCGATTGGCGCTCAGGAACGCGCGGGCCTGATCCACCGACAGCTCCCCACGGTAGAGAGAGATCAGCATGGCTGACTTCTCCTCGAAATGCAGGGTAATTGGCTGCCCAGCCACCACTCTCCCGTTCACCATGCCGGCAAGGACGCTCCCGACGATCGGGGCGCTCGCAACGACATCGTCGGACGTCGTGTTCGCGCTAAACCATTCACCCACGGCGTAGGTGTCCGGATCGATTCGGTACTGGGCCGACGGAGTGTCGGTGGCCAGCGAGATGAGGAGGCTCAGAAATATCGTGAAGGCGGTCGCGCTCGCGAGGGCCACGGTGGGATAGGTGACCAGACGCCGCGCGAGGGCCGCGGCGCGGGCTTCGCTCGTTCCGCGGCCCTCGATTAGACGACGCAGTCGATGGCATGCTGCGTCCCAGCCGATTACCGCGAAGACGACGAGCGCGGGTTGAAATCCGAGCAGGAGGCGAATCTGGTAGAAGACCGGATCCATCGACCATACGAAGGCCGACGCGAGAAATGCGATAAGCAGCCAGCGGCTCGCGGAGCCAGTCCCTCCTGTTGTCACGACGTCTTGCCCGATGGGTCCAGGGACTCGCGCTGCGGTGTGCGGCCGGAACGTCGCAATGAGGCCGAGACAGGCCAGCACGAAGACGATTCCGAAATCGACAGGGAGCTCCCAGGGCATTGAGCTATGGAACACAATCGGCGAGCTGTATGCCGTGTTCCAAAATGGATCGAGTCGGAATGTGACGAAGTCGATGAGCAAGATTGGAGCAGCGCAGATCGTCGCGACAACCAAAGGGGAATAAGTTCCCACCTGGCGCCGAGATCCCAACACCCATCGCGCGACGGAGAAGAGGCCAAATGTCGTGAGGACAACCGGGAGGTTGAAGGGGTTGAGGAGGCTCAGCGCAACCACCGCGGCGCCGAGAAATACAAGAGCGCGACGAGATCCGGCTAGCGCGGCGATGAAAAATACGAACGCCAGCAGGAAGGCGGCGTAGCCAAGCGAAAGATGCGGCGCCAGGAACAGCGCAACGAAGGTGACATATTCCATCGAGGCCTTTAAGCCAAGAGCGGACTCCACACGGAGCAGCGACGAAATCGCGTGCTCCCAAACCGCGAACCCGCCTCCGAACATGGCAAGGATAAATGCGAGCCTTCGACCAGACGCCTCGGGAAGAAATGCGGCCAAGAACACGTACATGGAAACTGATAGCGCAATACGTCCGAGGTTCTCCAAAATCGCGAAGGCGGTCAACAGAGAGGCGCCGGCCCAGGCAGCGAGCTTTCCGGCCGCGACGTAGAGCTGGAATCGAAAGGCTGGGTCGTGTGGCTCCGCGGTGAACGTGTTGTGTACGAGCCAGGACGTTGTCGTGGCGCCTTCCCGCATTGCCGCCAGGTACGCAGCGAAGTCCTGGACGTACAGGTACGTTCCCACGTGGACGAAGTCGCGCGGTCCGAGCATGCGCTCGATAGTCGGTGGTACCTGCGTTAGAGCGAAAATGGCGAGCGTGGCGATTGCGAGCCAGCGCCATTCATCGCGCGATATGGAAGGAAGCGCGTGCGCCTGTAAGCTCACCCGATGTGCCGTCGATGTCCGAGGAACTCGCACGTCGCGCGTGGCCGTTAGCGGTGCAGCGCCGGGTCGAGCTGCCTCACCAGGGGAGAGCTGTGTCACGCCGAAACACCACACCTATCGCACTTGTCGCGAAAGCCTGCGCTCAGTGGTCCATTGGCTGATGACCGATCGGGGTGTCTTCGTCATCGAAGCATTGGATCACATCGCCGATTTGCGTGCCGGTGGCGTCAATCGTCCCCGCTGGGAGCTCGAGCACAGCGTGGGCGCCAAAGACGAGGCGACTCAAGCGAAACGGCTTCATCGACCGAACCAGATGCAGGACAGCGCCCTCGCGGCTGATGAAGATGGCGTCGAATGGGTAGCGCATGAAGAAGCTGTGGATGCTGGAACATGGTCGGATCAGGAGACCGGAACCAGTCGACAGCGCCCGGGTTCCTAAAAGGCCGCGTCCTCTGGTCCAGATGTTATCAGCGACGCTACCCCGCTCGGCGAGGGTCGCGTCGCGGGTTGCATTCCACGCCTTCATTCGCAGGAAGGCGCGACTCAGCCGACGAAATGGGACTGCGACACCTGCGGCCAGAGGGGCCCCAGCAACACGACGCATAGCGCCGGAAAGATGAACAGCAGCATGGGGAAGAGCATCTTGAGGGGGGCCTGTTGCGCAAGCTCTTGCGCGCGCTGGCGACGGAGGGTGCGCATCTGGTCGGCCTGCACCGCCAACACCTGGGTGACCGACACGCCGAGCTGCTCCGCTTGAATGAGCGCCGAGATGAAATTCGCGAGATCCGGCACCTGCGTGCGGGCGACGACGTCGCGGAGGGCGTCGCGCCGGGCTCGACCAACGCGTAGCTCTTGGAGCACGCGCGAGAACTCGCGTGTCAGGTGGTTGTCCATCTTCTGGCAGAGACGGAGGAGCGCGGCGTCGAAACCGAGCCCGGCCTCAACGCAGATGACCAAGAGATCCATCGCATCGGGAAGCGAGCGTTGAATGTCGTGCTGTCGGCGGCGAATGAGCTGATTGAGGTACAGCTCGGGAATGATGAACCCAATGAGCGCACCCGCGGCGCCAATGAGGATGGCCATGGGGGAAGCTGAGACGACAATTGCGCCGACGAAACCGATGAACGCGATGCAGAGCGCCCACAGCGCTTTCACACCGAGGAAGTCTGATGGCGTCCAATGGTTGGGATTGCCCGCAAGATTCAGCCGCGTTTGCATCGAGGATGCTTGGCGCTGAAGCTGCCGCGGGTCTCTCCGTCGGTTCATGCGCTCCATGGCGCCGGAGAGCTTCTGAACGATCGGCCGAACCACGCGATCGTTAAAGGACTGCTCGAGCTCCATCTCTTCGAGCGTTCGCGGTCGATCCGCGAACTGCGAGAGGCGCTCGTGGACCGGATCGGGCTCGAAAATTGGGAGAGCGATTCCGCTGAGGATCAAGATCGTCGCGACGATAACGAGAAGAACCAGAATGACGGCGATAGACATAAAGCCGAGTTACCCTCCGGTGATCGGACCGGTGTCCTAGACCTCGATGTCGACGATCTTTCGCATGACGAGTGTTCCGAGAATGATTCCGAACACTGAGATGACGGGCAATACCGTCCAGGGACCCATGGGCTCGATAAATGCCCGCAAGTACTTCGGGTTGATGACCATGATCATGCCTGCCACGACGAGCGGTAAACCCGAGAGCATGTAGCCTGCCATGCGCTGCTGGCTGGTGATTGCTCGGATCTCGCCCTTCAACTTGACCCGTTCGCGAATGGTGTGGGCGATCGTGTCGAGAATCTTGGCCAGGTTACCGCCGACTTCGTGCTGAACGAGGATTGCCGTCACCATGAGGTCGAGGTCATCGCTCTTGAGCCGACGGACGAGGTGCAACAGCGCATCCTGCGGCCCGATTCCGAGACCGATCTCGCGAACGACGCGGCCATATTCGGGCCCGGTGGGCGGGGCCGCCTCTCGGGAAAGCATCTCCATCGACTGCAGCAAGCTCATGCCCGACCGAAGCGTGTTGGCCATGAGCGTGATGGTATCGGGCATTTGGTCACTGAACGCCTTCAGACGCTGGCTCTGTCGACGCTTCAACCAGTAGCGAGGGATGAAGAATCCTACGAGCGCGAGGACCACGAAGGCAGCAGGGTTCCCCAGCACGAGAGCGATGAGGCTTGAAGGAATGACCGTACATGCGGCCTGAAAGATCACGAACTCAGCGGGCTTCCAGGTCAGATCCGCCCGGGCTAGCTCGAGCGCGAGGTCCGCGGCGAACGAACGGCCTTGGATCGCTCGGCTGACGGTTCCGGTGATGGCGACGGCGGCGGTAGATTGCTGAAAGCCGCCGGCCATTTCGTCCTCGAAGTTCTCGACGCGTCGTCCGCCATAGCGCTGCAGGCGCTCATCGAGCGCCGTGGGGCGGTAGCCAAAGGTCCGTTCGAGGCCGATGAAGAGGATGAGGATTGCCGCCGCAACTCCCATCGAGAGGAGCATCGTCATGAGTGGTCCCCCGCCCTTTCGCTCGAATTAGAAGAAGCGATCGCTAATGCCGAACACCGACGCGGGCATGCGAATCCCGGCATCCTCGATCTTGGGCATGAACTTTGGCCGCACGCCGGTTGGCTTGATGCGGCCAACGATCTTCCCCCCCTCGATTCCCTCTTGCTCAAAGACGAACACGTCCTGGAGGGTGATGATATCGCCCTCCATCCCCTGGACCTCGGTGATTTGCGTGATCTTGCGCGAGCCATCTCGAAGGCGGGCCTGCTGCACGATGACGTCCACGGCTGATGAGATCTGCTGCCGGATGGCGCTGACGGGCAGATCCATACCCGCCATCAGGACCATCGTTTCGAGTCGGGACAACATGTCTCGTGGAGAGTTGGCGTGGCCGGTGGTGAGGGAGCCATCGTGGCCCGTGTTCATTGCCTGGAGCATGTCGAGCGCCTCCCGGCCTCGGCACTCCCCGACGACGATTCGGTCGGGCCGCATGCGCAAACAGTTGATGACGAGGTCTCGGATGGTGATGGCGCCCTTGCCCTCGATGTTCGGCGGGCGCGCCTCGAGGCGAACGACGTGATCCTGACGGAGTTGGAGCTCCGCCGCGTCTTCCACCGTCACAATGCGTTCGTCGTCGGGAATAAAGCCGCTCAGAACGTTGAGCAGTGTGGTCTTTCCGGATCCCGTGCCGCCACTCACTACCACATTGAGACGCGCGAGGACGCACGCGCGAAGAAACTCAGCAATCTCGGGGGTCATGGACCCGAATCGGACGAGGTCATCAACCGTGAGCGGCGTCTTGGAGAACTTTCGAATGGTGACGCACGGCCCGATCAGCGATATCGGAGGAATCACAATGTTGACGCGGCTGCCGTCGGGAAGGCGAGCGTCGCAGATCGGGCTCGACTCGTCAACGTGGCGACCAAGGGGCGAGACGATGCGGTCGATGATGCGACGCACGTGGTCATCGTTGTCGAACTTCACGTCGCTGAGGACGATCCGTCCCTTCTGTTCGATGTAGACCTGGTCGGGGCCGTTGACCATGACTTCGCTGATCGCCGCGTCTTGCAGGAGCGGCTCTATCGGGCCGAAACCGATGATGTCGGCCGCGACCTCTTCGAACAGTCGATCGCGCTCCGCTCGGGTGAGGACGATATTTTCGACCTCGACGATCTGGTCGAACAGGTTCTTGATTTTCTGGCGGACCTCTGTCGTCTTCGAAAGGTCCATGTTTGGATCAAGGTCCGCGATGAGACGACTCTTCACCCGCGTCTTGAGCTCGCGAGCGCGAGTATCTGCCGATGGCCGGCTGGAGGGAACAGCGGGGCGGGGAGGTGTCACGATGCCGGTGGCGACCTCGGTAGGGGCGCCTGCAGGCTCGGGCGCGGGTGGCCCCGCCGGAGTGGTTGCCCGGGGCGGCTGCGGTCCACCCCCCTCGATCCGTCGCAAGAGTCCCATGGTGGCGTTCCCTCCGCTGGCGTGTCCGAATGACGAGAATGGTTGCGCTGGTTATGTTACGCGATTTGACTGGTATTCGTGTCGTTCAGTTTGCAGTCATCGACCCTGGATGAGTCTCCCGAGTCCTTGACGGCGCTTGGGTTCCGCTTCCACCGGCTGCGGTTCGGGCGCGGCATTTTGATCCTCGGGGCGGAGGAGGAGCCGCGCAAGATCCATGACATTTTCCGAGATTTGGGCCTCGGGGTCTGTCAAGATAAACGGAATGCCCCGGTTAATCGATGAGGTCACCAGAGGGCCACCGGACACGATCGTCGCCGCCACCTTGTGCTGAATGCTCTCCTCGATGTCCTGAATCCGCAGTCCACTCGAGGCATCCGCTCGATTGATCACCAGCAGTACGCGATTCTTGGGGTATTGGATTGCATCACAGACGTCGAGAAAGACGCGAATGTTCTTCACGGCGGGCATGTCAAGCGTCGTCAGCAACACGATCTCGCTGGACACGTCAAATATTCCCAGTATCACCTCTTGAAATGTCGTCCACGTGTCGACGATCACGTACTGATGGGTCCGCGCGAGGGCCTGGAGGATCTGTTTCACGTGCTCCGGATGAAAGAGCTCGGCCACTTCGGGGCGGGTCGGAGCGAGCAGGACGTCCACGCCAGACTCATGCCGTACGAGAACTGACTGGAGGACCTGTTCCGAGAGGTCGCTGATCGTGGGGATCAGATCCGCGATCGTCTTGGTCGCCGATGTGTTCATAACGATGCCCACATCGCCAAACTGGAGGTTGCAGTCAGCGATCGCGACGCGCTTTCCCGAGAGCCGGTGAAGGGCGATGGCGAGGTTCACACCAATCGTGGTGCGCCCGACACCACCCTTCGGGCTAAACATGCAGATGATCTTGCCGAGGGAGGGCTGCTCAGAGGTCGGTGTGACAGCGCCTGCAAGGATCGCACGTCGCGGCGCGCTCGCTTCGTACACTTGCCGGATGCTGACCAAGACCTCGTCCGGTTTGAGGGGCTTGGGGAGAAAGTCTTGCGCTCCCGACCGCATCGCTTGCCGCATCGTGTCGGCGTCCGCCTTGCCGGACACCACGATGATGGCCGAAGCGGGCGCCACCTGAACGAGGTCCTGCATGAGTCGGTCCCGGCCCACACCCGGGAGCGACGCATCGAGGAGGATTACGTCTGGACCGAGACCCTGAGCTGCTTCGATGGCGGAACGGCTGTCGCCCACCGATGCCACCACGTCGATGTCTGCCTCTGCTGCAAGAAACCGTGTCGTTTCGTCACGATCATCAGCCGCAGCATCTGCGACGAGAACTCGAATCACTCTTGGGTGCCTGTTCCCTGGGCGAGGCTGCGGAGCACGAGTTAGCGCCCGGTGCCGATCCCAGTTTGCTGCGATACCACGTCGAAATTCACGGTTGGGGACGTGTATGGATCGGGATCCTGCGGCGAGCGCACGACGAATTCCATGCTCCCCGTGGACGCCGCGGCATCCTTCAACCACTTCAGGACGAGCGCCTGGTCTGGGGTTACTTCAAGGGTGAGATCCTGCTCGCCGCGACCGGTTGGTGTGCCGGGTGGGAACAGTCCAACGTTGATAACTTTCACCAATTGAAGGATTCGTCGCGTATAGAGCGTCTTGAGCGAGTCCACGGTCGGGTTCGCGGCCTCCGCGGCGGAACCGGGAGACGGGGTTTCGTTGGTCGTGTAGTAGATGTCGATGAAGTCGCCAGGGCGCACGAAGTTGAGGAACGTGATGAGTGACTGGCTGCTTTCCTTGCCGCCGCTGCCTGCGGAAATCGGCAGGTGGTACCAGACTTTGCCCTGCGGAATTTGAAGGGCTGGGTGGGCTTGCTCGGCCGGCTTGCCAAGGCGCTCGGTGTTAATAACCTCGCCCTTATAGATCCGCTGACCGGTAAGCTGGCCGACGACCTTCGCCTTGGCCGCGGCCTTGCCTGCCTCAATCTGCTGATCACTGGCGCCCTGAGGCGGACGATACACCGCATCGCCGGGCGGAAGCGCTTCATCAGGAACGCGAATGACGTCAAGCTGCTCGGCGAGGATCGTGGTTCGTTCGGGGATATCCACTAGGGCGACGACGCCAAAATTTCTGGGCTGCGCTGCGCGAAGCTCTTCGGCGGCGCTGGCTTGTTGGTACACGAGAAACCCGATGGCTCCTGCGAGAACCATACCAGCAACGATGAGTGTGACACCGATTCTGCGGCGGTTCATGAAGAGGGTTCCCCCAGTGGATCAAATCGCGGCGCAGCCAGGATTCGTGTTGCCTACACCGACGTGCGCGCCATTATAGAGCCAACACTGGCATATTCCAAGGGAGTCATTCGGGCAGTCGTTTGGACACCGCTCCGTTCGCGATACGGCTGCGCGCTGGCACAAAACAGCGAACCGGGGGTGGCAACCACCCCCGGTTCGCTATGCGCTTCGCTTTGTCGGTTAGCTGAGGCTCGCGCTCACCCGGTTCAGCAGGTTGGCGATTGCCGGGCCCATGAGGGCGAGTGCGGCGATCACCACGATGGCGACGCCGACGAGAATCAGAGCGTACTCGGCCATGCCCTGGCCCTCTTCACGCTCGGTCGCGACCCCAAAAATCGCGTTCTTCGCGGCCTCTACGAATCGCTTAAGCATTGTTACTTGATTCCTCCAAATAAATTCTTAGGACGTTGAGATTCCGGGTTCCGTGTAAATTCGCGGGTCTCGCTTCTAGTACGACACCTCCCCTCGAATGTAACGGGCCGTTACTGTGCCTGCGGTCCCGGCTCGGCCAATATACCAGGGCATTTGGGATCGAATCAAATAGGAAAAAAGTACTAGGCTCAGCTCAGACTCGCGGCTTCCCTGATTAGCAGCTTGCCGATTGCGCCTCCGAACAAGTTCAGCGCGAATATGAACACGAGCAGCACCGTTGCCAGGACCATCGCGTACTCCGTGATGCCCTGGCCGGGCTCTCGCTCCGGGAGATAGTCCCTGAGTGCGCGTAGTAGCGCGGCCCATGCCTCATGCGTCATCGTGACTCCCTTGGTAACGATCCGTTGACTCGAACCGGGGTTCACAGGCAACCTCAGTATACCGCACATGGTTACAGTCCGATGAATCGTTACCGCTGGGGCGTGGAGCGCGTTGACCCCAGCGCGATCTTCCTACCGGTCGATGGGATCGACTCGGATCCATCCCCGACGCAGAGAGTACACCACGGCCTCTGTTCGGTCGTTGACGGCAAGTTTCTTGAGAATAGAGGTGATGTGATTCTTGACGGTATGCTCGCTGATGAAGAGCGCTCGCCCGATCTGCTTGTTGCTATTTCCCTGGCAAATCTGCTCGAGGATCTCGATTTCCCGGGGCGAAAGCGGGGCGAGCAAGGGCTGAATTTCCTGGGGCGTGTCATCCCCAATAGTATTGAACTGCTGCAAGACCTTGGATGCGATGGATGGGCGAACGAGAAGCGTCTCGTCGATGACGTGTTCGCCGCTCCCCACCCGCCGAATCGTTGAGGCAAGCTCTTCGGCACCTGTTGTTTTCAGCAGATAGGCGCATGCGCCGGCCTTGACCGCTTCAAAGATCTGTTCCTCGTCCTCGGCGTCTGTGAAAAGGATTACTCCGGAGTTAGGCAGCCGGAGATGGAGCGACCGGGTAAGCTCCGGGCCCCCGACGTCAGCTGAGTTTATTCCGCATATGATGACGTCTGGGCTAAGGTCCGTAGCGAGGTGGATGAGATCGTCCGCGGTCTCCGCCTCGCCTACCACTTGCATGTCTGATTGTTCCTGAATCGTAGCGCACATGCCCTTCCGAAACAACGGTGAACTGTCCGCGATGAGCACACGAATCATCTCATTCGGCTCCCGCCTGGTGCGCGCTATTCTAACCGTCCGCAATGATAGAATCCCGCGAATGCATGCGGGGCGCGGAAGGTAAGGAAGCGGACGGCCGTTGGACATCTCGGAAATACAGCGAATACGGGGAACAATCGACGTCGTTCCGCCCGCCCGGGCGATTCAGCAGGCTGTACAACAGCGCTTTCTCGACCTGTTTCGGCTGTATGGTTATGAGCCGATTGACACACCGGTCCTCGAGTCAACGGACCTGTTCCTTCGAAAGTCCGGTGAAGAAATCGCCGCGCGGATGTACAGCTTCACCCACTGGAATCGCAATATCTGCCTGCGACCGGAATTTACCGCGTCAGTCATTCGCGCATTCGTCAACGAGCTGCAGGATAGACCGCTGCCGCTGCGCCTGCAATACGCCGGGCCCACATTTCGGTACGAAAAACCCCAACGCGGGCGGTATCGTCAGTTCACCGAAGTGGGGGTTGAATGCATCGGTGGGGAAGGACCGGCCGCGGATGCCGAAGTGCTGTCCCTCGCGCGTCTCGGCCTGGACGGTCTGGGACTGTCCAGCGCGCGTTTCGTTGTCGGGCACCTCGGAGCGGTGCTTGCGCTCCTGGCGCAGCTCGGCATGGACGCCAAGGCCCAGTCGCTGGTGCTCGGCGTGATGGAACATCTGTCGCGGGCGCCCGGGGAAGAGTCGAACGTCGTCACGCGGCTTTCCGCGCAGCTTGGCTTCGCGAATGATGAGAGTGAGCCCGAGTCGAGCGCGCTCATCGATCTCTTCCGATCAGTAGGACCGGAGCAAGCTGCACGAATCGCGAGCGAAATCCTGGAGCAGGCAAGTCTTCGGTTAGATGAAGGATCGAGATCGCCAGGCGAGATCGTCGAGCGACTGCTCCAAAAGGCTTCCCGAAGGGATCCAACGCCCGGGATTTCTCGGGCCGTGGAATTTATCGGAAAGCTCCGCGACGTTGCGGGCCCACCGGCGGATGCAATTCCGGAGGTGCGAAAGGTTCTCGCAGCCTACGGTCTCGATGATGGGCCGGTCCGAGAGGTGGAAGACGCGCTTCGTTTTTGCGACTCGTACCTGCAAATGAGCGACCGCGTGCACGTCAACCTCGCGCTCGCCCGGGGCCTTCGCTACTACAACGGGCTCGTGTTCGAGGTCTACGATAGCGACGACAACCAGATCGCAGGCGGCGGGCGCTACGATGATCTCGTCCGCGCCCTCGGCGGGCGTTCGGCAACCCCAGCTTGTGGCTTCTCGTATGGGCTCGAGCGAGTGGTTTCGGCTCTGGAGCGCGGGCCCGTGGATTTCGGGCAGTCGGCCCCACCCACCGCGCTGGTAATACCAGTGACCGAGGCCGACTACCCGGCGGCTGCGCGAATAGCAACAACGCTGCGCAGAACCGGGGTTCCGGTTGAAGTTGAAATTCGGTTTCGCGGTGTCAAGGGCAGCCTGCGCCATGCCGATCGCCGTTCCATTCCGTTCGCCGTGATCGTCGGTGAAGCGGAGCGCGCCCACGAGTCCGTTGGGCTCCGCGACATGCGCGCGTTCGAAGAGCTGCGCGTCCCGGTGGCAGAGCTCGCGGAGGTGATCATCGAACGTTCGCGCACGGCGCAGGCACCATGTTGACGCAAAAGCGCCCCTCCCCCCAGTCTACTGCGTCGAGACATCCGCGCCACGAGCGACATGCGCACTCTGGCCCCCTTCGGGTCGCGGTTCCCAGCAAGGGGATGGAAGAGGAGACGCTTGCATTTCTCTCTGGCTGCGGGCTTCCCGTGGACCGATCGAACCCGCGCCAATATCGCGCCGAGATTCGTACCCTTCGAGACGTCGAAGTTACCTTTCAACGGGCCGGCGATATCTTCGCGAAAGTAGACGAGGGCAGCGTCGATCTTGGCATTACCGGGTACGACGTCGTTGCCGAGCACCGGAGGGAGGATGACCGCGTCGTCGTTCTCCTTCCCGAGCTCGGGTACGGAAAGTGCTCCCTGGTGCTTGGCGTGCCGGAGAGTTGGATCGACGTGACCAGCGTGCACGACGTGTCTGAAATCTCCGCCGCGTTTCGGGCGAGGGGGCGAGAGCTGCGCATTGCGACGAAGTACGAGAATCTGACGCGTCAGTTCTTGTATGACCGGGGCGTGAATTCATTCACACTCCTCGAAAGCAGTGGCGCGCTCGAGGCGGCCCCGTCTTTGGGCTACGCCGACCTCATTGCGGATATCACATCCAGCGGCGTGACCTTCCGTGAGAACCGGCTCAAGACGATCTCCGATGGGACGATCTTGTTGTCGGAAGCGTGTTTGATCGGCAACCGCGATTCGCTCGCCCGAAGTCAAGCGAAATTGGAACAAACGAGAATCATGTTGGACGCGATGGAATCATTCCTGCGCGCGCGTCCGTACCTTTCTCTGACCGCGAACGTTCGCGGCGGCTCGCCCGAGGTCGTCGCTCGCCGGATCATCATGCACGGCGACATCGCCGGACTGCGCGGACCGACGATTGCCCGCGTTTACCCAAAGTCCCAGCAAGACGAGGGCGATTGGTATGCGGTTACGGTGATCGTGGCGCGGGAGCGGTTGCAGGAAGCCATCGATGCCCTGCGCCGCGCGGGCGCGTCGGACATCACCGCGCTCCAGCTGTCGTATGTATTCGAAAGCAAGGCCTGGAGTTATGAAGCACTCCTGCGCGCCCTAGAGGACGACCCAGGAACGGTCGCCACATGATATCGGTCTACGAGAGCGTGGCGATCGCCCGCGACCGCGTTCTCGGGCGCAGGTCGGCTGGATCCGTCGACCTCCCTGAACTGGTCCGCGATCGGATTCGGCAGGTGTTCGGCGAGAATCTGACCGCAGCTCAGGTCGTGGACCGAATTGTCGCTGACGTGCGCGTCAGCGGTGATTCGGCCATCCGTCGGTACACCGCGGCGTTCGACGGCGTGTCCCTGGACGAATTGGCGGTCGACGAATCCGAGCTCGATCTCGCGATGAGTGCGATCAGTCAAGATCTCCGCGACGCGCTCTCGTGTGCCGCGGACCGGATCAGGGTCTTCCATGAACGTTCGCGGCGCAACACGTGGCTCGACTTCTCAGACGGAGGGGTCTTGGGCCAAATGGTGGTGCCGATCGATCGTGTCGGGATTTACGCCCCTGGTGGACGGGCAGTGTATCCCAGCACCGTGCTCATGGCGGCGATACCGGCACGAGTCGCCGGTGTCCGAGATGTCACGGTGGTTACTCCACCCGGGGAGGATGGCCGAGTCAACCCCCTCGTGCTGGCGGCTGCGCGTGTCGCGGGCGTCGATCGCGTGTATCGCGTTGGCGGCGCACAGGCGATCGCGGCGCTGGCGTTTGGAACCAAGGCTATTCAGCGAGTTGACAAGATCGTCGGACCCGGGAACTTGTTTGTCGTGCTCGCCAAGCAGGCGGTGGCGAGCATCGTCGGTTTGGACGGACTCCCCGGACCGACCGAAACCGTAGTGATTGCCGACTCGACGGCAAACCCTCGATGGATCGCGTGGGACATGCTCGCCCAGGCTGAGCACGATCCCCTTGCCCAGTCTCTCGTCATAGCAACTGATCGGACACTTGTGGAGCGCATCCTCGAGGAATTGCGCGCGCTGCTCCCCTCGACACCGCGCCATGAAATCATCGCGAGCTCGTTCCGGGAGCGCGGCGCGGTGGTCGTGGCAGCGTCGTTGGAGGAAGCGATCGATTTCGCCAACGAGCACGCGCCCGAACATCTATGCTTGGCGATTGCCAATCCCTGGGAGCAACTGGGTAAGGTCCGCAATGCCGGCGGGGTGTTCGTCGGGGAGCGGTCGGTCGAGGCTATTGGCGACTACACCGCCGGTCCCAGCCACATCATGCCGACGGGTGGGACGGCGCGCTTCGCGTCTCCGCTCACTGTCGATGACTTCACAAAGATCATTTCCGTCTTCGGGTTTGGCGATGCCCAGATCCATGATCTCGGGATTCCGGCCATTGCGCTGGCACGCGCGGAAGGCCTGATGGCGCACGCAAGCGCAATCGAGGCGCGGCTTGCCGAGCCCGGGCAGCGGTCGGTTGTTCCGTGACGTCTAATTCCGGCGCGCGCCGGCGACTGGCGCCGAGCGGAAGGCCTGAACCAGTGCCCTGGGTGCAGCGGATGGCTCCGTACACGCCGCCGGAGGACCTCGATGCGCTCGCTCGGCGGACCGGGCGCACAGTGGACGACATCGTCAAGCTCGACGCAAACGAGAACCCGTACGGCTGCTCGCTTCGCGTGGCTGACGCCCTGGCGCGCTATCAGCATTTCCATTGGTACACGGATCCTGACCAGAAGGTTCTCAGGGAAGCGGTGGCCGCGTACGCCGGGGTCCCGCCGGACACGATCGTACTCGGGAATGGGTCCGACGAATTGATCGATCTTCTGTGCCGGACTTTCTTGAGGCCCGGCGACGAGATCATCGACTGCACACCGACCTTCGGGATGTATCGCTTTTCGGCGGAGTTGTGCGGCGCCATCCCGATTGATGTTCCGCGAACCGAAGACTGGCACGTCGACGTTGACGGCGTACGCGCGGCGATCTCGCCCAGGACGCGGATGATCTTTGTGGCCTCACCGAACAATCCGACGGGTACGTGGGAACCCACCGAGACTGTCCAAGCGCTGCAAGATCTGGGTCCAGTCCTGGTCCTGGACGAGGCCTACGTCGAATTCTCGGCGCACCGCTCCCGAGTGAGTCTGGTCGAGGCTGGCCAGAACCTCGTCGTGCTGCGGACGTTTAGCAAGTGGGCTGGTCTCGCTGGCCTGCGCGTCGGATACGGCGTGTTTCCCCGGGAGATCGTGAGCACCCTCATGAAGATCAAGCCCCCGTTCAATGTAAATCGGGCAGCGGAGATCGCGGTGCTGGCGACGCTCGAGGATGTCGAGGCCGTCAACGCGACGGTAACCGCTATTATCGAAGAGCGTGATCGAATGGCGAGAGCCCTCGGACGGATCGAGGGCATTCGTAGCTGGCCGTCAGAAGGGAACTTCGTGTTGGTTGAGGCCGCGGACGGCTCGCCGAGACGCCTGTACGACCACCTCGTATCGCGCGGTATTCTCGTGCGCACATACGCCCATGGTCGACTCACCCATGCCGTTCGCATAAGCGCTGGACGCCCCGAGCACACGAATGCGCTTGTTGCCGCGGTTGACGAATGGTCCGAAATGCGAGGGACCCATGACTGATAGCTCCACGGTCGGCTCGCAGCGAACCGGGCGCGTTCACCGGGTCACGCGCGAAACGGACGTTCTCGTATCGCTCACCATCGACGGGCGAGGCAATGCGAGCGTGGCCAGCGGAGTCGGGTTTCTCGATCACATGCTCGAAAGCCTGGCAAGGCATGGGCTATTTGATCTTGAAGTCCAAGCCACTGGCGACCTGCACGTTGACGACCACCACAGCATCGAGGACGTGGCGATTACGCTCGGCCAGGCCCTTCGCCAAGCGCTGGGTGACGGTCGAGGAATTCGTCGCATGGGGCATGCGTTCGTCCCCCTCGACGAATCGCTAGCCATGGCCGCTGTGGATATCAGCGGCCGCGGTATGGCGATTGTGGACTTGCAGATCGAGGGCGCAACGGTGGGCGACATGAAGAGCCAGATGGTGCCGCACTTTCTCCAGTCGCTGGCGATGGAGGCCCGGATGAGCTTGCACGTGCAGGTTCTCACCGGACGCAACGACCACCACAAGGTTGAGGCGTCGTTCAAAGCGTTGGCCAAAGCGCTCGACTGGGCTACGCAGCTTGACGAGCGACTGGGAACTGAGGTCCCTTCCACAAAAGGGGTTCTTTAGCGCGGGTGTTTCCGGCTACGACCCGTTGAGCGCTGCGGTGGCTCTGAAGGGATCGCGCTCCTGGGTACTTGGTAGGCGCAATCGCTGGGCGAGGACCACGTACGCGAAAGGTATCCCAAAGAATGCTGAGACGTAGAGCGCGTTGGCGAGAGGATTCGGTCGATCAATCCCATTGATCGCGTCAATGGGTAGCCACGGCCACACAGCGTACGAGATGAAACCAGCGATCGACGCGGCAATGCCGATGTCCGCGAACACGCTGCCGAGGAGCAGGCCGGAGATGGGAACGGACCACAGCAGGTACCACGGGTATACCTGCGTCGCGGTGAGAAGGGGAAGCGCCAAGAGCAGGATGAACGAAGCGCGCAGCAGCGACGACCACGAGTGGTCGAGGGACGTGACGGTGCGGAACACGACGGCCGCGAAGACGAGAAAACAGAGGCGGCGGGCGATTTGAATGCCGTCTACGCCCAGCCACGGCTCGATCGCATAGGCCAAGACCGACGTCGGTGACGCCACCAGCCCTTGGCCCGCAGCCGGGCCGGGCGGCGCCAAAATGCGCTCTTTGAAGGTCGGGAAGAGGAGTGCCGCGCCGATTATTCCCGCCACCGCCAGCGTGATCAGGACCAGTCGGTGTCGCGGTGAGCCGACCAAGAAGAGCCACGCCCATATGATTGGAGCGACAAGGCCGGTCATGAACTTGACCGCAATACTCAATGCAAGCATGCTCACGCTGAGGACGGTCGCGTGATGCCGGGCAAACAGTAATGACGTCATGGCGAATGCAGCCATCACGACGTCGTTATGCCCGTTCGTTGCCGCCTCGTAGAGCAGGAGTGGATTCCATCCAACCATAACGATGGACTGCGAGCAGCGGCGCGAATCCGTCCGCCAAACGGCCCAGCCAACCATCGCGGATACCGCCACGAGCGCGCACGCACCGAACGCTTTGTAGGCGATCAGACTGCGAGTGGGATCATCGCCGCCAAGAGCGGCCGGGAATGCCGCGACCGCGTAGGCAATTGGTCCGTACTTGGTCGTTGTCGTCCGCCATTCCGTCACGAGGTTGTTAACGGAGTCGCTATGCTGCGATGGTGGTATGACATCCGGCCATTCTCGATACGCCCAGAGCGTGTGCCCGTCGGCAACGTTGTGGAAGAGGTCGGTCGACCCGGTCGGATATGCCAGTACGAAGACTGCGGCGAGGGGAATGGCGATTGCCCACGTGACCGCAGCGCTGAACCTCGTGACGAGGCGGGACGCAATCCAAAGCGACGAGAGAAAACAAGCAGACAACGTGATGAGGAGCACAAGCACGGCAAAATGACCGCCCGCGAATCCGTACAGGACAGTAATCGGCTCCGTGGCGCGAATCGAACGAGGAATGTCGAGAATGGTGCCCACAGACAGGAGACCAACCGCTGCCACGGCCGTCGAAACCACGCCGGACATGGCGAGCAAAGCGAGCGTCCGCCGCTCTGATAGCGGCCCGGTCGTCGGAATCACCCTATTGCGAACGCTCCGAGAAAGTTTGGCCTTAGAATCTTGGGCGGTCTCCATGCCAACCAACTGGCGGTGAGTGTGACGGACGTCATCGACACACTAAGGGAACGAGGATTCGTTCAACAGGTATCGAACGAGGCCGGTCTCCACGCGGAGCTCGAACACGGATCCCTGACTGTCTACTGCGGATACGATCCGACTGCCGCCAGCCTGCATCTCGGGCACCTCGTGTCCATCATGATGCTTGCGCATTTTCAGCGCGCTGGGCATGTTCCTCTTGTTGTCGTGGGCGGCGGAACCGGACTGATTGGTGACCCGACAGGGAAGACGGAAACGCGACGCCTCCTTACTGAGGAAGAGATCACAACAAACATTGCCGGTCTTCGCGGGCAATTCGAACGATTCATTGACTTCTCGCACGATCGAGCTTTCATGCTCAACAACCTTGATTGGCTCGCATCCCTCAGTTATCTCGGATTCCTGCGGGACATCGGCGTCCATTTCAGCGTCAATCAGCTCCTGCAACACAGCACCTATCGCGAACGCGTGACAGGGGAAGGGTTGAATTTTATCGAGCTGAATTACGCGCTGCTCCAAGCCTATGATTTTCTGCATCTTCACAGAGTTTGGAACTGCGCCTTGCAGATCGGCGGGGTCGACCAGTGGTTCAATATCCTGGCGGGCGTCGATCTGATCCGCCGGGTTACTGGTGATGAGGCGTTCGCCATGGTCGCGCCCCTGATTCTGACTTCCTCCGGGGAGAAGATGGGGAAGACAGTCGGAGGTGCAGTGTGGCTCGACGCGGAACGGACTCCAGCCTATGACTACTACCAGTATTGGATCAACACCGCGGACCAGGATGTGGAGCGGTTCCTCGCATTGTTTACCTTTCTGCCGATGCACGAAGTACGAGAGTTGGGGCAGCTGAAGGGGGCGGACCTTCGAACAGCGAAGGAGCGGTTGGCGTTCGAGGCCACGGCCATCGCTCACGGTCACCACGCGGCGCACGACGCCCAGAGCGCCAGTCATGCCCTCTTCGCGGGGGATGGCGAGCTCGACGCTGCCCCGTCGGTCGCGATTCCCGCGGCAACGCTCCAACTTGGTGTAGCGCTGGTGGACCTGCTCGTACAAACTGGGCTCGTCCCGTCGAAACGTGCGGCTCGCGATCTCATTCGGCAGGGAGGCGCGTACGTGAACGGCGATCGAATTGCATCGATCGACACGATGGTCGATACGTCCTCGCTTCGAGCGGGCGCGGTCGTGATAAGGGCTGGGAAGAAGCGCTTTTGCCGCATCGTTCCGGTGTGACCTCGCGCAAGACACCAATCCTTCCCTCATGCATGGACTTCGTGTTCATCGCCCCATTCCTCGCTGCCATCGCGTATGGGAGCAAGATGCTAAGCGCGGATGGGGACCCAGCCCGCCACATCGCGGTTGGGGACTACGTCCTGAGGACGATGAGCATTCCGCGCCAAGACGTCTTTTCCCATACGATGGCCGGCCAGCCACTGGTGGTGTACCAGTGGCTGGGCGAAGTCGCGACTGCTCTCGCCTTTCGCGTCGCGGGCCCGGCCGGACCGGTGCTCGTGCACGGTGCGATCATCGCCAGCACGTTTTGCGTCGTGTTCGCAAACATTCGCGCCCGCAACGTGCGTGTCGCGCTGGCGCTGGTAATCACGTTGGCCGCTGCCGGGCTTTCGATGATGCATTGGCTCGTTCGCCCTCACGTTTTCACGTTCCTGGGCCTAGCCGCGACGTGCGCGGTTTTGGAGGCGTGGTGGCATGGCCGCGCCCGGCCACGTGTGCTGTGTCTTCTGCCACTTGCGATGCTCGCGTGGGCGAATGTCCATGGAGGGTTCCTAATCGGCTTCGTCGTCATGGGCGTGTACCTTGCAAGCGATCTCGCTGCGCTCGCGCTCACGCCACGTGCGGGACAGGCCCTTGAGCGTCTCAGGCAACTCCTGCCAGTCGTAGCGGTGTCGGGGGTCGCGAGCTTGTTGAATCCGAGCGGGGGCACTTCCGTCGCGGTGTTGTCGCAGTACCCCGGCCTCATCGTGAATCGAACGGACGAGTACATGTCGCCCAATTTCCACGAAGCGATGTTCTGGCCGTTTCTTGTGGTTCTCGTTATTGTTGCCGCCGCGCTGGCCTGGTCACGCCGTCGCCCGTCTCTGCCGGAAGGATCCATCGTCCTGGTGCTGATCGCCGCCTCTTTGTACTCGGCTCGAAACATTCCGCTCGCGCTCATCGTGCTGGCTCCGCCTCTCGCGTCCCAGCTATCGGCGCTGCCACACGTTCAGCTGCGCGGGCCCCTTGCACGGTTCGCTCGATCCGTGCACGAGCGCGGGATGCAGCTCGAACGGGTGGAGACGATGCTCCGCGCTGGCTGGTGGTCGACGGCGGTCGCTTTGCTGGTGTCCACGATCGGAGTGGTGCAGTGGCATGACGGCGTATCGGCGCCGATAGGGGTCCGATTTGACCCGCTACTGCAGCCGGTCGCGGCGGTGGATTATCTCGCCGCCCATCCGCCGCCTGGCAATGGGTTCAATGAGCTTGTGTGGGGAGGCTATGTGCTCCAGCGACTGTGGCCGTCCCAGCGCGTTTTTATAGATGGCCAGACAGATTTCTATGGGGAGGCATTGCTGCGGGAATACCTCGACGTCGTCGAGGTCAAGCCAGACTGGGAGGCAGTCCTGCGTCGCTACGGCGTCGGGTGGGCGCTCATCCCGTCCGGATCGCGCTTGGGAGACGCGCTCGCAGCCGAGCCAGAGTGGCGAGTGGCCTATCGTGACAAGACGGCGACGGTTTTCGAACGTTCGCCGTCATGAACCGATGCGGCCTCGGCTGGAAGGTTCTCAGCTCCTCGGCGCTGATCTGCGCGCGCTATGGGGCAAGTGTGGCGGTCGTCTCGCTTATCGTCGTCGTTCCATTGTATGTGTCGGCATTGCGGAGCGGAAAATCGCCAGGCGAAGTCGTCGGCTACGACGTTATGGTCTATTCCGACGCTGCTCGCGCCGTATTGTATGGTGAAAGCCCTTACGGTGCCGCCACTTCGGGGGAAACCTAGCCCTGAATGCGGGTTATCTGTATCCGCCGCCCTTTGCCGCGTTCATGATCCCGTTGGCCCTGTTTCCCATAACACTGAGCAATGCGCCGTGGACCGCGTTCTTGGCCATAGCAGTTTTGGCCGTGATCGTCCCAGTCGGCGTCTTGGCAGTGGTGGTTGGAGGTCAGCCGTCGCAAGGGTATGGATCGGCGGAGCCGGACGGTTGGGTTGGTGCCCCAAACTCCCTGCGTCCCGCCTACACTTCGTCGCCGACGGTTCGGTGGTGCTCGACCTCGAGGCGGTAGTCTTCGATCACGGGGTTCGCGAGGAGCTTCCGGCACATCTCGTCCGCCTGCCGCTCAGCGTCGCGGGCATGGGCGGCCCCGATCACGATCTCGAAATACTTCCCCGCTCGAACCTGCACCACGTCGGCGAAGCCTAATGCCCGCAAGCCGTTTTGGATGGCCTGGCCCTGCGGGTCATTGATCGACGGCTTGAGCAGCACGCGCACGCGTGCCAACCAGCTTCGTTGTGCCCCCCGATCTTCCATCAGCGGGCGTTTCCGGCGATGCGCACGTAGGCCTCGCGGTATTTTTCCGAGGTCCGGGCAATGACCTCCCCCGGCAGGGGAGGAGGCGGTGGTTCGTGGTTCCACCCGGTCGAGTCCAGGTAATCGCGCACGTACTGCTTGTCAAAGCTGGGCGGTGAGCTGCCCGCGGCATAACCGTCGACGGGCCAGAATCGGGAGGAGTCGGGCGTTAACGCTTCGTCGATCAGGATGACGTCGTCGTCGAGCAGCCCGAATTCGAATTTCGTGTCGGCGAGGATGATTCCGCGGTCTTCGCAGTGCCGGGCTGCCGCGGAGTAGAGACGGGTGCTCGCATCCTCCAGCCGCCGCGTCAGCTCGGTCCCAACGATGTTCGCCATCTCCGCCGTCGAGATATTCATATCGTGCCCGGTCTCTGCTTTTGTGGCCGGCGTGAAGATGGGTTCGGGTAGCCGAGCCGATTCCTTGAGGCCGCTCGGCAGCCGGTGACCAATGCACGTCCCGCTCTGGCGGTACTCTGCCCACCCTGACCCGGCCAGGTAACCCCGCACGACGCACTCGATGTCGATTCGCTTTGCCTTTCGGACGAGCATCGACCTCCCTTGCAGCCCAGCCAACCTCTCTTCGGATACGCCCGCTTGCCCGGCGAAAAGGCCCCGAACGTCTGTTGCGACGTAATGGTTGGGAACGATGCTGGCCGTCCGCTGAAACCAGAACTCGGACAGAGCGGTGAGCACGATCCCCTTGCCGGGGATCGGCTCATTCATGACGACGTCGTAGGCGGAAAGGCGATCGGTCGCGACCAGGAGCAGGTGATCCCCCAGGTCGAAGATGTCGCGCACCTTCCCGTGCGCGAACACGGGTACACCGGGAATCGTGACGGAGCTGACGCCCGCCGGCGCGGGGGCTCCTTCCAAGAATGCGTGCGCCATCAGCTAATCCCCAATCGCTCGTATGCCGTGTCGACGTGCCGCAGGTGGTAGCCGGCGTCGAAGAGCGCGCCCAGCTCGTCGATGGGGAGGAGCTGCGTCACCGTTGGGTCTGACGCCAGCAGCTCCTGAAGGCCTGCGTCGCCAGCCCAAACGCGTTTCGCATACCGCTGCACTAGCTCGTACGCGTCGTTGCGCGCCATCCCCTTGTCGATGAGCGCCAGGAGCACGCGCCCCGAATACACGAGGCCCCGAGTCCGGTCCAGATTTTGCCGCATTCGGGCTTCATCGACGTCCATACCGCGCACGATGTGAGCGAAGATTCGCAGGATGTAGTCCAGGGCCAGACAGGAATCGGGAAAGATGAGGCGCTCGACCGACGAGTGGCTGATGTCGCGCTCGTGCCACAGCGCAACATTTTCCATGGCGGGGACGGCCGCGCCGCGGATGAAGCGCGCGAGGCCGCAAACGCGCTCCGCCAGCTCGGGGTTCCGCTTGTGGGGCATCGCCGACGAGCCCTGCTGCCCCTCGCTGAAGGGCTCGAACGCCTCGGCGATGTCGGTCCGCTGCAGTGCCCGCAACTCCGTCGCGAACTTCTCGAGGGACGACGCGATGACACCGAGGCACGCGATGTAGGCGGCATGCCGGTCCCGGTGCACGATCTGCGTCGATACCGGCTCGACCGCGAGCCCGAGCGCGGCGCACACTTCCTCTTCGATGTCTGGGGGCACGTTCGCGTGCGTGCCCACCGCGCCGGAGATCTTCCCCACCTTCATCTCGCACGTCGCACGGTTAAGGCGCTCGCGTCCGCGTCGCACCTCGGCCACCCAGCCGGCCAGCTTCAGGCCGAACGTCGTCGGCTCGGCATGAATGCCGTGCGTCCGACCGATGGTGATGGCGTATTTGTGCGTCCGCGCGCGGTCTACCAGCGCTTCCTCCAGGCCCGCCAGGTCTCGATCCAAAATCTCGGAGGCCTCCCCAACCTGGAGCGCCATCGCCGTATCGAGCACGTCCGATGACGTGAGACCCAGATGGATGAAACGGCCGGCGGGACCGACGGTTTCCGCCACCGAGCGGACAAACGAGACGATGTCGTGGTGGGTCTGGGAGAAGAGCTCGGCCATGCGCTCCGGGTTGAGCTGCGCCCGTCTAATGGACTCCATGTCCTCGGCGGGAATGACGCCCCTTCGGGCCCATGCCTCACACACGTGAATCTCGACGTCCAGCCACTTCTGGAGCTTGTTCTCCTCAGACCAAACGCGCTTCATTTCCGGGTAGGTGTAGCGGTCGATCATCGGGCATCGTCCTTGTTCACGCCAGGTCGCCTCCACTCTGGTCACGACGAAACGTTCGGTATCGCGCGCCGATCTCATCGTGGGCGAGACTCAGGATTGACGCGGCAAGGTAGCCCGCGTTGCGCGCCCCGGCGTTCCCGGTGGCGACGGTGGCCACGGGCACCCCGCCGGGCATCTGCACGATGGACAAGAGCGAATCGAGTCCACCGAGGCTGCTGCCGGGAATCGGCACGCCGATCACGGGCAACGTCGTCTGCGCCGCGAGGACTCCGGGAAGGTGCGCCGCGCCGCCGGCTCCCGCGATGATCACCTCGATCCCCCGCTCCCGCGCGGTCCGGGCAAACTCGCGGACTCGCTCGGGCGTCCGGTGGGCTGACATCACGTGAACTTCGTGCGGTATACCCAGTGCGTCCAGGACCTTCGCCGTCTCTTCCATGATCGGCCTGTCGGACTCGCTTCCCATGAGCACAGAAACGAGGGGCATAACATCGCGCTCCAACATGGCTGATTTGTGTTCTCGTGGCTCGGCCGTCGTCGAAGTCTCGCGGGGCGCCGTCACGGGGTCGATGCGCGTCGGCGCCGCAGATTGAGCAGCCATGGCGTCCGCTTCGCGCGTCAGCGGGCGCGGCGCGTCGCGCGGTTCCGGCTCCTGCGCCGCGATGTCGCGCCGATACTGCATGCCATCGAAATGGATCCGGTCCACGTTCGCGTACGCCCGCGTGCGCGCCTCGGCGACCGACGCGCCGCGCGCGACCACGGTGAGGACGCGCCCCCCGTCAGTGAAGAATCCGATATCCGCGTCCGTCGTACGGCGCACACCGCGCCGCAGCCAACCCCGGTTGGGCTCGGGCGTCTTCAGCACACGGGTTGCGCCGTGAAACGCGAACACGCCCTCGTCAATGTCGTCGAGGCCCTCAATCTTGCTGCCGGTCTGAGGCGCGTGCGGGTAGCCGGGTGACGCCAACACGACGCCGCACGTCGCGCCCTCGACCCAGTCAACGGCCGCCCCGCCAAGCTGGCCGTCGATGCACGCGTCCATCAGCTCGGCCAGGTCGGATTTCAGAAGGGGAAGGACGAGCTGCGCCTCCGGATCGCCCCACCGGCCGTTGAACTCGAGCACTTTGGGCCCGTCGGTCGTCATCATGAGTCCCGCGTACAGCACACCGACGTACGGAGTGCCTTCCGCCGCCATCGCCTGGACCGTGGGAGCGAGGATCGTATCGTTCACGGACCGCAGCACGTCAGCAGTGGCGTAGCTCGGCGGCGCATAGCCGCCCATTCCACCGGTGTTCGGCCCTCGATCGCCATCCTCCAGGCGCTTGTAGTCGCGAGCCCCGATGAGCGGCACCACGGTTCGACCGTCAGCGAGCCCGAATACCGACAGCTCCACTCCCTCGAGAAACTCTTCCACGACCAGGCGCTTTCCGGCCTCGCCCAGGGTGGCATTGACCATGAAATCGCGGATCGTGGCCTCTGCCTCATCGGGTGTGTGACATACGACGGCCCCCTTGCCGCCGGCAAGGCCATCCGCTTTCAAGACGACCGGGATGCCGAACTCTCGGACGTAGCTCCTCGCCTCATCGGGATCGCCGGCGAGGCTCCATCGCGCCGTCGGGATGTGGTTTCGGTCCATGAGCTGCTTCGCCCAGATTTTGCTCGCCTCGATCTGCGCGGCCGCGCGATTCGGTCCAAAGATCCGCTGGTGCGCTTGCTGGAATACGTCGACGATGCCCGCGGCAAGGGGGGCTTCAGGGCCCACGATGGTGAGATCGATCTGGTACTCCCGCGCCATGTTGAGAAGTCCGCCGATGTCGTCCGCGCGCACGGGCTCGGTGTGCGCGAGAAAAGAGATGCCGGCGTTGCCGGGGGCCGCGTAGACGGCGGTCACCTGCGGACAGAAGCGAAGCTTCCAGACCAGCGCATGCTCGCGGGCTCCTCCCCCAACCACGAGCACTCGCACGACCTACTCCCACTCGATGGTCGAGGGCGGCTTCGACGAAATGTCGTACACGACGCGATTGACTCCGGGCACTTCGTTCACGATGCGGGACGACATGCGTGCCAGCAGGTCGTACGGCAGTCGTGCCCAGTCTGCCGTCATCGCGTCTTCGCTCGTGACGGCCCGAATTGCGAGGAGGTTCGCATAGGTGCGGCCGTCTCCCATGACGCCGACGGTGCGGACCGGCGTCAGCACGGCGAACGCCTGCCAAACATCGTCGTAGAGGCCGGCCGCGCGCAGCTCCTGGATCACGATCGCGTCGGCCCGTCGCAGTGTGTCGAGGCGCTCGTGAGTAATCTCGCCGATGATGCGCACGGCCAAGCCAGGCCCCGGGAACGGCTGGCGAAGAAGAATCTCGTTCGGCAGGCCCATTGCGCGTCCAACGTCGCGAACTTCATCCTTGAACAGATCGCGCAACGGCTCGACCAGGGTGAAGGGGATCTGTTCCGGAAGTCCGCCCACGTTATGGTGCGTCTTGATCTTCGCCGCGAACGGGTTGTCCCGCGTGGCGCTCTCGATCACGTCCGGATAGAGGGTCCCCTGGACGAGGAACTTCGGGCTCCCAATGCGTTCCGATTCTCGTGCGAACGTCTCGATGAACTGCGCGCCAATCCGCCGTCGCTTCTCCTCCGGGTCCTCGATCCCGGCGAGCTGCATGGCGAATTCCCGCGACGCGTCGACGGCGCGCACGTTGAGGTCGAGGGCCTGGAACGCGCGCATAACTTCGTCGGCCTCGCCGAGTCGGAGCAGGCCCGTGTCGACGAATACGCAGGTCAATCGATCGCCGATCGCCCGATCGACGAGGGCAGCGGCAACCGCTGAGTCGACGCCGCCCGACAGGGCGCAGATGGCGGACTCGCTGCCGATCCGCTCTGCAGCCGCGGCGATCCGCTGGTCGACGTATCGCTCGGGTGTCCACGAGCCGGTGCAGCCGCAAATCCGATAGAGGAAGTTCGCCAAGATCTGCGCGCCGTGCGCCGTGTGCGCCACCTCCGGGTGGAACTGCAGCCCCACGTTGCCGCGCGAATCGGCGATAGCCGCGCACGCGCAATTCCCGCTGGTGGCGATCGTCGTGTAGCCGGGCGGCGGATCCTCGACCTGATCGCCATGGCTCATCCAGGCGCTGAATGAGTCCGGCACATCGAGGAAGAGCACGTGGCGCGGCGCGCTGGTCTCGATGCGCGTGTGGCCGTATTCCCGTCGGTTCGCCGGTTGCACGCGGCCTCCGAGGTTATGAGCGAGGAGCTGCATGCCGTAGCAGATTGCGAGAATTGGAACCGGCGCGTCGACGAGCCAGGCGGGCCCCTGTGGCGCCCCTTCGTCGTAGACGCTGGCTGGACCGCCGGACAGCACGATGCCCTTGAGTCCGTCGGTGAAGAGCCCATCCCGCGCCACATCGTGGGGGAGGATCTCGCAGTAAACGTGCGCTTCGCGGATCCGGCGAGCGATGAGCTGGGTGTACTGGGACCCGAAGTCCAGGACCGCGATGTGTTCGTGAGGTCGAATTCCTGACGTGACCGAATCAACCGAGGTCTGCGGCGCCAGGTTCGTCCTCCATCACGTGATCGCAGCCGGAGCCTGTTCCGTGCATATTATATGGCTGGCGATGGCGACGGAGGGCGAGGAACGCGTTGGGGGTCCTCTACGTGGTGGCAACCCCGATTGGAAACCTCGAAGACATGACATTGCGGGGGCTTCGTGTGCTGCGCGACGTCTCCCTCATCGCCGCGGAAGACACGCGCACCGCCCGGGTGCTGCTTCGCCACTATGAGATCAGCACGCCCGCGACCAGCTTTCACGACTACACCGGCGCGGGAAAGATCGAGCGCATCATCGAGCGCATCGTCAATGGTGAGGATGTGGCGGTGATCTCCGAGGCCGGGATGCCCGGAGTCTCGGACCCGGGGTATCGACTCATCCACGAGGCGCTCGCGGCTGGGTGCGAGGTTACGTGCGTGCCGGGCCCCTCCGCCGCCCTCGTGGCGCTCGTGCTTTCCGACCTCCCATCGCATGCCTTTCGCTTCGTTGGGTTCCTCCCGCGCCGGCTGGGCGAGCGGCGCCGCAAGCTCGAAGAGCTGGCGTGCGACAAGGAGACCGTGATCTTTTACGAGTCTCCCCACCGCCTGGTCGCCACGCTGCGGGATGCCGTGCTCGCATTCGGGGAAGAACGGCGGGCGGCCGTGTGCCGCGAGCTGACCAAGCGCTTTGAGCAGGTGATCCGGGCGCCGCTTGCCGAAGCGCTTGCCCATTTCGAGGCTCATGCTCCGAAGGGGGAATTCACCGTGGTCATCGCGGGCTCGGGAGCACGCACTGCGCGCAACGGTGAGGAGCCAGGGTGAGAGACGAGGCCGCGGTTAACTGGTATGAGGAGGGCGGGATCTACGGCCCCGACTACCTCGCCATCGTTGCAGACGAGGCAGGCAGAGGCGCCGGCGAGGCCGATCGAGCGTATCGCCTCCTCGGTCTCATGGGAGGCGAGCGGGTTCTGGACGTCGCGTGCGGCTATGGGCGCCACGCCACCAGTTTGGCGGCTCGGGGAGTCCACGTCGTGGGGCTTGACTTGAATGCATATTTCCTTGGCCTCGCGGTCCAGCGGGCGGCCGACACCGGCGCTTCAGCAGCCTTCGTGCGGGCGGATATGCGGTTGCTGCCATTTGCCCAGGCCTTCGATGCGGCGGTGTGCCTCGGCGGTTCGTTCGGCCAGTTTGCGACCGAAGACGAGGATCTCGCTCTCCTTCGGGAGACGGCGGGAGCCCTCAAACCGGGTGGCAAGTTCTTGCTGGACGTCGCCAACCGCGACGGAATCCTGTCGCGGTTCGTCGGTAAGGACTGGGATCGCCAGGAGGATGGAACCGTCGTGCTGCACGAGCGCCGATGGGACGCGCTCAGCGGACGGCTTCAGGGTCGGGACATCGTGGTTGGGCCCGACGGTCGGAGCAGAGAGTACCAGCACTCCATGCGGCTCTATGGCGCCCCGGAGATCCAGAGCCTGCTGGCGCGCGCAGGATTCGAAGTCCTGGCCCTCTATGGCAGCCTGGCCGGAACGGCGGTGGGGTGGGATAGCCCTCGCGTCAACGTCGTTGCTCGTCGCCCGCGATAAAAGCGCGTGTTGGGCCATAGCCCGGTATACGGAAGCGCACCCATCGAACGACGCGGACCTCGTTCGGGCGTACGGCGCACCCTGTGGAGGGCATCGTCACAGCTTGGGGATCAGAATCGGACGTTCGGTCGAATAGTCGGCCGGGCGCGCGAACTCCACCGCACGCGCCGTCTGCCACTCCCCGATGAGAGACCGGTACACGGCGAGGTAGGCCTCAGCCATCACCCGGTGAGAGAAGCGGGTCTCGGCTGCCACGCGACAGGCGCGACGATCGATCGTGTCGATGCGCTCGCACGCGCGGATCATCTCGTCGACCGTCCAGCACATAAATCCGGTCCGACCCTCCTCGATCAGCTCTGGCACGGAACCGAGGGGTCGAGCGATCACGGGGGTCCCACATGCCAGCGCCTCCACCATGGCCAGGCCGAAGGGCTCGGGCCAATCGATGGGAAAGAGCAAGGCCCGCGCGTCTTTCAGTAAGTCGCGCTTCGCGGCATCGTCCACCTCGCCGACGAATTCGATCAGAGGGTTTGCGAGTCGCGGCCTGATCTCGTCGCAAAAATAAGCCCAGTCCTGCTTCACCCACGGATTGTCTACGTGCTCCAGCGGCATCCGTGCCGCGATTTTGAGCGGCAGTCCCGCGCCGATGGCGGCGTCGATGGCCATCGCCACCCCCTTTTCAGGGGAGATGCGCCCCAGGAACACGAGATAGCCGCCATCGCCGCGGCCAAACGGGGCCGATTCGACCAACGTCCCGTTGTAGACCGTCGCCACCCAGTTGGCGGCGGGTAGGGGGCGCCGTTGGCTGCTGCTAATGGAGACGAGGTTGACATCTCGGAACTCGTCCGTGAGCAGCCGGAGCTCGGGAAGGTCCAAACGGCCGTGCATCGTGTGCACCATTGGAGCCTTGCTCATCCGCGCGAACGGGAAGGCAAGACAATCGAGATGAGAATGGATGATGTCGAATTGGTCCGACTCGCGAATGACGCGCGCAAGCTCCGCCAGGTGGAAGAGCAAATCAGAGGTGGGCTTTTCTGACTTCCAAAGTGCTCGATCGACTACTGGCACGAGGTTTGCGTCGACAGTGGAATCACCAGACGCATAGACTGTTACTTCGTGACCAAGAGCGGTAAGTTCGTTCGAAAGCGCGGCAATTACGCGCTCTGTTCCACCATATTTGGCTGGCGGAACGCTTTCTACAACAGGCGCAATTTGAGCAATCCGCACCGGCATCGACCTCCGGAATGAGAACCTGGTCATTCTACCTGTCCGACAATTCGGCGCGTCAAGGCTTGGTTTCGGAATGTGTGAAATTTTCATGACGCTGTAACGGACGTTGCCGGGCAGGGGACAGCGTGGGATACAATGCGGGGACGCGTTGCACGGCGCGGGCTACCGGAGTACAGGGAACCGATTGTTTCGCCTCAGGACCATAGCCGCGCTCTTTCTTTCCGTTACTCTTTTTCTCCCCCCTTCGCCCGTTCAGGTGCTTTCTGACGCCGTCGCCGCGGATCTCGTCCCGCTTCCCGCGGTTCGGGATTCCGACGACCGCTGGGGCATAGACCACGTCGACGGATCGGCGGTCTCGCAGCAGCTCGCCCTCAACGCGGGAGCACATTGGAACCGCTGGGAGTTTCGCTGGGCCGATATCGAGACCACGCGCGGCCGGTTCGACTGGTCCACGACAGACGCGATGATCACGGCCAGCAACAACAGCGGACTGCGCGTCCAGGGAATCCTTATCAGCATGCCTGATTGGGCGACCGATTCGCGGACCCACCTCCCGACCGGGCTCAACCTCCCCTGGAACGATCCCGGTAACCTTTGGGCCCGCTTCGTCCGGGAAACGGCGACGCGCTATGGGGGCCGCATCCGATACTGGGAGATCTGGAACGAAGAGGACGACCCGAACACCTTTTGGGCGGGGAGCACGGCTGACTATTACCAGATGCTCAAAGTGAGCTACCTGGCGATTCGATCCGTCGATCGCACCGCCCAGGTGGCGATGGGAGGGCTCGCCTACTGGCCCAATCCCAACTTTCTGGACGACATCCTTCGGCTGATGGTAGCCGACCCGACCGCGAAGGCGAACAACTTCTACTTCGATATTCTCGCCTGGCATACGTACAGCCGCCCGTCGGACATCTACGAGCGGGTGACCCAGAGCAGGCAGAAGCTCGCTTCAACCATCGGCGTCAAGCCCATCTGGGTGAACGAGACAAACGTGCCCGCGTGGGACGAGTCACCGATGAACAATTTCCGTCCCTATCCCTGGTCCGCGTCGGTCACCGAGCAGGCGTCGTACGTGATCCAAGCCGCTGCGTACTCCATCGCGGCGGGCGTCGACCGGTTCCTCGTGTATCGGTTTCAGGACACCGAATGGCCCGAGGCCTATGGCCTCGTACGGGACGTCGGGACGATCAGGCCCGAGTACATCGCCTACCAGGTGGCCACGCGCGCCTTCTCGAAAGCGACTTCCGGCGTGATCGCTCGACAGGGCGACACCGAGCAGATCGTGATGCAGAAGCCGGGCCAGCGCGTGATCGTTGCCTGGAATCGGAGCGCCACGAGCCGGACCGCTCTGCTGGGTGCCGCGGCCACCTCGGCCACCGCCGTGGACCAGACGGGAGCGACGCAGCAGCTCCACACCACGGCTGGGCAATATCAGGTCGACCTGGCCGGCGCCACGGATAACAACGGGACCGACGCAACGGATTACATCGTCGGCGGGGCGCCCATCATCATCACGGAGACCGTACCCGATGGACAACAGACCATCGAGGAGTTCAGCCCGCTCATCGGGTACGCCGGGGCATGGGATACCGTGACAACCAGCGGCCCGAGTGGCGGCGTGGCGCGGCGGACTGCGAGCGCTGGGCTTGGCGCCGCGATCGAATTCGACGGTCCGTCCGTTACGTGGGTGACGTCGAAGGGTCCAGATCGGGGTATCGCGCGCGTGGATGTGGACGGCGTGACACAAGGCACCATCGACCTGTACAGCGCAACACCCCTCTGGAACGTGCCGCTCACTTTCGGCGACTTCCCGCCGGGCCGGCATCGCCTGGTGATCACCGTTCTCGGACAGCACGCGGCCGCTTCGACCGGCTCATTCGTGGATGTGGACCAGTTCGTCGCTGAGGCGCTGGCCGCGACGCTGCCGCCGCCCACACCGACCCCGAGCCCGACGCCGAGCCCAACGATAACGCCGACGGCGACCCCGACGACCGCTCCCACCATCGGGCCGACTTCCACTCCCACGGCTCCGACACCCGTCCGCGCACAGGCGGCTTCGTATGTGGGAGTCGACGCGCCATCGGGCCACGTTGCGCTTCCCATCCTGATGCGCAACTGGTACGGTTGGACGACCCTTGTGTCCGTAGCCAACACCTCGGAGAGCTCCAGTTCCGCCACCTTGCGGTTCCTCGACGATGCCGGCCGAACGTCTGGCCGATATTCCCTGTCGCTGCCGCCGCATGGCTCGCAAATCGTCGATCCCGGCGCCGTGCCGGGGCTTGTGGACGGATATGCGGGCGCGGGCGTGATCGATAGCGCGCAGCCCATCGTCGCTTCGGTGACCGAAGTCTCGTCGGATGCCAACGCGCTGGCGTACAGCGGTGTAGCAGCCGGCTCCGAGCACGTCTTTATCCCGCTGCTCTTCAAGCGGTACAACGGGTGGGAGACGAGCGTGCAACTCCAGAATCTGCGTCCCGACCCGGTCAGCGTCGATTACACGTACCGCCAGTCAAATGGGGACGGCGGCCCGTGGACGGGGACCCTCATCATCGCAGGTCAGGCCTCGCTCACGCTGATCCAGTCGCTCGATCCGAACCTACCGGACGGATACGTAGGCTCCCTGCAAGTCGACGTGGCCCCTGGCGGCTCGATCGCGGCGCTCGTGAGCGAATCGCGCGATGGTGGGAACGGCGCGAGCTACGACGGCGCGCTCGGTGGCAGCGTCGTGCTGAGCGCGCCACTGTTGTTCAAGAACGCCAACGGCTGGGATACGGGGATTCAGGTGCAAAACGTCGGAGACACCACCGCGGACGTGCTGATTACGTACTTCGCGAGCGATGGGGGAGGTACGTGGGTAGACCGCGGCGCCGTGGAACCGGGCCAGTCTGCTACGTTCTATCAGCCAGCCAACGCCGACCTGCCCAATGGGTTCGTCGGCTCCGCGATTATCTCCTCCATCGGGGACCAACCCCTGGTTGCGATCGTAAATCAGGTCAATACAATGCGCGACGTGGCGATGACCTATCGCGCGTTTGGGGCTGGTGCCACCAGCGTGGCGGCGCCCAACCTGGCCCGGGATAGCGGCGGCTGGAACGCCGGCGTGCAGGTGCAGAACCTCGGGACCGGATCGAGCGACGTGACCCTCGATCTCCGAGCGCCAGACGGCACCAGCGCGGGCGCGGTCACGCAGACGATCGCGGCGGGAGCATCGGGGACGTTTTATCTCCCTGCACTCGACGCGCTGCCAGCGGGTTGGCAGGGCTGGGGTATGGTGACGTCCACGCCCCCGGAGCCGTTGGGCGTCATCGTGAACCTGACCCGCTACTGACCGCGCATGGATGTGGCCGCGACCGTCGACGCCCGCGGCACCGTGTGCCCCATTCCGATCATCCGGGCCGCGCAGCGAATTCAGCACATCGGGGTGGGAGAAATCCTCGAAGTGTTGGCCACCGATGAGGCGATCCTGTTCGATCTTCCGGCATGGTGTCGCGCCACTGGGCACGTTTATCTCGGGATCGAAACCAACCCGCCGGTCTACCGGGGCTTGGTGCGCCGGGCACATGCGTGAAGCGTCGCGCGGTTGATTTTTGCTCCCGCGGAGTATAATCCTCCATCCTGACGATGGAGTAATGCCTTCATGAGCCCATCGGGCACGGCCACCGCGCTCCTTCCTGAAACTCTCGACTTGCCGATCGCCGACGTGCGTCGCATCGTCGCGAATGCCCTGGCCGAGGACCTTGGCTCTGGCGACATTACGACCGACAACCTCGTGCCAGCGGCGACGAAGGCGCGCGCGGCCGTCGTCTATCGGTCCGGCGGCGTCGTCTGCGGCGCGCCCGTTCTCTCGGAGGTTTTCCGCGCGCTGGATTCGACGGTGGAGATCGATTGCCTCGTGTCCGAGGGAGCCCACGTCGAGCCGGGAACGACCGTCGCGTTGGTGCGCGGCTCCGCCCGAAGCATCCTCAAGGGCGAGCGCGTCGCCCTGAACTTCGTCCAGCGGATGGCCGCGATCGCGACCGCCACGGCGCGCTTCGTCAAGGCGATCGAGGGTTGCCCCGTCCACATCATCGATACGCGGAAGACGACGCCAGGCCTTCGCGTCCTCGAGCGCTACGCGGTCCGGGTCGGCGGGGGACGGAATCACCGGTACAACCTCTCCGACGGCGTCCTGGTGAAGGACAACCACCTGGTCGCACTGCGCAATCAAGGGATTGGGACCCTCGAGGCGCTGCGCATGCTGCGCGACCGCGTCCCCCACACGGTGCGCGTTCAGGTCGAGGTCGATCGCCTCGACCAGATTCCCGAGATCCTCGAGGCGCCGGTCGACGCAATCTTGTTCGACAATATGACGCCCGAGCAGGTGCGGGAGGGCGTTCGCATGATCGCCGGCAGGACGGTCACCGAGGTGTCTGGGGGCGTCAAGCTCGAAACCGTTCGCGCCTACGCGGAGGCGGGGCCGACCGTGATCTCGAGCGGGGCCCTGACTCATTCGACGCCGGCGCTCGACGTTGGGCTGGACTTCGAGATCGACGAGCCGATGCCCCGCGCGACGCGAGCCTGACGTGGCCGGGCCGGCGGCCACAGCGCCTGCCGCTCTGCGAATGGGCCGGTTCGGACCCAGCGCCCCGTCCCGCGTGATCTTCGTCCGGCACGGCAACGTCCACAACCCGCGGAACCTGATCTACGGGCGCCTCCCGCGCATGCGTCTCTCGTCGACGGGCCTGGACGACATCGAGCGCACAGCGTGCTACCTCGAGACCAAGGCCGTGGCCGCGATCTACACCAGCCCCTTGCTCCGGGCGCGCCAGTCGGCCGCGATCATCGCGGCGCATTGCCCTGGGGCGCCGGTCCGGCGCTGCGCATGGCTCGCCGAAGTCCATACGTCGTGGCAGGGCGAGTCAAACGCGGTGGTGCGGGAAATCAAGGGCTTCAGCTACTACGATCCCCTGAAGGGTGACAGCGACGAGACGATCGCCGACGTATTCGCCCGTATGAACCGTGCCCTTCGACTTGTCCTGCGCAGGCACCCGGGAGCCACGGTCGTTTGCATTAGCCATGGGGACCCGATCAAAATCCTGCGAGTCGGCTACTCTGGGAAGGCCTTGACGGCGGACCACGTGCGGGCGCCGGATCCTGGCCAGGCGTCTGTCGTCACGTTCGACTTCTGGCACCCGGACGCGCTCCCAGTCATCAGCGCGGTGGACCTTGGCCGCGCCGAGCAGCTGATGTCCGGCGCGGGCCTCGCCGCGACCGCCAACGAGTCCGCGGAGTCGTAGCGTATCCTCAACCGCGATCGTCGCGATTGCCTATGAAATGTTGGCTCGCAGGTGGCGAACCATTCGTTCCCATGCATCTTTCGCCGCGTCGGCGTTGTAGGCGTCGGGGCGGGTGTCGTTGACGAAGGCGTGCCCGGCGCCGGGGTAGACGACCATCTCCGCCGACTTTCCCGCCGCTTTGATTGCGCGCTCGACCTCACCCGACGGGCCCGGTCCCGACATGGGGTCCTGGTCTCCGACGAGCAACAGCACCGGTCCCTGGAGCTTCGAATAGTCGGGCTTCACGTTGGGATGAATGCCGTAGAAATCCACGACGGTTCCGACGTGCGGGCTCACGGTGCCGGCATAGAGAGCGAGTTGTCCACCCATACAGAATCCAATCGCGCCCACCTTCGCGCCCGTCGCGCCGTTCTGCCTCAGGGCCTCAGCAGCGCCGCGGAGGTCCCTCTCCGCGCGGTCGATGTCGAGCGCCATCATGAGCTTGCCGGCTTCGTCCGGCTCCCGAGTCAGCTGTCCATGATAGAGATCGGGCGCAAGCGCGACGAATCCTTCGTTCGCGAGACGGTCCGCGACGTTCTTGATGTGGTCGTTGAGCCCCCACCACTCTTGGACGACGATGACGCCCGGGCCCAACCCAGACGCCGGCTTGGCCAGGTAGCCGTCGGCGGTGCCGCCATTCGATGGAAATTGGATCATCTGTCCCGCCACGCGTGTGCCCTCCGATTCGTGCAGTGTGGAGCCGGGCCGGTGCCACCTGCCGGCCCCCGCCAATGATAGTCCGTGCTAGCGAATGATCTCGAACGCGTCGGCAACAGTTGCCGGCGCTCGCCACTCCACATCCGTCTCGGTGACGCGGGCGGAGGGCGGGCCGAGCCGCATCCATTCCACGATGCTTCTCACTGCCTCCGGCGCGCCTTGGAGCACGGCCTCCACAGAGCCGTCGGGACAGTTCCGCACCCACCCGCTAATGCCGTGGGCCTGTGCTTGCTGCTGTGTGTACCACCGAAAGTTGACCCCCTGTACACGACCACGGACGACGACGTGGGCCTCCAGAGGCGAGCGATCGGCATCGCGTTGTTGGGCCATCCGTCAGCCCGCCGCGCTCCGGATGAGCGCGATGGCTATGTCGCCCATGAGCCCCATGTAATCGGGCTGGACTCGTTCGATGACGTCGCGGGCGGTGTGATACGCGGGGTCGCTCTCCGCGTGGAAGAGGACCGCGGGAATATCGGCGTCGAGGAACGATTGATGATCGCTGAGCCCACGCAGCTCATCAGTGGCATCACGCGCGTCGTAGCCACGGTCGACCGCCATAGCGATCGCCGCATCTCGCCACGGATCCGATCCGGCGAACTGCGCTTCGTCCCCCACGGCCAACATATCGAGACTGATCGCCAGCGCGATCCGATGCCGGTCCCGGATCGATAGGCTGCGGACGTATGCGGCGCTGCCCTTGAGGCCGATCTCTTCGGCGCCGAAGGCCACGAACCGGACCGCGACGGACCCCGGCGGATCGCCGGACAGCGCCCGGGCCACCTCAACCATGGTCGAGGTGCCCGATCCATTGTCGTTCGCGCCCGGGCCCGCCGGAACCGAGTCGTAATGGGCGCCGACGACGACCAGCGGCGCGCCGGTATCCTCACTCCAGCTATGGGCCACGACGTTCTGGCTGGTGCCAGACCCGCCGCCGCTCGTGGTGTAGTCGAACGGGACCACGTCGGTGGCGTAGCCCATCTCGATGAACTGTTGCGCGAGGAACGCGGCCGCGCGGTGCTCCGCCTCGCTGCCGGCCGGGCGGCTGCCGATGTCGACCGCGAGGGTGCGATCCACATCGAGAGCTCGCTCTCCCAGCGTCCGCGTGTCCGCCGACGCGGCCAGTTGGTGGACCGGCGGAATTGCCACCGGCGCCCGGTTCTGGGCGTTGATCGGGGCAGTGGCGGCCGTCACGAGGACGAGGGCAGAGAGGATGAACCCAGTGTGGAGCTTCCCAGGTGTCAGCTTCATGGCTCGGCGACTCCGTGCGCCCGGCAGTACAGCGTGATGGCGTTGCGCAGCAGGATGGCCGTCGTCATGGGACCGGTCCCGCCCGGGACGGGCGTATACAGGCCGGCCCGGTCGGCAGCGGCCGGGTCGACGTCGCCCACCGCCTTCCCATCGACCACGCTTACCCCGAAGTCGATGACCGCCGAGCCTGGCCGGACCATCTCGGCGGCGATGAGCCGCGGCCGGCCGGCGGCGACGGCCAGAATCTCGGCCTCGGCGACGATGGAGCCCAGAGACTTCGTGCGCGTGTGACACACCGTCACGGTGGCGTCGTGCTGGAGGAGGAGGAGCGCCATGGGCCGGCCCACGGTCGGGCTGCGGCCAACGACGACCGCGCGGGCGCCCGAGATGGCAATGCCATGGCGGGTGAGGATCTCGAATCCCCCGAGTGGCGTCGCGGGAACGATCGCCGGGCGGCCCTGGGCGAGCAGTCCCGCGTTGATCGGATGGACGCCGTCGACGTCCTTCGCGGGGTCGAGAGCGTCGGCGAGGGCCGAAAAGCCAATGTGCGCCGGAACCGGCGTCTGGACCTGGATGGCGTCGATCGCCTGATCGCGGCTCAGCTCGGCGATACACGCCAGCGCCTCGCCCTGCGACGCGCTGGCGGCGAGCTGCCGCACCTCGACGCGCACGCCGGTGTCGGCGAAGCTGCGTTGCAGGCGGCGCGTGTAGAGGCTGGCGCCGGCATCGTCGCCGATCTGGACGATGGCCAGGGAGGGGGATCGCAGGCCCCGTGACGCGAGCCGTGACAGGAGGCTGCCGGCCTCCGACCGAACCTCACGCGCCAGGGCGTTGCCGTCGACGACGATCGCAGCCATCGACCGGAAATTATACGTGCGGTTGTTTGGAGGACCGACGGGCCGCATGAAGGGTGCTCAGGAACCGTTCACCCTTTCCTCAGCACGAACCGCTTGCTCGTATTTCTTCGCTCTATGCTAGCCGTCGGCCCGTCGATCGATCGCGGCCATCATGTCTGCCACGCGCGCGTCCATGTCGTCGGTGAGGCGAGCGACTCGGTCCCGGATACGCTCGACAAAGGACGAGTCGGAGATCGTCGCGAGATTGAGACGCGCCTGAGCGGCGGCGCCGTGGACGGCGGCCGCGGCGAGATGTCCGGCGACGACGACGTCGCCGAGGGCGTTGGCGTTCGTGATATCGGCGGCCCGGCGGGCGAGGTCGACGATCTCGCGGGCTGCTTCGGCGGTGTCGACCGGCACCTCGGTCGCCCGAATCATGCTACGTTCGATGGCCGCCGCCCTCCGCGCTCGTTCGTCTTCGGCCCCTCGCGGGAGCCGATAGGCATCGCGCACCGACTCATATGCGTCGACGTCCGCGTTGGCCAGCGCGAGGAGGCGCTGCTGGATCGCGCGCGCGCGATCCAGCAGCGATCGGACCTCGGGCTCCACGTCGGCATAGCGTGCATGGCCGACGGTTAGGTTGCAGACCATCGCCAGCATGGCGGCGGCCATCGCACCGGCCAGGGCGGCGAGGCTCCCGCCGCCCGGGGTCGGATCGGATGAGCCGAGGCGCTCCAAGAATTCGTCGATGGTCAGGCTGCTCAGATCCATCGGAGGGGATTCTATCGGCTGACGCCCGCGCGTTCTTCGCGTGGGTGCCCGGAGGGACCCCTATAATCGAGTTTGGAATGGGTGACGAGCGGACGATCGGCGTTTTCGACTCCGGCATGGGCGGCATCACGGTACTGCAGGCGATCCGCGCGCACGCGCCGGGGGAGCGTTGTATCTATCTTGCCGACAGCCAGCAGGCGCCCTACGGGACGAAGACACCGCGTGAGATCGAGCGCCGCTGCGACGAGATCGTCGAGTATCTGCTGGGGATGGATGCGAAGGCCATCGTCGTGGCCTGCAACACCGCGTCCGTCGTGGCCCTCGGCCATTTGCGCCAGCGCTTCGACGTTCCGTTCATCGGGCTGGACCCGGGCGTCAAGCCGGCCGCGGAGCAGACACGCACCGCCACCATTGGCGTGCTGGCGACGCCGACGACGGCAGTGAGCCGGCGCCTAGCTCGGCTGATTCAGGAGTTCGCCGTCGGGACGCGCGTGGTCACGCAGATGTGCCCCGATCTGGTGCCGCTCATTGAGCAGGGTGTCGTGGGTGGGGAGGAAATGGAGCGCCTGCTGGCAGGCTATCTGACGGAGATCCTTGCCGCCGGAGCAGACGTCGTCGTACTCGGGTGCACCCACTATGCGTTTGTGCGCCCCATCATTGAGCGCCTCTGTGGCCCCTCGGTCATGGTGCTGGATCCCGTCGGCGCCGTGGCCCGCCAGGTTGCGAGAGTGCTGCGCCTCGAGGGGATCGCGGCGAACGGGCAAGTTGGGAGCACGAGCTACTTCACGACGGGCGACCCCGCGACGTTCGCCCGCGTCTTCACGTCGCTCACCGGTCGCGAGCCGGGGCCGGTTCGCCACGTCGCCATCGGGGCCGCCGTCGGGTGATGCGTTTGTGACACGCGACGGCGTGTTCGATTTGGCTGGCCTCTCAATACCGTGATATATTCCCTACCGCGAAGGAGGTGATGCCCATGAGTGATCAACCTATGGGCATTACCTCGGAGGCGGTGCGCTAGCCGACCTTCGAGGTAATGTCCCAGGCCTGTGGATGAGGCCCTTTGGCTGTGCCAAAGGGCCTCAGGCTGTTTTTGGGGTCATCACCGGTCGGCCTCAGCCCGGCTCGCTCTCCGTCACACCGACGATGTTGAAGCCGGCGTCCACGAAGTGGACTTCTCCCGTCACACCGGCCGCCAGATCGGAGCACAGGTACACGGCGGCGTTGCCGATGTCCTCGGTGGTCACGTTGCGCTGCAGGGGCGCGATTCCTTTGAACTCCGCGTGCATGCGGGCGAACCCCGTGATGCCGCCGCGCGCAGCCAGGGTTCGGATCGGGCCGGCGGAGATGGCGTTCACCCGCAGACGCTTCTCGTCGCGGCCCAGGTCGTAGGCGAGGTAGCGGACGCTGGCCTCGAGGGCCGCCTTTGCGAGCCCCATGACGTTGTAGTGGGGGACCACGCGCTCGGACCCGAGATACGTCATGGTGAGTAGGGCGCCGCCTGGCCGCATCACCGGAAGGGCGAGGCGCGCGATCGCGGTGAAGGAGTACACGCTGACGTCCATGGCGACGTGAAACCCGTCGCGCGAAGTCAAGTAGTAGGGCGCGTCCGAGAGCTCCTCGCGTCGCGCGAAGGCGACCGAATGCACGATGGCATCGACGGCTCCGAGCTGCGCCTCGGCCTTTTCCATGACGGCTGCGATCTCATCGTCGCGCGTCACGTCGCACGGCTCGATGAACGTGGAGCCGAGGGACTCCGCGAGGGGGCGCGCCCAGCGCTCCATGGGCACGGCGTAGCTGAAGCCCAGCCGCGCGCCCTCCCGCGCGAAGGCTTGGGCGATCCCCCACGCGATGCTGTGATCGTTGGAGACGCCGAAGACGAGGGCCGTCTTGCCCGAGAGAAGTCCCACCGCTGCCTCCCTGTCATGCGCCCGAGTTTGGAGATCGAGCAGGCGATCGCCGTGCCGCGCAGGGGATTATCCATGTTCTTGGTGGCCGGAGGGGCGCAGCTATAATTTCGGGCACGCGTCGCGGGAGCAGACGGTGATACGGGCCGAAGTGGCGGAACGGCAGACGCGGCGGTCTCAAAAACCGTTGAGGGCAACCTCGTGGGGGTTCGAATCCCCCCTTCGGCACCACGTTTCAGGCACGAGATGACGAAGATGTCCTATTGCCACGGTGGACGATCATGCCGAGGCAGGCGGTCTATGCGCGTGCTCTCGAGATTCAGGCTCGATACCGCTATACCTCCTACGACTCGCTTATCGTTGGCGCGCCGCTATCCTCGGGATGCACGAGGCTGCTGAGCGAGGAGCTGCAGCACGGGCAGCGCATCGAGGGGCTGACGATCCACAACCCCTTCGTGGCGTAGGCGATTGGAGTCGGTCGCGCGATTCGCCGTTTCGGGGTGCCGCCCGATGCTCCCATCATCACGCGGGACCTGGTCCCGCACGCGAAGCCTGATCCCGATCTGTTCGTAGCCGCCGCCGATGTGCTCGGCTGCGCCATTCAGCAATCCATCGTGGTGGGCGACAGCATCTGGGATCTCCTCGCGGCGCGGCGGGCCGGCGCCCTCGGCGTCGGGCTCATGTCCGGAGGCTACGGCGAGGACGAGCTGCAGCGGGCGGGCGCGTACCGCGTCTACGCCGATCCGGCTGACCTCCTGCGTCACCTGGACGAAGTGGGGGTCCGAGCAGTGAGCTGAGCCGACGCGAACCACCGCCGCGGAACGTCCACTTCGCGACGCACGTACCTTCGCAACAGGGAGCGCGGCCAGAGGTACCGGAGTGCTGGACACGACGGAGCTTCCTACATACACTCGCCTCCTGGTGGAACCGATCTGCTTGAGCGCCGGGTCAAGTCAAGCCCAGACCGGAATTTGAGGTGCGCACCGTGGGCGGGCTCGCGTCGGCAAGTGGGGCCCAATGGTGGCCCGGCCTTGCGATGGCGCTTGCGGCCGCGCTCGCTATCACGTGCACGCCGTCGCCGTCGGGCGACTTCCGCGGCGCGCCGCGGCAGGAGGCGACGTCTCCGCGCCCAAAGGTGCTCACCATCGGCGTACTCAACTCGATCGCTGGCTATGGGCCGTGGAACTTCAACATCACTGGCGGCGGAGCGAACTCGGTAGCCGAAGTGCACACGATGGGCCTCGTGAGCATCGACACGGCCGGTGAGCTGGAGCCTCGGCTCGCCGCCAAGCTTCCATCGCTGGATGACGGCACGCTCGTCGTCGCGCCGGATGGTCGCATGGATACGACGTGGAAGATCCGACCCGGCGCCCGCTGGCAGGATGGCGCGCCAGTCACGGCGGACGACTTCGCCTTCAGCTTCCAGCTCCTGAGCGATCCTGACTTCCTGAGCGCGGCGTCGAAGGAGATCCTCCAGGCCGAATCCGTCGAAGCTCCCGACCCAGCGACGCTCGTCGTTCACTGGCGGACGCCCTTCAGTCGGGCCCTTGACATGGACTTTCGCCGCTTCTGGCCTTTTCCGAAACACCTCCTGGGCGAGCCATTTCAGGGCGACCGGCAGGCGTTCAAGGCGCTGCCCTACTTCAGCACGGAATACGTCAGCACCGGGCCGTTCCGCCTCGTCGACTTCGGCCTTGGTGAGCAGCAAGTGTACGAGCGCTTCGACGGCTACTTCCTTGGTCGCCCCAAGCTGGACACCGTCATCATCAAGACGATCGGAAACGCCAGCGTCCTCGCCGCGAACCTCCAGGCCGGGACGGTCGACATTGCCGCCGACAAGACCTTCTCCGACGACGTCGCTATGCAGCTTCGGGACACCTGGCAACAGAGTGGTGCGGGAACGGTCCTCTCACGCCAGAACAACGTCCTCTATGGCCTCTTCCAGTTCGATCCCCAGTTCGCAAGGCCCGTTGAGCTGAGCCAGGACGTTCGCCTGCGCCGGGGTCTGCTGTATGCGGTCGACCGCGACGCGATCCGCGAATCGATGTTGCCGGGATTCCCGAATACCAGCGGCGACTCGTTCATGCTCGTTCAGGACCCGCGGGCCAAGCTGGCGGGCCAGCCCTTCGCGCGCTATCCCTATGACCCAGCCCGTGCCGTGGAGTCGTTCGCGGCCGGCGGCTGGCGGCAGACGGGCGACGGGCGTCTCGTCGACCGCGAGGGCCGCCGCGTGGAGATCGAGGTGCGCGGGGCGCTGGACACCTGGTCGCGCGAGGTCTCCCTCGTCGCCGACGCCTGGCGCCGGATGGGGATCGATGCAAGCGAGACCGTTCCGGCGCGCGCCGCTCGCGACAATGAGTATGTCTCGGTCTTTCCTGGCATCGTGATTCGGGCGCGGGGCGCCGGTGAGACGTTCCTCGACGCGTTCGACGGTCGGGCCCAGGCCACCGCGGAGAATCGATGGGCTGGCGGCAACAACGGGCACTACGCGAACCAGGCCCTTGACTCGATCCTTGACGCGATCGCAGCGACTCTCGACGAGCAGCGGCAGGGTCAGCTCCTGCGCGAGGCGGGGGAGATCATGGCGGAAGATCTTCCCATGATGCCCCTTTACTACCGCACAACCTTTGCGGCCGTGCGCAAAGGCGTGCGGGCATTGACCGATGACTTCTCGGCGGGGGGCGAGGTCGGGGGCATGGCGCGAAACGCCCACCTCTGGGACCTCGATTGACCGGCGACCCACCAGACGCTCCTGGTACGCGGCTTTGCATATCCCAAACAATGCGCAACACAAACCGAGGAGGAATTCGTGACAACTGCGAAGGAGAAGCGGCAGGCCCTGCGCCGGATGCTCAACGAACCCGGCGGCCACGTGGCGCCAGGCACCCATGACGTCATCAGCGCATTGCTGGTCGAGCGATTCGGGTTCGACCTCGTGCACATCTCGGGCGCCGGGTCCCACCGGGCGGCCGGCTTCCCCGACATGGGCCTGCTGACCCTCACTGAGCAGGTTGCGCGAGCTACCCTCATCGCCGACGCGGTGACCCTGCCGGTCATTGCGGACTGCGAGACCGGGCACGGTAACGTCGTCAACACCGTGCGCGCCGTGCGCGAGTTCGAGCGCTCGGGCGTATCGGGCATCCACATCGAGGACCAGATGACGCCGAAAGACCCAGGCGAGGGAGCGGCGTTCATCTCCGCCCAGGAGTTTGCCGGAAAGATCAAAGCCGCCGTGGATACCCGCGTCGATCCGGACTTCGTGATCATCGCGCGCATGGATGCGCGGAACGAGCCATACGAGAAGCGCTTGGAGCGCGGGATGATGGCGGTGGAAGCGGGCGCCGACGTGATCTGGATCAGCTTCCAGGAGGAAGAGCTGA
>Ga0070741_10002337_pt1 | contig 51706 bp, 49 predicted proteins | sample Coa_R1_4_FD_66440 | JGI IMG/M metagenome (GOLD analysis project Ga0070741, IMG submission 66440) | Surface soil microbial communities from Centralia Pennsylvania, which are recovering from an underground coalmine fire - Coalmine... | ecosystem: Environmental > Terrestrial > Soil > Unclassified ... | reverse complement strand
CAGCCGGTCGTCAAGGTCGAGGATTCCGGCGGCAACGTGGTCACCAGCTCGGCGCAGACGATGTCCCTGACCCCGAGCGGCGGCGCCCTGTCGAGCTGCTCCGGGCTGACCGCGGTGTCCGGTGTCTACACGGTTGCCAACTGCACCTTCGCGGGCACCGTCGGCACCAACTACACTCTCACCGCTCAGACCACCTCCGGCGTCAGCGTCTCGGGTGTCAGCGCGACCTTCTCGCCATCCACCTTCGGCACCGCCACGCAGCTGGTCTACACGGCCCAGCCTGCCGCGGGTGCCTCGGGCGCCGCCTTCACCACCCAGCCGGTCATCGCGATCGAGGACTCCGCGGGCAACGTGGTGACCAGCTCGGGACAGACGATCACCCTCAACGCCAGCGGCGGCACCCTCTCCAACTGCTCGGGGCTGACCGCCTCGTCCGGCATCATCAGTGTCAGCGGCTGCACGTTCGCGGGCAAGGTCGGCACCAACTACACCCTGACGGCGACCACGACATCCGCCCCGGTCGTGACGGGCACAAGCAACAGCTTCTCCCCGACCACCTTCGGCACCGCCACGCAGCTGGTGTTCACCACCCCGCCCGTCGCGGGTGCCTCCGGAACCGCCTTCACGACCCAGCCCGTCGTCAAGGTCGAGGACTCCGGCGGCAACGTGGTCACCAGCTCCGCGCAGACGATGTCCCTGACTCCGAGCGGCGGCAGCCTGTCGAACTGCTCCGGGCTCACGGCCTCGTCCGGTGTCTTCACCGTGGCCAACTGCACGTTCGCCGGCCTGGTGGGCACCAACTACACCCTCACAGCGCAGACCACCTCTGGTGTGAGTGTCTCGGGCATCAGCGCGAACTTCTCGCCGACCACCTTCGGCACCGCCACGCAGCTGGTGTTCGCGACGCAGCCCATCGCCGGTGCCTCCGGCGCGGCCTTCACCACCCAGCCCGTCGTCAAGGTCGAGGACTCTGGCGGCAACGTGGTCACCAGCTCCTCGCAGACCATCACCCTGGTCGCCAGCGGCGGTACCCTCTCGAATTGCTCCGGCCTGACCGCCGCATCGGGTGTCGTCACCGTCACCGGCTGCAAGTTCGCCGGGACGGTGGGAACCAACTACACCCTGACGGCAACGACCACATCCGCCCCGGTGGTGACCGGCACCAGCGCCGGCTTCTCGCCGAGCACCTTCGGCACGGCCACGCAGCTGGTGTTCACGACCCAGCCCGTCGCCGGTGCCTCCGGCGCCGCCTTCGCCACGCAGCCCGTCATCGCCGTCGAGGACTCCGCGGGCAACGTGGTCACCAGCTCCTCCCAGACCATCACCCTGGTCGCCAGTGGCGGCACCCTGTCGAGCTGCTCAGGCCTGACCGCCGTGTCGGGTGTCTTCACCGTCACCGGCTGCACCTTCGCGGGCACCGTGGGCACGAACTACACCCTCACGGCGACGACGACCGCCGCGCCCATCGTGACCGGGACCAGCGCCAACTTCTCGCCGTCCACCTTCGGCACCGCCACGCAGATCGTGCTGAGCGGGTCGACGGCCGACCTCCCGATCGGCAGCACGCGACAGCTCACGGCCACCGTCGAGGACTCCGCCGGCAACATCGTCACGAGCGGCGCCGACAGCACCGCGAGCATCACGTTCGCCCGAACGGCCGGCACCGGTTCCGTCATCGGCCTGGGCAGCTCCGCCGCCATCTCCGGCGTCGCCAGTGACACGGTCACCGGAGCCACGGCGGGCAGCGTGACGCTCCGTGCCAGCGGCACCATCAACGGCTCGGCGACGAACTCGAACACGCTCACCTTCTCGGTCGACGCCGTCAACTCGGTCGACCTCTACACCGAGGTGCACGCGTACAACGGCACGCACACGACCAACAACAGCTCCAACGTCGCCACCGACTTCTCCTTCTACTCGGGCGCCAAGAACGACCAGGGCGGCTCCGTCACCTGGACGAACGCGGCTCTCACCGACGGCTCGATGACCTATACCGCGAGCAGCGCCAGCAACGGCAAGTGGAGCAACGGCAACGCCGGCCCGATCGGGCCGTTCACGACGTCACCCTTCAACGGCGTGTCCGTGACCCCTGGACCGACGAACAGTGGCGGCCAGCAAGGCTTCGCCGCGGTGACCAAGCTGACCGTCCCCGCCGCGCCGAGTGGCAGCTATCAGGCCGGGGCCACCATCCAGGTCCAGGCCACATGGACCTCGGGCACCGGCTCGAGTGTCTGGGTGTACCTGCTCGACAGCACGGGCGCCGTCGTCGCTGGCTCCACCAACCCGGTGCAGGTCCAGTCTGGCAGCTCGATGAACACGACGTTCTCCATCGCCACCCCGTCGACCGGAACGGTGTACTACGTGGCCGTGGCACCCACCAGCTCGACGACGACGACCGCGACGCTGGACGTCACCGCAGCACTGCCCTACCGCTAGGCACGGCGGCACCCCGAATCACGGCGGCTGCGCAGTCACCTCACCATCGGGGCCGACCGCCAGCCGCCAGCGCCCCTCGTGCACCGCCCGGTGGTGCATGCGGCACAACAACACCAGGTTCTCCACCTTCGTCTCCCCGCCGTCCGCCCAATGCCTCACGTGATGCCCGTCCGTCCACTCCGGCGGGCGGTCGCACCCGGGAAACCGGCAGCCGCCGTCCCGGGCGACGAGCGCGCGCCGCATCGCGGCCGGGATGACGCGCGTCGCGCGTCCGGCGTCGAGCGGCTCCCCGCGCGATCCGAGCACCACGCGCGTCACTGACGCATCGCAGGCCACGCGGCGCACCGTCTCGGCGATCACCGGCCCCGCCCAGCGCATCTCCCCCGGCGCACAGCCGGGCTCACCGCGCAGCGTCGCCTCGGACGCCGTGACCGTGAGATGCGGGCGCTCGCCCGCGACGGTCGGCAGATCACCGGACTGGAGCTGCCGGCGCGCCAATTCAACGAGCGCATCCGCCCGTCGCTGCCAGGCGGCACGCGTCTCGCCGGCCTGCTTCGCATCCAGGGCGTCGATGGCGGAGCGCACCAGCGCGCCACCCTCGGCGTCGAGAAGACCGCTGATGTGGAAGACGCCGTCGAACGTCTCGCAGATGTCGAAGCGGCGCCGGAGATGCTGGGCCTCGGCGTCCTCCGCGGCGCCATCGGGGTCCACGCAGTAGCGCAGCCGCCTGGTCACGAAGCCGAGGGAACGCGGGTCCAGCTTCTGCGCCGCCTCGACGAGCGTGTCCTCGACGTTGCGCACCGCCTCGCTGCCGACCTGCGTCGCGCAGCGCGCGATCACCGCGCAGTGGTGGAACCCGATCGAACCCGAGGCGGCGCTCCGCTCGGTCAGCGGCAGCTCGGGCAGGCGGCGTGCGACGTCGACGTGCTGCGCGGCCGCGGCGACGCTGAGACGGCACCTCGAACGCAGCCATCCGCCGAGCGAGAGCTGCGCGTCGAGGTTGCCGCGCTGCGCGTCGAACGAGCGCAGGCGGCGGCTGAACTCCAGCTCCAGCCGGTCGATCTCGCGCCGCAACGCGATGAGATCCTCACCGAGCGCCGCACCCGTCAGGTCGCCGACGTCCTCGCCCGCGAGCGCATCGACTGCCGCCTCCAGCTGCAGGAGCGGCGACGGACGGAGCGGGACGGATGCGAGCGCGACCACCACAGCATTGTAGCAGAACGGATGTTCCCGGGCGCGACGGGAGCGCCGCCGCGACCGAGTTACGGCCAACAACGGCGCAAACGCACGGGGCAGCGACCCAGCCAGCAGCGGCGACGAAACCCTACCGCCGCCGCCTCAACCGATCGCCCGTCGCCCCCTCCGCTTGGTGAGCCACACCGCAGCCACCACCACGACCCCGCCAGCACCGGCCCCGAGGAGCGCCCACGGCACCCCACCACCGGCCGCACCCGGAGCCGCTGTCGCCGCCCCCGGCACCGGCGCAGATGAGCTGCCCTGATTCGACATGATCAGCGTCTGCTGCGGCCCACCACCGGCGGCGCCGTGCTGACCGACCGCCCAGCATTGGCCCTGCGGCGTGCAGGCGAGACCCCACAGCGAGAAGGCGTCTGAGGGTGCATCGGCAGTGCGGTCGAGAGTCCACGTGCCCGCCGACTCCTGCAGGATGAGCGGTTTGCCCGGCAGGCTCGAACCGCCTCCGGACCGGCATCGGTCCGACGAACACGCGACCGCGCGCAGGTTGTCGAGGCCTCCGGCGACGTCGGGGCTGTTCACCACGCTCCAGCCGGTGGCGCCGCCGCGCTCCACCAGGGTCTGGTTGGGACTGCGAAACTTCCACCATCCACCCACCGCCCAGCACTCCGTCGCGCTGGCGCAGGCGATGCTGTGGAATCCGCCGCCCTGCTCCGCGGCTCCGAGCGAGGGGGCCGCCACCGCCGTCCATCCGGACGACCCGCCGTGCATGATCAGCGGTTGCCCGTCGCCGTGGACGAGCGCGGTGTTGCCGACGCCCCAGCAGTCGTCGGGACCGCCGCAGGCCACGCCGGTCAGCTCGCCGCCATTCTGCGCGCTGCTCACGAGCTTCCAGCCGCTCCCGGAATCGTGTTCGACGAGCGGACCCGGGCCACCCACCGCCCAGCAGTCGGTCGCCGTGCGGCAGCTGATCGCCTCCAACACCTGGGCGCCGCCCGTCGGCGGGCTGGGCACGATCGCCCAGGTGCGCCCGTCGTAGTGCGCGATCAGCGTCTTCCACGCACCGCCGGTCACCGGTGCGTCGTACCCGACCGCCGTGCAGTCGTTCGCGGCGGGACACGCCACCGCGTGCAGCACGTTGCTGGCGCCGGGATTGGGGCCGTCGACCAGCCTCCACCCGTCCCCGGCGTCGTGCTCGACGATGGTGCGATAGGCCCCCGCGTTGAACGTCGAGCCGACCGCCCAGCAGTCGCTCGCCGTGACACAGGACACTCCCTGCAAGAGGTTGATGCCGGCTCCCCCGTTGGGGCTGGCGACGACCGTCCACGCCGGAGCCGCCTCGCCGGCACGAGCGCCACCCACCAACATCGTCGTCACGGCGAGCGCGACGGCGGCCGCCCTTCCTCGCATCATGCCGCGACCTTATCAGTCCGGCCTCAGCGCCGCACCAGCTCCCCCACCCGTCGCAGCAGCTCCCGCGGCCGCAGGGGCTTGAGCACGAAGTCGTCGCACACCTCGCGCGCCCGCTCCTCGGTGTTGCCGATGCGATCCGCCGAGAACGCCACCACGCGCGGCCCCGGATCGCCGGCGAGCGAGCGCAGCTCCGGCACGATGTCGAGTCCGTCGCCGTCGGGCAGCTGCACGTCGAGCAGCACCAGGTCGGCCGCACACGTCGCCACGGCGGCGAGCGCCTCCGCGCGAGTCCGCGCCGCGACGACGTGATATCCCGCGGCGGTCAGCACCGACACCGTCGACTCGCGCGACGACTCGTCGTCCTCCACGAGCAGCACCGTGCCGCGCCCCGTCACCAGCGGTCCCTCGTCGGCGACGGCGCGCTCCACCTCCGCGGTGTAGTGCGGCAGCCGGGCCACGCGGAACGTCGCCGTGAAGCGCGAGCCCACCCCCGGCCACGACTCCGCCTCCAGCCGGCCGCCGTGCAGCTCCATGATGGCTCGCGAGATGGCGAGCCCGAGCCCGGTGCCCGGCGCGCGGGCATCCTTGGCACGCTCGAACGGCTCGAAGAGGCGCGACAGGTCCGCGGGGTCGATGCCCACCCCGGTGTCGCTGACCGAGATGGCGACGTCGTGCTCGGTGCCGGTCACCTCGACCACCACGTGCCCGTGCGGCGCGGTGAACTTCAATGCGTTGCCGACGAGGTTGACCACAACCTGCCGCAGCCGCACCGGGTCGGCGAGGGTTCGGGACAGATGCTCGGGCAGCGGGGCGACGTCGAGCGCCACCTCTCCGTCGTGGGCGACGGGGCCGAGCTGCGCGACCACCTCGTGGACGATGGGCTCCACGTCGACGGGCTGCATGCGCACCTCGAGCCGTCCCGCCTGGATGCGGGAGAGGTCGAGCAGGTTGTCGATCAGCTCCATGAGGCTGCGCGCCGACCCGGCGATGCGCCCGCTCACCGCGCGCACCTGGTCCTCGGCGAGCGAGCCGAAGGCGGGGTCGGTGAGCAGGTCGGCCGACATCAGGATGCCGCCGATCGAGCTGCGCAGCTCGTGCGACAGCGAGCCGAGGAAGCGCCAGTGGCGGGCCTCCTCCTCGCGCAGGCGCTCCGAGGCGATGGCCAGGTTGCGCAGCAGCGCGTCGCCCTCGTCGCGGCGCGCCTCGACGGCCTGGGACACCGCGGCGGCGATGCGGCCGGCCGACTCCTCGTCCTCCATGGTGAAGTCGGAGAGGCTGCGCTTGTTGGTGGAGAAGAGCAGGCCGCGCGGCTCGCCGCCGACGATGACGGGGACGCTCAGGAAGGAGCGCATCACCGGGTGGTGAGGCGGGAAGCCGCCGTGGGTGGGATGGTGGCGCAGGTCGGCGAGGCGCATCGGACGGCCCGCGGCCATCGCCGCGTGCAGCAGCCCCCGCGCCTCGGGCACGTTGCCGATGCGCCCCGCCGCCGGCGGCGTCAGCCCCGCCTGCAGGAAGGTCGACACAGCACCCGTCTCCGCGTCGGTGATGAGCAGCGCGGCGTACTCCGCGTCGGTGACGGTGCGCAGCAGCTCCACGGCGGTGCGCGGCAGGGTGCCCCGGTGGGCCTGCTGGATCAGGTCGAGGTTGGCACGAACCAGCTGGCGCAGCCGGGTGGTGGCGCTGCGCGCCTGGTCCATGGTGCGCAGGTGGGCGATGGCCGAGGCGGCGACGCCGGCGAAGTCGTCGAGGATGTCCTCGTCGGCCTGGTCGAAGGGCTGCCCGTCGAAGCGGTTGGCCACGATGAGATGGCCGATCGTCTGGCCGCCGGCGATCAGCGGCAGGCCGAGGAACGAGGAGATCGCCGGATGCGCCTCGGGGAGCCCCACCGAGGCGGGGTGCGCGGCGACGTCGGCGATGCGCAGCGGCCGGTTCTCCAGCACCAGCGCGGAGAGAACGCCCTCGGCGGAGGGGCGCGCGCCGATCCGGGCTGCCTCGGCGTCGCTCACGCCGGCGGGGACGAACACCTCGAAGGGCGTGCCGTCGACGCCGTTCAGGGCCACCGCGGCGAGGTGGGCGCTGACCAGCCCGCGGGCCGACTCGGCGACGGCGCGGAGCAGGTCGGCCTCGCTGCCGATCGAGCGCACCAGCTCCAGCGCCACCCTGCGCCGGGCGACCCGGGTGTTGAAGGCGTCCTCGGCGCGGCGGCGCTCGGTCTGCGGGTCGAGCAGCGCCGAGTAGCGCACAGGACCCTGCGCGTCGGCGGCGACCCAGCCGCGCACCGCCACCCGCCCCTGGCCGCCGTCGGCGCGGAGCAGGAAGGCGTCGGTGAGCGCGTGCCCGGTGGCGGTGAGGTGGTCGGCCCAGCCCTGGAGCGGCGCCGCGTCGTCGACAGGACGGAGCATCGACAGGAAGCGCCGGCCCGCCAGCTCGACGGGAGCCACGTCGAGGAGCGAGCCCAGCGCGGCGTTGGCTTCGACGATGCGCAGCTCGGCGTCGAGGGTGACCATGCCCAGCGGCCCGTCGAAGACGGCGCGGAAGCGCGACTGCCCGGCGCTGGCCTCCTCGCCGCGCCGCTTGTCGACCAGGGCGGCGGCCGTGTCGGCAAGCAGCGCGAGCATCGCCTGGCGCACCGCGGGCTGCTCCACCGCGGCCACGTCGGTGCTGAACAGCTCCAGCAGGCCGAGCCGCTCCTCGCCCGCGGTCAACGGCAGCACGGCGCCCGCCCGCAGGCCGCACACGGCGGCCGCCTGGCGGCGCAGGAAGGCGGGCTCGGCGGAGAGGTCGTCGACCCACATCGGCTCACCGGTCGCCCAGGCGGTGGCGGGCAGCCCGGCGTTCGGGTCGACGGCCGCGCTGACCTGCTGGAACGGCTCGAAGCGCGCGTCGGCGAGGTGCCAGGCGCCGTCCGTGAGCCGCCCGTTGGCGCCGGCGACGAGAAGGCGCGCCACCGGCCAGCCGGTCTCGCGGGCGATGGCGTCGAGGGCGGCGCGCAGGGCCTCCTCACTGCCGGGGGCGGCCTGGACGGCGGCCAGGACCGCGTCGCGCGGCGATTCCCCGCTGCGCTCCGGAGCGGAGGTCGGAGCTCCCCCGGGGATGCTCACGCGCCCAGCAGTTCGGGGAGCAGCCCGCGCCGCAGGGCGATGACCACCGCTTCGAGCTGGCTGTGGGCGTCCAGCTTGCCGAGGATGCTCTTGACGTGCCCGCGGCACGTGTTGACGCTCATCCCCAGGGTGCGGGCGATGCTCTGCGGGTCGCTCCCGGTGGCGAGGCCGCGCAGCACGTCGAGCTCGCGGGGGGTGAACAGGTCGCCGGCGGAGGCGCTCGCCGCGACCCGCTGGGTGCCGGCGGCGATGCGGTCGAGCACGCCGCTCAGCGTCGCGTTGTTGACGATCATGCCGCCGTCACGGGCGACGCGCACCGCCCTGAGCACCTCGTGGATGCCGCTCTCCTTGGGCAGGAACCCGGACACCCCGGCCGAGGCGGCCCGGGCCAGCACGCCCATGTCGGTGTGGCCGGTGAGCACCAGGACGCGGGCGCGCGGGTTGTCGCGGCGCAGCTCGGGGACGGCGTCGATGCCGTCGCCGTCGGGCAGCTCGACGTCGATGAGGATGACGTCGGGCGCGAGCGCCGCCGCCAGCCGGCGGCCCTCCGCGATGGAGGCGGCGGTGCCGACGCAGTCGAGGTCGGCCTGGGAGTCGATGGCCATGGCCACGGCCTCGGCGACGGTGCTGTGGTCGTCGATGACCAGCACGCGGGCAGCGCGCTCCCCGGCGCGCCGGCCGACGGGCGCGCTCAGGTCGGCGGCCGGAGTTGCCGTTCCCGCCAGGGGGTCGTCGGTTGCTGGCATGCCTGCCCGGGTGCGCTGCACCATGCGGTCTGCCGCTGCCCTGGCAGGACCGATCTGCTGTTTCGGCTTCTGGTCCTCATCCCCTGCCGCCGCCGATGCTAGCACCGAAGCGGCGCAGGCCCCACCGAGGCGTGACAGGACCACCCCAAAGCCGTCACACCCGGCGTGTGTCCGGGGCGCGGCGCCGCATTCACCAGGGGCGCCCGAAACGGTCGATCCTGCCGAGCCGGCCTGGCGGGGAAGTGCGACGGCGATTCCCCGCCTACGCTGCGGGGCGCCTCCGGCCGAGCAGGCCACCCGCGCCGAGGAGGGCGAGGCCGCTGACCAGCAGCGCCAGGCTGCCCGAGCCGCCACCGCCACCCGCGCCGGTGTTGGGCACGCTGACGATGCCCTGCACTCCGCTCGCCGGGGTCGGGGTGGTGGTGATGCCCTGGACCCCTGTGATCGGCGTGGGGGTCGGAGTTGGAGTCGGCGTCGGAGTCGGGGTCGGAGTCGGCGTTGCCGTCGCCGTGGCAGTGGCCGTCGGCGTCGAGGTCGGCAGCGTCGGCGGGTCGACCGACTCGGTCGCCGCCTGGGTGAGCGTGTTGCCCGAGTCGACGAGCCACATCTCGACCTTGCTGCTGTTCAGCTTGTCGCTGCCCACCCCGCTCACCGTCGGAGCGTTCTGGACGGTCAGCGTGTAGGCGCAGACCACCTGGCCGGAGCCGTCACCCGTGAGCGTGGGCAGGGTGCCGACCATGGTCGGGATCGGCGAGGGGAAGGCGCCGGTGTTCTCGGTCACGCTGTAGGTGGAGCCGGTGCCGGACCCGGTGGTGCAGACGAAGGCGACCGTGGTGGTGCCCCAGTAGAACTTGTGCGCCGACAGCCCCTCGAAGGCGACGGGGACGTCGACGGTGAGGTTGGCGGTGCCCACGTTGGCGGCGACGAACCCGGTGATCGGGTAGTCGGCCACACCCGGCCCGTCACATCCGCCGGAGGTGTTGATGTTGAGCACGATGCCCAGGCTGGCGGGTGCGGCCGGCGCGGTGCAGGCGCCGCTTGCCGCGACGTTGGCGCCGGTCAGCGCCAGGCCGAACCAGGCGCCCAGGCAGCCGGTGCCCGCCGCCAGGCTGGCGATGCGAGCCCAGTGGCGCCCGCGGGTCCCCTCGATCGAATTCATCATCATTCCTTGCACAGAGATTCGTGCGACCGCCTCTATGTCGAGCCTACTCGGATGCACGGTCAGCGTCGATCAAGGCCTGTATAGATGCGCATAGGAATGGCCTGATCGGCGCCGGCCGGGATGCCTGCACGCGTAACCCGGCGTGGTAGGAGCTAAGGTGCGAGCATCGCGGCCCGCGCACGCGCAGCCCGCCGCCTCGGAGCCCCGCCTTGGAACAGTCGACCTCCGCCTCGCCCGACCTCCACGTCGTCGGCGACGCCGCCGGCTGGGAGTCGGTGTACCGCGAGCAGGTGGGGCCGGTCTACCGCTACGTCTACGCGCGCACCGGCAACCGCGCCGACGCCGAGGACATCGCCGCCCAGGTGTTCCTCCGCGCCCTGCCGCGCCTGCGCCTGCGCGCCTCTCCCGGTGAGATCCGCAGCTACCTGATGACCACCGCGCGCAGCGTCCTCGCCGAGCACTGGACGATGCACTACGCCGCCGACGCCGGCCTGCTCGAGGAGGACGTGGCCACGCCGGAGCCGCCGCCGGAGCGGCTCGACGGCGACTCCGGCGTGCGGCGCGCCGCGCGCGTCCTCGCGGCGCTGCCGGACCACTACCGGCGCATCCTCGAGCTGCGCTTCCTGCGCGGCTACTCGGTCAAGGAGGCCGCCAGCGAGATGGGCATCACCGTGACCAACGCGAAGGTGATGCAGCATCGCGCCCTGCGCCGCGCCGCCGAGGAGGAACCCTGGTGAGGCTGCGGCGGCGCCGGCCGCAGGTCGACGACTTCCTCGACGCCGTGGTGCGCGACCGGCGCCCGCCGCGCTTCCCCGCGAGTGACGACGAGGCCAGGGAGATGCTCGCCGCCAGCGCGCTGCGCGCGGGACAGCCGGGTGCGGATGCGCCGCATCCCGACTTCGTCGAGAAGCTCGAACGCAGGCTGCGCACGGCCATGCAGGTCGACGATGCCGACCGCGCCGGCGCGCGCCTGTCGCGGCGGCGCCTGCTCGGCGGTGCCGCGGCCGCCGCCGCGGTGGCGGTCGGCGCGGGCGTCGGCATCGACCGGGTCATCGAGCACATCGACGACTCGGCCGCCGCGACGCCGAAGGAGCTGGTGCCCGAGGCGGGGCGCTGGGTCGACGTGGGCGCGCTCGCCGACGTCCCGGTGGGACGGCCGCTGCGCTTCAGCACCGCCGCCTTCGAGGGCTTCGTGGTCAACCACGGCGAGGGCGACGTGCAGGCGGTGTCGGCGATGTGCACCCACATGCCCTGCACGCTGATCTTCAACCCCGGCGCGCAGCGGCTCGACTGCCCCTGCCACACCGCCTGGTTCGGCCTCGACGGCGCGCCGATCAGCAGCGCCTACCCGTACAGGCTGCCCGCCCTTCCCACCCTGCGCACGCGCGTGGTCTCGGGACGCGTCGAGGTCTTCAGCGCGTAGCCGCTCGGCCACCAGTTGAGCCGTCCCAGCAGGACGGCGACGGCCGGGACGACGAAGCTGCGCACCACGAAGGTGTCGAGCAGGAGCCCGAGGGTGATGGCGGTGCCCGCCTCGGCGATGCTGTTGAGAGGTGAGGTGATCAGCGCGGCGAAGGTGCCGGCGAAGATCACACCGGCGGAGGTGATGATCGCGCCCGTGCGCGTCACCGCGCGGGCGATGCCGTTGACCGGGTCGCGCCGCACCTCCTCGCGGACGCGCGACATCAGGAAGATGTTGTAGTCGGCGCCCACCGACACCAGCATCATGAAGGCGAAGATGGGCACCGTCCAGTCGATCGCCTGCATGTGCGCGGCGTCCTGCCAGATCAGCGTGGTCAGTCCCATCGCCCCGGCGTAGGAGAGCACCACCGAGGCGAGCAGGTAGAGCGGCGCGACGAGGCTGCGCAGCAGCAGCACCAGCACCAGGAAGACGCCCAGCAGCACGACGATGGCGACCAGCCGGAAGTCCTGCTGGAAGTAGCTGCGGATGGCGTCGTTCTGGGCGCTGAAGCCGGCCAGCAGCACCTGCGCGCCGCCCAGGCTGGTCCCCCGCAGCGCGCCGTCCACCGCGCTGCGCTCCTGCGCGGTGCGGTCCATGGCGGCGATGCCGAAGGGGTCGTCCTTGCCGAACACCATGAGGCGCGCGGTCCTGCCGTCGGGTGACATGTAGTAGTAGCGCGCCAGGGCGAGCTGCGGATCGTCGAGGCGGTCGCCGGGGATGTAGAAGGTGTCGATGCCGGCTGCACCGGCCTCCCGCTGCACCTGGCTGAGAAATGCCGCGGCCTGTCCCAAACCGCTGGACAGCGCGGTGGTGCCGCCGGCGAGCTGGTCGACTCCCCCACCGAGCTGCTGCGCTCCGCTGCTCAGGCGCTGCGCGCCGCTGCTGAGCTGGGCCAGCCTGGCGCCGAACTGCTCCTCGCCCTGCTGCAGGGCGACGAGCCCCTGCTGGGCCTGGACGATGCCGTCGCGGAGCTGCTGCGCGCCCGCGGCGAGGCTGCCGTCGCCGCCGGCGATGCGATCGGCACCGGCGATGGCCTGGTCGAGGCCGGGCAGCAGCTGGTCGCGCTCGCCGTCGCGGATGCGGGTGAGGCCGTCCCTGGCGGCGGTGCAGCTGGGATCGCCGACCGCGCAGCGCGGGTCGGACTGGAAGTAGACGAGCACCTGGGTCATGCCGTCGACGGCCTGCTGGACGCCGCTGCGGGCGACGCGCAGCCCTGCGGCCAGGTTCTGGGCACCTGTGGCCAGATCTGCCGCGCCCTGCCCGGCGCTGGCCGCGCCTCCTGCGAGCTGCTGCAGCCCGCTGTTCTCCTGGCTCAACCCCGCGGCCAGCTGCGCGGTGGCGCCCTGCGCCTGGCTCGCGCCCTGCGCCACCTGCGCGGCGCCACCGGAGAGCGCGCCGGCTCCCTGGCTCAGCTGCTGCGCGCCCGCGCTGCCCTGCTGCACGGCGCTCTGCGCGCTGTCGAGGCCCTGGGCGACGACGCCGTCCTGGTAGGGGATCGACGCCTGCTGCAGGCGCGCGCCGAGCGGCTGGGTGAAGCTGCGCACCGAGGCCACGCCGTCCAGCTTCGACAGCGACTTGGTGGCGGTGTCGAGGGCGGCCAGGTCGCGCGCGTTGCGCATGTCGTGGTTGCTGCTGACCAGCACGTAGGTGGGCATGATCTCGCCGCCCGGGTAGTGGCGGCTGAGCGCCGCCAGTCCCTGCACCGAGTCGTTGGTGGCGGGCTGCGGCGAGCGCTCGTCGTAGGTGAGCCGCATCGTCGGGTAGAGCGCGGCGAGCAGCAGGAGCGGGATGAGCCCGGCGAGCGCGACCCGGCCGGGCTTCCGGGTGATCAGCCCGGCGGCGCCGGTCCAGAAGCGGCTGTGGTGCTCGGTGCGAGCGCGACGCGGCCAGAAGAAGCGGTCGCCGTCCATGGCCAGCAGCGCGGGCGTGAGGGTGAGCCCGGCGACCAGGGTCACCGCCACGGCGACGGCGATGGCGGGACCGGTGGTGCTGAACAGCGAGACGTGCGCGGGCAGCATCGAGAGGCCGCCCACCATCACCGTGATCGCCGAGCTGGCGATCGCCTCGCCGACCCGGCGCGTGCTGGTGCCGATCGCCTGCCGGCGGGAGTCGCCGCCCGCCATCTGCTCGCGGAAGCGGCTGATCATGAAGATGCAGTAGTCGGTGCCCGCGCCGAAGACGATGGCCAGGATGAAGGTCTCGGTGAAGGCGGCGACCTGGATGACGTGCAATCCCAGGAAGGCGACCACCGGCCGCACCACCGCGATGGACAGGCCGATCACCGTCAGCGGGATGATCGGCGTCACCGGCGAGCGGTAGATGGCCAGCAGGATGAGGATGACCAGCAGCCCGGTGATCACCGTGGTGCGCGCCGTGCTGTCCTGCACGCTCTTCTGGAAGTCGGCGATGATCGCCGTGTCGCCGGTGACGTCGACCTGCAGGTCGCTCGGCCGGTGCTGCTGCACCACGCTGCGCAGCCAGACGGCGTCGCTGTCGGCCTGCGGCGTGGAGACCTCGGCGCGCAGCATGACGGGCAGGTAGATCGCCTTGCCGTCCCTGGAGATGGCCGACTGCTCGAACTCGGGATGGTGGATGTAGTCCTGCACGTCGACGACGCGCTGCGTCGCCGCGCGCACGGTGGCGACGAGCTGCGCGTAGTAGGCGCGGTCCTGGGTGGTGATGCCGTGGGCGTTCTCCAGCACCACGATGGCGTCGCCGCCGGCGTGGCCGCCGTTGAACTGGCGGCTCATCACGTCGTAGCCGCGCATCACCTCGGCGCTGGCGGGGACGAAGGGCACGGTGTCGCGCCTGATCACGTCGGTGAGCTGGGGCACCACCACGTTGAGGACGATGGCGACCGCAACCCAGGCGCCCAGCACCCAGCGGCGGTATCGCGCCGCCAGCTCGCCGATGCGGCGGAAGCTCATCGCGCCCGCTCCTCGGCGGACGGCTGCGGCGCCGCCGGCGGCTCGCCGCTGACGATGCGCGCGAAGTCCTCGAGGGAGGGGACGGGCAGCCCCGCCACCGCGTAGCTGGACGCCAGCGAGCTCATCATCAGGAAGCCGAAGGCGCGGTAGAGCGCCTCGATGTCGCGGGTGGGCTCGATGAGCTTCTGCAGCGCCATGCCGTCGATGCAGGCCACCAGCACGGCGGCGAAGTCGCGCAGCGGCACCGGGGGCGGCGTGGGCACCTGCCGGGACAGCTCCTCGACCATCGCCGTGCTGCTGTCGAGCAGGGTCTCGTAGAACTGCGCCAGCTGCTCGCGCACCCGCGGCTCGCCGAGGGCCAGGGTGATGGTCTCCACGAAGAGGCGCTGCTGCTCGGGCTGGGCGAGGTGCTCGCGGGTGGCTTCCAGCGCGGCCCAGGCGCGGGCGATGGGCGGCATGTCGCCGCTGGCGGCGAAGGCCTGCTCGGCGTCGGCGCGCATCCGCTCGCAGAGCGAGCCGGTGACGGCGAGGAGGAGGTCCTCCTTGGAGTCGAAGTAGTAGTGGATCAGGCCCGGGGCGATGCCCGCCTCGGCGGCGATGTCCTTCATCGTCGTGCCGCCGTAGCCCTTGCGCGACATCACCCGGCCGGCGGCGTCGACGATCTGCTGGGCGCGCTGCTGGGCGCTGGGGCTGAGGCCGGGGGCGAGGGGGCGGCGCTCGGGCATCGCGGTGGTGACCTCCGGTCCTGCAGGCTTTTGGTTGGTCGTCCAACCGATTTGGTTGGCTATTCAATCAGACGGGTCCGGGGCCCGCAACCTTGCGCGGTATCCCCTGTCATGGCACGCAGGCTTCGCTCCGTCGCCGCCGCCGCGGGCGCCGTGCTGGCGCTGGCGGCGTGCGGCTCGACCAGCTCGAGCTCCGGCTCGGGCCCGACCGTCACCGCCAGGAACTACTCGTTCACGCCGAGCACCGTCGCCGTCAGCGCCGGGCAGCAGGTGACGGTCACCTTCGTCAACGCGGGCACCACCGCGCACTCGCTGACCCTCGACAACGGCGGCGGCGACGTCACCGCCCAACCCGGCGAGACGCAGACGCTCACCTTCACCGCGCCGCAGTCGGGCACGGTCACCTTCCACTGCAAGTTCCACCCCACCCAGATGACCGGCAGCTTCACCGTCGGCGGCTCGGGCGCGGGGGGCGCGGCCAGCCCCTCCCCCAGCGACTCGATGGGCAGCGTGCCCGGCTACTGAAGCGCCCGCGACTAGCGCTTGAAGACCTTGTCGAGGACCAGGATGCTGGCCTCGAAGAGCGCGATCAGCGGGATCAGCAGCGCCGTCGGCGTGAAGGGGTCAGCCCCAGGGGTGACCACGAAGGCCACGAAGATGATGCCCACCCAGATCCCCTTGCGCCAGGCGCGCAGCCGCTTCGAGGAGACGATGCCGAGCACGCCGAGCAGCACGATGACCACGGGCAGCTCGAAGGTCACCCCGAAGATGACGATGAGCAGGGTGAAGAAGCTCAGGTAGCTGTTGAGGTCGGGCAGGAACTGCGCGTTGCCGCCCAGGAAGGTGGCAAGGAAGTTGAGCCCGATCGGCATCACGAAGTAGGCGAACGCGCCGCCCGCCGCGAACAGCGCAAGGCTGGAGCCGATGAACGGGGCGGCGAACCTCCTCTCGACCGGACGCAGCCCGGGGGCGACGAAGCTCCAGACCTGCCAGAGGATCACCGGCAGCGCGCCGATGAAGCCGGCGATGAGCGAGACCTTGAGCGGGATGGTCAGCGGCTCGGTCGGCGAGGTGACGATGGGCAGCTTGCTGAGCTGGTTCTTGCTCAGCACCTGGAGGAGCGGGCGCTCCAGGGCGTGCAGCACCTGCCCGTTGAAGACGGCGGCGGCTGCGGTGGTGACCCCCCAGGCCAGCAGGGAGATGATCAGGACCCGGCGGAGCTCCGTGAGGTGCTCCACGATGGTCATGCGCTTCTCGTCGGCGGGCGTCACGGGCGCGGGCGCGGGGGGCGGTGCGGTCGGCTCAGGCGCGAGCGTCGTCATGGCGGCGGCGTGCGCGGGGCGCCGGCGTCAGCGGACCGACCCGTCGCTCAGGCGGAGGGGTGGTCGGTCGGCTGGCTCCCCACGGGCTGGACGGGACCGGCGGGCGGCGTGGGCGGTGGCACGGCCTGGACGACCGGCTGGGCGGCCTGCTGCTGCTGGGCGGGCGTCGGCTCGGTGGCCGTGGTGGTGACCACGGCGTCCTTGACCTCGTTCGTCGCCTTGCGGAACTCGCGGATGCCCTTGCCAAGCGCGGACCCGAGATCGGGGAGCTTGCCGGGGCCCCAGATGATCAGCACGATCACCAGCAGGATGATCAGGTAGGGCCAGTGTCCGGCCGAAATCATGTCGCATTCCTCGTGGGTGAAGCCGCGGCCAGTCTACCACCGGCCTGTGGAACGGCCCCCTTAGCGGTTGCTGAGGCGGCGGGCGGCGATCTCCACGACGCGATCGACGTCATCGTCGGTGTGCGCCGTGGACAGGAAGGCGGCCTCGAACTGCGAGGGCGGCCAGAAGACGCCGCCGTCGAGCCACGCCGCGTGCAGCCCGGCGAAGAGACGCGTGTCGGCGCGGCGGGCGTCCTCGTAGTTCTCGACGCGGTCGACGCCGAGGAAGGGCGTGAGCATCGAGCCGGTGCGGTTGACGGCGGCGGGGATGCCCGCCTCGTCGGCGGCGGCACGCAGGCCCTCTTCGAGGCGGGCGCCGAGACGTTCGAGAAGCCGGTACGCGGCGCCGTCGCGCAGCGCGTCGAGGGCGGCGCAGCCGGCGGCCATGGCCAGCGGGTTGCCGCTCAGCGTGCCCGCCTGGTACACGGGGCCGGCGGGAGCGATCTGCTCCATCAGGTCGCGCCGCCCGCCGTAGGCGCCGACGGGAAGGCCGCCGCCGATCACCTTGCCCAGGCAGGTGAGGTCGGGGGTGACGCCGTAGAGCTGCTGGGCGCCGCCGTAGGCGACGCGGAAGCCGGTCATCACCTCGTCGAAGACCAGCAGCGCGCCATGCCGCCCGGTGACGTCGCGCAGCGCCTGCAGGTAGCCCGGTTGGGGGGGGACGCAACCCATGTTGCCGGCGACGGGCTCGACGATCAGCGCGGCGATGCGCTCGCCCTGCGCGGCGAAGAGCCGCTCCACGGCCTCGGCGTCGTTGAAGGGCACGGTCAGCGTGTCGCGCGCGGCACCCTCAGGAACGCCCGGCGACCCGGGGATGCCCAGGGTGGCGACGCCGCTGCCCGCCTCGACGAGGAGCATGTCGGCGTGGCCGTGGTAGGCGCCGCTGCACTTGACGATGCGCTCGCGTCCGGTGGCGGCGCGGGCGAGGCGCAGCGCCGACATCGTCGCCTCGGTGCCGCTGTTGACGAAGCGGACCATCTCCACGCTCGGCACCGCGTTGATGACACGTTCGGCCAATTCCACCTCGAGCGCCGTGGGTCCGCCGAAGGCGACGCCCTTGTGCAGCTGCGCCTCCAGGGCGGCGACGATGGGTGCGGCGCCGTGGCCGAGGATGTGCGGCCCGTAGGCCAGCACCATGTCGACGTAGTCGTTGCCGTCCTCGTCGCGCAGGTGCGCGCCCTGCGCGCCGGCGAACACGGGCGGGGTGCCGCCGACGGCGCGGAAGGCGCGCACCGGGCTGTCGACCCCGCCAGGGAGAACGCGTTCCGCTCGCTCCATGAGGTCGCGCGAGCGGCGCAGCGAGGTCACTGCTGTTCGCGCACCGTGACCGTCTGCATCACGTCGCCCTGCTGGATCTTGGCGGCGACGTCGAGGCCGGTCTGCAGCTTGCCGAAGAGGTTGTACTGGTGCGGCAGGGTCGCGCACTGGCCCGCGGCGCCGCCGGTGCCGGGGATGCAGATGAAGAACTGCGAGCCGTTGGTGTTGGCGCCGGAGTTGGCCATGGCCAGCGAGCCGTCCTCGTAGGTGTTGAGCACCGGCTCGTCAGCGAAGCTGAAGCCGGGGCCGCCGCTGCCGTCGCCCTTGGGGTCGCCGCCCTGGACGACGAAGCCGGCCACCACGCGGTGGAACTTCAGCCCGTCGTAGAAGTGGTTGCGCGCCAGGGTGACGATGACGTTGACCGTCCTGGGCGCGAGATCCGGCTGCAGGCAGGCGACCATGGTGCCGCGCGCGGTGGTGATGGTCAGCTGGTAGAGCTTGGTGGTGTCGATGGTCATCGCCGGCTCCGCCGCGTAGGCGTGCACGTTGCCTGGCGGGTCGAGCGGGCCGAGCGGGGCGCCGAAGGTGGCCGTCGAGCAGTCGGCGTAGGCGACCAGCTGCGGCGTCGGCGTCGCGCTGGACGGCGAGGTCGGCGTGCCCGTGGGCGCCGGCGTCGCGGTCGGCGTGCCCGCCCCGGAGTTGCTCCCCGCGACGCGGTTGACGGCGACGCCCACGGCGACCAGCGACGCGACCAGGAACCCCAGCGCCACCAGGGTGACCCAGGTGCGGCCGTGCGGCTCTCCCGGTGTGGTGCTCACGCCTCCTCCTCTGCCAGCCAGCGCGCCACCTCGCGCGCGTGGTAGGTGATGACCATGTCGGCGCCGGCGCGGCGGATCCCGGTGAGCGTCTCCAGCACGGCGGCGCGCTCGTCGAAGGCACCGGCCGCGGCGGCGGCGCGCAGCATCGCATACTCGCCGCTGACGCAGTAGGCGCAGAGCGGCAGGTCGGTGGCGTCGCGCACCCGGGCGACCACGTCGAGGGCGGTCATGGCGGGCTTGACCATCACCATGTCGGCCCCCTCGTCGACGTCGAGCAGGGTCTCGCGGACGGCCTCGCGCTGGTTGGCGACGTCCATCTGGTAGCTGCGGCGGTCGCCCTGCCGTGGCGCGGAGTCGGCCGCCTCACGGAAGGGGCCGTACATGACGCTGGCGTACTTCGCCGAGTAGGCGAGGATGGCGGTCTGCTCGAAGCCGTTGTCGTCGAGCGCCTGGCGGATGGCGGCCACCTGCCCGTCCATCATCCCGCTGGGGGCGATGACGTCGGCGCCCGCCGCGGCCTGGCTCACCGCGGTGCGGGCGTAGAGCTCGATGGTGGCGTCGTTGTCGACGCTGCCGTCGGGGAGGAGCACCCCGCAGTGGCCGTGGTCGGTGTACTCGTCGAGGCAGTTGTCGGCGATGACCACGAGGCCGTCGCCGAACTCGTGCTTGAGGCGGCGGATGGCGGTCTGCACCACGCCCTGCTCGTTCCAGGCCTCGGAGCCCTCGGCGTCCTTCAGGCTGGGGATGCCGAAGAGGATGACGGCGTCGATGCCGCCGGCCCTCGCCTCGCGCACCGTGCGCAGCAGGGAGTCGTGGGTCTCCTGCTGCTGGCCCGGCATGGTCGGGATCTCGCGGGGCTCGGTGAGGGCCTCGTTGACGAAGGCGGGGAGGATCAGGTCGTCGGCGCGCAGGCGCGTCTCGCGCACCAGGCGGCGCAGCGCCGGGGTGCGGCGGAGGCGGCGCGGGCGGTCGACGGGGAAGGGCATGGCGGTGGGTCAGGGTACCGGCTGGGGCGCCGGCATCGGTGGGCCGGCGGCGTTCACCCGCCCCCCGGGCCGAAGTGGGCCGCCAGCGCCGCCGCCAGCCCGGCGGTCGTGTACTCCTCGGCGACGACCTGCACCGGCAGGCCGGCGTCGCGCGCGGTGCGGGCGGTGACCGGCCCGATGCAGGCGGCGACCGCGCCCTCCGGGAAGGGGCGGCCGTCCAGGGCGGTGAGGAAGTGACGGACCGTGCTGCTGCTGGTGAAGGTGACGGCGTCGACGGGACCGGCGTCGAGCAGAGCGCCGAGCAGCCGGGCGGTCTCGGGCGGAAGCACCGTGCGGTAGAGCGCCAGGACCTCGACCTCCGCGCCGGCGTCGCGCAGCTGGTCGGGGAGGACGTCGCGCGCCGCCGCCGCGCGCGGCAGCCAGACGTGCGCGCCGCGCAGGTCGTGCTGCAGCATCAGCTCGGCGACGGCCTCGGCGACGTACTCGGCGGGCACGAGGTCGGCGCGCAGGCCGTGGCGGAGCAGCGCGGCCGCGGTCTCCGGCCCGATGGCGACGACGCGCGCACCCGCGAAGCCGCGGGCGTCGCGGCCGCCCCGCTGCAGCGCGTCCCAGACCAGCTCGACCGCGTTGGCGCTGGTGAACACCGTCCACGAGGCGCGGCCCGACTGCGCCGTGCTGACCAGCCGGTCCAGAGCGGCGTCGAGGTCGCGCTGCTCCGCGGCGGGCTCGACGGCGATGACGGGAAGCTCGACGGCGTCCGCGCCCATCGCCCGAAGCCGCTCCAGGAAGCCGCTCGACTGCGCCCGCGCCCGGGTGACGACGATGCGCCGTCCATGCAGGGGACGCCGCTCGAACCACTGCAGCCGCTCGCGCAGCGCGGCGACGCGACCGACGACCGTCACCATCGGCGACCCCATGCCCGCACCGGCCACCGCGTCGACGATGCCCGACAGCGGCGCGCCGACGCTCCGCTGTCGCGGGTCGGTCCCCCACTGCACCGCCGCAGCGGGGGTCATCGCATCCGCGCCGGCGGCGAGCAGTCCCGCCACGATGCGCGGCAGGCTGCGCGCGCCCATCAGGAAGACCAGCGTCCCCTCCGGCAGCAGCGCGGCCAGCGGCGCGAAGTCGATGCGACCCTCCTCGCCCTCGCGCTCGTGCCCGGTGACGATGGTGACGTGGCCCGCCCAGTCGCGATGCGTCACCGGGATGCCCGCGGCGGCCGGTGCGGCGATGGCGCTGGTCACGCCCGGCACCACCTCGAACGGCACGCCGGCGTCGCGCAGCGCCTCCGCCTCCTCACCGCCGCGGCCGAAGACGAAGGGATCGCCGCCCTTGAGGCGCACCACGCTGCGCCCCTCGCGCGCCAGGCGGACGAGCAGCGCGTTGATGTCGTCCTGCGTTGCCGAGTGCATGCCGGCGCGCTTGCCGGCGTCGTGGCGCACGGCGTCGGTGCGGCAGTGGCGCAGCAGCTCGGGATTGGCGAGGGCGTCGACGACGACGTCGTCGCACGAGGCCAGCAGCTCGGCGCCTCGCAGCGTCAGCAGCCCGGGGTCGCCTGGCCCCGCACCGACCAGGTAGACCGTCCCCGCGACGGCCGTCACGTCCTGCCCAGCTCGATGGCCACCTCGGCGCCCAGCGTGCGCGCGTCGTCGAGGGAGCCGCTCAGCGTCACGGTGCGGACCGATCCGTCCGCGGCGCCCAGCGCGCCGGTGACAACGATCCGCCCCTCCTCCACCCGGGCGTGCGCACCGAGCGGCAGCCGGCAGCCTGCGCCGAGCTTGCGCAGCACCTCCCGCTCCGCGCGCACACAGACGCGCGACACCGCGTCGTCGAGCGCCACACAGGCCTCGGCCGCGGTGGAATCGCGATGCGCCTCGACCGCGATCACGCCCTGCGCCGGCGCCGGGACGAAGCGCAGCGGGTCGAGCCGCTCGCTGATGCGGTCACCGCGACCCAGCCGGTCCAGCCCCGCACAGGCGAGCAGCAGCGCGTCCACCTGCCCCTCGTCGAGCTTGCGCAGGCGGGTGTCGACGTTGCCGCGGATGGGCACCGGCACCAGGTCGGGGCGGAGCGCGCGCAGGAACGCCTCGCGGCGCGGCGAGCTGGTCCCCACGGTTGCACCGGTGCGCAACCCGTCGAGCCCCGCGCCGTCCCGCGACACCACCGCATCGCGCGCGTCCGCGCGCGCCAGGTAGGCGACGGCGGCGAGTCCCGAGGCGAGGTCGGTGGGCAGGTCCTTGGCGCTGTGCACCGCCGCGTCGGCGCGCCCGTCGAGGACGGCCTGCTCCAGCTCCGCGGTGAACCAGCCCTGTCCCTCCATCAGCGCGGCGGGCACGTCGGGGGAGCGGTCGCCGCTGGAGTGGACCACCAGCACCTCGGCCTCGACGTGCACGCGGCGCAGCTCCGAGACGGCGATCTCCGTCTGGGCCAGGGCCAGCGCGCTGCCCCGGGTGGCGATGCGCAGCGCGCGCGCCGGCGCGCCGGCGGTCACGACGTGCCGTTGCCGCCGCGGCGCCGCGGGGGAGTCTCCTCGTCGAGGTCGAAGACGGAGCGCAGGGTCAGGGCGATGGCCGGGTCGTCGGCGCTCTCCTTGAGGTGGGCGATGGGGCCGTGCAGCAGCTTGCGCACCAGGCTGCGGGTCATCACCTCGACCTGGGCCCTCGTCGCCTCGTCGAGGTCGCTGCGGGCCAGGGCACGCTCCACCTCGCGACGCCGCAGCTCCTCGGCGCGACGGGTCAGCGCCGCGATGGTCGGCCCCGCCGCGTCGCGCTCGTCGATCACCATGACGGTGCGGGCCAGCTCCTCCTCGACGATGCGCTCCGCCGCGGGCAGCTCGCTGCGGCGTCCCTCGAGGTTGTCGCTCACCCGCTCGCCGAGCCCGTCGAGGTCGACCAGGGTCACGCCGGGGACGGCGGCGGCGGCCGGTTCGACGTCGCGCGGCACCGCGATGTCGACGATGCAGAGCGGCCGGCCCTCGCGCAGCGACTGCAGGCGCTCGACGCCGGCGCTGGTCAGCACCGGCACCGGGCTCGACGTCGAGCAGAGCACCACGTCGTACTCGCGCGCGCGCTCGTCGATGCTGCCAATCTCGACCGGAACTCCGCCCAGCTGCGCCGCCAGCGCGGACGCACTCTCGCCGCCACGAGAGGTGATGTAGAGCCGGGCGCCGTACTGGGCCAGGCGCCTGGCCGCCTGGGCGCTCATCTTGCCCGCGCCGAGGAGCAGCACCCCCGCGCCGTCGAGCGTGCCCAGCGCGCTGCGGGCGTAGTCGACGGCGGCCTCGCTCAGCGAGCCGGCGCGACGCCCGATGCCGGTCTCGGTGCGCACCCGCTTGCCCGCGCTCACCGCGCGGCGCATGACGAAGTCGAGGTGCGCGTCGACCGTGCCGGCGGTGCGGGCGGCGCGGTGGGCCGCCTTGAACTGGCCGAGGATCTGCGCCTCGCCGAGCACCATCGAGTCGAGGCCGCCGGCCACCCGGAACATGTGCCGCACTGCGTCGGCGCCGCGCAGCGACCAGAGGTGCTCGGCGACCTCGCCGCTGCCGGCGGGGTCGAGGTAGCGGGCCAGCCGGGGCACCGCCTCGGCGGCGAGCTGGTCGGTCGGGGACACCATGTAGAACTCGGTGCGGTTGCAGGTGCTCAGCACCGCGGCGGCCTCCAGGCCGCTGTGGCCGACCAGGTAGCGGAGCACGTGGCGCGCCTCGGACTCGGGCACCACGGCGCGCTCGCGCACCGCGACGGGCGCGGTGCGGAAGGTCAGGCCGGCGGCGACGAGCTCCATCTGCGGTGCGAGTCTGCCGCCTAGGCCGTCTTCGCCGCGGTGGCGCGCTGCTCGGCGAGCGCCCAGGCCTCGGCCTCGCGACCCTGGCGGAGGAGGGCGAGCAGCTCGGGGAGTGCCGCCGCGGCGGTCTCGTCGCGCTGCCGGTAGCTCACGCCGGCCTCGCGGGCGACGTCGCGCATGTGCCCGGCGATCTCGGCGAGCACGCCGTACTCCTCCCCCACCGCCTGCTCCAGCTCCTGGCGCATGAACTTGGCGAAGGCGGGGCTGCGGCCGCCGGTGCTGACCGCCACCTGCAGCCCGCCGCGGCGCACCGTCGAGGGCACGATGAAGGTGCACAGCTCGGGGTCGTCGACCACGTTGACGGGGATCCCCGCCGCCCGGGCTTCCTCGGACACCTGCCTGTTGACCTCGCGCTGGTTGGTGGCACAGACCACCACGGCCGCCCCCTCGGTGTCGCCGGACCGCACCTCCCGCTGCTCCCACGCCGCCTCCCCCGCCTCCGCCCTGGCACGCAGTGCCGGGACGAGGTCGGGTGCGACGACGCGGAGCCGGGCGCCCGCCTCGATCAGCGGACCCGCCTTCTGCGCCGCCACCTCGCCGCCGCCCACCAGCAGGGCGTGGCGACCGGCGAGGTCGAGCATGGCCGGGTAGTACACCGGGCGTGGGGTGCTGCCCATGGGGTATTGAGCCCAATCTTACGCGCGGCAGGGCCGAGCCCGGCGGAGGGCGCCGCGCCGCCACGACAGGGGGCCGTGACGAGCGCGCCGCAATCCGGGAACTGCGGCCGGGGGCCCGCAACCGATTGCGCTACCCTTGTCCGCATGCTGCACGCGGATGCGAGGGCCGCGAGCGACGAGCCGGTACCGGCTTCGGACGCGGTCCAACCACCGGCTGCGGCCCAGGAGAAGGAGGGGGCGGAGCGCCACAACGGCCGCCGCCGCTACGGTCGCCAGCGTGGTGGGACCGTCCCCGTGGGCGAGGCCTTCGTGCTGCGACTGGGCCCGGCCAACGGTGAGCGGTTCGCCGCCCTCGACGACGAGTCGGACGTCTGGGCCACCGGCCGTCCCGGCCACGACACGCCCGTCGAGCAGCTGCGCTTCGTGGCCCTGGACTGCGAGACCACCGGCCAGACGCCGCACCGCCTGGTCGAGCTGGGCGCGGTCGCCTTCACCGTCGACGAGCACCTGATGTCCTTCGAGACGCTGGTGCACAGCAACGACCGGATCAACCCGCACGCGCGGCGCCTGCACGGGATCTCCCACGCGGTGCTGGCCGGGGCGCCGCCGGCCGACGACGTCCTCGACCGCTTCCGCGGCTTCGCCGAGGGCGCGGTCCTCATCGAGCACAGCGCCGACGCCTTCGACACCCGGCTGCTCGGCCGCACCATGGGCCGCCCCCTCGACGCGGACAACGTCGACACCTCGCGGCTGGCCGGCAAGCTCTGGGGCCTGCGCGACACCATCGGGCTTGAGCGCCTCTGCGCCGAGCTCGGGGTGACCCACCGCCGCCCCCACCACGCCCTCGCCGACGCCGAGGCCACCGCCGCCTGCTTCCTCGCCCTGCTGCAGCGCGGGCGCGAGCAGTTCGGCTGGAACACCCTCGGGGACCTGCTCCGCGACGGCCAGCCGCCGCCCCCTCGCTTCCCCGTGCCCGGCATGCCCGAGCGGCGCCACCGCGGGGCGGGGACCCGCGGCGTCCCGCGGCCCGGCGACCGCGAGACCCCCGAGGCCACCGCGGCGCCCGCCGACGGCGCGGCTGCCGACGGCGCCCGTCCCGCCCGCAGCCGGAGGCGGCGCCGCGGCGGACGCCGGCGCCGCCGGCCCGACGGGGGCATCGCGCCGGCCGGCGGCGCGTCCGAGGGCACCGCTCCGGAGCCGCAGGCCGAGGGGTAGCCCGGCGGCGGCCGGAGTCGTGATGCGGGTGCATCACCACAACCGCGTTGACGTATTCGCGGGAGTCGGATAGGATCCGCTGAACGGACCCGATCCCACCCCTGCATCCACGTCCGGGTCCGACGGAGCCCGCACATGCTCGATCGCCTCTCCCAGGCAGACCGCGTGAGCGGCATCGGCGCCATCCTCGCGCTGATGTCCACCTTCCTGCCCTGGTACCACTTCGACACGGCGTCCTCGCGCATCAGCCAGAACGCCTTCGGCACCGGGTTCCTCGGCGACCTCGTCTTCTTCGCCGCCATGGCCACCATCCTGCTGCTGCTCATCCGCCACGAGGTCATCGCGCTGCGCAACGGGCTGCCCGTCCGCGAGGGGCAGGCCTTCTTCGCCTGCGGCGTGGCCGGCCTCGCAGCGGTGGTGCTGCAGATGCTGATCGGCGTCAACGGCAGCGGCGCCTTCCACTCCATGACGCTCGGCATCGTGGTCGCCTTCCTCGGCACCGCCGCCATGGCCCTCGGCGGCCGCATGCAGCGCAGCGCCGACGCGCCGCGCCGCCTGCACAGCCGCCGCTAGCTCTCGAAACTCTCCCGTTCGTCGCGATGGGCGGCGCGGGTCGGGTCGCACCGGCCGGCGCCGCCCGTCGTGTTCAATGGCCCGCGATGAGCCGGCTGCGATCGTCCCTCGCCGCGCTGCTCGCTGCGCTGAGCGCCGTCCTGCCCTTCGCGGCCGCGGCGGGGTGCGTCCTCGCCTGGGAGCGCATCGAGGTCAGCCCGCTGGGCGAGGCCCAGACGCGCAGCCTGGACAGCTTCCATGGCAGCGGGCTGGCGGCGTGCGTCGGCGCCGGGCTCGCCCTGCTCATGCTCGCCGACCGGCTGCTGCGGCCCCGGCCCTCGCCGATCCGGGTCGCGGGGGTGAGCTTCGCCGGCGCGCTGCTCGCCGTCGGCGCGGCGCTCTTCACCGCGACGGGCGGCTTTCCACCCGCGCGCGGCAGCGGCTACACGGTGTCGCTGCAGCCGGGGCTCTTCCTGTCCGGCATCGCCGGCGTGCTGCTGGTGCTCAGCGCGGTGGCGCAGAGCGCGTGGCAACGTGGAGGGTCACGATCCCCAGGGTCATCGGGATGACCCGGACCTCGGCGAAGCCGGCGTCGCGCAGCCACCCGCTCACCACGCTCGCCTTGGGGTAGGCGGCGATCGAGCGCGGCAGGTACGTGTAAGCGCCGCTGCGCGGGTTGAGCATGCGGCCGATGGCGGGCAGCACGCGCGTCAGGTACCACGCGTAGACACGACCGAAGAGCGGAACGTCGACGTGGGCGAACTCCAGGATGACGAAGCGGCCGCCCGGCCGCAGCACACGGTGGGCGGCGCGCAGCGCGGCCTCGCGGTCGACCACGTTGCGCAGGCCGAAGGCGACGGTGACGGCGTCCACGCTGGCGTCGCCGACGCCGTCGAGCCGGGTGGCGTCGCCCTCGCGGAAGTCGACGTCGGGGATGCGCCGCCGCGCAATCGCCAGCATGGCGCTGCTGAAGTCGACGCCGACCACCTCGCCCTGCGGCCCGACGCGACGGCGCAGCAGCCGGGCCAGCTTGCCGGTGCCGGTGCAGACGTCGAGCGCGCTGTCACCGGGGTGGAGGGCCGCCTCACGTGCCGCCCGCCGCCGCCAGGCGGCATCGCGACCGCCGCTGAGCACGGTGTTGAGCAGGTCGTAGAAGCGCGCGATCTGGTCGAACATGGTGCGCACCTCGTCGGGTGCGACCTCGCTCGCCCGCTGCTGCGCGGTCACGGTGCGCCGGCCGCCTGCATCGCCTCCTCCAGGGCGAAGGCGTCCTCGCGGAGGTCCTCCAGCTCGGCGTCGAAGTGGGCGCGCAGCCGGGCCCGGTGGGAGTCGTCGAGGAAGGCGGCCTGCAGCGAGTCGAGGCTCAGGTCGAAGCACTCGTGGGGGCTGAAGCCGTCGCGCAGCATCAGCTCCGCCCACTCCTCGCTCAGGTTGGTGCCGAAGATGGCAGGATCGTCGCTGCCCACGTCGATGCGGACGCCGTGCTCGACGAAGCGGCGCACCGGGTGCGGCCCCCGGGCGGGGTCCCACGCGGAGGTGGCCAGGTTGCTGCCGGGACAGACGTCGACGGCGACGCCGCGCGCGTGCAGATGGCCGAGCAGCTCGGGGTGGTTCCCCGCGGCGACGCCGTGGCCGATGCGCTCGGCGCCGAGGACGTCGACCGCGGCGCGCACCGACTCGGGGCCGCCGTGCTCTCCCGCGTGGGCGGTGCGGCGCAGGCCGGCGTCGCGGGCGAAGGCGTAGGCGCGGGCGAAGTTCCCGGCGGGCTCGACCAGCTCGTCCCCGCCGATGCCGACGCCGATGCAGAGCCCGGTGGGGTCGGCGGCGGCGAGGCGGAAGAGCTGCATCGCCATGTCCTCGCCGAACTGGCGCGGAGAGTCGGCGATCAGGCGCAGGGCGCAGCCGCGGTTGTGCCAGTCCTGCTCCACGTCCGCGATGGCACGGAGCACGTCGGCGAGCACGTAGTCGCCCCGCAGCGCGCCGAAGAAGGTGACGAAGGCCTCGGTGTAGGGCGCGTTCTGGGCGCTCTGCGCGCGCAGCAGGTCGTCGACGACGGCGCACCAGTCGTCGGGGTCGCGCAGCACGTTGAGGCGCTGGACGAAGGCGGCGATGAAGCCGGCGAAGCTGCTGCCCCGCTGCACGCGCTGCGTCGCGGCGGGGTCGAGGTCGACGCCGTGCTTGCGGGCGAGCTGCCGCAGCCGGTCCTCGCCGATGGTGCCCTCGAGGTGGACGTGCAGCTCCACCTTGGGCAGGCGCCGCGCCAGCGCACGCACGCGCTCGCGCAGCGCGGGGTCGAGTGCCTCACCCGGCGCGGCGGCGCCCTCCCCCATCGCGGCTACTCGGCGGTGGCGCCGGCGGCGCGGCGTTTGCGCCCGCTCGGCGAGCCCTGCGGCACGACGCCCGACGTGCCCGGCGCCTGGCGCGGCGTGCTGCCCTCGATGCCGGGCCCGGCGATGCGGCCGACGCGGCGGAGGTCGCGCTCGTCGGCATGCCCGCGCTCGTGCACCTCGAGGATCTCGTAGTAGGTGTCGCGCCGCGCCGCGGTGAGCCCGGCGTCCTCGATGACGCGGATCAGCTCCGCCTCGTTGCTGGCGTGCGGCGCGCCCGCCAACGTCACCACGTTCTCCTCCAGCATCACCGAGCCGAGGTCGTCGGCGCCGAAGCTGAGCGAGAGCTGGCCGATCTGGGCGCCGGTGGTGAGCCACGACGCCTGCAGGTGCAGCACGTTGTCGAGCATCAGCCGGGCGATGGCCACGGTGCGCAGGTAGTCGCTGCCGGTGGCGCGCGTGCCCTGCAGCGCGGTGTGGTCCGGCTGGTAGGTCCAGGGGATGAAGCTGAGGATGCCGCCGGTGTCGTCCTGCACCTCGCGCAGCAGGCGAAGGTGCTCGACGCGCTCGGCGAGCGTCTCGGCGTGGCCCATCATCATCGTCGCGGTGGTGGGCAGTCCCGCGCGGTGGATCTCCCGGGTCACGTCGAGCCATTCGGCGCTGCGCTGCTTCTTCGGCGAGACCACGTCGCGCACCCGGTCGACGAGGATCTCGGCGCCGCCGCCGGGAACGGAGTCGAGGCCCGCGTCGCGCAGGCGCGCCACCACCTCGGCGACCGGCTTCTGCTCGACGCGATGCGCCAGGAAGCCGATCTCCGTCGGCGACAGCGCGTGCACGTGCAGCTCGGGGAAGGCCGTCTTGATGGCGGTGAACAGCTCCTCGTAGTACGAGATCGGCAGCCACGGGTTGTGGCCGCCCTGCAGCAGGACGCTGGTGGCGCGCAGCTCCACCGCCTCGCGGCAGCGCTGCAGGATCTGCTCGGTCGACTGGGTGTACGCCTCGGGGTCGCCGCGGTGGCGGTAGAAGGCGCAGAAGGAGCAGTCGGTGACGCAGACGTTGGTGTAGTTGATGTTGCGGTCGATCTGGTAGGTGACGCGCTGCGGGTCGGTGGCCGCCTGACGGCGCGCGTCGGCCGCACCCGCCAGCTCCAGGAGCGGCGCCGACTCGAGCAGCCGCGTCGCGTTCCCCGGGTCGAGCCGCTCGCCGGCGGCCGCTCGCTCCAGAGCCTGCTGCAGCGGCAGGGTCGACGCCATCGCCGGCGGTCGCGGCGGGCGCGCCGGCATGCGACGCGCGCGGGTGGCCTCATCGACGAACAGCGTGGCCATCAGCGCGCCAGCTCCAGGCGGTCGAGGCGCGGTGCCAGGTCGAGCTCGGCGAGCAGCGCGAAGTAGCGCAGCACCGAGCGGACGTGCTCGTCGCCGAGGCGGTAGTCCTGCTTGGCGAAGTAGGCGGCGATGTCCTCGGCGGGAAGCTGCGTGTCCTCGACACCGCGCTGCACCAGCGCCGCGCGGTTGTCGGGGTGCAGGCCCCACTGGCGCCCGCGATCCAGGTCCTCGCGCAGCACCTGCACCGCATCCGGCTGGTCGGCGGCCCAGTCGCGCCACAGGGCCCAGAGGGCGAACACGGCGGGCAGCCCGGTCAGCTCCTGCCAGGCGGCGCCGAGGTCGATGACGTGCAGGTCGCCCCTCTGCTCGGCCTGGTGCACCGCGCGCAGGGCGGGATTCCCGATCAGCACCGCGGCGTCGTGGTCGCGCAGCATGGCGTCGAGGTCGGGAGCGGCGTCGACGGTGCGCGGGGTGACGTGCCAGAGCCTTGCGCAGAGGATGTGGAAGAAGGCGAGCGACGCCGCGGAGTGCGTCGTCAGCGCGACGCTGCGCCCCGAGAGCTGCTCGGGAGGCAGCTTGCTGATCACCATCGAGGAGCCCACCGCGCCCACGCTGCTGATGCTCAGCCCCGGCAGCACCGCGTAGGCGCCGGCGTGGCGCGCCACCTCGATCGCCGACACCGGCGCGCAGTCGATCCGCCGCGCGTCGAGCGCGCGGTTGAGCTCGGTGGGCACGCCGCGCACCACCTCGCAGCGCGTGCCGTGCCGCTCCAGCCCCAGGTACACCGGCAGCACGTTGATGTAGTCGACGCGGCCGAGGCGGATCGGCCGCAGCGGCGCGGCGCCGGTGCCGGGCGACGGGCGCAGGTCGACCGTCATGCGGTGGCCCGCTCCGGCTCCGACGCCCAGGCGACGCGCAGCGCCTCGCGCAGCGCGAAGGGGAGGTCGTCCGGCGGCGGCACCGCCGCCCCCGCCATCTCGGCGGCGCGCACCGGCCTGTAGATCGTGTCACGTTCGACCGGAACCCGCCCCGCCTCCTCGATCATCCGGCGCAGTCCCGCCTCGGTGACCAGCTGCGGGGCGCTCGACCCCGCCATGTGCATGATGTGCTCCTCCTCCACCGTGCCGTCGATGTCGGAGGCGCCGAAGCTCAGCGCGATCTGGGCGATCTCCGTCCCCAGCGTCAGCCAGTAGGCCTTGACGTGGGGGAAGTTGTCGAGCATCAGCCGCGCCGTGGCGACCATGCGCAGCTCGGTGTAGCCGGTGGCCGGGCGCCAGCGCTTGGCGAAGAAGGTGTTCTCGGGATGGAAGGGCAGCGGCACGAACGCCATGAACCCGGGCGCCTCGTCCTGCGCCTCACGCAGCCGGACGAGGTGCTCGACGCGCTCCTCCAGGGTCTCGATGTGGTTGAAGAGGATTGTGGCGGTGGTGGGGATGCCCATGCGGTGCGCCGTGGCATGCACGTCCAGCCACTCGGACGCGCCGCACTTGCCGGGGAACATCTTGCGGTGCACCCGCTCCACCAGCACCTCGCAGCCGCCGCCGCTCAGCGAGCCGAGCCCGGCCGCGCGCAGCCGCGACAGCACCTCGGACACCGGCAGCGAGTCGTGCTCCGAGAAGTAGTGGATCTCCGCCGCGGTGAACGCCTTGAGATGGACGTCGGGGCGCACCGCCTTCATCCGCCGCAGGTACTCCTCGTACCACGACAGCGGCAGGTCGGGATGGTGCCCGTTGACGGTGTGGATCTCGGTGGTGCGCGGCGACAGCGCGCCGACGATCCCCTCGATCTCCTCCCACGACTTCAGCCAGCCTCCCTCCTCCCCCTTCACCCGCGCGAAGGCGCAGAACTTGCAGCCGGCGACGCAGATGTTGGTGGCGTTGAGGTGGCGGTTGACGTTGTAGAACACGGCGTCGCCGCAGAGGCGCGCGCGCACCGAGTCGGCCAGCCGGCCGACGGTGAGCAGGTCGGGCGTGGTGAGCAGCAGCAGCCCGTCGTCGGCGCTGAGCCGCTCGCCGCGCGCCACCTTCTCGGCGACGGGAAGGAGTCGTGGGTCGCTGACGCGGGGCAACGGTGGGTCGGCGGCGATGGTCATGCTGTGTCCGTCATGGCTGCGGGGTCGGAGGCTGCGGGGAGGCGGCGGTACTGCGCGCAGGTGCAGCGGGGCTCCTCGGGGATGTCGCGCAGGGCGTCGAGCAGGAGCTGGCCCAGGGCACGCGCGTCCTCGGCGAGGATCTCCTGCAGCAATTCGAAGTCCCAGTGCGGGCGCACGCCCTCGGCGTAGTTGAGCACCAGGGTCATCGCCGCGTAGCAGGCGCCGATCTCGCGCGCCAGGAACACCTCCGGCGCGATCGCCTGTCCCATCACGTCGGCGCCGAGTCGCGCGAAGGCGGCGACCTCGGCGGCGGTCTCGAAGCGAGGGCCCTGCCCGGTGGCGTAGACCGCGCGGTTGAAGGCGCGCGTGGCCTTGTCCGCCGCCCACGGCGTGGCGAACTTCCAGAGCGAGCCGCGGATGTCGGGGCAGAAGGGCTCGCGCATCAGCACCACCGCGTCGGCGTCGAGACGCCCGCCCACCGACGGGGTGAGGTCGATGAGGTCATGGGGCAGCACCAGGTCGCGCGGCCGGAAGTGCTGGGTGATGCTGCCGCTGCCGGCCTCGGCGATGACCCGGCGCACGCCCGCCTCGCGGAAGAGCCAGAACAGGGCCAGCGCCGCCTCGTGGCGGCTGGCGTTGTGGCGCCAGCCGTGCATGCGCGCCACCAGGGCATGCCGCTCGCCGCCGTCCGGCATGAGCACGGCGATCAGCTTGACCGCGGGGCTGGTGCCGAAGGGCGTCTCCACCCGGATGGCTTCCCGCACGATGCGGACGCGCTCGTCGCCCAGCGCCTCGGGGAACTCGATGGCGGCCGTGCCTGAGCCGCCCACGATGGCGTGGGTGCATTGGGGCAGCGTGGGGGGCATCTGGCCTCCGAGTATACGGAGGGGGCACGCGGCGACCCTGGAGGGCGCCAGCCGCGCTCAGAGGCGGAAGTCGGCGAGCACGGGGAAGTGGTCGGACGCCGCCGCGGCGTCGGGGTCGGGGCGCCCGTCCTGCCCCACCACGTCGCAGACGACCACCCGCCGGGCCATGGTGGCGTCGGCCCACACGTAGTCGATGCGCGCCGCGGGCATCCAGGTGGCGCACGTGTAGCCCTCGCCGGCCGGGTGGACGGCGCGGTAGCAGTCGGTGTAGCCGGCGTCGAGCATGCGTGGCACCGTCCAGCGCTCGATGAAGCGGTTGAGCACGCGGTCGAGGGCGGCGCTCCGCGGCAGCACGCCGGTGAGCGGCCCCACCACCCAGGGCAATCGGGGCACGCCGACGTGGAGGCTGGGGTCGATCCCCGCCTCGCGCCAGAGCTCGGCCAGCTCCTCGCCGCCGTCGGCGGACTCCAGCGGGGCCACCAGGCCGTCGAGGCCGCGCACCAGCAGGCCGCGCCGGCGCAGCTCGGCCATGCGGGTGAAGAAGGCGGTGGCCGCCACCGTCTCGCCAGGCGCCAGCGAGTTGAAGTCGCCCATCACCAGGTGGGCGGTGGGACCGCTGCGGGCGACGTCGCCGAGGATGGCCTCCAGCTCGCGCAGCCGCCGCGCCTCCCCCTTGTTCTTCTCACCGAAGCGCGCCGCCAGGTGGACGTTGTGGATGCGCAGCCGCGACAGGCCCGGCGCGCCGATGTCGAGCTCGCAGACGAGATGGGCGCGCAGCATGCGGCCGGGGTGGCGGTGGGCGCGCCAGCGGGTCACCGGCAGGCGGGTGAGCAGGGCCAGGTTGAGCTTGGAGGCGTCGTTGGGCTTGGCCACGATCATCCGCATGTCGAGGCGGCGGGCCAGCTCGCGCACCAGCTCGACGTCGTTCGCCTCCTGCAGCGCGATCACGTCGGCGTCGCAGCGATCCAGCACGGCGGCGATGCGGTCGCCGCGGCCCTGGCCCCCCAGCAGGATGTTGTAGGTGACGGCGCGCAGTCGCGCGGGTGTGCTTGGCATGTGGCGGAACGACCCTACAATGCCATGCCATGGCCTCCCCGGCGGACTCGCCTGCCGCGGGCACGGACGCGGACCGGGGAGTCCCGGCGGCGCGCACGCCGTGGCTCGACCGCCTGCCGCCGCGGGCGCAGCTGGTCCTCGTCGCCGGCGTGACCCTGCTGGCGGGAGGCTGGGGCGCCGGCATGCTGGTGCTGCAGCACCGGCTGGTCGACATGCGGGAGCAGGGGCGGCCGCTCGGCGCGGTGGCGTCGTTCTTCGTCGACGGCTCCACATGGACGACCGCCTGGGTGGGCTGGGCGGCGGCCTTCTTCTTCGCTCTCTCGGTGCTGCGCCTGATGCGAGGCAACCCCGAGGAGCCGGCCGGACGTCCCCGCGGCGGCTCGTGGACGGTGGCGGAGATGCGCGCGGCCCTGCGCCGCGAGTACCGCCTGGTGCGCGTCGTGCTGGCGCTGGTCGACCTGCTGGCCATGCTCGACGCGGGACGGGCGCTCGCCTACGGCATCGCGGCGGCGACGGGCGACAGCGTCGCGCAAGGTGACGTGCTGACCGTCGGCGTGGAGGCCGGCGGCCTGGTCTGCGCCGCCGGGCTGCTCACGCTGTGGATGCTGCGCTTCCGCAGGCAGCTCGAGTCCTGGGGCGCGCTCTAGTCGTAGAGCGCCTGCAGCACCCGGTCGACCACCTGCTCGACGGCGTCCTCCAGCGACTGCGGCCGGCGGTAGAAGGGCGGGATGGGCGGGACGACGCGCACCCCGAGCTCGGCGAGCGCCGCCAGGTTGCGCAGGTGGATCGCCGACAGCGGCGACTCGCGCGGCACCAGCACCAGCCGCCGCGACTCCTTGATGCAGACGTCGGCGCAGCGCTTCAACAGGTCGTCGCCGGCACCGTTGGCCAGGCCCCCTGCGGTGGTCATGCTGCAGGGGACGACGACCATGCCCTTGGTGCGATGGCTTCCCGATGCTGGCGGGACGTTGAAGGAGTCGGGGGTGTACAGGTTGAGCCTGCCGCTTGCGCCGGACTGCAATCCTGCGAGGCCGTCGTCGAGCGACTCGCCGAGCTCGTCGCGCCACACCTCGGTGGCGGCGCGCGACCAGACGCACTCCACCTCCTCGCCGCGGGCGAGCAGCCGGCGCAGCGTGGTGCGCGCCAGCATCGCGCCGCTGGCGCCGCTGATGCCGAGCACGACGGGCAGCGACTCCCGCGGCTGCGGCAGGCTGCCGGAGTCGCGCCAGGGGCTGGGCGCCGTCCAGTCGGGCATCTACTCCACCAGGCTGTCGTGGTGCGGGCCGTACATCGACACCAGCGGGACGTACGGCGTGGGATCGCCCTCCCACTCCATGGCCGCGATCTGCTCGTTGCTGCGGCGTCCGGCCAGGGCGCGGAAGAGCTCGAAGCGGTCGCCGCTCCAGGTGGCGGCGACGTCCCCCTCGGCGGTGACCCGTTCCTTGCCGTCGTAGCGCACCCGCAGCGGGGCGAGGCCGCGCGCGTTGCAGCGCATGCCGAAGGCGGCGAAGTAGGAGGCGAAGGAGATGGCCACCAGCGCCCCGTCGCGGTCGCCGGGCTCGCCCAGCGCGCCGCGGATGTCGTGGAGGTGGACGGCGAGGTCGTTGACCGGGACCAGCTCGACGAAGGGGAACGGCTGCGGCGCCGGCCGCTCCCTGCGGAGGATGGGCAGCATGCGCTCGGTGGTCTGCGCCCACTCGTCGAGCACCTCGTCGACGCTGCGGTCGCGCCGGCTCTGCACGTGGTTGTCGGTGTAGGCGTTGCCCTTCTCGGTCCCGTCGTCGGTCTGCCAGCTCTCGATGGGATTGAAGTCGAGCGGCATGGTGCCGTTGACCAGGTCGCCGGCCACGCCGGTGACGTGGCGGATGACGTCGCCGACCGTCCAGAGCGGCGTCGCCGGGACGCGCGTCTCCCGCTGCTCGGGCGTGGCGGCGCGGACCAGCGCGACCGCGGCGCGGTGGCCCTCCTCGTAGGCGGCGGCGGGGTCGATGGGCATCGTCGGTCTCCCTTCCTGTGTCAGTGCACGGCGACGGCCGCGAGCACGCCGCAGAACACGGCGACCGCGAAGTATGAGTTGACCGTGAAGAACGCGCGGTTGACGCGCGAGAAGTCGGTGGGCGCGACCAGCGAGTGCTCGTAGACGAGCAGTGCGATGCCGGCGGCCGCGCCCAGCCAGTAGGGCCAGGCGAGGTGGGCGGCGATGCCGGTGGCGACGAGGAATGCGGCGGTCGCGGCGTGCGAGAGGTCGCTGACGTAGAAGGCGTTGCGGATGCCCAGGCGGCTGGGGACGCTGTGCAGTCCCTGGCTGCGGTCGACCTCGACGTCCTGCAGGGCGTAGAGGATGTCGAGTCCGCCCATCCAGAAGAGGACGGAGAGGCCGAGCAGGACGGCCGGGAGGTCCCAGGCGCCGCGCACGGCGAGAAAGCCGCCGACCGGCGCGCCCGCGATGCCGGCGCCGAGGACGAAGTGGGCGAGGAAGGTGAAGCGCTTGCAGTAGGGATAGAGGACGAAGAGGGCCAGCGGGATCGGGCAGAGGACGAGGCAGAGACGGTTGAGGTTGGCGGCGGCGACGGCGAGGAGCAGGGCGCTGACCAGCGCCAGGGCGAGCATGGCGGCGGTGGTCACCTCGCCGGTGACGCTGGGGCGTTGTGCGGTGCGCGGGTTGCGGGAGTCGATGGTGCGGTCGACGAGGCGGTTGAGGGCGAAGGCGCAGGAGCGGGCGCCGGCCATGGCCAGGGTGATCCAGGCGAGGCGTGACCAGCCGGGGTTGCCGTGGGCGGCGATGAGGGCGCCGGCGTAGGCGAAGGGGAGGGCGAAGATGGTGTGCTCGAACTGCACGAGGTGCAGGAGGGTGCGGGTGACGTGGAGGGGCGTCCGCGCGCGGCGGGGCTGGGTTGCCGCGGCCGTCATGGTGCGGACCCCAGGCCGTACTCGGACCAGCGGCGGTCGACGAGGTCGACGACGCGAGGGTCCATGACGATGTCGGGGGGCCACGGGCGCTGGTAGCCGTCGAGCGGACCCTTGCGGGTGGCGTCGACGCCGATCTTGCTGCCGCGGGCGAAGGAGGGGCCGCCATGGTCGAGGACGTCGAGGGGGCCGTCGACGATGAAGGTGTCGCGGCGGGGATCGACGTTGCTGAAGGCGCGGAAGGCGACCTCGCGCAGGTCGTGCGGGTCGATGTCCGCGTCGACCGCGATCACCACCTTGCTGTTGGAGAGCTGCATGGTGCTCCAGACGGCGAAGCAGACCTTGGCGACGTGGCCCGGGTAGCGCTTGCGCATGCTGACGATGACGCAGTTGTGGAAGACGCCCTCGGGCGGCATGTGATAGTCGACGATCTCCGGCTGCACCAGGCGCAGCAGCGGCAGGAAGATGCGCTCGGTGGCGTGGCCGAGCCAGTAGTCCTCCATGGGCGGGCGGCCCACCAGCGTCGCGGGGTAGAGCGGGTCGCGGCGGCGCGTCATCGCGGTGAGGTGCAGCACGGGGTACTCGTCGGCGAGCGAGTAGTAGCCGGTGTGGTCGCCGAAGGGGCCCTCGGTGCGCCGCTCGGCGGGATCGACCCAGCCCTCGAGGATGACGTCGGCGTCGGCGGGGACGTCGAGGTCGACGGTGACGCCGCGGACCAGGCGCATCCGCCGCTTCATCAGCCAGCCGGCGAAGAGCAGCTCGTCGATCCCCGGCGGCAGCGGCGCGGAGGCGGCGTACGTCGCCGCCGGATCGCCGCCGATGGCCACCGCCACGGGGATGCGGTCGCCCGCGCCGTAGCGCTCCGACTGCTCGGCGCCGCCCTTGTGGATCTGCCAGTGCATGCCCAGGGTGCGGTCGTCGTACTCCTGCAGGCGGTACATGCCCACGTTGCGGACACCGGTGGCCGGATCTCGGGTGATCACCAGCGGCAGGGTGACGTACCGCCCGCCGTCCTCCGGCCAGCACCTGAGGATGGGCAGCTCGGAGAGCCGCACCGCCTCCCCGGTCACCACCACCTCCTGGCAGGGCGCCTTCTCGACGCGATGGGGCATGGCGCGCGCCGCCTCCATGCCCAGCCTGAGGCGCTCCATGATCGCCCGCACGCCGCGCGGCAGCTGGGGTGAGAGGAGCGCGCCCAGCCGCTCACCCACATCGTCGAGCGACGAGGCGCCCAGCGCCAGCGCCATGCGCGTGGCGCTGCCGAAGAGGTTGGTGGCCACGGGGATGTCGAAGCCGCGCACGTTCTCGAAGAGGAGGGCGACGTTGCCGGAGGCCGGACCCTTGGAGACGCGGTCGGTGATCTCGGTGATCTCCAGGTCGGCGCTCACGGGGGCGCGGACCCGGCGAAGCTCGCCGCGCGCGTCGAGGAGGTCGACGAGCTCGCGCATGGTCCGCGGGGCGCGCAGGTCCGCGGCAGCGGTTGTGCCGCGATGCTCCGCACGGCTGCGCACTGCCACTGCGATCCCCCTCAGAAGAGAAAGGTGGGGCGGCTCACCGCCGGCGGTCCACAGGAGCAAGGGCTGTCGCGCGCATCAGTGCCGCCGCTCCACGACGTAGTCGCACACCTTCTCCAGCACCGTGCGCGGCTGCGAGGGCGGGAACACCGCCAGCTCGCTGCGGGCGCGGTCGGCGAACTCGTGCGCGTGCTTCTCCGCACGCGGCACCGCCGACGACTGGCGCACCAGCTGCACCACCTCGTCGTAGTCCTCCTCGCGCATCGGCTCGCGCGCCAGCAGCGCGCGCAGGCGCGGCTCGATGCCGGCATCGCGCAGCGCGTACATCAGCGGCAGGGTGATCGTCCCCTGGCGCAGGTCGGCGCCGACCGGCTTGCCGATCTGCTCCTCGGTGGCGGTGTAGTCGAGCACGTCGTCGGCGATCTGGAAGGCCATCCCGAGGTGATGCCCGAAGCGCTCCAGCGCGCCGGCGCGCTCCTCGGAGAGCCGGGCGACGATGCCGCCGCAGTGGCACGAGGCGGCCAGCAGCGCCGCCGTCTTGCGCTCGATCTTGCGGTAGTACTCCTCCACCGACTGGTCGTAGTCGCGCTTGCTGGTGAGCTGGAGCAGCTCGCCCATGCAGATGGTCATGACCGCGCGGGAGATGACCACGTCGATGATGGGCATGCCGATCGCCGCGGTGAGGTTGGCCCCCTTGGCGAAGTAGTAGTCGCCGACGATGATGGCCGGGTTGACGCCCAGCAGCGCATGGATGGTGGCCATGCCGCGGCGGGTCTCGGCGTCGTCGATGAGGTCGTCGTGCACCAGCGTCGCGGTGTGGATGAACTCGATCCCCATCGCCGTGTTGTAGATGTGGTCCGGCTGCGCCTCGCCCAGCTTGGCCGAGAGGATCACCAGCGCCGGCCGCAGCCGCTTGCCGCCGGCACGGACGATGTGGTTCATCGCCGCGCTCATCGGCCCCAGGTCCTGGGCCACGGTTGCGGCCAGGCGTGTCTCGAACTCGCGGAGCTCGGCGGCGATGGGCTCGAGCAGGTTCTCGGTCTGCGCGTCGGTGCTCATCGGACCTCAGGCAGGGCGCCGCGCCTGGAGCACGCGTCCCTCGTCGGACCAGAGGTCGACGACCTCGGGCGGCGCCACCGGCTCGCCGTAGAACAGCGAGGCGACGCGCGCGAAGCGCTCCGGCTCCGCGGTGGTGAGCAGCAGCGGCGGCGGCGCGTCGGAGGCGCCCGATTCCAGCCGGTTCACCTTGAGGATGCGCTTCACCCGCGCCGCGGTGGTCTCGGCGGAGTCGACCACGCGCAGGCGCCTGCCGACCACCCGCGACAGCGCGGGCTTCAGCACCGGGTAGTGGGTGCAGCCGAGCACCAGGGTGTCCGCGCCCCAGTCGAACACCTCGTCGAGATGGGCGCGCAGCGACTCCTCGGCGCGCGGCGTGTCGGCGTCGCCCTGCTCGACGATGTCGACCAGGTCGGGCGCCGCCTTGGCCAGCACGCCGACGCCGGGGTTGGCGTCCTTGATGGCGTGCAGGTACTGCTGCGAGGCGAACGTGCCCTCGGTGGAGATGACGGCGACGCGACCGTTGCGGGTGTGCTGCACCGCGGCCTGCGCGCCCGGCGCGATGACGCCGAGCACGGGCACGTCGAACACCTCGCGCGCGCTCTGCAGCGCGGCCGCGGTGGCGGTGTTGCAGGCGATCACCACCAGCTTGACGTCGAACGAGGCCAGGTGCTCGATGATGCGATGCGCGAAGCCGCGCACCTCGTCCTGGTAGCGCGGACCGTAGGGAAAGTGGGCGAGGTCGGCGAGGTAGACGAGGCGCTCGCCGGGGAGCTGGCGGCGCAGCTCGCGGAGCACGGTCAGCCCACCGACGCCGGAATCGAACACCCCGATGGGGCGGACGTCGCTCATCTCGGGCCGAGGATAGCAGCCGGACCTCGCGGCCCCTCAGGCGCCCGTCAGCCCCAGCCCCATGAGCATCACGTCGCGGTCGCCGCCGGGGAGCCGGAGGTGGCCGCGCAGGACCCCCTCCTCGACGAAGCCTGCGGAGCGGTAGAGGGCGATCGCGCGCGCGTTCGAGGGGAAGACCCCCAGCGTCAGCTTGGCGATGCCGACGGCGCGCGCCCAGTCGACGGCGGTGTCGAGCAGGGCGCGGCCCAGACCCAGCCCGCGGAAGCCGTCGAGGATGGCCAGCGAGACGTCGCCGCGATGCGACTCGTAGCGCCCGCGCCGCCGCTCGACCATCAGGTTACCGACCACTCTGTCATCAACCAGCAGGGTCAGGGCCAGGCCGCCGGCGGCGACGAGGTTGGCGACGCTGAGGTTCTCCTCCAGCACCGTGCGCTCGCCGGGCGCGCCCGCGATCCACTCCCCCTCGGCCGCCACGGCGTCGCGAACCGCGATCAGGGGTGTGGCGTCCTCGTCGGCGCGGGTGGGACGGATCAGCCAGCGGGCACCGCCCTGCGTGGTTCCCTCCCGACGCAGCAGCGGCCCGCCCTGGCTCACCGGTCGCGGAGCAGGTGGAGGACGAGCAGCAGCACCGCGCCGAGGGAGCTGCCGACGGCGCAGAGGAGGAGCGGGACGAGCAGCGCCCGCAGCGCCGGGGCGCGCTCGGAGAGCGCCGCCGCCGCACCGCCCGCCACCACGGGCGGCTCGGCGCCCGGCACGGGCAGGGTCGGCGGCGGGGGCGCCGGCACCGGACGCGCTTCGCCCGGTTGGCGGCGCTCCTCGGCGACGCGGTAGGTGGGCTGACTGCGCGGCGGTGGGGCGGCCCGCAGCGGACGCTCCGGCACGGGGAGGGGCACGGCCGGCATCGGCTCGAACCATGGCCCGGCCTGGTCGCGGGCGGTGGGGGCGACCAGCCAGCCGGGGGGCGCCGCGGCGGAGTCGTCCTCGCTGCGGCCGGGGAGCATCCGCCCGCAGGCGCCGCAGGAGACCTCGCGCTCGCCGGCCACCCGACCGCAGCCGTCGCAGACCAGCACGCTCACGGCGCCGCCACCGCCCGCAGCGCCGGCCGCAGGGCGTCCTCGGTGACCACGCCCTCGGCCAGGACCGTCTCTCCCAGCCGCACCACCGGGACGCGGATGTGGAACTCGCGGAGCAAAGCCTCGTCGAGGTCGACGTCGCGCAGGGTCACCCGCAGGGGGACCTCGCGGCCCACCGCCAGCAGGGCGGCATGCGCCTTCTCGCAGAGCCCGCAGTCCCGCCGGGTGAGCAGCTCCACCTCCAGCGACCTGGTCATGCCGCCGAGCGTACACACCGCCGAGTCGCCTGGCACGGCACGCCTCGGTGACGGTCCGCTCACGACCTCCGGTGCACCGCGGCTATGCTGCATCGCCATGGCCGACCCCAAGACGGTGCTCACCACCGGGGCCAACTCGGGCATCGGCCTGGCCACCGTGGTCGAGCTGGCCCGGCGCGGCCACCGCAGCGTGGGCACGGTGCGGTCGCGGGCCAAGGCGCGCGCGGTGCACGACGCGGCCCGCGACGCCGGCGTCGAGGTGGAGACGGTCCTGCTCGACGTCACCGACGCCGCCGCCTGCGCCCGCGTCGTCGAGCAGGTGCGTCCTGACGCCCTGGTCAACAACGCCGGCTTCTCCTCCACCGGCGCCATCGAGGACGTCGGTGACCGCGAGGCGCGCCTGGCCATGGAGACGATGGTGTTCGCGCCGATGCGCCTGGCCCGGCTGGCCCTCCCGGAGATGCGCGAGCGCGGCTGGGGCCGCATCGTCAACCTCTCGTCCATCTACGGGCTCACCACCACCCCGCTCACCGGCTGGTACCAGGCCTGCAAGCACGCCATCGAGGCGCTCTCCGACGCGCTGCGCATCGAGGTGGCCTCGAGCGGCGTCAGCGTCGTGCTGGTCGAGCCGGGCGGCTTCAAGACCGGCATCTGGGACAACGCGGAGAGCGAGATCGAGCGCCACGCGGGATCGCGCTACGAGTCGGCGTACCGCCGCACCCTGCAGGGCATCCGGCTCACCGAGCCGATCATGGGCAGCCCGCGCACCGTCGCCCGGGTGATCGCCGGCGCCGTCGAGTCGCGGCGGCCGAGGGCGCGCTACCTGGTCGGCTACGACGCGCAGGCGGTGCGCATCTACGACCGCGTCGTGCCCACCATGGTGCGCGACCGGCTGACCCGCATCGCGCTGGGGCTCTAGGCGCCCTCCGCCGCCAGCACGTCGATGCGGCGGGCGATCTCGTCGCGGATCCGGCGCGCCACCTCGACGCCCTTCCCCCTGGGGTCCTCCAGGTCCCAGTCGAGGTAGCGCCGTCCTGGGACGTACGGGCAGGCGTCGCCGCAGCCCATGGTGACCACGATCTCCGCCCACTCCGCGTCGTCCCGGGTCAGCGCGCGCGGAGTGCGGCCGGCGACGTCGATCCCCAGCTCGCGCATCACCTCGACCACCTCGGGATGCACCGCCGTGCCCGGGTCGGACCCCGCCGAGCGGGCCTCGCCCCCCGCCCGCTCGTAGAGCGCCTGGGCCATCTGCGACCGTCCCGCGTTGTGCACGCAGACGAAGAGCGCGCGCGGCAGGCGGCTCACGCCACGTCCTCGCCGTGCGGCACGACGACCAGCTCCGCCGACTCCACCGCGGCGCGCGGCCACAGCGCCCACACGCAGGCGAATGCGAGCGCGCCGCCGATGCACTGCGCCGCGACGAACGGCCCCGCCGACGCCGGCGCGATGCCGGAGAAGGTGTTGGAGAGCATGCGCGCGACGGTCACGGCGGGGTTGGCGAAGCTCGTCGAGCTGGTGAAGAAGTAGGCGGCCGTGATGTATGCGCCGACGGCGAATGGTGCGACGGCGAAGCGCCGCGCCCGCACCACGCCGAAGACGACCAGCAGCAGCCCGAAGGTGGCCACCACCTCGGAGAGGAACAGCGCCCCGCCGTCGCGCCGGTGCACGCTGACGCTCACCGGGGCGAGCGCGAACATTGCATTGGCGACGACGGCTCCGGCGATCCCGCCGGCCACCTGGGCGGCGGCGTAGACCGCCAGCTCGACGCGGCGCAGGCCGCCGAAGAGCGCGTCGACGGCGCTGACCACGGGGTTGAGGTGCGCGCCCGACACCGGGCCGACGGCGAGGATGATGGCCACCAGCGCAGCGCCGGTGGCCACGGCGTTCTCCAGCAGCTCCAGCCCCGTGTCGCTGGGGCTGAGGCGCTGCGCCGCGATGCCCGAGCCCACCACCGCGGCGACGAGCAGCAGCGTGCCGATCAGCTCGGCGAGGGCTCGGCGCGCCAACCGGCGGCGCGCCTCAGCAGCCGCAGGCAGAGTTCTGGCCGGCATCGGCCACATCCACGGCCGGCCCGCAGCAGAGGCTGGGCGCGGCGCACACCTCCTGGGTGTCGGCGAGCACCGTGTAGACCTCCCACCGCGCACCGTCGGGATCGCTGACCCAGACCTTGTCCTGCAGCGCGTAGCAGCAGTCGACCTGGTTCTCCACGTCGGTGCGCAGTCCCTCGCCGCTGAGGCGGCGCGTCGCCGCCGTGACGTCGTCGGTGCTCTCCACCTCGACGCCGAGGTGGTTGAGCGTGCCGCCCGGCTCGCCCGTCTGCAGCAGCACCAGCTTGAGCGGCGGCTCGTCGACGGCGAAGTTGGCGTAGCCGGGCTGGCGCTTGGCGGGGCCCACGCCGAAGAGCCGGGTGTAGAAGGCGACCGCCTCGTCGACGTCGGCGACGTTGAGGGCGAGCTGGACGCGGGACATGGCCTTGCACTCCTTGGATCGACAAGCGTCGATGCGACGCGGGGCCGAGGGTAGGCCATCGCATCGACGTTTGTCAATCGATGCGGGTCGGGCCTGGCGGCCACGCGGGCGGCGCGCTAGGCTCGGCGCCGTGATCGCCCACCCGGGCAACGCCGAGCAGCTGCGCAACTGGGACGGTCCCGACGGCGCCCACTGGACGCGCCACGCCGACCACTTCGACCGCGCCCTGGCCGCCTTCCAGGAGCCGCTGCTGCATGCCGCCGGGATCGCCGCGGGCGATCGCGTGCTCGACATCGGCTGCGGCACCGGGCGGACCACGCGCGACGCCGCCCGGCTGGCGGCTCCCGGCGCCGTGCTCGGAGTGGACCTCTCCACTCCCATGCTGGCGCTGGCCCGCGAGCGCGCCGCCGCGGAGGGGCTCGACAACGTCCGCTTCGAGCAGGGCGACGTGCAGGTGCACCGCTTCCAGCGGGCCGGCTTCGACTGCGCGCTCAGCCGCCTCGGCGCCATGTTCTTCGCCGATCCGGTGGCCGCCTTCGCCAACGTCGCCGCCGCCCTGCGGCCGGGCGGGCGCCTGGCCCTGCTCACCTGGCAGCCCCTGCCGGGCAACGAGTGGTTCCGCGAGGTCGGCGCCGCCTTCGCCACCGGTCGCGAGATGCCACGGCCCGCGCCCGACGCCCCGGGCCCGTTCGCCCTCTCCGGCCCGGAGCGGGTGCGCTCGATCCTCACCCGGGCCGGCTTCTCCGACGTCACCCTCGACGGGGTGGACGGGACGATGTGCGTCGGCGACGGCGTCGACGACGCCTACGACTTCGTGCTGGGACTGGGCGTCCGGTCACTCGACGAGGTCGACGAGGCGACGCGGGCCCGGGCGCTCGAGGCCCTGCGCAGCACGCTGGCGGCGCACCTGGGGCCGGGGGGCGTCGTCTACGGCGCCTCCGCCTGGATCGTCCGCGCCCGCCGCGGCTGACCGCACGCTCGCCGCCTAACAACTCTTTGCACCGCCATCCGACGCTCCGTGGCCGCCGCGTCAGGGCGTGGTGAACCCTCCCCCGTAGATTCAGCGGCACCCGCCGGCGCTGAGCACGCGTCTCAGCCGCAGGGGCGGACACCGCGAGTGGGGGAACCACCGGCATGGCACTGGCTCTTGGCGTCACCTGGAACGTCGACCGCAGGCTTCGCGCCTTCGTGGGCATGCTGCTCGCGGCTCTGGTGCTGACCGCGGCCGGCCCCGTCATCGCCCAAGGGCTCGCCCGCGCGGGCGGAGCTCCCGAGTCCGTCATCGTGCGCAGCGCGCCGGGCACGACCGCGGCGGCCGAGCGCGCGGTTCGCGACCTCGGCGGGACGGTCGGCCGTGAGATCGGCATCATCGACGGCTTCGCCGCGACCATCCCCGCGGACGGCGTCGCCACGTTGCAGGCGCAGCCCGAGATCACCGAGGTCACGCCTAACGGCCGCGTCCGCCTCATGGACACCGGCAGCTACGACCCCACCGCCGACGCGGGATCGCTCTACGACACCACGATCAGCACGGGCGCGCAGGCGTACTGGAAGAAGGGATACACCGGCGCCGGCGTCGACGTCGCGCTGCTCGACTCGGGCGTCTCCCCCGTCGAGGGGCTGAGCACGCCGGGCAAGGTGGTCAACGGCCCCGACCTGTCCTTCGACTCGCAGTCGGCGAGCCTGCAGTACCTCGACGGCTACGGCCACGGCACGCACATGGCCGGCATCATCGCCGGGCGTGACGACGCCGCCCAGCCGGGACAGTACGCCGGCGACAGCACCGACTTCATCGGCGTGGCGCCCGACGCGCGCATCGTCAACGTCAAGGTCGCCGACAACCAGGGCGCCACCGACGTGTCCCAGGTCATCGCGGGCATCGACTGGGTGGTGCAGCACCGCAACGACAACGGGCTCAACATCCGCGTGCTCAACCTGTCGTTCGGCACCAGCAGCACGCAGTCCTACGTGCTCGACCCGCTCGCCTACGCCGCCGAGGTGGCCTGGAAGAGCGGCATCGTGGTGGTCGCCTCGGTGGGCAACGACGGCCCCACCAGCAACGGCGTCGCCGACCCCGCCGACGATCCCTACGTCCTCGCCGTCGGCGCAGCCGACACCAACGGCCAGAACTCGCCGTCGAACTTCAGCGTCGCCTCCTTCTCGAGCTGGGGCACCTCGCGCAACCCCGACCTGGTCGCGCCCGGCGTGCACCTCGCCAGCCTGCGCGATCCCGGCTCGGTGATCGACCAGGCGCACGGCGCCACCGCCACCGTGGCGACGCGGTTCTTCCGGGGCAGCGGCAGCTCGCAGGCGGCCGCGGTCATCTCCGGCGCCGCGGCGCTGGCGGTGCAGCAGCACCCCACCTGGACCCCGGACCAGATCAAGCAGCTGCTGGTCTCCACGTCGCTCAACCTCAAGGCGCCGGCCAAGCCCAATGACGAAGGGCACGGCGTCGTCAACCTCAACCACGCGCTGGGCACCGGCGTCGGCGCCTTCAAGCAGAACTTCCCGGCGTCGAACGGCACCGGCTCGCTCGAGGCGGCACGCGGCTCGCTGCACGTCACCTCCTCGAACGGCGTCACCCTGACCGGGGAGCAGGACATCTTCGGCAACGCCTTCAACTCCGCGGCGATGGCCGCGGCCGAGGCCAGCGGGCAGTCGTGGTCCGCCGGCAGCTGGAACGGCCAGTCGTGGTCCGGGCAGAGCTGGAGCGGGCAGTCCTGGTCGGGCCAGAGCTGGAGCGGGCAGTCCTGGTCGGGGCAGAGCTGGAGCGGCCAGTCGTGGTCCGGGCAGAGCTGGAGCGGGCAGTCGTGGTCCGGCCAGACCTGGAGCGGGCAGTCGTGGTCCGGGCAGACCTGGTCGGGCCAGAGCTGGAGCGGCGAGGGCTGGGCCTGCGACGACTGGGAGTGATCCCGGCGCGCTGAGCCGGCGATCGGGGTCCCGGCGGTCTCAGCCGCGCAGCGCTGGGACGGGCTCCTCGTCCATCAGCCACTCGGTGGCGTCGTGGCCCTCCCAGGCGGGGTCGTCCCAGTCCCAGGTGGCGATCTCCAGCGGGATGCCGTCGGGGTCGTAGAAGTAGATCGACTTGACGAAGCGCGGCTTCTCCAGCCGCTCGACGATCTCCGACACGACGACGCCGCTGGCGCGCAGGTGCTCCTGGAACCACTCCAGGTCGGCGCGGCCAGGCACGTCGAAGGCCATGTGGTCGAGCTTCTGTGGGCGCGACGGCGGGTTGGCGACGCCGGGCCAGAAGCTCGGCGTCCACACCGACTGGTCGGCGCTGCTGGCCCCGTCGACCTGGATGAGGCTCAGGAAGGTGCCGTTGGGAAGCTGGAAGAAGTAGTTCCTGGGCACGCACCAGGCGTGCTCACCGCCTGGCGGCATGGGCGGGCTGTACTCGCCCTGGGTGCGGATCACCTTGAAGCCGAGCACGTCGCGGTAGAAGCGCGTGCTCACGTCGATGTCGCGGACGACGAGCTGGATGTGGTTCATGCCGGTGATCCGGCCGGCGGCCGCGCCGCGCTCGGCGACGATCCTCTGGTGCGGTGCCGTTGTCGCCATCTCTCTCCTCGACTGGCCCCGCCCTGACGGGTGACCTTATACATCATGATCAGGGTTGGCAAGAGGGCTTCGCTGGAGGACTTCCCATGGGTCTGCTCGACGGCAAGGTGGCGGCGGTGACGGGCGCGGGCCGGGGGATCGGACGGGCGTACGCGCTGGCGCTGGCGGCTGAGGGGGCGGCCGTCGTCGTCAACGACGTCGGCCTCGAGCTGGTGGGAGGCGAGGGTGGCCGCGGCCTGGTCGGCGGAGCGCCGCAGCGCGAGGTGGCCCAGTCCGTCGCCGACGAGATCACCGCGCGCGGCGGGCGGGCCGTCGCCGACTCCTCCGACGTCTCCTCGGTCGCGGGCGGGCGCCGGGTCGTGGAGACGGCCCTGGAGGCCTTCGGCGACATCGACGTGGTCGTCAACAACGCCGGCACCTGGATCGAGACCGACGTCGACGACGTCGACGACGCGCGCTTCGACTCCCTCTTCGGCGTGCACCTCAAGGGCACCGTCGGCACCACCGCCGCCGCCTTCGACGCCATGAAGCGCGCCGGCCACGGCGGCCGGATCATCAACAACGGCGCCCCGGCGCTGATGGGCCCTGTGCAGACGCCCGGCCTCGCCGTCTACAGCACGGCGAAGTCCGCCGTGGCCGCCTACACCTACCAGGCGGCGGGCGCGGGCGCGCCCTTCGGCATCTGCGTCAACACGGTGATCCCGATGGCGATCACCCGCCAGTCGCGCGTCTGGTTCTTCCGCACCGGCCTGGTGAACGCCGGCGACGCGGCGACCATCGCCCATCTGAGCCCGGAGCGCAACGCGCCGCTGGTGGTCTTCCTCGCCTCCGACGCTGCGGCGGGGATCACCGGGCGCTTCTTCAGCATCAGCCCTGCAGGACTCAGCGCCGGAGCGCAGTTCGCCATCGCGGAGACGGTGTGCGTCCCGGGCACCAGCGCGCTGAGCGACGAGTGGACGCCGAGCAGCGTGCAGGCGGCCTTCGAGCAGAGCCTCGGGATGCACGGCGCGCAGTTCGCCATGCCCGGGTTCGCTGCGGCGACCAGCTCCTAGTCGAGAAGCGCGTAGGCGGGGACGGTGAGGAACTCGACGTAGGGGTCGTCCAGCGCCACCTGCTCGAACACCCTGCGCGCCTCGTCGATGCGGCCGCCGGCCCCCTCCTCCATGCGCGCGCGCACCCTTGGCACCTCCTCGTCCGCGACCTCGCGAACCAGGTCGGCGGTGACCGGCGGCCCCTCGGCGAGGCGCCCGCCGTGGTGCAGCCACTGCCACACCTGCGACCGGGCGATCTCGGCGGTGGCGGCGTCCTCCATGAGGTTGTTGATCGCCGCCGCGCCGGTGCCGCCGAGCCATGAGGCGATGTACTGCACCCCGACGCTCACGTTGTTGCGCAGCCCCTGCTCGGTGATGGTGCCGCCGGGGACGGTGAAGTCGAGGAGCTGCTCGGCGCTCACCCGAACGTCGTCGCGGAGGACGTCGAGCTGGTTGGGACGGTCGCCGAGGCGGGCGTCGAAGGGCTCGCGGGCGACGGGGACCAGGTCGGGATGGGCGACCCAGGTGCCGTCGAAGCCGTCACCGGACTCGCGCAGCTTGTCCTCGCGCACCCGCTCCAGGGCGACCGCGTTGACCTCCGGGTCGCGCCGGGAGGGGATGAAGGCGGCCATCCCGCCGATGGCGAAGGCGCCCCGGCGATGGCAGGTCCGCACCAGGAGGTTGGTGTACGCCCGCATGAAGGGCACCGCCATGGTCACCTGGGCGCGATCGGGCAGCAGCAGGTCGGGCCAGGAGCGGAACTTCTTGATGATCGAGAAGATGTAGTCCCAGCGTCCCGCGTTGAGGCCGGAGCAGTGGTCGCGCAGCTCGTGGAGGATCTCCTCCATCTCGAAGGCGGCCAGGATGGTCTCGATGAGGACGGTGGCCCGGATGGTGCCGCGCGGGATGCCGAGGCGGTCCTGGGCGAAGCAGAAGACGTCGTTCCAGAGGCGCGCCTCGCGGTGGCTCTCGAGCTTCGGCAGGTAGAAGTACGGTCCGCTGCCCCGCTCCAGCAGGCGCCTGGCGTTGTGGAAGAAGTAGAGCCCGAAGTCGACCAGCGAGGCCGACGCCGGTGCGCCGTCGACGCTCAGGTGCCGCTCGGTGAGATGCCAGCCGCGCGGGCGCACCAGCAGCGTCGCCACCTCGGGATCGAGGCGGTAGCTCTTCTCCGGCGTGTCCAGCGAGATGGTGCGCTCGATGGCGTCGATGAGGTTCGACTGGCCCTGGATCATGTTGTCCCAGGTCGGCGCGTTGGCGTCTTCGAAGTCGGCCATGAAGACGCGCGCACCGGAGTTCAACGCGTTGATGACCATCTTGCGGTCGGTGGGCCCGGTGATCTCGACGCGGCGGTCGCGCAGGTCGGGTGGTGCGGCTGCCACGCGCCACGACTCGTCTTCACGGATCTTCGACGTGGCGGCGAGGAAGTCGGGGCGCTCGCCGGCGTCGAGGCGTTGCTGCCGCTCGCCGCGCGCGGCCAGCAGCTGCTCGCGCGTGGAACCGAACTCGCGCTGCAACGCGGTGACGAAGTCGACGGATTCTCTGGTCAGGATCTCGTGCATCCGCACGATGATAGGGGCATAATCCGGCGGATGAAAGACGAGGAACGTGCAGCCGCCGGTGCGCGGGTGATGTCACAGCTCAACGTGATGCGCATGGGGCGCGGCCCGGACGCGCCGCCGCTGCCACCCCGTCCGGGCAGCCCGCTGCAGGTTCCCCCCGCGACGCGGCTGCCCGTCGAGGACGAGGCCACAGCGGCGCAGGCCTACGCGTACGGCGAGGTCTGGGGCCGTCCCGGCCTGGACATGAAGACGCGCGAGCACTGCGTCCTGGCGGCGGTGCAGGCGCTCTGCCACGACGACCAGATCCACATCCACACCAACAACGCGCTCAACGTCGGGCTCACCCCCGAGGAGATCCACGAGACCTTCCTGCACGCGGGCGTGTACGCGGGCATCACCACCTGGCACAACGCCACCAACCACGCGCGCTGGGTGTTCCTCCAGCGCGGCATCGTCCAGCCGGCGGCGGCCCTCGCCCCGCCCGGCGCCAGGACGATGACCCAGGCGGAGCGCCGGGCGGCCTACGAGCGGGTCGCCGCCGCGCTCGGGCTGGGCCGGCTGGGGCCGGCCGCCGACGCGCCGCCGCTGCGGCCGCTGCCGGGCGGCCCGCAGGCGGTCACCGCCAGGACGCGCCTGCCCATCGAGGAGGAGATCTCGCAGCTCCAGGCGGAGTACGGGTACGGCGAGGTCTGGGGCCGTCCCGGCCTCTCCCTGCGCACGCGCAGCTTCATCACCATGGCCGTGCTCCAGGTCGAGCACGAGAACGACCAGCTGCACACCCACGTCAACAACGCCCTCAACCTCGGCATCACCCCCGAGGAGGTGCACGAGTGCTTCATGCAGGTCGGCGTCTACGGGGGGCTCTCCGGCTGGCACAACGCCGTCAACGTGGCGCGTGACGTCTTCATCCAGCGGGGGGTGCTGGAGGCCTAGGCCCGCTCAGGCGGGGCCGGGTCCGCCAGCAATCATGCTTATCTTGCACATCATAGCTAGGCATGGCAGAATCCCGGCCACAGCAGCGGGCGATCGTGGGCCGGGATTCGGGGTGGTGCGGCATGGCGACGCGGGGAGCTTGCGCGGGAGCGGTTGACACCGCCGTCAACCGGTCGCGGCTGCGGCGATGAGCGAGTACCTGCCCTTCATCATCGTCGGCATCGCCACCGGCGCCGTGTACGCCCTGGCCGGCGTCGGGCTGGTGCTCACCTACAAGACGTCCGGGATCTTCAACCTCGCCCACGGCGCCCTGGGCACGGCGGCGGCATACCTCTTCTATACGTTGCACGTGCAGCACGGCGTGGCCTGGCCGCTGGCCGCGGCCATCTCCGTGCTCGTCCTCGGGCCGATCCTGGGCATCGGCTTCGAGCGCTTCGGCCGCAGCCTCTCGCGCACCACGGTGGTGTGGCGGATCGCCTCCACGGCGGCGATCCTCATCTCCATCGAGGCGCTGTTCACCATCCTCTACGGCACCTCGGAGCTGACCTTCGGGCACTTCCTGCCCAACGAGACCTTCACCATCTTCGGCGCCGGGGCGACCTGGGAGCAGCTCATCGTGGTGCTGATCTCGATCGTCGCCACCCTCGGCCTCTCGGTCTACTTCCGGGTGAC
>Ga0070741_10002336_pt1 | contig 51707 bp, 49 predicted proteins | sample Coa_R1_4_FD_66440 | JGI IMG/M metagenome (GOLD analysis project Ga0070741, IMG submission 66440) | Surface soil microbial communities from Centralia Pennsylvania, which are recovering from an underground coalmine fire - Coalmine... | ecosystem: Environmental > Terrestrial > Soil > Unclassified ... | reverse complement strand
TGAGCACGGTCGTCACCGCCGCCACCACGGCGAGCAGGGCCAGGAGCAGGGCCGCCGGGTGCGCCCGGGCCCGCCCGGCCAGCCCGCCGACCGCGTCGAAGAGCCCGTCGCGCTGGGCGACCACCCCGATCAGCAGCAGGCCGGCGACGAGCACGAACGGCGGCCACGTCGCCCTGGCGGACGCGCCCACCGCCCCGGCGTCGGCGACGGCGGCGGCGCCTGCGGCCGCGGCCCCGGTCACGAACAGGGCGGGGCCGAGGCGCACGGCGGCGGTGTCTACCCCAGACCGGTCTTGATCATCGCCTGTTGCTGTGTAATTATGTAATCACCATGACAGCTGCCCACGACATCCACGACTTCTTCACCGCCAAGGTGCCCTCCGACTGGTTCACGGCGGTGCGCATCGACTCCGACGCCGACGAGGTCCTCGTCGTGGGCGTGCTGCCCGACGGCCGGACCCCCGCCGACTTCCGTGAGGCCACCCGGGCCGAGCGGGTAGCGATCGCCTCGGAGGCCGAGGCCCGTTTCCGCCGCAAGGTCTCCTGGGGGGTCGAGGCGGGGGGCGAGACACGCCTGTTCACCACCGCCAGCGCCCCCGCCATGACGCGCCTGCGCATGCCGGAGCGCAAGGTGCTCGACACGCTCGTCGAGGCCGGGGTCGCCCGCAGCCGCAGCGACGCGCTCGCCTGGTGCGTCCGGCTCGTCTCGCGCCACCAGTCGGAGTGGCTGGCCGACCTGCGCGAGGCCCTGGGCAGCGTCGAGCGGGTGCGCGCCGAAGGGCCGACCCTCGTATGACCGACCTGCTCGACCGCCCGGCGCCCCCCGAGGAGGCCGAGGCGCTGGATGCCTATTCGGCGGTGGTGGTGGGGGTCGCCGACCGCGTCTGTCCCGCCGTTGCCGCCCTCCGGGTGGGCACGGGCGGTGCCCGGGAAGGGGCCGGGAGCGGGGTCGTCGTCACCCCGGACGGGTACCTGCTCACCTCGGCCCATGTGGTCGCCGCGGGGAGCGACGGCCGGGCGGCGCTCCCCGACGGGCGCGAGCTCGACTTCTCTGTGGTCGGCCGCGACCCGCTGTCGGACCTGGCCGTGATCCGCGTGCAGGGCCGCGACCTGCCGTCCGTGGAGCTCGGCGACGCCGACCGCCTGCGCGTCGGCCAGCTCGTCGTTGCCGTCGGCAACCCGATGGGCCTCGCCGGCACGGTGACCGCAGGCGTGGTGAGCGCCCTCGGCCGCTCCCTCCCGGCGGGCCAGCGCCTCGTCGAGAACGTGATCCAGACCGACGCCGCCCTCAACCCGGGCAACTCCGGTGGAGCACTCGTCGACGCGCGCGGCCGGCTCGTGGGGGTCAACACCGCCGTTGCCGGTGTGGGCCTCGGCCTCGCCGTGCCGGTGAACGCGACCACGCTCGCGATCGTCGCGACGCTGATGCGCGACGGCCGCGTGCGGCGCGCCTACCTCGGGGTGGTCGGTGGCCGCCGGCCGCTGGCGCCGCGCCACGCGACCAGCCTCGGCCAGGACGCCGGCGTCGGCGTGGCCGAGGTGGCACCGGGCAGCCCGGCAGAGCGCGCCGGGCTGCGGCCTACCGACACGATCGTCGCCCTCGACGGCCATGCGGTGCACACGGCGGGCGACCTGCAGCGGCTGATGGGGTCGGACGCGATCGGGCGCACGCTGCGCGTGCGGGTCCTGCGCGGCGACCGCGTCGAGGACCTCGACGTCGTGCCCGCGGAGCTGACCGCGCCCTGAGCGCGAAGGTCCGGTTACCCTCCCGGGCATGAGCGACCTCGACGCCCGCCCGTACCCGATCGACGTCCCCGAATCTGCGCTCGATGACCTGCGCGACCGGCTGGCGAGGACGCGTTGGCCGGAGCGGGAGACCGTCGACGACTGGTCCCAGGGCATCCCGCTCGCGTACGTGCAGGAGCTGTGCGCGTACTGGCGCGAGCGCTACGACTGGCGCCGCTGCGAGCAGGCGCTCAACGGGTGGGGGAGCTCCCGCGCCGAGCTCGACGGCCTGGGCATCCATTTCCTGCATGTCCGGTCACCCGAGCCGGGTGCGCTGCCCCTCGTGCTCACCCACGGGTGGCCGGGTTCGGTGATCGAGTTCTCCAAGGTGATCGGCCCCCTCACGGACCCCGTGCGCCACGGCGGTGCGGCCGGAGACGCATTCCACGTCGTGTGCCCCGCACTGCCGGGGTACGGGTTCAGCGACAAACCGACGGGGACCGGGTGGGGCATCGAGCGCACCGCCCGCGCGTGGGCGCAGCTGATGGCCGGCCTCGGCTACGACCGCTACGGCGCGCAGGGCGGGGACTGGGGCGCGCCGGTCACGATGGCGGTCGGCGACGTGGACCCCGGGCACTGTGCGGGCGTCCACGTCAACATGGCGATCGCGCTGCCCGGGCCCGACGACCGGGACGACCTCAGCGAGAGCGAACGATCGGCGCTCGAGGCCATGGCCCACTACGACCGTTACGAGTCCGGCTACATGAAGGAGCAGTCGACGCGCCCGCAGACGCTCGGGTACGGCCTCGTGGACTCGCCGGCCGGACAGGTCGCGTGGGTGGTCGAGAAGTTCTGGGCGTGGACCGACTGCGACGGCCACCCGGAAAACGTCCTCACGCGCGACGAGCTGCTCGACAACGTGATGCTGTATTGGCTCCCCGCAGCCGGCGCCTCATCGGCCCGGCTGTACTGGGAGGCCGTCAACCGCGTCGGCGGGTTACCGGCGGTCACGGTCCCTTCCGGCATCTCCGTGTTCCCGAAGGAGATCTACCGCACGTCGCGACGGTGGGCGGAGAAGCGGTTCACCGACTTGCGGTTCTTCGCCGAGCACGACAAGGGCGGGCACTTCGCCGCGTTCGAGCAGCCGGGGCAGTTCGTCGAGGACGTGCGGGCGTTCTTCAGGACCGTGCGCTGACGCGGGCGCGCGGGCGCCCGGCGGCGGCCAGGCGGCGCGCGCCGGCCGCGTCCGTGGGCGGCCCGAGGTGCATGCCCTGCGCCAGCGTGCACCCCAGGCGCTCCAGGGCGGCGACGTGCGCCACCGACTCCACGCCCTCGGCGATGGCCTCGAGGCCCATGCTGCGTGCCAGGTGGAGGATGGCGTTGGCCACACCCCGGTCGCCCGCCCCGTGAGGCGCACCCTGGGACGCGCCCTCGGGGCACGGCGCCAGGTCGGCGACGAAGGTGCGGTCGATCTTCACGATGTCGATCGGGAGCTGGCGCAGGTGGGCCAGTGACGAGTACCCCGTGCCGAAGTCGTCCAGCGCGACCTTCGCCCCGAGCGCGCGCACGGCGCGGAGCTGCTCCATGGCGGTGTCCGTGTCGCGAAGCACGGCGCTCTCGGTCACCTCGAGCACGAGGGTCGACGACGCGGGGAGCACGTCGTTGAGCACAGTGGCCACGTCGGACGTGAGCGCAGGGTCGAGGAGCCGGCGCGCCGACACGTTCACGGTGATGAGATAGGGAGCCGGGCCCCACGACTGCACTTCGCTGGCCGCCGCCATCAGGACGTGCCGGTCGATCTCGTGCACGAGGCCGATCTCCTCGGCGATGGGGATGAACTCGTCGGGCAGGAGCAGGCCGCGCTCAGGATGGTCCCAACGCACCAACGCCTCGAAGCCGGCGAGGCGCCCGGATGGCAGTTCGATGATGGGCTGGTAGTGCACGACGAGCTCGCGGGCGACGGCGTCGTGCAGGTGGTTCCCGAGCGCCGTCCGTTCGGCGATCATGCGGTACATCTCGCCGCGGTATTCGACGTGGCGGTCCTTGCCGAGCTGCTTGGCGGTGTACATCGCCAGATCGGCGTTGCGGAGCAGGTCCACGCTCGTCCATCCCCGCTCGTGGCAGGCCACGCCGATGCTGACGGTGGCCACGACGGCATTGCCCGCGATGGTGAGCGGCGCCCGCATGGCCGCCATGACCCGCTCGGCCAGCGCGGCCGCCTCGCCGGGCTCGGCCAGGTCCTCGACCAGCACGGCGAACTCGTCGCCGCCAAGGCGCGCGACCGTGTCCGATGACCGGACACACTCGGTGAGCGTGCGACCGATGTGGACGAGCAGGGTGTCGCCGGCCGCGTGGCCGTAGCTGTCGTTGACCACCTTGAAGTTGTCGAGGTCGAGGAACAGCACCGCCATGCCGCCCCCTGTGCGCTCGGCGCGCCGCAGTGCGTGCTCGAGGCGGTCGTTGAACAGCGTCGTGTTGGCGACGCCCGTGAGGCTGTCGTGGAATGCCTGGTGCTTGAGCTTGACCTCGAGCTCGGTGCGTGCCGTGACGTCCCTGAAGCTCCAGACCCGCCCCACGACGTCGCCGTCCACGCGCTGGGGGCGCGAGTACCGCTCGAACACCCGCCCGTCCTTGCACTCGAGCAGGTCGTAGCTTTCGACGTCGCCCGAGGCCGTCACCTCTTCGAGCTTGGCGGCGAACTGCTCGGGGTGCACGAGCTGCTCCATCATCAGCGCCATGGCGCCACCGTGGTCGAGCACGTCCTCGGGCAGGCCCCACATTTCGAGCACGTGCGCGTTGAAGTGCGTGACCCTCGCCGAGCTGTCGACGACGACGATGCCGTCGGCGGTGGAGTCGAGCGTCGCCGTGAGCAGCGACAGCGCCTTGCGCAGCTCGCCGTCGACGCCGACGCGCACTGCGATCTCCTCCTCGAGCGCGGCACGGATCTGTTCGGTCTCCGCCTTGTGCTGCCCGACCAGTCCGATGACGACGGACGTCCCCAGTGCGGTGAGCGCGGCGAGGCCGTGGCTGTAGGGGTTGGCGATGTAGCTGTGGACGGCGCCGGCGCCGACCGCGACCTCACCGGCGGCGACGCCCGCCAACGTCCACGGCACCGCCATGCGCCACGCACGCGAGCCGGCTTCGCTCACGGCGCGGAACGCAACGAAGAGGTAGCCGACCGAGAGGGCGGCGCCCCAGCCGATGGCGTAGATCACGACGGTGACGCCGGTGACCTCGAGCCCGATGGCGAGCGCCAGCAGCGGAGCCGGTGTGGCGCGGGTGACGAACCGGCTGCAGCCGAGGGCCACGGCGCTCGCGCCGGCGAGGAGGAGGAGCAACGCCCATAGGGGGAGGTCCCCGACCAGCTTGAAGTGGGCCAGCACGGAGAAGGCCCCGGCCGTGCACAGTGACGGGAGGACCACGACGGCCCGGCCCCGGGCGCGCAGGGCGCGCACCATGTCGGGGATGTGGGGGCGGCCTCCCATGGAGAACCCATCGGGCCGCCCCCCTGGCCGCTTAAGTGTTAGGCCGGAGTGTTAGGCCGGCACGAGCAGGCCCCGCTCGGCGACCAGACCGAGGTCGAGGCGCTTGTAGCCGGCCCGCTCGAAGGCGACGGTGACCCTCCCGTCGGTGTAGCCGACGACCTCCCCCTGCCCGAACACGGGATGCACGACGGTCGACCCGCGCGGGTAGGGGACAGGTTCCCCGGCCTCATCGCCATGCGACGGTCGGCGCCGGTCGCAGTTGTCGCACCGGCCGCAGTAGTCCGGCGCAGCCTCCCCGAAGTACTCGAGCAGCGCCCGCCTGCGGCACCCTGTTTCCTCGGCGTAGGCCTCCATGGTCTCGGCGCGGGTGCGCTCCACGGCGCGGCGGCGGGCCACGTCGTCCCACGCCCTCCCCACCGCCTCCTGCGCGTCGCCCGAGACACTGACCGTGCCCCGGCCGCTCACCCGGACCGCCCCCGCGTCTCGGAGGGCGAGCAGCGCGGCGGTGGCGCGCGCCCGCGACACACCGGCCGCCGCCGCGACTCGCGCGACCGAGGTGCGCCGCGAGCCGAGCGCGCCGGCGACGGCCTCGATCGTGTCGCGGCTCGGTCCCGTGGACGCGGCGAACAGGCGCGGGATGCGCAGGTCGTCGGGCCGGTAGTACAGGACGGCTTCTGCGGGCCGGCCGTCGCGGCCGCTGCGCCCGACCTCCTGGTAGTACTCGTCGAGCGACGGCGGCAGGTCGGCGTGGAACACCCATCGGATGTCGGGCTTGTCGATCCCCATACCGAACGCGACGGTCGCCACCACCACATCGACTGTGCCGCCGCGGAAGGCCTCCTCGACGTCGGACCGCTCCGTCTTGCGGTGCCCGGCGTGGTAGCCGGCGGCGCGCACGCCCAGCGACCGCCAGTTCTCGACGAGCCCCTCAACGCCGCGGCGCGTCGCCGCGTACACGATGCCCTGGCCGAGGCGCGCCGCGTGCGGCACGTCGTGCGCCAGCGCCTCGAGTTTGTCGATGTCGCGCCGGAACCCCGACTGCACGGAGAGGTGGATGTTCGGCCGGTCGAAGCCGCGCACGACGATGAAGGGGTCGCGCATCCCGAGCCCGTCGATGATCTCCTGGCGCACGACGGACGTCGCTGTCGCCGTCAGCCCGAGGACCGGCGGCCTCCCCAGGGCGTCGATGGCGGCGGCGAGCCGGAGGTAGTCGGGCCGGAAGTCGGCGCCCCATTGCGCGACGAGGTGGGCCTCATCGACCGCCACGAGCCCCGGGCGCGCGGCGCGCACGGCGTCGAGGACCGACGCGTCCGCGAGCTGTTCGGGGGCGAGGAACATGTAGTCCGCGCCGCTGCGCAGAGCGTCGTGGTGCGCGCGTACCGACTGCGCCGAGTTGATGACGACGACGGACACGCCGTGGCGTTCCAGCGCGACCGCCTGGTCGCGTTGCAGGGCGAGCAGTGGCGACACCACGACGGTCGGGCGGCCGATGAGGCGCCCGGCGATCGCGTAGATCGCCGACTTCCCCGCGCCCGTCGCCATGATCGCCAACGCGTCGCGCCCGCCGACGACGGCATCGATGACTTCCTGTTGACCGGGCCGGAGCGCGTCATAGCCGAAGACGGCGCGCGCCACCGACGCGGCGTCAGCCACTCGCGTCAGGGGCCCGCACGCTCCCACCACCACGCCAGCCCGATCAGGCCCGGCCCGGTGTGCGTGACCATGACCGGGCTGAACTGACCGATGAACCGCACCTCGGGGCGTACCTCGGCGCTGATGCGGTCGAGCAGGGCTTCGGCCTCGGCCGGCGCCTCGGCGTGGACGGCGGCGACCCGGAGACGGGCGGCCGACTTCGGCCGCGACCGCCGCCACCGGGCGACGAGGCGCTCGAGCGCCGCGGCGCGGCTCTGGGCCGGCCGCAGGGGGACGACGCGCCCGCCGGGTCGGAAGGCGAACAGCGGGTGGAGCCCAAGGCGCTTGCCCGCCCAGCCGGCGACGCTCGGCACGCGGCCGCTCCGCGCCAGATGATCGGTGCCGTGGACGGCGGCGACCAGCTCGACCCGCTCGGCCACTTCGAGCGCCCGGGCCTCGACGGTCTCGATGGGTGCGCCCGCCACCGCGGCCTCGGCGGCGGCCAGCACGACGAGGCCCTGCGCACCCGCGGCGGTACCGCTGTCGACCACCCGGACGGGCCGGGACGCGAGGCTCGAGGCCGACCACGCCGCTTTGTACGTGGCGCTCATGTGGCTGGCGACGGTGATGACGACGAGCTCATCGGCCCCCTCGACCGACTCCATCGCCGCCAGGAACTCGCCCGGCGCTGGCGCCGAGGTCGTCACCGACTTCGGCCCGGACGCGATCCGCTCGAACACCTCTGCGGCTGCCACGTCGCCGTCGCGCATGTCGCGCCCGTCGCACACCAGGTGCAGGGGCACGACCGTGATCCGGCACGCAGCGACGGCCTCGGCAGGCAGCGAAGCGGCCGAATCGGTGACGATGGCGACGGTCATCGGAGCTCCCGTACCACCCTACGGGCCGTGCGGTAACGCAGCGGCGCACCGCCCGCGGCGGGGCCAGCCCGGGTACGAGAGCGGACATCCGGGTAGGACCCGGCCGATGCTCTACAAGACGGACGAACGGCGCACGGCGGCGCCCGGGCGCCCGACGCGAGCGCTGGGCCGCCGTCCCCGTCGCGCGGCAACGGCCGCCGTTGCCGTCGCCCTTGGGGGCGCCTACTGCTGGTTCACTGCGGGCACCACCCCGTTCACCGCTCGGGCGAACCTCGCCGTCGGCGCCGCAGTCGTCGTTGCCGCGGCGATGGCCGCGGTCGAAGCGCTGACGGGCCGGCCGTGGCCGTCACGTGGCCGCGACCGCGCCCAGCGCCAAGGGTCGTTGTGGGCGTGGTGGGTGGCCATCGGCCTGCTCGTCGCCTGGGAACTGTTCAACTACGTGCAGAGCCCGCGCCACAGCTACCCGACGGTGAGCTCCATCTACGACCATCTGGCACGGTGGCGGTGGGCCAAGGCCCTCGTCATCGCCGCGTGGCTCGTCCTCGGGGCGGCGATCGTGGCGGCCTTCGCCGGGGAGCGCACAAGGCCGCGCCGTCCATGACCATGCGGCACGTCAGCGAAGGCGTGTGGGTCGCGGTCTTCGCCGTGTTCGCCGTCGTGGCCGTCGGCACGTTCCTCACCGTGGCCGGCGACGCGCGCGGGCTGATGCGCCTGCTCACCGCCACGCGGACGCGCCGCATCCTCATGCTCGTCGGCTGGATGTGGCTCGGCTGGCACTTCTTCGCCCGGTAGCCGTGCGCGAGGAGGGAGCGGCGGGGAAGGGGGCCCGCCTTCCGGCGATCACCTGCTGGCTCCCGACGGTCCACGGCGGGGTCACCGTCCACGAGGTGCAGTGCCGGCGGTGGATCTGAGACCCTGAGCGCGTGGAGGAGCTCCCGGCACCCGCCGTGGTCGTCCTCGCCTTCCTCGCCGGGTCGGTGCCCTTCGCCCAGCTGGGCGCCGGCGCGCTGCGCCAGGTCGACCTGCGCGACGTCGGGAGCGGGACGGTGTCGGGGACCGGGCTGTTCGAGGTGGCGGGGTTCGCGCCCCTCGCCGCGTTCGGCGTGCTCGAGGTGGCCAAGGGCGCGGTGGGGCCGTGGCTGGCGGGGGACCGGCCCTTCCTCGCCGCCGTCGCGGGGGGTGCCGCCGTCGTTGGGCACAACTGGTCGCCGTGGCTACGGGGCGCGGGCGGGCGCGGTCTGTCACCGGCGATCGGCGCGCTGCTGCCGCGCCACGCCGCCGGGTCCGCGGTGATCCTCGCCGGGATGGCAATCGGCCGCCTCATGGGCGAGACCGCCGTCGGCAGCCTGGCCGCCGACGTCGTCCTCGTGCCCGTCCTGGGCCGGACCGCAGGGCGGGAGGGACGCGCCGCCGCGTTCTTCGTCGTCGTCCCGATGCTGGTTAAGCGCCTGGCCGGGAACCGCCGGCCTGAGCCGGGGCACCGCCCCGTCTGGCTGTGGCGGCTGCTGTTCGACCGCGACACACGCGACCGTGTACCGGCGTAAGGACGAAACGTGGGTTAGGTTCAACCCGGGCACTCCGGTGCCGATCGCCATGACCATCTTCGCCACCACGCTGCAGACGACCGACGGCATCCAGCTTCTCGCCGCCATTCGGACCCCGTCGAAGGCGCCGGTCGGCGGGGTGATCCTCGCCCACGGGTTTTGCGGGGGGAAGGACCAGCCTGAGGTCGTCGCCCTGGCGGACGCGCTCTGCGAGCGGGGGTACGCGGTCGTGACCTACGACGCGCGCGGCCACGGGCGCTCGGGCGGGGAGTGCACGCTCGGCGACGCCGAGCATTTCGACGTCGCCGCCGCGGTCGAACTGGCCAACGAGACCGCAGGGCGCATCGTGGTCGCCGGCGCATCGATGGGCGGGATCTCGGTCATGCGCTACGCCGTGCGCGACCCGTCCCTGGCGGCGGTCGTGACGGTGAGCGCGCCGGCGGTGTGGCAGGTGCCGCGCACGGCGCGGGGTGCGTGCTCCGTCGTGCTGACGCGGACGCCGCTCGGGCGGTGGGTGACGCGCCACCAGCTGTCCGTGCGCGTGTGCCGGGAGCGGCCGCGCGGCGACGCGCCGGTGGCCCTCGCGGCCAGGCTCAGCCGGCCTCTCGCCGTCGTCCACGGCACCGCCGACCGCTTCGTGCCCGCGGGGCAGGCGCGGCTGCTCTACGCCGCCGCGGCCGGTGCCAGCCGGCTCACGCTCGTGCCGGGCATGGGCCACGCCTACCGCATGGACGCCGTCGCGCCCGTCCTCGACGCCGTCGAGTGGGGGTTCGCGCAGCCGCGCGACCTCGTCACCGCATAGCCGCCCCGCCGGCCCGCCTCCCACCGCCCACCACGTCCGCCGGCTCGGCGCGCGTGCAGCCTGCGCCGTGCGTCGGGGCGCTGCACCCGAGGCACGTGGCGCGAAATTCGCGCCACGTGGCAGATTTTTCGCGAATTCCGGTCGGATTCCGCGAATTTTTTGCCGTGTGGCGCGAAATTCGCGCCACCCATCCCCCACGGCGACCCACCCATCCCGCACGGCGACGGGGACGGGCGGGCACACGCAGGCGGCGACGATGGGCGGCGCGCACACGGACCTACCGCGTCGCGTGCTGTTCCCCGTCTCGCTCGAGGCGGACCGCGGCGGCCTCGTCGGAGGCGGCGGCTGACGCCACGTCGGTCGGGTAGGTGCGCCGCGCCCACAGCAGCACCAGTCCGGCGCCGAGGAGCGGCACGAGCATGATGACGAACGTCCACTCGAGGCCGCGCGTCTGCGCGGCGCTGACCGGCCCATGGCTGTTGATCCCGACCCCGGTCTCCGGCGGCTTGCCGCTGCCCAGCGTGGCCGACAACACCCCGAACAGCAGCGGCGCGAAGGCCTGCAGCGCCTGGCGCACCAGCGTGCGTACGCCCTCCGCCCGCCCCCAGAGACGGCCCGGGACAACGTCCAGCCGCGCCGCATCGAGGGCGGGGTTCGGCGCCGCCAGCGCGCCCGCGGCGAGGATGAACAGCGGCAACGACACGAACAGCCAGCGGCCCAACAACGCCGGCACGAGTAGTGCAGCCGCGGTGGTGTAACCGGCCACACCGACCAGGATGCGGCCGTCGATGCGCCCCCGTTTCAACAAGGCGTCCCCGCTCTGCCCCGCCACCTGCAGGCCGACCAGCGCCCCGATGCCGATGGCCAGCAGGATCACCGTCGCGCCGCCCTGCCCGGTGTGATAGCGGCCGCGGATGTAGATCACGGCGAACGTCCCGAGGCCGGAGAAGAAGAAGTACCCCAGCGACGAGGCGAGGATGAGCACCACGTTGGTGCGGACGCGGAGGACGTAGACGACCGCGTCCCAGAGGCTCATGTCCTCGTCCGTCGTGTCCACGACCAGCCGCTCGTCGGGCTCGACCTGGTGCTTTTCGACGAGGTGGAGCACGAGGTCGCGCTCCTTTTCCGACTCTTCCGACGCGGCGTCCGTCACGTTGCCCGTGGCGCGGCCGCGGGGCGCGCCCCGGCCGCGGGGCGCGCCACGGCCGCCGCGCCCGCCACGGCCGTTGCCGTCCGCCCGCGCACGGCGCGCCCCCGCCCCGGTGCCGCCCCGCTCGGGTTCGGGCAGCCAGCGCCGCATCGCCCATGCCAGCACGACGCTCGGCACGGCCAGGATGATGAACGCCGCCCGCCATCCGAACAGGCCGGTCGCCGCTTCTGCGACCAGGATCCCGATCCCGGTCCCCACGAACTCCCCCGTCAGGATGAACCCGTACATCCGCGACCGTTCTCCGGGTTCGAAGAGGTCCCCCGTTAACGAGGCCACCGTCGGGCCGGCCGTCCCCGTCACCGCGCCCAGCGCGACCCGCGTCGCCAGCAGGATGGCGAACGTCGGGGCCAGGCCGCCCGCCGCCTGGGCGACGGCCCACAGGGTGATGCTCACCCACAGCAGGCGCGACCGTTTGTGGCGGTCGGTCAGCGAGCCGATGGGGATCGTCGCAACGGCGCCGACGGCGGACGAGACCGTCACCATCAGCCCCAGTTCGGCGTTGCCGATGTGGAGGCCGTGCTCGAGCTGCACGGCGATCGCGCCGATGGCGCCCTTGTCGGCGGAGTCGAGGGCCAGGGCGCTGGCGAGCAGCAGGATCGTCCGTGCCCGCGCCGGCCCGCCCATGGCGTGGGTGGTCTCTGCCACCTGCCGGCGCACCCGCGCGGCCAGTCGATCGAGCGGCGCCATGGGACGGAGGGTTCCCTGCTGGGACCCAGGTCATGTACGGGGCGTTACGCAGCCGACACGCCGGGGTCTTCCCGGGGCGGCCCGAAGGCCCCCTCCCGCTCGCGCTGGGAGTGGATCAGCGCCACCTCGCTGGTCAGCAGCAGCGACACGACCGACGCGATGAGCACGGGCGGCAGCAGGCGCAGCCCCGCCATCTCGGACACGACGAGCGTGGAGCCGAGCGGCGTCTTCGTCACGCCGCAGTTGGCGGCCGCCATCAGGGCGGCCATCAGCACGACCTCGTTGGCGCCCGGCACGAGGACGTGGCCGGCGCGTCCCAATGCGGCGCCCATGAAGAACAACGGGATGATGAACCCGCCCCTCCACCCGGATGACAGCGTCACCGTCGTCCCGCAGAGCTTGGCCACCGCTGCGGTGACGAACGTGGAGGCCGCGGCGTGGGTCGCGGCGATGGCGTTCAACTGGGCTTCGCCGAAGGTCAGTGCGTAGGGCGACCAGAAGGCCAGCGCCCCGAGTGCCAGGCCGCCGGCGACGGGGCGCGCCGCGGGGCCACCGTGGCGGAACGCCCATTGCAAGGCCCGCGCCAGGTACGTGAACACGACCGCCACCGCGGCCCCTGCGACCCCGCACGCGGCGCCCCACGCCAGGTCGACGTGGTGCACGGTGCCGATGGCAGGGAACCTCCAGACCGGGGTGATGCCGTGGTTGGCCACGAGCACGTTGACGACATAGCCGGACAATGACCCGACAACGGCGGGCAGCAGGGCCTCGTAGTACTCGAGGCCGCGGCGGTGCAGGATCTCGAGCGCGAACACCGCGGAGCCGAGCGGTGCGCCGAACAGGACCGTGAACCCGGCCGCCATGCCCGTGATGGTCAGGATCCGCGTCTCCGTCGTCGACGCCCGCCGCCGTGCCGCCACCCAGGACCCGAGCCCGCCCGTGGTCTGCACCAACGGCGCCTCGGGCCCCATCCCGCCGCCCGACGAGATGCACAGCAGCGACACCGGGACCAACGAGCGGAGGTCCCGGATGTCCTCGGCCCCCCCGAGGACGTGGATGTTGTTGACCAGCAGCTCGACGTCGCCCGGCGTGCCGAGGACGTGGGTCAGCACGCCGACGGCGACCCCCACCCCCGCCAGGATGAACAGGTGTGCGGTGGTGGACGTGTGCGTCGGCCACAACCCGCGCTCGAGCAGGTTGAGGGCGCCCACGAAGGCAGCCCCGACCAGCCCGCCGATCACCCCGACGGCGAGCACCCACGGGAACAGGCCACGGCGGGCTCCCACGAACGCGTCGAGCAGGAGCCGGGGGGACCGCCGCGGGGGCACGCCTGTATCGTGCCACGACCGAACTCGGGCTACGGCGTCCGGATCGCCGGGCCCGCCCGGGCGACGTGGGTGCTCAGGTAGCGCACCCCCTCGCTCCCGGCGGTGATGGCGCGCCGGGCGCCCCGCGGCACGAACGCCAGCTCGTGCGCGGAGAGCGCGTGCTCGAGGCCGTCGACGACGAGGGTGGCGGACCCGCTGAGGACGACCAGGCATACGTCCACCACGTCGTTGTCGTGCTCCCCGATGGCGCTCCCAGGCCCGAGGACCACGAGGTTGACGTCGAGCTGGCGGTCACCCGCCAACGACCACACCACTCCGTCCGCGCCCGCGCCCGGGCGGAGGTGGTCGAGGTGGACGCGGCGCGTGCACCGGTGCACCGGGCCGAGGACGCCGCCGCACGCGTCGCACACCTGGCCCGCCCAGCACGCCGCGTCACCTCCTGCGTCGGGCATCATGACCATCGTGCCTGACCGCGCGGGCAAAGTGCTGTCCGACGAGAGTTACGCCCGCCTGCTCGAGTTCCGTACGGGGTTGCGCCGCTTCGAACGGTGGAGCGAGCAGCAGGCCGCGGCCGCCGGGCTGACCAGCGCCCAGCACCAGCTGCTGCTCGCCGTGCGCGGGCACCACGACCGCCGCGGCCCGACCGTGGGCGACCTATCGGAGTACCTGCTGCTCCGCCACCACAGCGTCGTCGAGCTCGTCGACCGTGCCGTCGCGTCGGGCCTCGTCCGGCGCCGGCCCGATCCAGACGACCGCCGTCTCGTCCGGATCCGGCCGACGCCGCACGGCACGGCCGTGCTGCGCCGCCTCACCCGGGCGCACCTGGTCGAGCTCGGCCGCCTGGTGCCCGCCCTCGAGGCGCTGTGGTCGGGCCTCGAACCCACGACGCACCTCCCGCCTGCGCAGCGGGACGGGGCGTGAACGTCCATCGTCCCACGATCCTTCGGCTGACCCGCTGGCCCTCAGCAGCCGATGACCCCGCGCGTCGCGAGGCCGTCGATGTCGCCTTCGCCAAGCCCGAGCTCGTCCGCCAGCACCTGGCGCGTGTGGGCGCCGAGGCGGGCGGCGGGCACGGTCGTCCCGATCGTGGCGGCGGACGAACGCCACGGGGCGGCGGGGACGCGCACGCCCGGCGCGCCGTCGGCAAGCAGCCCCCGCGCCACCGCCCACTCGCTCTCGGCGAGGGCGGTGACGGGCTGCACCACGCCGCTGCCGATGCCGCTCGCGTCCAGGGCGGCCTGCAGCTCCGCGGCCGTGGCGAACCGCGACGCGGCTGCCTCGCGCACCCGCCGCCCGGCCTCGTCCTCGTCCACGGGCGGGCCACCGCCGTCATCCCCGCCGAGCGCGGCCATCCAGCGGTCGAACAGCCGTAGTGGGTTGCCGAAGAAGCACACCGCCTCGCCGCTCGGCAGGGCGACGATCGGGTAGGTCCACGTGTCGAACTCCCGCGGCCCGTCGTAGCGGAGGAGGTCGATGGCCACGTGGTCGCTCGCGTACACCAGCGCCTCGGCGATGGCGACGTCGAGGTGCTGGCCCTCCCCGGTGCGCTCGCGCTGGTAGAGCGCGGCGCACACCGCGCCGACGGCGACGAGGCCGCTGTAGACGTCGGCGTGCTGCTGCACCTCGGTCACCGGCGCGGCGCGCCGCAGCCGGGCCGCCACCTCGATCGTGCCCCCCTCGGCGTGCAGCCGCGGGGCGTGGCCGCGCCGGTCGACCCACGGGCCGTCCTGGCCGAAGCCGCTGATCGAGCAGTACACCAGGCGCGGGTTCCGGGCACGGAGCTGCGGGTACCCGAGCCCGCGCCCGTTGAGGGCGGCCGGCCGGAAGTTCTCCAACAGCACGTCAGCGCGGTCGGCGAGGCGGGCGACGAGCTCGGCGCCGTCGGCGGAGCGGATGTCGATGCAGGCGCTGCGCTTGCCGGCGTTCATGTGCGCGTACAGCGCCCCGACGCCGTCGATGACGGGTGGCACGGCCCGGCACAGGTCGCCGCCCGGTGCCTCGACCTTCACCACGTCGGCGCCGAGGTCGGCGAGCACCCGCCCGCACAGCGGGCCGGCGACGATCTGCGTCAGGTCGAGCACGCGGATGCCTTCGAGGGGCCCGGGCGCCGGCACGCCGCCACCTTAGGTAGGGTCGGCGGGGGGGTGCCTGCCATGTTCGACGCGGTGGTGGTCAACGGCAAGGTCGTGGACGGGACCGGTGCGCCCGCGCGCGACGCCGACATCGGGATCAGGGACGGTCGCGTCGAGGCGGTCGGCGCGATCGGGCCCGACGCCGGTGCGCGCGTCATCGATGCGGACGGCCTCACCGTCGCGCCGGGGTTCATCGACCTCCACAGCCACTACGACGCGCAGGTCTTCTGGGACCCGACGTTGAGCCCGTCGTGCCTGCACGGCGTCACGACGGTGATCGCGGGCAACTGCGGCCTGACGCTCGCACCGGTCAGGCCGGTCGACCAGGACTTCCTCACCCGCCTCCTCGCACGCGTCGAGGCGATCCCGGTCGAGGCGCTGCTGGCGGGGGTGCAGTACGGGTGGAGCTCGTTCCCGGAGTTCCTCGACGCCGTGGCGGCGCGCCCGCTCGGGGTCAACATCGGGTTCATGGTCGGGCACTCGGCCGTCCGGCGGGCGGTGATGGGCCCCGACGCGTCCGTGCGTGCCGCGACGGCCGACGAGCTCGCCGGCATGTGCGCGGTGCTGGGCGATGCACTGGCGGCGGGCGGGTTCGGGTTCTCGACGGCCAACGTGTCCACGCAGGTCGACGGGGACGGCCGCCCCACACCGCCCAACTTCGCCACCCACGACGAGTTCGTGGCGCTGTCGCGCGTGTGCGGCGAGCACCCGGGCACGTCCATCGAGTTCATCCCCGGGTCGTTCCTCATCGGGTTCAGCGACGAGGAGATCGACCTCATGGCGGAGATGTCGGCGGCCGCCAACCGCCCGCTCAACTGGAACACGCCCCTCGTCAACAAGGCGGCCAAGCACCTCTACCGCCGCCAGCTCTCCGCGACCGATATCGCGCGGGAGCGGGGCGGCCGCGTCGTACCCCTCTACATGCTGCAGAACGGCCCCAACCAGCAGGACTTCCTCCGCGGCTACGTGTACCGGTCGCTGCCGGGATGGGGCTGGCTGTTCGACCTGCCCGTCGCCGAGCGCGTGCAGGCCCTGCGCGACCCGGCGGCACGCGCCCGGCTCGCCGCCGCGCTCGACGCGGAGACCGCGGGCCTGGCGGTGTCGATCCGGTCGTCGTGGGGGCAGCTGTTCGTCAACGACGTCAAAGACGAGCGCCTGCGCCACCTCGAAGGCCGGAGCATCGCCGACCTCGCCGCCGAGCGCGGCATCTCACCGTTCGATGCGGTGCTCGACGTGGCCGTCGAGGCCGAGCTCGATGTCGGGTTCGTGCGCTACACCTACGGCGACCCCGACGAGTGGACCCAGAGCACGCGGCTCGAGGTCCTGAAGGACCCGCGCGTGGTGCTGGGCGCGTCGGACGCGGGCGCCCACATGGACATGATGGTCGGCGCCGACTTCCCGACGCGGTGCCTCGCCGAACTGGTGCGGGAGAAGCACGTGTTCACGTTGGAGGAGCTCGTGCACCAGTTCACGGAGGTCCCGGCCGCGCTGTACGGCCTGCGCGACCGCGGCGTGCTGCGCCCCGGTGCCTGGGCCGACATGGTGGTCTTCGACCCGGCGACGGTCGCCGCCGGCGCGCTGCGCACCGTGCGTGACCTGCCGGCCGGTGCGCCACGGCTGTACACCGAGCCCGTCGGCGTGCGCCACGTCCTCGTGGGCGGCGAGCCGCTGGTCTCCGACGGTGCGCTCACCACGGCGCGTCGCGGACGGCTGCTGCGCTCCGGCCGCGACAGCGAGACCGTCTTCGCCCGCACACCGGCGTCCGCGACCGCATGACCGACGGCGCCTGCATCGGCGTCGACGTCGGAGGGACGTTCACCGACGCCGTCCTCGCCGATGGTGCGGCGGTCTGGCGGGCCAAGTCGCCGACGACGCCGGGACGGGTCGGCGACGGCGTCATCGCCGCCCTCGAGCTCGCCGCCGCGCGCGCCGGGACGACGCTGGACGAGGCGCTGCCGTCGGTGCGCCGCTTCGGCCTGGGGACGACGGCGGTCACCAACGTCCTCGCCTCGCGCGCCGGCCGGCGTGTCGGGTTGATCACGACCAGGGGTTTCGAGGAGCTCGTCGCGTTCGCCCGCGGGCGGCGCGTGATCGACGAGGACGGGTGGTTGACGCCGCCCCCAGCGATCGTCGCGCTCGAGTGCATCGCGGGTGTCGATGAACGGGTCGACCGGGATGGCCGCGTGGTCGTCGCCCTCGACCCGGCGGACGCCGTCACGGCGGCGCGTGCCCTGGTCGAGGGCCAGGGCGTCGAGTCGCTCGCCGTGTCGTTCCTGTGGTCGTTCCGCAACCCGGTGCACGAACAACAGGCGGTCGCCGCCATCACCGAGGCCTTCCCGGGCGTCCCGGTCGTGGCCGGGGCGGCGCTGCACCCCGCCGTGCGGGAGTACGAGCGCACCACGTTCGCCCTCCTCAACGCCTACGTGAGCGGCGCGTTCGCCGGCATCGAGCTGCTCGCGTCGGAGCTGGCGCGTCGGGGCCTCGCCGTCCCCCTCCTGCTCGTGCACTCGGCCGGCGGTTCGATCACCATCGGCGAGGCGCGCCGTGTCCCCATCGGCCTGGCCGAGTCGGGCCCGGCTGCCGGGGTGGCGGCATCGGCGGCGGTCGCCGGCGCCGAGGGGATGGGCGACGTCATCACGTGCGACATGGGCGGGACGTCGTTCGACGTGTCGGTGATCTCCGGCGGCAACCCGGTGCGGCGCACGCGCGGGGAGCTGATGGGGGTGTGGACGGCGATGTCGCTGATCGACGTGGAGTCGATCGGCGCCGGCGGCGGCTCGATCGCGTGGGCGGACGCCCGCGGCATGCTGCGCGTCGGGCCCCGGTCGGCGGGGGCCGTCCCCGGTCCGGCGTGCTACGGGCGCGGTGGGACCGACCCGACGGTGACGGACGCGCTGGTCGTCCTCGGCTACCTGGCGCCCGACCGGTTCCTCGGCGGCGACATGGCGCTCGACGTCGACGCAGCGGTCGACGCGTGCGCGCGGCTCGGGGCCGAGCTCGGCATGGACGCCGACGACACGGCGTGGGGCATCCGCCAGGTGGCCGTCGCCGGGATGGTCAAAGCCGTGCGCTCGCGCCTGGCGGCGCGGGGCCTCGACCCACGCGACCAGGTCATTTTGAGCTACGGCGGGTGCGGCGGGTTGTTCACCCCGACGATCGGCGAGGCCATCGGGGCCCGGCGCGTGCTCGTCCCCGCGCTGGCGTCGGTGCTGTCGGCGTTCGGCGCGGCGACGGCCGACGTGCGCCGCGAGCGCGTCCGCGCCGTGCTCGAGCCCATGCCCGTCGACCCGGCCGTGCTGGAGAAGCTGGGAGGGGAGCTCTACGCCGAGGTCGAGGCCGACCTGGCCGCCGACGGGGTCGCCCCCGCCGACCGCGAGGTGTCGTTCGAGGCCGACCTGCGGTTCAAGCGGCAGGTGTGGGAGCTGTCGGTGCCGCTCCCGGGCGGCCGCCCCGACGACGCCGACGTGGCCGCCCTGGCCGAGACGTTCAAGGCCGAGTACGCCACGCGCTACGGGCGCGGCTCGATCGTGCTCGGCGCGCCTGTGGAACTGGTCAGCCTTCGCGCCGTCGGGGCCGGCCGCACGGTCAAGGCGTCGCTCGAGGCCGGCCACGGCGAGGCCGTGCCCGCGGGGACGCCGGCCCAGCCCGTCGGGACGCGTGCGGTGCGCCTCGAGCGTGGGCCGGGAGGGGCCGCCGCCGTCGCCGCGTACGACGCGACGGTGCTGCGCCCAGGCCACACCGTGGCCGGGCCCGCCCTCCTCGACGGCGCCGACACGACGATCTGGATCCCTTCGGGCGCGGCCGCTCGGGTCACCGCGAACGGGACGTTCGTCCTGGAGCTGCGGCCGTGACCGCCACGGTTCGTCCTGGAGCTGCGGCCGTGACCCCCACCTCCGCGCCGGCCGTGGAGGTGGGGTGGTGACCGTCGTCGACCCGGTCGGGCTCGAGGTCCTGCGCAGCCGCCTCGAGGCGATCGGCGAGGAGGCCGCCGCCGCGCTCGAGCGCACCGCGATCAGCCCGGTCGTGACCGAGTCCAAGGACTACTCGTGCACGATCCTCGACGGCGATGGGCGGCTCATCATCGGCGCTGGCCAGATCCAGTTCCACTTTGGCGCCGCTGCGCACGCCGTGCGCTCGACGATCGCCCGCTACGCCGACGTCATCGCCGACGGGGACGTGTTCATCGCCAACGACCCGCACCACGGCGGCGGCCTGCACCCCCAGGATGTCATGGTCCAGCGTCCCGTCTTCGTCGACGGGACGCGCGTGGCGTGGGTGATCATGTCCGCGCACATGATGGACGTCGGCGGCATGGTCGCCGGGTCGTTCGCACCCGCGGCCACCGAGTGCTACCAGGAGGCGCTGCGCCTCCCGCCCGTACGGCTGTTCCGCGAGGGCGTCGAGGTGACCGACGTGTGGGACATCTTCCGCAACAACGTCCGCGTCGCCGCGCTCGTCGAGATGGACATGCGCTCGCTCGTCGCCGGCTGCCACGTGGCCCAGGACAAGCTGACCGCCGTCGTCGCATCGATGGGGCGCCAGGCGTTCGTCGACAGCATCCGCGCCGTGCGCGACCTGAGCGAGGCCGAGATGCGCCGGCGCATCGGGCTGCTCTCGGACGGGACGTACCGGGCGACGAGCTGGACCGAGTGGGAGGACGACTTCTACACCGTGCCGTGCACGCTCACGGTGGACGGCGACCGCCTGGTGTTCGACTACACGGGCGCGTCCCCGCAGACGAGCCACTTCTTCAACTCGAAGCCCTACATCATCGAGAGCGAGATGGTCGCCCAGCTGGCGTGGCTGATGGCGCGTGACCTCCCGTTCGACGACGGGATCTTCGCCCCGATCGAACTGCGCTGCCCCGAGGGGACCATCGTCAACTCGATCGAGCCTGCGCCGATCGCCGCGGCGCACATGGACGTCGCGCTCAACGCCGCAGAGATCGGCGTCCAGTGCCTCAGGCTGGCCCTGGCCGCCTCGCCCGGCCACCCGTCGGCCAGGTACGTCGCCGGGTGGGGGTCGGGCTCCGCGCTCGGGCTGCACACGTGGTCGTGCACGGGCATCGACGGCCGCCCCGACGCGTTCATCATGCTGGACGGCAACTGGGTCGGCAGCTCGGCGAGCGACGAGCGCGACGGCCTGCCGCTGGCCGGGAACATCGTCGGGCCCGAGTCGGGCTACTCGTTCACCGACATCGAGATCCTCGAGTCGTGGTACCCGATCCTCGTCACCGAGAAGCGGAGCCGGCCCGGGCCCAACGGGGCCGGCCGTCACCGCGCCGGGGGCGGCAATCAGATGGGCTTCCGCCCGCACGGCACGGAGCGGTTGACGGGCGCCATGCTCGGCATGCGCCGCTGGCTCCCGCTCGAGGGCGCGGCGGGCGGGCTCCCCGGCGCGTGCACGCGCTTCCTCGTGCACCGCGCCGGCGGCGGGACCGAAGAGGTGGCGACGCATGCGTCGGGCCTCGTGGTCGGGCCGGGCGACACATTCCAGTTCCTGTGCGCCAACGGCGGCGGCTTCGGCGACCCGCTCGACCGGGACCCGGCGTCGGTGGCCAGGGACGTGGCGCTGGGCCGGATCACCGCCGCCGAGGCAGCTGACGCCTATGGCGTGGTGCTCGGCGATGCGGCGGCAACGGCCGCCCGCCGCGAGGAGCTCTGCCTCGCCCGCCTCGCCCGGGCGCTCCCTCCCGCACAGCGGCTCGACGGCGCCGTACCGAGCGGTGACGGGCTGGCGCTGTACCCCGGCGTGGTCAACCGCGGCGGCGTCGCCGTGGCCGTCGAGAGCGGCGCCGTGCTGGGCGTGGCGCCCGGGCACTGGACGGACGGGTGCCCGGTCCTCGTCGAGCGGCGCTCCGACCGCGGCCCCGAGGTCGTGACCCGCTCGTACCTCGACCCCAAGACGGGGCGGATCCTCTACGCCGAGGTGGCGCCCGCGGGCGAGGGGCGCGGCTTCGAGACGGCCCCCCACCATTGGGCGGAGCCGTCGGGCTGACGCGCGCTACCCCGGGAAGCGCGAGGATGCGCCAACTCGAGGGGGTGGTGCGGATGAAGGTCTCGATGACCGTCAACGGTCAGCCGCAGGAACACGACGTGGAGCCGAGGCTGCTGCTCGTCGACTACATACGCCGGGTCGTCGGCCTCACGGGCACCAACGTCGGCTGCGACACGTCCTCGTGCGGGGCCTGCACCGTGCTCGTCGACGGCGAGAGCGTGAAGTCCTGCACCATGCTCGCCGCCCAGGCGCGCGACCGGCGCATCACGACCATCGAGGGGCTCGCCACGGGCGACGGGCTCCATCCCGTGCAGGCCGCGTTCCAGCAGCACCACGGCCTGCAGTGCGGCTTCTGCACCCCTGGCATGGTGCTCGCCGCCGTGTCGCTCATCAGCGAGAACAAGGACCTGACCGAGGACGACGTCCGCCTCGGCCTCGAGGGCAACCTGTGCCGTTGCACCGGGTACCACAACATCGTCAAGGCCGTGCTGGCCGCAGCGAGCGCGGGGGTGCCGGCATGACGATCGCCGAGGACCGCACCCGCGTGGTGGGCACGCCGCTGCCGCGGCGCGAAGACCCGGCGCTGTTGACGGGCGAGGGCAAGTACACCGACGACATCGTCGTCCCGGGCGAACTGCACCTCGCCATCGTCCGCAGCCCCTACGCGCACGCGCGCATCACCAGCGTCGACGTGTCGGCGGCACGCGCCCTGCCCGGCATCGTCGCCGCCTACAGCGGCGCCGACCTCCAGGGCGAGTGGGGGGGGCCGATGCCGTGCGCGTGGGTGGTCACGCCCGACATGAAGAACCCGCCCCACTACCCGCTCGCCATCGGCACGGTCAACCACGTCGGCGATCCCGTCGCCGTCGTCGTCGGGGAGGACCCGTACGGCGTCAAGGACGCAGCCGAGGCGGTGGTCGTCGAGTACGAGCCGCTCGACCCCGTCGTCGACCTCGAAGACGCCCTCTCCGACCGCGTGCTCGTCCACGCCGACCTCGGGACCAACCGGGCCTACACCTGGGAGCTCACGCCCGAGCCCGACAAGGTCGACCGTGCCTTCGCCGAGGCCGCCCATGTGGTGCGCGAGCGCTACGTGCAACAGCGCCTGCTGCCGTCCCCGATGGAGCCGCGCGCCTACCTGGCGGTCCCGCAGCCCATCGGCGGCGAGATCACGATCTATTCGGCGACGCAGATTCCCCACTTCGTCAAGATCTTCGCCGCCCTCATCCTCGGCATCCCCGAGACGAAGGTCCGCGTGATCGCGCCGAACGTCGGGGGAGGGTTCGGCGCCAAGCTCGAGGTCTACGGCGAGGAGTTCCTCTGCATTGCCCTCGCCCGCAAGCTGGGCCGCCCCGTCCGGTGGACCGAGGAGCGCAGCGAGACGGCGACGGCGATGATCCAGGGCCGCGCCCAGATCCAGGACATCGAGCTGGCCGCCGATGCGGAGGGCCGCGTGACGGCCGTGCGCGCCGAACTGATCGCCGACATGGGCGGCTACATGATGCTGATCACGCCGGGGATCCCGCTCCTCGGCGCATTCCTGTACCACGGCGTCTACGACGTGGCCGCGTACTCGTTCAAGTGCACCGGCGTGTTCACGACCAAGACGCCGACCGATGCCTACCGGGGCGCCGGTCGGCCGGAGGCCACCTACGCCATCGAGCGGGCGATCGACGCGCTCGCCCGCGAGGTCGGTGTCGACCCGGCCGAGATCCGCCGCCGCAACTTCATCCGCAGCGACCAGTTCCCGTACAACTCTCCGGCCGGCCTCGTCTTCGACAGCGGCGACTACCACGCCGCGCTCGACAAGGCGCTGGCGCTGGCGGGCTACGACGGGCTGCGCGCCGAGCAGCAGCGCCGCCGGGAGACCAAGGACCGGTCGCAGATCGGCATCGGGCTGTCGTCGTACGTGGAGATGTGCGGGTTGGCACCGAGCCGGGTGCTGGCGTCGCTCAACTACGTGGGGGGCGGGTGGGAGTCCTCGACCGTGCGCGTGCTCCCGACGGGCAAGGTGCAGGTCGTCACCGGGACGTCACCGCACGGGCAGGGCCACGAGACGTGCTGGTCGATGATCGTGGCCGACGAGCTCGGGATGAGCACCGACGACATCGAGGTCCTGCACGGCGACACGCAGATCGCCCCGCATGGCCTCGACTCCTACGGCTCGCGCTCGCTCGCCGTGGGGGGGACCGCCGTGTTCCTTGCGACGCAGAAGGTGATCGCCAAGGCGCGCACGATCGCCGCCCACCAGCTCGAGGCGGCCGAGGAGGACCTGCAGTTCGAGGGCGGCGCGTTCTCCGTGCGGGGCACGCCGACCAAGAGCATGCCGTTGGCGGCCGTCGCCTTCGAGGCGTTCACCGCCCACAACCTCCCCGACGGCATGGAGCCGACGCTGGAAGCGACCTCGACGTGGGACCCGCCGAACTTCGTGTTCCCCTTTGGCACCCACGTGGCGGTGGTCGAGGTGGACACCGACATCGGCGACGTCAAGCTGCGCTCGTACACGGCCGTCGACGACTGCGGCAACCAGGTCAACCCCCTCATCGTCGAGGGCCAGGTCCACGGCGGCGTCGTCCAGGGCATCGCCCAGGCGCTGTTCGAGGAGGCGGTGTACGACAGCGACGGCAACCTCGTCACGGCCACGCTCGCCGACTACCTCGTGCCGTCCGCCGCCGAGTTCCCGAGCTTCACGCTCGGCCACACGGTGACGCCGAGCCCGACCAACCCGATGGGCGTGAAGGGCATCGGCGAAGCCGGCACCATTGCCTCGACGCCGGCCGTCATCAACGCGGTCGTCGACGCGCTCGCCCCGTACGGCGTGCGGGACATCGCCATGCCGGCCAGCCCGTGGAGGGTCTGGAAGGCGATCCAGGAAGGGGGCCGGCAGTGATCCCCGCCAAGTTCGACTACCGCGAGGCGACGTCCGTGGAGGAAGCGGTCGCGCTGCTCGCCCAGCACGGCGAGGACGCCAAGCTCATCGCCGGCGGGCACTCCCTGCTGCCGCTCATGAAGCTGCGGCTGGCGTCGCCGGCCGTGCTCGTCGACGTCGGGCGCCTGCGCGACCTGGCGTACGTGCGCGACGGCGGGGACCATGTCGCCGTCGGCGCCCTCACCCGCCATTGCGACCTCGAACGCGCCGGGCTCGCCCAGGCCGAGGCCCCGCTGCTCGCCCACGTCGCCGCGGGTGTCGGCGACCCCCAGGTCCGCCACCGCGGCACGATCGGCGGGTCGCTGGCCCACGGGGACCCGGCGTCGGACCTCCCCGCCGCGTGCCTGGCCCTCGGCGCCACGTTCGTCGTGCGCGGGCCGCGCGAGGAGCGACTGGTCCCGGCGGACGCGTTCTTCCAGGGGTTCCTGCAGACGGCCCTCGCGCCCGACGAGATGCTCACGGAGGTGCGCGTGCCGAAGCAGGGCGGCGCCACGTGGGGATGGCAGAAGTTCACCCGCCGCGCCCAGGACTGGGCGATCGTCGGGGTCGCCGCTGTGCGCAACGGGACCGCCCGCGTCGCGCTGGTCAACATGGACGACCGCCCCGTGCGCGCCCGCGGCGTCGAGGAGGCGCTCGCCGCCGGTGCCAGCGTCGAGGAGGCGGCCCGCCGGGCCGCCGACGGGCTCTCACCGCCGACCGACCTCAACGGCGATGCCGCCTATCGCTCGCACGTGGCCGGCGTGCTCGTGCGCCGCGCCCTCGGGGGGACATAGCCCAGCCCGACAAGGTTTCAGTTCGCTCCTCCCTGGGGAACCGTCGCGCACAGAGTCCCGTCTCAGGGAAGGAACCGATGGCCCGACGCGCGCGGGGGGTGCTGCTTGGGTGCCTGCTCGGTGCAGGCGTGCTCCCGGCGTGCAGCAGCGGTCCGGGGCGCATCACGCTGCAGCTCTACGACAGCCCCGATCCCTCCGGGGCCACCGCGCAGGCGGCGGCCAAGTGCTCGACCAACGCGTACACGATCAGCTACGACAAGCTCCCCAACGCGGCTGACGGGCAGCGCCAGGAGCTGGTGCGCCGCCTCGCCGCGCACGACAGCGCCATGGACCTGCTGGCGCTCGACGTCACGTGGGAGGCGGAGTTCGCGCAGGCCAAGTGGATCGTGCCGTGGACCGGCGCGGCGGCCCAACAGATCGAGCAGAACTCGCTGAAGGGGCCGCTCGAGACGGGCATGTGGAACGGGCAGCTGGTCGCCGCGCCCTGGACGACCAACACGCAGCTGCTGTGGTACCGCGCCGACCTCGTGCCGAAGCCGCCCGCCACCTGGGACGAGATGATCGCTGCGGCCGAGTCGCTCGCCAAGTCGGGCAAGCCCCACTACATCGAGGAGCAGGGCGCGCAGTACGAAGGCCTGACGGTGTGGTTCAACTCCATGGTCGCCAGCGCGGGCGGCACGATCCTCAATTCCCAGGGCACAGCGCCGACGCTCGGCCCGCCGGTGACGGCCGCGCTCACGGTGATGGGGAACATGGCCCGCTCGCCGGCCGCCGACCCGTCCCTGTCCAACACGGAGGAGAACGACGCCCGTCTGGCCATGGAAGCGGGCAATGCGGCGTTCGAGATCAACTACCCCTTCGTCTGGGCCTCGATGCAGAAGGACAAGCCGTCGTTCTACAAGTCCTTCAAGTGGGCTCCGTTCCCGAAGGTCGTTGCCGGCATGCCGGCGAAGCCGACCATCGGCGGGCTCGACCTCGCCGTGTCGGCCTACTCGAAGCACAAGGACCTCGACTTCCAGGCGGCCATGTGCCTGCGCAACGAGGCGAACCAGGAGCAGCTCGCCGTGGTCGGCGGCCTTCCACCCACGCTGCGCAGCCTGTACAGCAACCCGAGCCCCGAGTTCGTGAAGGAGTACCCCTTCTACAAGGACATCCTCGACGAGCTCGACACCGGCTCCGTGCGGCCGAAGACGCCCGCCTATCAGAACGTGTCGATCGTGATCTCGCACGAGCTCTCCCCGCCGAGCTCGGCGCGCCCCCAGCAGGTCGGGACGCTGCGGTCGCAGATCGCCGACGCCATCGCGTCGAAGGGGTTGGTGCCATGAGCCAGGTCGTCGTCAGGGAACGCCCCGTCGCCGTGGCCCCGCGCAGGGCGCACCGGGCCTCGGAGGGTGCCCGCGCCGAGCGGCGCCTCGCCCTCCTGCTCTGCCTCCCGGCGGTGCTCGTGATGGTCGGCGTGACGGCGTACCCCCTCGGCTACGCCGTGTACCTCTCGCTCCAGCGCTACGACCTGCGCTTCCCGCAACTGGCCAAGTTCGTCGGCCTCTCCAACTACGGAGCCGTCCTGTCCTCCCCGTACTGGTGGCGTGCCTTCTGGGTGACGGCGGTCATCACCGTCATCTCCGTGGCGATCGAGCTCGTGCTCGGCATGGTCTTCGCCACGATCATGCACCGCGCCCTCGTGGGCCGCGGCCTCATGCGCACCAGCATCCTCATCCCGTACGGCATCGTCACGGTCGTCGCGGCCTACAGCTGGCAGTACGCGTGGACGCCGTCGACCGGGTACCTGCAGCAACTGCTCCCGAAGAGCTCCGCGCCCCTCACGCACACCGTCCCGGCCATCGCGATCATCATCCTCGCCGAGGTCTGGAAGACGACACCGTTCATGGCGCTGCTGCTGCTCGGTGGCATGTCGCTCGTGCCCGACGAGCTGCTCAACGCCGCCCGCGTGGACGGGGCGACGACCTGGCAACGGTTCACCCGGATCACCCTGCCGCTCATGAAGCCGGCGATCCTCGTCGCCCTGCTGTTCCGCACGCTGGACGCATGGCGGATCTTCGACAACATCTACATCCTGACGGCGGGGGCGCACAACACCGGTTCGGTCTCGATCCTCGGGTACGACAACCTGTTCACCGCGCTGAACCTCGGGATCGGGTCAGCGATCTCGGTCCTCATCTTCATCACCGTCGCCATCATCGCCGTGCTGTTCATCCTCGGCTTCGGCGCGGCGGCGCCCGGGTCGGAGAGGAGCTGACGTGGCCGCCGCCACCGTCACCAGGCCGCGCAGGAAGGCCGCCTGGGCGGTGGCCGACGTCATCGTGCTGGCCTGGATCGCCGTGCCCCTGCTGTGGCTGCTGTCGCTGTCGTTCAAGGTCCCCGCGACGATTACCGACGGCAGCCTGTGGCCGCACCGCTGGACCTGGGGCAACTACAGCGGGATCTTCCGCACCAACGACTTCGTGCTCGCCCTGCGCAACTCGGTCGTCGTCGCCGTCATCACGACCGCGGTGGCCGTGGTCTTCGGCGCCATGGCGGCCTACGCCGTCGCCCGCCTCCGGTTCCCCGGGAAGCGGGCGCTGGTCGGGACCGCCCTGCTCGTCGCCATGTTCCCGCAGATCTCGCTGATCACCCCGCTGTTCAACATCGAGCGGTCCCTGGGCCTGTTCGACACGTGGTGGGGCCTGATCATCCCCAACGTGGCGTTCGGGCTGCCGCTCGCCATCTATACGCTGTCGGCGTTTTTCCGGGAGATCCCCTGGGACCTGGAGCGCGCCGCGGCCGTGGACGGCGCCACGCCGATGCAGGCCTTCACTCGGGTCATCGCCCCGTTGGCCGCGCCGGGGCTGGTCACCACCGCGATCCTCGTCTTCATCGTGGCGTGGAACGATTTCCTGTTCGCGATCTCGCTCACATCGACCACCCGGGCCCGGACGGTACCGGCGGCCATCGCCTTCTTCACGGGCGCATCGCAGTTCGAGAACCCCATCGGGTCGATCGCGGCGGCCGCCGTCATCATCACGATCCCGATCGTGGTCTTCGTGCTGTTCTTCCAACGGCGCATCGTCGCCGGGCTGACATCGGGCGCGGTCAAGGGATAGGCAAAGGAGCAACGATGGCCGGCATCGTCCTCGAGCACATCACCAAGCGGTTCCCCGATGGGGCGCTCGCCGTGGAGGACTTCAACCTGGAGATCGCCGACGGCGAGTTCGTGATCCTCGTCGGCCCGTCCGGCTGCGGGAAGTCGACGACGCTCAACATGATCGCCGGCCTCGAGGACATCACGTCGGGAGAACTGCGCATCGGCGACCGCGTGGTGAACGACCTGGCGCCCAAGGACCGTGACATCGCCATGGTCTTCCAGAACTACGCGCTCTACCCGCACATGACGGTGCGCGACAACATGGCGTTCGCGCTGAAGCTGGCGCACACGCCCAAGGACGAGGTGCGCCGGAAGGTCGAGGAGGCGGCCGGGATCCTCGACCTGACGCCGCACCTCGACCGTAAGCCGGCCAACCTCTCCGGCGGCCAGCGCCAACGGGTGGCGATGGGCCGCGCCATCGTGCGCGACCCGCAGGCGTTCCTCATGGACGAGCCCCTGTCGAACCTCGACGCCAAGCTGCGGGTGCAGATGCGGACCGAGGTGTCTCGGTTGCAACGGCGCCTGGGCACGACCACCGTGTACGTGACGCACGACCAGACGGAGGCCATGACCCTCGGCGACCGCGTGGCCGTCATGCGCGCCGGGCGGCTGCAGCAGGTGGGCGCACCGCAGGAGCTCTACGACCACCCGGTCAACCTGTTCGTCGCCGGCTTCATCGGGTCGCCGGCCATGAACTTCCTCCCCGCAGCCTTCGAGAACGGCCGCTTGCGCTCGGCGCTCGGCGACATCGAGGTGCACGATGAGGTGAGGCGGGCAATCGAAGGCCGCGGGAGCGGCGGGGACGTGATCATGGGCATCCGCCCCGAGCACTTCGAGGACGCGTCCCTGCTGCCCGAGGACAAGCGCCGGCAGGGAGCCGTATTCCGCGAGAAGGTGGACCTCGTCGAGTCGATGGGATCGGACAAGTACGTGTTCTTCACCGTGTCGGGCGGCCGGGCGACCAGCCGGGAGCTCGAGGAGCTCGCCGCCGACGCCGGGTCGGGCGACGCCCCGTTCGCCGGCGACCAGCTCGTGGCCCGCTTCGACGCCGCCAGCACCGCGGCACGTGGGCAGGAGGTGGACGTGTGGATCGACACGTCGCGCATCCACGTGTTCGACCCGGGGACGGGCGAGAACCTCTCGCTGCGCCGTCCCGGCTCAACGCGCGCCGCGTAGGCGACGTACCCGCTCACGGGCCTGCCTGAGGAGCTCGCCCCGCCGCGCCAGTTGCGGCGCCGGCGCCCGGGTCCGCACGTCGGTGACGTATGCGTCGATGGTCGGCTGCCCGAGGGCGCGCGCCACTGACACCCGATGATGGCCGTCCTGGACGAAGTAGAGCTGGCCGACCCGGTACACGTCGATGGGCGGGACCGCCTCACCGCGGCGGCGGGCTGCCGCGATGCGCTGCCAACGGTCGCGCGCGCGGTTGGACCTCGGGCGGAACTGCCGGTCGTACTCGCCGGACTTGTCGACGCTGCCCACCACGGCGTCGAGGGGGATGGTCTGCAGGCCGGCGTAGTGCTCCGACACGCGGCCGAGGGGGCCCACGACGGCGTCGAACGACAGCGCAGCCCTCGCATCCGCGGGCGCGCGCCGCAGCGTCTGGCCCATCCGGGTCACGACGTGACGGCGCCGCGCCCGGAGGAAGTCGTCGGCGGCGTCCGCCGCCGGGAACCCCGTCGAGCGCCGGCTCACACCGCCACCCCACAGGCGGCCCGCGTCGAGCGCCGGCTCACGCCGCCACCCCACAGGCGGCCCGCGTCGAGCGCCGGCTCACGCCGCCACCTCATTGGCGGCCCGCGTCGAGCGCCGGCTCACGCCGCCACCTCGAGCATGCGCTGCGGGAGGACGTTGACGACGGCGGTCGCGCCCCATTGCCGGGCTGCTGGGCGGGGGCCGTAGACCTGCACGTGCCCATGGAGCATGAGCGCCGGCCGGCACCGCTCGAGGACGTCATAGAAGGCCGCGAACCCGCGGTGCGCGGTGTCCGATGCGTCGTCGCCGAGGCCGGCCGGCGGTGCGTGGGCGACGAAGACGTCGAGACGGTCGACGGCGCGGTGGACGAGCCGGCGGGCGCGACGCGCCATCTGGCGCTCGGTGTACTGGTTCGGGCCGGGCCGGTACCGCATGCAGCCGCCGAGCCCGCCGAAGCGGACCCCGAGCACGGTCTCGACGCGGCCGTCCACGTTCACCGCACCTCGCGGGGGGCGGACGCCGTCGTGGTTGCCCGGGACCCAGACGAGCGGCGCGTTCGTCACGACGGCGAGGTCCTCGAGGTAGTCGTTCGGTAGGTCGCCGCACGACACGACTAGTTCGGCGCCGAGCCCTCCGGCCGTCGCCCACAACCGGTCGTCCACCACGTCCGACACGGCGAGGATCGTGCGCGCGGCCATTCCGCGCCACGCCTACCCCATGCGCGCCACGCCCTACCCGTGCGGGCGTGACGTCTGGCGGCCGGCGCGGTGACGTTCGACCTCTCCTGCGCCGCCGCGAGCCGCCCGTACGTTGTCGGTGCCGGCGCTGTCGACGGTCGGAGTGCCGGTGAGAGCGAACGGTCCCGTAGCCGCCACGGCGGGCGAGACAGAGCGGGGGGAGGCCAGGCGCCTCCCCCCGCTCGTCGCGTCTACGCAGGCCCCGGGAGGCTCGAATTGAAGATGTCGTCGACGATGCGCCAGGACCCGTCGGCCTGGCGAGCCCACACCTCGATGTACTTGCCCTTGTCCTGAGGGGCACCGGGGATGTCGAGCGTGTACCGGCCGACCGCCGCGCAGATCGACGCGTCTTCGTGGACGGTGAGCAGGTCGAAGGCCAGCTTGGCACCCGTTGCCACGAACGCCTTCACGAAACCCTCGATCGCCGGGCGCCCCTCCAGGATCTCCGCGTTCGGCGGTAGGAGCCGTGCCGAGTCGGCGTAGAGGGCCGCCACCCCCGCCGCGTCGCCGCTATTGAAGGCCGCGATCCAGCGCCGTTCACCGGCTTCGATGTCCTGCTTCGCCATGGGGTCCCCCTCCCTCGTCGGTCGCGCGCACGATACCCGGGCGCCGGGGGTTCACCTCGGGTTGGCGCAGCGGCCACCGGGACCGCGCGGTCGCGGGCACTCCCGGCCGCGCTGCTCGCCGCCCTCCCTGGCGCCGCCCTCCAGGCGGCGTGAGGCCCGCCGCCCGCAGAGGGGGCGCCCGACGGGGGTTCGGTAGCATCACGGGCCCATGAAGTTCGCGGTCTGTGCAAAACACGTCCCCGCCGGGCACCTGAGGTTCGACGATGCCTCCAAGCTCCTCGACCGCGGTGGCCCGGGCGAGCTCAACGACGTGGACAAGCACGCCATCGAGGAGGCGCTCCGGCTGAAGGAACAGGCCGGTGGCGACGTGGTGGTCGTCTCCATGGGCCCGGACGGGGCGACGGAGTCGCTGCGCACCGCCCTCGGGATGGGCGCCGACCGCGCCGTCCTCGTCACCGACGAGCAGGCGAAGGGAGCGGACCTGGTGGTGACCAGCCGGGCGCTCGCCACCGCCCTCCAGCGTGAGGCCGCCGACGTCGTGCTGTTCGGCCAGCAGAGCAGCGACGGCGGCGGTGCACTGCTGTGGGCCGCCGTCGCCGAGCACCTCCAGCTCCCCGCCGTATCTCAGGCGACGAGCATCGCCCTCGACGGCGGGCGGCTGCGCATCGAGCGCGAGACCGAGTCGGGGACCGAGGTCGTCGACGTCGCGCTGCCTGTGCTCGTCGCCGTCAGCGACGCGATCAACGAGCCGCGGTACACGTCGCTCAAGGGGATGATGGGTGCCAAGAAGAAGCCCCTCGACACGTTGACGTTCGCCGACCTGGGGCTTGCGGGTGACGCGATCGAACCACTGACCACCGTGCTGCGGTTCACGGAGCCGCCGACGCGCGCCAACTCAGTCAAAGTCGATGACGAGGCCAACGCCGCACAGACCATCGTCGACTTCCTCGTCGGCAAACAGCTCGTATGAAGGCGCTCGTCTTCCTCGAGCAGCGCGGCCCCGATGTCACGAAGAGCTCGCTCGGCGTGTTGTCCAAGTGCGCGGAGGTCGCGGGTGGTGACGTGGCGGCCGTCCTGTTCGGCAAGGGGCCGCTCGGCCCGCTGGCCGACGTGGCGGGTACCTTCGGCGCCGCCACCGTCCACGTCGTCGAGCACGAGTCGCTCGACCCACCGATGGCGCAACCGTGCATTGATGCCGTCGCCCGGCTGGTGCGCGACCACGGCTACGACACCGTGGCGTTCTCCACATCGGTGCTGGCGTCCGACGTCGCCGCCGGCCTCGCCGCCCGCCTGGGCGCCGGGCTCAACTGGGACCTGGTCGATGTGCGCGATGAGGGCGGCGCCCTCGTCGGCCGGAGGACGGCGCTGCAGGAGTCCGTGATGGTCGAGGTGGGATGGCGCTCCGCGGTCCGGGTGGCGCTGTTCCGCTCTGGCGCGTTCGAGCCGCACGGTGGCGGGGGCCAGCCCAAGGTTGACGGCGTCGCCTACGACGTCCCGGAGCCGCGGGTGACGGTGGTCAGCCGCGAGGTCCGCGAGGAGGAGGGTGCGTCGATCGAGGGCGCGGATGTCGTCGTCGCCGGCGGCATCGGGCTCGGCAGCGCGGAGGCCTTCGCCCTCGCCGAGGAGCTTGCGGCCCTCCTCGGCGGTGCCGTTGGCGCGACACGCGCTGCCGTGTACAAGGGCTGGTACCCGCGCTCGGCCCAGGTAGGCCAGACGGGGAAGTCTGTCGCGCCGAAGCTCTACGTTGCGCTCGGCATCTCGGGGGCCGTGCAGCACAAAGTCGGGATGCAGAACTCCAAGGTGATCGTCGCCATCAACAAGAACCCCGGTGCGCCGATCTTCGAGTTCAGTGACCTGGCCGTCGTCGGCGACGTGCACGTCATCGTCCCGAAGCTGATCGAGCTGCTGCGCGCCCGTCGCGGATGACGCGTCCCGCAGACTTCCGGCCGCCGTTCGACGCGCGCGCGTTCATCGCCGAGCCGACGGCCGCGGAGGACGACCGCATCGAGGTCGGCGTGCTCGTGGTCGGCGCCGGTCCCGCGGGCCTGGCGTGCGCCATCCGACTTGGGCAGCTCATGGAGTCGCAGCCGGAAGCGGCGGCGGCGTTCGGTGACACCCCGGTCGCCGTGCTCGACAAGGGCCACCAACCGGGCTCGCACCTGCTGTCGGGTGCCGTGCTCAACCCGCGGTCACTGCAGCCGCTCGTCGGCGACGCCTTCGCGCAGATGCCGGCATACGGGCCCGTGCAGGGCGAGTCCGTCTACGTGCTGACCTCGCGGCGCGCCATGCCGATCCCGCCGCCGCCGACCATGCGCAACCGCGGCAATGTCATCGTGTCGCTGTCGCGCGTGGGCCGCTGGCTGGCCGGGCTCGCAGAGGAGGGCGGCGCCATGGTGCTGCCCGAGTCCGCCGCAGAGCAGCTGCTCGTGCGCGACGGCCGAGTGGTCGGCATCCGCACGGGCGACAAGGGCCGCGGGCCGGCGGGGGAGCCGCTCGGGAACTTCGAGCCGGGCACGGAGATCGTCGCGGCGGTCACGGTCCTGGCCGAGGGGACGCAGGGCCACCTCACCGGGGTCGCGCTCGACGAGTTCTCCCTGCACGGGCGCGAACCACAGGTGTGGGAGCTCGGCGTGAAGGAGGTCTGGCGGGTGCCGAAGGCGCCCGACCGCATCATCCACACGATGGGGTGGCCACTGCGGCCCGGGGCGCGCTACCGCGAGTTCGGCGGCTCGTTCATCTACCCGATGGGGCCGGACATGCTCACGATCGGGATGGTCGTCGGCCTCGACTACCGCGATGTGGCGCTGTCGCCCCACGACCTCCTCCAGGAGCTCAAGACGCACCCGCTGATCGCGCCCATGCTCGCCGGGGGCGAGCGGCTCGAGTGGGGGGCGAAAACCATTCCGGGCGGCGGGCTGCATGCACTCCCGAGCAGGCTGCACGCGCCCGGCCTGCTGCTGTGCGGTGACGGCGTGGGGATGGTGAACGTCCCCACGCTCAAGGGTGTCCACTACGCCGTCGAGTCGGGGCGGCTGGCGGCGGAGGCGGCGTTCGCGGCGGTGACCAGCGACGCGCCCCTCTCCGCGTACGACGACGCCGTCCGGTCGAGCTTCATCTGGAGCGACCTCCACGCGGTGCGCGACATGCGCGGGGTGTTCGGGAGGGGGTTCGTGGTGGGCGGTGCCCTCGCCGGGCTGATGTCGGTGTCGAAGGGGAGGATCAACCTCGGGAAGGTCCGCGCCGAGCCCGACGCCGCGCAACCGCTGTTGCGGACGGACCGGGCGAGCGCCTACCCGGCGCCGGACGGGAAGCTGACCTTCGACAAGCTGTCGTCGGTGTTCGCCGCGGGCAACAAGACGCGAGACGACCAGCCCAACCACATCCGGGTGCAGAAGCGGGTCCCCAGGGACGTGGCCGAGCTGTGGGTGAACATGTGCCCGGCGCAGGTGTACGCCATCGGCGAGGCGGGCACCGATGGGCTCGTCGAGGTCGAGGTGTCGGCGTCGAACTGCGTGCAGTGCGGCGCCATCTCCGCCAAGGGCGGCCGCCTCACCCCGCCCGAGGGCGGGTCGGGGCCGGAGTACTCGCTGACCTGACGCCCTCGCGTCGCGCGTCGCCCGCGCCCGGGCCCGCGGGTGTGGCGCGAATTTCGCGCCACACGGCAAAAAATTCGCGAAATCAGGGCCGAACTCGCGAAAAAACTGCCGCGTGGCGCGAAATTCGCGCCACCCACATTCCCCTCGGAGGACCAGTCGAGCGCCGGGCAAGCCGCGGGCGACGCCTCGATCGGGCGACGGCGCGGCCGGCTACTGCGGGGTGAAGTCCAGGTCCGGCGGTGCCTCGTCCGGGAGCTTCCAGCGGAGAAAGCCCTTGTCGTACTTCTCGTGGTAGGCGTTCGCCTCCTCGACCATCGTCGTGAAGACGGACTCGAACCCGTCCCAATCCTCGGCATCGATGCACTTCCGCAGCGACGCCACGATGCCGTTGACGAACTTGTCCATGTCCTCGGAGTACTTCGGGCGGAGGATGGCGCCCTTCTCCATCAGGTTGACCGCCTCCGAGAGCTGGAACGCGGCGAGCGCCCGGTTGTGGGCCTTGCCGGCGTAGTAGCACTTCCAGATGCGGCCCCCGACCAGCGGCATGACCTCTGCCATCCCGGGCAGCAGGTGGCCCAGGTCGCTGAGCTCGAACGAGCCTCCCTTGATCTTGATCTCGTGATCGTGGCCGGGATCGGACATGGCGCCGACTTTAGGCGAGCCCAGGCAGGGGCGGCGAGGCGCCGCTGGACGCCCGGGACGCCCGCGCGCGCGTAATGAGCGGCGTGGCCGACGCGGTGGTCATCGAGGGCGCCCTCCACGAGTTGGTCGGCAAGGCCGCCAACCCGAACGTCCCGTACGGGCCCGAGGAAGTCGCCGACGACGCGCTCGCCTGCCTCGCCGCGGGCATGACGCTGCTCCACTTCCACGCCCGTGATGCGACGACGGGCGCACAGCGTTGGCACGACGACGCCGTCTACGCCGACGCCATCGCCCGGCTCCGCGCCGGCGGCGCACCGGCCGATCTGCCGTGGTACCCGACGTACCCGGGTGTCCGCCCCGGCGTGCCCGTGACCGAGTCGATGGCGCACCTCGTGCCGCTCGCCCGGGCGCCCGTCGGCCTCGGCATGGCGGCGATCGACGTGGGGTCGTTCAACCTCAGCCCGTACAACCCGGCGACGCAGCGTTTCGTGAGCCCGGGCAGCGTGAAGGTCCTGCCGCACGCGCTGTTCGAGGAGTTCTGCGGCTTCTGCGCGGCGCACGCGTTGCGCCCCTATCTCGGCGTGTACGACCCCGGTCACCTCCGCCACATCGCGGCGTACCTCGAGCAGGGGTGGCTGGCCCCGCCGCTCGTGCTGAAGTTCTTCTTCTCGGAGTACCACCCGTACGGGTTGCCGCCCGAGCCGCGCAACCTCGAGTTCGAAGTCGGCCTGATGGACACCGTGCTGGCGGGCGTTGATCGCACGTGGTTCGTGCAGTGCTACGGGCCGTCGATCTGGCGGCTCGCCGGCGCCGCCCTCGACCTGGGGGGCCACCTGCGCGTCGGGCTCGGCGACTACCACCCGTGGGAATGGGACGCCGAGCCGGGCACCGACCGCCCGACCAACGCCGAGATGGTGGCCCGCGCCGCTGCGCTCGCCGCCGAGCGGGGGCGGCCGGTCGCCAGCGTCGCGGAGGCCCGGAAGGCGCTCGGCCTCGCCTAGCACCTTGTGCGGGTATTGACGGGCCCGGCGGCGGGGTATGTACCCGACATGATCTTGGCCCTCCTCGGATTGATCTTCATCGGGGCCGCGGTCGCCGCCGGCATCGATGTCTGGCGGGAGAACAACACGCACCTCACGGTGCAGGGCTTCGGCCACACGTTCTCCCAGCCGCCGTGGGTCGTCATCGTCGTCGGCGCCGTGTGCGGTGCCCTCATCCTGCTCGGGCTCGCCTCGTTCCTCAGCGGTGCCGCGGCGCGGCGCCGGCTCGTCTCGGAACGGCGCGCCGTGCTCCGCGACCACGAGCGGTTGGTCAAGCAGGCCAACAGCGAGCGCGCCGCACGGGAGCAGGCCGAGCGCGACCGCGCCGTGGCGACCGCCGAAGCGGAGCGTGCCCGGGCGGCGGCGGAGCAGTCACGGCTGACGGGGACGACGACGGAGCCGCCGCGCATGACCGGCGCGCTCCCCGAAGACCGGGCGGTCGGGTCCCGGGCGGAGCCGCCCGCGCTCTAAGCGCCCGCGTTCGCGCCCGCGAGCTCACCCAGGCGCGGCGGGGGCGGGCGCAGAGTCGTCGGGCGTGTGGCACGTACACGCGCACCGCACCACCGGGCGGAGCCGGCACTCGTCGTGCTCACCGACGCGACACGCAGTCGAGACGTACTCCTCCGGGCGCACCCGCCATTTGTACCGGGCTGCGCCCCGGGCCCGATAGGGCCGAAAGTCCCTCCTCGGCGCCGCCCGGTCTAGGGTGGGCCATGACCACAGCGGACCTTGTCGCCGTCGCACGCGCCCACGCCGAAGCCGAGGCCGTGGACGATCTGGCCACCGTGCTCGCCACCCTCGAAGACGACCCCGTCTACGAGCTGCAGCCAGTCGGCCTGGTCCTCAACGGGATGGACCTGGCGAAGCGGTACTACGACCACTTCTTCACGACCTTCCGGCCGGTCGTCGCCAACTACGCCATGCGCGGCGAGTGGGTCAACGACGTGGGCCTCCTGCAGGAGTACACGATCTGGACGTCCACGGGGCCAGGCGGGGCGATCGAACGCCACGAGGTCATCGGCCTGCTGACGTTCGGGCGCACCAAGCTCTCCGGGGAGCGCGTCTACGGCAGCGAGCGGTTGCTCCGCCTCATGTTCGGGCCGGTCTACGACGACGGTGTCGCGGTTGATCCCACGGCGAACATGCCCCAACCCTGACCCACGCGCGCCGCGCTCACCTCATGCGGCCGCGCGCGTCACCGGGGCGCAGGACATAGCAGTGCTCATCCGGGAGGTAGTGCTCGCGCATCTCGCTGAAGCGGCCCCTCGCGATCAGCACGGTCGTGGTGCTCGGTGCCAGGCCGGTGATGGTGTGGATGTCGTGCGGCGGCCCGGGGAGCACCGTCACGTCGCCGTCGGTCATGATGCGGTCCTCGGCGACGCCGAGGTCGGCGAACCACGGGGTCGAGCGGTCATCGAGGCGGCGGTACGACGTGTACTTCACCGCGCCGCGGTAGACGCCGAAGATGTTCCACCCACCGTGGTTGTGCGGTGGCAGCGTGAACCCGGCCGGCAGCGTCCCCCGCACGATGCGCACGTCGCCGTCCTGGTACAGCCAGCCCGTGGCCGCGCCCTCCTCGGTGCTGCCCGACCACGCGGGGTTGGCGACGGCGGTGTCGAGGCCCGGGAGCGCGAGGATCTTCCTCGTCGCCTCGACCAGTTCCCCGCTCCGCACATCCAGGTCGTCGCCCGCGTCGTCGAGGATGTCGATCAGCTGGCGGGTGAGGTCACGTAGGCCAGAGCTCACGGGTGCGGATGTTAGGGCCCGGCTCACGCCGCGGCCCGGGCATGCCGATGAACCCGTCATGCCCCGCCGCGGCCGCGCCGCCCCGCTCGCCGCCGCGCTCGCGCCCGTGCCGGCGCTGGGCGCGCTGGCCGCCCCCTGGGTCCGCACGGGTGCGCGCGCCCGGTCGGCCTTCGGCCTGGTCGCTGCCCTGCGCGGTGCGGGGCTGGCGGGCCATGGCCCAGCGCAGGCCCTGTTCGCCGTCGTGGCCCTCGTTCCCGGCCTGGCCGCGGCAACGTGGGTGCTGTGGGCCGCCCGCTACCGCCGGGCGTCGGCCGCCGCAGCCGCCCTCGCCGGCGGCCTGGTCACCGGCGCGTCGCTCGCCGTGCGCGCCGTCGCCCACGCCCACGCCGCCCCCTCCCTCCCGTGGGCCACCGTGGCCGCCGTCGCTGCATTCACCCTCGCCGCGCTGGCGCTGGTGACCGATCACAGAAAGGCCGTCGCATGACCGACGACTCGGGCAGCTTCGCTGGCTTCGGGCCCGCATGGGTGCCGCCGCCCCCTCCCTCCTCCGAGCCCGAGCCCGCCGTCGCGCCGGCACGCCGGCGGCGCCCCCTCGGCATCGTCGGTGCGACCGTGGCGGTCGTCGCCGTGCTTGTTGCCGGCGTCGTCGCCGTTACGGCGCTGACCGGCCCGTCCGCCAACACGCCGGAGGACGCGGTGCGCGGCCTGTTGACGGCCGCCGGCAACGGCGATGCCCTCGGCGTCCTCGACCACGTCGACCCGGCCGAGCGCGGCGCCGTCGCCTCGTTCCTCACCGACGGCACCGCCGATCTCGCCCGCCTCGGCGTGCTCGCCCCCGACATCGACCTCCACCACATCTCGGGCATCAGCGCGTCGTTCTCGGTGGACGCCACGCATAACGACCTCCGGCCCGGGCTCGCCACCGTGCAAGTGACCGGTGGGAGCGTCCACGCCCATGTCGATGCGGCCCAGCTGCCGCTCGGTGCCTTCGTCCGCCAGCACGCCGGGACGGCGCTCGGCAAGGGCGGGCCGGCGGACACGACGTCACCGCTGCACATCACCGCCCCGATCGCGACGGTGCTGCGCGGCGGCACGTGGTACGTGAGCATCGGGTACACCGCAGCCGAAGCCGCCCGGCGCAAGGCCAACCTGCCGCTCCCTGACCCGAACGCCAGCGTCCCTGCCGTGGGCGCGCCGAATGCCGAAGCTGCGGTCGAGGATTTCCTGCACGCCCTCGCCAATGTCGACGTCGAACGGTTGATCGAGCTCACCCCGCCCGACGAGATGGCTGCGCTCCACGACTACGCCCCGCTCTTCCTCCCGAACGTCAAGCAGGCGTTGTCGCACAGCACCTTCTCGGTCGCCATCACGTCACTTGAGCTCGATCAGACCGCCCACGGCGACGGCGAGCTCGTGAGCGTGAAGCGCATCGGCGTGCACGCCACGGTCAACGGCACGACGATCGACCTGGCACCCGGCTCGAAGTGCCCGACCGTCACCGGCGCCACGCCCGTCGACCTGTCGGCGTGGTGCGCAGGCACCGCGGGCGCCGCGACGTCGGCGCTCCCGGCCGGCCTGTCCGACCTCGTCGGCAACCTGCGCGGCACCCGGGCCCAGGAGGGCTTCGTCGTCGTCGAGCACGGCGGTGCCTGGTACGTCAGCCCGACGCGGACGGTGCTCGACGGCATCGAGGCTGTCCTCCATGCGGTGCCGTCAGACTTCCTCACCAAGCTCTTCGCTGCCTTCAACCCGGCATCGCTCGTCCCGGCCATTACGAGCCACGTCCCGAGGCCCGGGCCAGCCGACCTGCAGTGCGTCAACGGTGTCGTGACGATGACGTTGCCGTCGGTGCCGGGCAGCTCGGCGCCGCCACCGGTCACCATCCCCTGCCCGGCGGGCCAGTAGGTCAGCCCTCCTCGAGCCCGGCCAGGGCCGAGAACCGCCCGACCAGGCACATCACGCACAGCAGCCCGAGCTCCACCACCTGCTGCGGGGTGAAGCGGGCGCGGAGCTCGGACAGCTCTGCGGGCGTGATGGCGAGATGGTCGGTCGCCAGCTTGACGGCGAACGCGACGGCGACCCGTTCGTCCTCGGTCATGTGCGGCTGTTCGGGCGCGCCGATCTCGGCGACCAGCTCCTCGGTCAGGCCCTCGGCGACGGCACCCGCATGGCGGCCGGCCATGCACACCTGGCAGCAGGTGGTGCTGGCAACGGCGAGGCGGACGAGCTCGGTGAGGCGGGCGCCCAGGTGGTTGTCGAACCGCAGGTGGCCGTAGGTGTCGTTGTACCGGCGGAAGTCGTCCGGCGCGTGCGCCATCATCCGGATGAAGTCGCGCAACCCCGGCCGCGTCGTCGCCTCCCACTGCGCGCGCAGGTCCGGAGGTAGCTCGTCGACCGGTACCAACGGCACGAAGTCGTTCATGCGCCCTCCCCGCGACGAACGCAGGCGCCAGCCATCACACCGACGCTATACCGTCACGCCGTGCAGTGGCGCGTGCTCGGCGAGACCCTGGTCACGCTGCTGGTCATCATGGACCCCCCGGGCAACGCGCCGATCTTTGTCGCGCTCACGCGGGGGCGGGAGCCCGCACAGGTCACACGCGCCGCCCTGAGCGCCGTTGCCGCCGCCGGGGTGCTGATCATCGGGTTCGCGTTGTTCGGGAGGGTGATCCTCGACTACCTGCACGTCTCGCTCGAGAGCCTGTCGATCGCCGGTGGGCTGCTCCTGCTCCTCGTCGCGCTCGAGATGCTCCGGGGTTCGGACATGGCGGCCCCAGCGGGGCACAACATCGCGCTCGTCCCTCTGGCCACGCCGCTGCTGGCCGGGCCCGGCGCCATCGCCACCGTGATGGTGCTCGTCAACCGCCACCCCGGCGCGGCAGGCAGGGCCGCCGTGGTCATCGGCATCGTGCTCGCCGCGCTCGTCATCGGCGTGGTCCTGCTCGCTGCCGGCCGGCTGGCACGGCTCGTCCCTCCAAGCCTGTTGCAGTTCCTCACCCAGGTGCTCGGCCTGCTCCTGTCCGCCATCGCCGTGCAGTTGATCGTGGACGCAGTACGCACGATCGTCCGGACGTCGTGAGGGTCATGTTCCCCCACGTCAGTCGTCCACGAGCCGCCCGTGCTCATCGCGTCGCTCGGGGCCGTGCACCCGGGCCTTGCCGTCGCCGAAGGCTGCATCGCGCGCACGGATGCCCTCACGCCACCCGAGGGTCGTGACGCGGCGCGTGTACTCGGCGGTCCCCGGCGCCAGGTGGGCGCGCCCGTCGATCTCGGCCGAGAGCCGCTGGAGGGTCCGGGCGCCCATGAGCTCGAGGCCCAGGTTGATGATGCGCTTGTTCGCCGCGAGGAGGTGGTGGTCGACGAGGGACAACCGGTCAGCGAGCTGCTCGACCTCCGCCTCAAGGTCGGCGAGGGGCACCGACTTGAGCGCCAGGCCGAGGTCGGCGGCTTCGCGCCCGGAGATGGTGTCGCCGGTCATCGTGAGGCGCTTGGCCCACTGAGGCCCCACGTGGTACAGCCACATGTTGGACGGCGGCGTGCCCAGGTCGCGCGCCGGCGGGAACCCGAACCGCGCGTCGTCGGCGCAGATGATGAAGTCGCAGAACATGGCGATCACCGTCCCGAGGGCGAGGCAATGGCCCTGCACCTGCGCGATCACCGGCTTGTGCACGTCGAACGGCGCGATGTTGGCGCGTTGCCCGCGTTCGATCTGCCAGATGTCGTCGTCGAGGGTCGACGTCAGTGTGCGGCGCGCGGCGTCGGGCTGGTCGTCCTCCATGCGGTAGCGCGACAGGTCGGCGCCCGCACAGAACGACGGGCCGCGGCCCTTGATGATCATCGAGTGGACGCGCGTGTCCTCGTCGGCCTCCCAGAGCAGGTCGTGGATCGTGCGGCTCATGGCGCCCGTGACGGCGTTGCGCTTCTCCGGCCGGTCAAGGATGATGCGGGCGCGTCCCCGCTCGACCTCATAGCGGACGTCCTCTGAGGCAGGCATCGGCGGCGACACTATCGTCGCGGGCGATGACAGCGGCCTTCCGGTACCGGTTGTGGGGGACAGGGCGCGAGGCGCGCAGCGTCGAGGACTACCGCAGGCTGGCCCGGCGCGCCGTCCCCCGCATGGTGTGGGCCTACATCGACGGCGGCGCCGAGGACATGCGGACGGTCGCGGACAACCGGTCGGCGTTCGACCGGTGGCGGCTGCGCCAGCGCGTGCTCACTGGGTACCCGGCGCGCGACGACCTGTCGGTGACCGTTGCCGGCGAGACGCTCGAGTTGCCCGTCATCCTGTCGCCGACCGGGCTCACGGGGATGACGCACTGGACGGGAGAGGCGGCCGTCGCACGCGGCGCGGAGCGTGCGGGCACCCGGATGGTGCTCAGCAGTGCCGCGACATATTCCGTCGAGGAGGTTGCCGCCGGCGCGCGTGAGCACCACTGGTTCCAGCTGTACCCGTGGCGGGACCGCGAGCTGATGGGCTCGCTGATGGCGCGCGCCGAGCGCGTCGGCGTCCCGACGCTCGTCGTCACCGTCGACGTGCCCATCCACGGCGGCCGCGAGCTCGAGCTGCGCCACGGGATGGCGACACCGCCGGTCCTGACCCCCGCGCGCGTGCTCGATGCCGCGGTGCGGCCGCGGTGGTGGTACGGGTTCTTCCGCTACCGACGGGTGACGGTCCGCCACCTCGAGGACGAGGGAGGCGTGGCCGCCGCGGTCCGCTCCGTCAAGCGCCAGGCGGGCCTCATCCGCGTCGATCTCGGATGGGACGACGTGGCGTGGATGCGCGACCAGTGGAGGGGCCGCATGTTCGTGAAGGGCATCCTCGACCCAGAGGACGCGGCGCGTGCCATGGACGTCGGGGCCGACGGCGTCCTGGTGTCGAACCATGGCGGCCGCCAGCTCGACGGCGCCGTCGCCAGCCTCGACGCGCTCCCCGGCATCGCGGCCGCCGTGCGCGGACGCGGCGAGGTCTTGATGGACGGGGGGGTGCGGCGCGGCAGCGACATCGTCAAGGCGCTGTGCCTCGGGGCGGACGCGGTGTGCATCGGGCGCCCGTTCCTCTACGGGCTGGCGGCGCGCGGGGAGGACGGCGTGGTGGACGTCCTGCGGATCCTGCGCGCTGAGCTGGCACGCACGATGACGATGATGGGCGTGCACAAGCTCGGTGACCTTGATGCGACGTGGCTCGTGCAGACGGGAGGTGGGCGGTGAGCCGGTTGACGTTGTCCTGGGAGGAAGGCAAGGCCACGTTCGGGGCCTGGGTCACGTCGTACTCGGAGGCGGCCGTCGAGGTGCTCGGCCGTGCCGGCTACGACTACATCGGCGTCGACTGCCAGCACACGCTGGTGGCCGAGAGCGACGCCGGGCGGCTCATCCAACCGCTGGTCACCGCCGGCGTGCCCACGGCGGTGCGCGTCTCGAGGAACGACCCCGCGCTTATCGGGCGCGTCGCCGACGCCGGCGCCGATGTGGTAATCGTCCCGCTGGTTGACACGCCCGACCAGGCCGCGGCCGCGGTCGCCGCATGCCGGTACCCCCCGAAGGGCGTGCGCAGCTTCGGCCCCATCAACGCCACGATGGGCTTCGACACCCTCTTCCTCGAGGAGCGCGTCCGTTGTTTCGTGATGATCGAGTCGGCAGAGGCCATCGCCAACCTCGAGGCGATCTGCGCGACGCCTGGCCTCGGCGGCGTGTACGTGGGCCCGGGGGACCTCTCGATCAGCATGGGCACCTCGTGGCTGCAGCGACCACGCCCCGCCGAGGTGATGGACGCCATCGCCTCCGTCCCGCCCGCGTGCCGGGCCGCGGGCATCGTCCCCGCGATGCACGCCGGGAGCGGGGCCCTCGCCGCCGAGCTCATCGCGCTCGGCTTCCGCATGGTGACGCTGATGTCGGACGCGGGCCTGCTCGGGTCCGGCGCGGCGCGCGACCTTGCCGCGGCGCGCGAGGCTCCACCCACCTGATCGGGGAAGGGGGAGCGGCGTGGGCGTGCTCGATGGGAAGGTGGCGCTCGTTTCGGGCGCGGCGCGTGGGCAGGGCGAGGCCGAGGCCAGGCGCTTCGCCGAGGAGGGGGCCATGGTCGTCCTCGGTGACATCCGGGACGACCTCGGCACCGACGTCGCCGACGACATCGGCAAGGCGGCCCGCTATGTGCACCTCGACGTGACGAGCGAGTCCGACTGGGACCGGGCCGTCGAGGTGGCGGTCTCCGACTTCGGCGCCGTCGACGTACTCGTCAACAACGCCGGGACGGCGCGGGCGACGCCGATCATCGGCGGCGCGCTCGAGGACTACCTGGCCGTCGTGATGGTCAATCAGGTCGGCGTGTACCTGGGCATGCGCGCCGTGGCGCCGGTGATGCAGCGCGCCGGCGGCGGCTCGATCGTCAACATCTCCTCGATCGACGGCATCGTGGCCATGCCGATGGTGTCGGCCTACGTGGCGAGCAAGTTCGCCGTGCGGGGGATGACGAAGGTGGCGGCGCTCGAGCTCGCTGAGCATGGCATCCGGTGCAATTCGGTGCACCCGGGCTACATCGACACCGAACTCCTGCGGGGCGGCGGTGACACCGGGTTCCGCGGCGTCGACCTCGGGGCCGTCGCGGCGTCGGTCCCCGCCAAGCGGGTCGGCACCGTCGAGGACGTCACGGACGTGGTCCTGTTCCTCGCGTCGGACGCCAGCCGCTATTGCAGCGGGGCAGAGATCGTCGTCGACGGCGGTCTCCTCGCCGGCATCCCCCTCAGGAGCTAATCGGGCCCCTCAGGAGCTGATCAGGCGCAGACGGGTGGCCGGCGGTGCGCCCAGGGCGCGGCGACCTCCAGCTGCGACGCGAGGCGCAGCAGCAGGTCCTCGCGGCCGTACGCGGCGACGAGCTGGACGCCCACGGGCAGGCCGTCGGGGGACTGGTGCAGCGGGAGGGCGATCGCCGGTTGGCCGGAGACGTTGTAGGCGGCGGTGTAGGGCACGAGCCGCACGATGCGCTCGACATCGGCGCCCTTCAGCTCCCCGATGCGCGGGGGCGGTTCGCCCATCGTCGGCGTCACGAGGATGTCGTTGCCGTCGGCCCACCACTGGCACAGCCGGCGCGAGTAGCGGTGGAGCTGCTCGAGGTTGGCGAGGTGCTCGGTCGCCGACATGGCCCGGCCGCGTTCGACGAAGCCCCACGTCGCCGGCTCGAGCCCCTCGGGTGGCACCGGGGCACCCGTCATGTCCGCGATCAGTTCGACATCGCGCGCCACGGCGACCGCGATCGACGCGGCCAGATGGGCCCCGAAGCCCTCCTCGTCGAGCGCCGAGGGGTGCGTGCCGCCCACGTCGTGGCCGAGCTCGGCGAGCAGGGCCGCGCACCGCTCGACCGCGACCTTCGGCACGTCCGACGCCGGCGTGCCGACGTAGGTGCCGACGCGGAGCCGCCCGGGGTCGCGGCCAACCTCGTCGGAGAACGGCCGGGCCGGGGGAGGGGCCGGCGCTGGGTCGCCGGGCGCGTACCCGGCGACGGCGTCGAGGACGCCGGCCACGTCCCGCACGGACCGGGTGATCACGAGCTCCGTGGCGCACCCGTCCCAGCGTTCCCCGAAGTCGGGCGCCAATGTCACCCGGCCGCGCGTCGGCTTCAGCCCGACCACCCCGCACGCGCCGGCCGGGTTGCGGATCGACCCCCCGCCGTCGCTGGCGTGGGCCAGCGCCACCATGCGCGCCGCGACGGCGGCGGCGGAGCCGCCGCTCGAACCGCCGACGATGTGGTCGAGGCCCCATGGGTTGCGCGTCGGCCCGAACGTGCTGGGCTCCGTCGTCGGCGACAGGCCGAGCTCCGGTGTGTTGGCCTTGCCGACGAAGACGAACCCGGCCCGCCGCAGGCGCGCCGTCAGTTCGCTGTCGGCCGGCGAGACCCAGTTGCGGTCGCGCAGGGCCCTCGTCCCTTTGTACTGCGGCGCGCCGGCGAGCGTGGCGCCGAGGTCCTTCAGCACCGTCGGGACGCCGCGGAACGGCCCGTCCCCGGCGACCTGCCGGCGGGCCTGGTCGAACAGCGGGACCACGACGGCGTTGACCTGAGGATCGACGCGCTCGATCGCCGCGATGGTCCACTCGAGGAGCTCGTCGGGCGTGCACTCGCCCTTGGCGATGAGCGCCGCCTGACCGGTCGCGTCGAGGTCGGTGAAGTCCGTAGTCACAGCCGGTAGAGGCGCCGTGGGTTGTCGCACAGGATCTGCTTCTTTGCGCCGGGGCTCACGTCCTCGCGCTCGGCAAGCACGCGCATGGTCAATGGGCACATCCCTTCGGGGTGGCAGTAGTCGGACCCGACGACGATGCGGTCGGCGCCGATGGCATCGATCACGGCCGGCAGGGTGGTCTCGTCGGCATCCGCAGCGAAGTACAGCTGCTCGCTCCTGATGTACTCGGCGGGGGACTTGGCCAGCGCCTTGCTCCTCAGCCCGAAAGTCTGGTAGTTGGCTTCAAGCCGGTCCATGACATAGGGCACCCAGCCGGCGCCCGCCTCCAGGAAGCAGACCGTGAGGCGCGGGAAGCGGTCGAGGACGCCCCCGAGGACCAGGTGGCCGAGGGCCAGCATGCTCGGGACCGACCCGTAGGCATGGGGCATGACGTCACCGCGCAGGTAGGACTGCACGGGCGAGATCTGTGCGCCGATGGTGTGGATGCAGACCGGGACGTCGAGGTCCTGCGCCGCCGACCAGATGGGGTCGAGCGCGGGGTCGTCGAGCGTGGTCCCGTTGGCGTGGTGGGGCGGGAGCACAGCACCGACGAGGCCCAGTTCGCGGACAGCGCGCTCGAGCTCGGCGGCGGCTGCCGCTGGTGACTGCATGGCGATCATGGCGACGCCCTTCAGGCGCTCCGGTGATGCCGCGCAGTACGAGGCGATGAACTCGTTGTAGGCACGCAGCGTCGCGCTGGCGACGTCGGGGGAGGTGACCTTCGACGCGACGAGGAAGCAGTGGCCACCGAAGAGGACGCACACGTCGATGCCCATGTCGTCCATGTCCGGCAAGCGGGCGACCGGGTCGAACTCGCCTTGCCTGGGCGGGACCCAGTAGCGGGGGTCACGGGCCCAGTCACGGTTGCGCTCGGCTGTGTCGTGCTCCCCGCCCGGGAGCAGGCGCCCTTCCACCTCGATGTGGGCGAACCCGGACGGTTCGTAGTATGTACGGGGCACCAGGTCGCGCAGGTCCGCCGGCACGAGGTCGCGCCAGTCGACCTGGTAGTCGTGCACGTGGGAGTCGGCGTCGATGACCGTGTGCCCGTTCAACATCGGCCCCCCTCGCGTACGCTGGCCGGCGGATGTTACGCCCCGGTCGAGCCCGTGCGCCGAGCGACGTGGGCGGCCCTGCGCCCGCGGGTGTCCCACCTGATGTTGCCGACGGTGCGGCGCTGTTCGCCGAGTTGAGCGAGACGACGATCATGGGCGCGGCGGAGGCTCGCGCCTACCTCGGCAACTCGCTCCAGCGCCTGCAGCGCACCGTGGCGATGCTCCCCGAGCTGCCGAGTGGAGCGAAGGTCCTCGAGTTGGGGGCGAACCCGTACTTCCTCTCGCGCCTGCTGCGCCGGCGGGGGATCACGGCGCGGGCGGCCAACTGGTTCGGCGACTCGTGGCCCGCAGACGCGCGTAGCCAGGTGGTGGTGGAGAGCGGCACCCCGCACCGCTACGAGTTCGACCATTTCAACGTCGAGCGCGACGAGTTCCCGTACCCGGACGGGGAGTTCGACCTGGTGCTGTTCTGCGAGGTGCTCGAGCACCTGCCGCACGACCCTGTCCACGCGCTCCGCGAAGCGCACCGCGTGCTGCGCGCCGGCGGGCACCTGCTCCTCACGACACCGAACGCCGCCCGTTGGGACAACCTGCTGCGCGCCCTCGACGGCGACAACACCTACGACACGCTGTCGGGCTTCGGCGTCTACGGCAGGCACAACCGCGAGTACACCAAGGCCGAGCTCGTCGACCTCCTCCGGGGGTGCGGGTACGAGGTCGTGGCGGCGGTCGACTGCGATGTCGGTGCACGGCAGCGGTCGGGGCCTGTCCCGCGGGGGGCGCAGCGCGCCGATCGCGGAGAGCAGCTGCTGGTCCTCGCGCGCGCTTGCGGCCGGTCGTCGTGGTACTACCCCACGTGGCTGTACGACGGCCGCCCCGGCCTGTACCGCCACGTGATGCCCGACCTCGTCGTCGGCGTCAACTGCTGGGTGCAGGCACAGGGGCTGCACGACATCGAGGAGATCGACGGCCAACCGGGGCGGTGGACGGGCAGCGAGGCGCGGATGCTGCTGTCGGGAGTGCCGTCTGCGTGCGTGTCGGTGGAGGGCGTCGCCCCGTCACCGCGTGCTGCGCCGGCGCTCACTGTCTCGGTCGCGTTCGATGGCGGGGGCGCGCAATGGGACGTGCCGTGCGACGGCCGCCCGTTCCGCGTGTCGTCGCCTGCCGACGTCCCGAGCGGCGTGTTCGAACTGGTGCTCTCCGTCTCCCCGACGTGGTCGCCGGCGACGGTGTTCGGGACCGCCGACGGGCGGGAGTTGGGCTTCGTCCTGCGGTCCGTCCGCGTGTCACCCGCACAGCGTGCAGGGGACGGGGAGCCGGCGCGCGAGGGGTAGCGTGCGCGTGAGTGGTCGGGTGGGGGAGCGCACGGCGCGTGCTACTCGCGGCGGCCGTCGTCGCGGCGACGCCGGCGGTGCTGGCCGTCGAGGCGACGCCCGCGACGCCCGCGATGGCCGCGACACCCGCGACACCCGCGACACCCGCGACACCCGCGACACCCGCGACGGCCGCCCCGCCCGCGACACCCGCCCCGCCCGCGGCACCCGCCCCGACGTCAGGCCCGGCGGCGGCCGTGACCTTCGCACCGCGCACGGTCGCCGCCTCGGCGCCGGCGGCACCCGGCGACCCTGCGGCTGCCGTCGCGCTCGCCGCCACCCCGACCGGCCAGGGCCTGTGGGTCGCGGACGCCGACGGGTCCGTGGCCGCCGGCGGCGATGCGACGGCCCCCAGTGCCCCGCCGGGCCTGCCGGGGCCGGCCGTGGGCATGGCGCCGACCGCGACGGGGAAGGGGTGGTGGTTGGCGACGGCGGGCGGCGCCGTTGTCGCCCAGGGCGACGCCGCGCCCCTCGGGCCGGCGCAGCCGCTCGGCCTGGACGGCCCCCTCGTCGGCATGGCCGCGACACCGTCCCATCGGGGCTTCTGGCTGGTCGCGTCCGACGGCGGCGTGTTCGCCTACGGCGACGCCCGGTTCTTCGGGTCGGCGGGAGGCACCCGGCTCAACCAGCCCATCGTCGGCATGGCCGCGACGCCCGACGGCAACGGCTACTGGCTGGTCGCGTCCGACGGCGGCGTGTTCGCCTACGGCGACGCGCGGTTCTTCGGGTCGGCGGGAGGCTCCCGGCTCAACGAGCCCATCGTCGGCATGGCCGCGACGCCCGACGGCAGCGGCTACTGGCTGGTCGCGACCGACGGGGGCGTGTTCACCTACGGAGACGCCCGGTTCTTCGGATCGGTGGGAGGCAACCGCCTCGCTGGCCCGATCGTCGGCATCGCCGGCTCGCGCGATGGCGGCGGCTATTGGGTCCTCGGCGTGGACGGGACGGTCTCCGCGTGGGGCGACGCACCGGCGATGCCGCGCCTCGGGCCGGCACCGCACCCGGTCTTCAACGTGGCCTCCACGTTCCTCGCCGTGCACGACGACGGCCGCCCGACGCCGGCACGTGGGGGCGCACCGGCGCACCCCGGCCGCGACCTCCCGACCGTCGTGCTGTACCCGGCCGCCCTCGACGGCGTCCCGCTGCCGGGCCCGTGGCCCGTGGTCGCCTTCGCCCACGGCTTCAACACGACACCCGACGACTACCTGGCGCTGCTGCGGTCGTGGGCGGCGGCCGGCTATGTCGTAGCTGCGCCGTTCCTGCCCGGGGAGCGGGGCGACCTGCCCGGCCCCGACCGCGCCGACATCCCGGAAGAGCCCGCGGACCTCAGCGCCGTGCTCTCCGCCGTGCTCTCGCAGGCCGCGCCGTCGCCGCTCGCCGGGCTCGCCGACGCGGCCCGCGTGGCCGTGGCCGGCCATTCCGACGGTGGCATGGCGGTCGCCGGGATGACCCTCGGCAGCCTCCCGCACGACCCGCGCGTCCGCGCCGCGCTCGTGCTCTCGGGCGACACGTTCGGCACGGCCGGCGGCAATGTCCCGGTCCTGCTCGTCGAAGGCACGGCGGACCCGATCAACCCGGCCGCCGCGGACCGCGTCTGGTCGGTCGCCGGCGCGCCGAAGGCGGCCGTGCGCATCCTGGGCGGCGGCCACCTGGCCCCCTTCGTCACCGCCGGGCCGCAGCAGGACGCGGTGCGGGCGGCGACCGTCGACTTCCTCGACGCCGAACTGTCCGGCGCGCGCGACGGGCTGTCGCGGCTGGCCCATGATGCCGACGTACCCGGGCTCACGTCACTGAGCGCCGCGCTCCGCTGACGGGCCATGCAACCCTCGCCTGACACGCGAGGTCAGTGCGCGGCTTCACCCCCGAGGTAGGCGGCGCGGACCGACTCGTCGTCGAGGAGGTCGCGTGCGGGCGCCTCCTTCACGATCTGGCCCGTCTCGAGCACGTAGGCACGGTCGGCGCGCTGCAGCGCCTGCGAGGCGTTCTGCTCGACCAGGAGGATGGTCACTCCTTGGGCGCTGATCTCGGAGATGATCGAGAAGATCTGCGCCACGAGCATCGGCGCCAGCCCCATCGACGGCTCGTCGAGGAGGAGCAACTGCGGGCGGGCCATCAGCGCCCTGCCGATGGCGAGCATCTGCTGTTCACCGCCCGACAGCGTCCCGCCCGGCTGCTTCTTGCGCTCGCTCAGGCGCGGGAACAGCGTGAACACGCGGTCGAAGTCCTCGGCGAGCGCGGCGCGTGGGCGTGCGTACGCGCCCATCTCCAGGTTCTCGGTGACCGACATCCCCGGGAAGATGCCCCGCCCTTCGGGCGCCTGGCACATCCCCATCTCGACGCGACGGTGCCCGGGCACGCCGGTGATGTCGTGACCGTCGAACACGATGCGCCCCGAGCTGACCTTGCGGAGCCCGGAGATGGTCTTGAGCGTGGTCGACTTCCCGGCACCGTTGGCGCCGATGAGCGTGACGACCTCGCCGCGGTCGACGTTCAGGGTGATGCCCCTGAGCGCCTCGATCTTCCCGTAATGGACGTGCAGGTCGCGGACTTCAAGAAGCACCGGCAGGCTCCCCGAGGTAGGCGGCGATGACCGCCGGGTCCGACTGCACGTCGTGGGGCTTGCCGTCGGCGATCTTGCGCCCGAAGTCGAGGACCGCGACACGGTCGCTGATCGTCATCACGACCCCCATGTCGTGCTCGATGAGTACGACGGTCGGCCCCTTGTCGCGGATGTTGCGGATCAACGCCTGCAGCGACTGTTTCTCCGCCGGGTTCATGCCCGCCGCGGGC
>Ga0070741_10002335_pt1 | contig 51753 bp, 45 predicted proteins | sample Coa_R1_4_FD_66440 | JGI IMG/M metagenome (GOLD analysis project Ga0070741, IMG submission 66440) | Surface soil microbial communities from Centralia Pennsylvania, which are recovering from an underground coalmine fire - Coalmine... | ecosystem: Environmental > Terrestrial > Soil > Unclassified ... | reverse complement strand
TGTCCGGCGGCGAGCAGCAGATGCTCGCAATTGGTCGGGCGTTGATGAGCGCACCCAAGTTGCTCTTGCTCGATGAACCGAGCATGGGGCTCGCACCGCTGATGGTTCAGCGTATCTTCGACACCATTCGCACCGTCGCGGCCGAGGGCGTCACCGTCTTATTGGTCGAGCAAAACGCGAAGCTTGCACTCGAGTGTTGCACACGCGGTTACGTCATGGAAAGCGGCTTGATTACGCTCACCGACAGCGGGGCGAAGTTGCTCGACAATCCGCAAGTCAGGCAGGCTTATCTGGGCGAATAGCGCGACGAACTGCTGCGCGGACCCGCACGCGTTGTCGTCGTGCTCGAGATTCCGAGCTCGCCGCGTACACGCGCTGAGATGGCTCGAAAAAGCAAACGGCCCGCGACTGCAGGCCGTTTGCGTACTCGAAAAAGCGACGAAGCCAGCTCAATCGTCCTCATGATGGTGGTGCTTCCTCCAGCCCTTTTTCTTGCCATGGCGATGGCCGGGCGGCCCGTCGTAGTCGCGATGCTCGACCACGCGCACCTCCTTCTCCACGACGCGTTCATGCACGACGACCTTCTCCGGCTGCTTCTTCGATCCGCTCGACCCGATCGCCGCACCTGCCGCTCCGCCGATCGCGCCGCCGATCACCGCACCGCTGGTGCCGCCGACCTTGGAACCGACCCCGCCACCTACGCCTCCGCCGATCGCGCCGCCGATCACCGCGCCGGTGTCGACATCACCCGCCGAGGCGCTGGCGGTGACGAACAGCCCGGTTAACAGAACTGTGAGACAAATCCGTTTCATATCGATCCTCATCTTCGTGGTGAGTGGGCGCGGGCAGCGCAAGACCTATGCCGAAAGCACGCACCGATTGAGTATCGGCTTGCCTATTGATCGTTCGCCGCCCAATCGTGCGGCTTGAGAAACACTTCGTACAGCCGCGCTTCGGGCGTGCCGGGTTGCGGCCGCCAGTCGTATCTCCAGTGGACGACGGGCGGCAGTGACATCAGGATCGACTCGGTGCGACCGCCCGATTGGAGTCCGAACAAGGTACCGCGATCGTAGACGAGGTTGAACTCCACGTAACGACCGCGTCGATACGCTTGAAAGTCACGCTCGCGGCTCGAGTAGGCGAGCTCGCGCCGACGCTCGACGATCGGTACATAGGCGGGCAGAAAATGTTCACCCACGCTGCGCGTCAGCGCGAAGCTGGTATCGAAATCGGGCTCGCACAAATCGTCGAAGAAGATGCCGCCGACGCCGCGCGGCTCGTTGCGGTGCTTGAGGTAGAAGTACTCGTCGCACCATTGCTTGAAACGTGAATGCAGATCAGCGCCGAACGGTGCCAGCGCAGCGCGACAAGTGCGGTGGAAATGCACCGCGTCTTCCTCGAAGCCGTAGTAGGGCGTCAAGTCCATACCGCCACCGAACCACCAGATCGGCTCCATGCCGGCTTGCTGTGCGACGAAGAAGCGCACATTCATGTGGACGGTGGGAATGTATGGGTTGCGAGGGTGTAGCACGAGCGACACTCCCATCGCCTCAAAACCGCGTCCGGCCAGCTCGCGCCGATGCGCGGTAGCCGAAGGCGGCAGTGCCGTACCCATAACATGAGAGAAATTGACGCCGCCACGCTCGAACAGATGGCCGTTCTCAATGACGCAGCTCACACCCCCCCCGCCTTCTGTGCGGGTCCAGCTATCGCGGCGAAATTCCAGTCCATCGAGCACCGCCAGCCGATCGACGATTGTGCCCTGCAAGTCGGTCAGGAAGGTCTTTACGGAGTCGGCGTCGACAGTCATTAGCGCAGAAGTCAAAGCGGGCTGCGTCGCGCGCCAATCGCGCGAAACCCGATGTCGCGTCGCATCTGGCATCCGTCGAAACGGATCATATTCGCGACATCGTAGGCCTTGCGCTGCGCCATGCGCGCGGTATCGCCGAGTGCGGTCACGCACAGCACGCGGCCGCCGTTGGTGACGATCTTGCCGTCGCGCAACGCGGTGCCGGCGTGAAAGACATGACAATCATCGTCATCGGGCGGCAGTTCACCGATGAGGTCGCCTTTGCGCGGATTATCGGGATAGCCGGCCGCCGCGAGCACGACCCCCAGCGCGAAGCGACGGTCCCATTCGGCCTCGACCCGATCGAGCTGACCGTTCACCCCATGCTCGAGCAGGCCGAAGAAGTCGCTCTTGAGCCGCATCATGATCGGCTGCGTCTCGGGATCGCCTAAGCGGCAGTTGAACTCGAGTACCTTCAACTGTTGATCAGGCGTGATCATGAGACCGGCGTAAAGAAAGCCCGTGTACGACTCGCCCAGGGCTTCCATGCCGGCTACCGCCGGTTGGACGACTTCGCGCATCGCGCGCGCATGCAGCGACGGCGTCAATACGGGGGCAGGCGAATACGCGCCCATGCCGCCCGTGTTTGGTCCTTGGTCGCCGTCGAGCAGGCGCTTGTGGTCCTGACTCGAAGCAAGCGGCAGGACGTTGCGTCCGTCGACCATGACGATGAAGCTCGCTTCCTCGCCGTCGATAAACTCCTCGATGACGACGCGCGCACCCGCATCGCCCATCCGGTTGTCGACCAGCATGTCATCGACGGCACGATGTGCATCGGTCGTGCTCGTCGCAACAACGACCCCCTTGCCTGCCGCCAGACCGTCCGCCTTGATTACGATCGGTGCGCCTTGCGCATCGATATACGCGTGCGCTGCCTTCGGTTCGCGGAAGGTGCGATACGCGCCGCTCGGGATGCCGTGCTTGGTCATGAAGGCCTTAGCGAAGTCCTTCGAGCTTTCCAGTTGCGCGGCGCGCTTGGTGGGCCCAAAGATCTTCAAGCCCGCTTTGCGAAACGCATCCACGATGCCGGCCGCCAGCGGGGCTTCGGGACCGACTACGGTGAGCGCAATTGCCTCGCGACGTGCAAACTCGACAAGTTGGCGAACGTCGGTGACCGGCAAATTCATCAACCCCTTTTCTCGTGCGGTGCCGGCGTTGCCCGGCGCCACGTAGACACGGCCCACTCGGGGCGATTGGGCCAGGCGCCACGCCATCGCATGCTCGCGTCCACCGCTGCCGATCACCAGGAGATTCACGAGAGCTTCATGTGCTATGGAAACGACGCGCGGCGCCGACGGCGCGCATTGTGCCTCAGTTTTCCGCGCGCGTGCGATCGATGCCCGAATGGTCAATGCCGGAAATGCCGCACTCCGGTAAACACCATCGCAACCCCTTGCTCGTCAGCGGCGCCGATCACCTCATCGTCCCGTACGCTACCGCCTGGCTGAATGACGGCGCGCGCACCGGCTTGGACGACGACGTCCAGCCCGTCACGAAACGGGAAGAAGGCGTCGGATGCCACGACCGACCCGTCGAGGGTGAGTCCGGCGTTCTGCGCTTTGATCGTGGCGATGCGCGCCGAGTCGATCCGACTCATCTGACCGGCTCCGACGCCCACCGTTGCGCCGTCCTTGCAGAACACAATGGCGTTGGACTTCACGTACTTCGCCACGCGCCATGCGAACAGGAGGTCGGAAAGCTGCGCCTTGGTCGGCGCGAGACGGCTCACGACACGCAACTGCGAGTGCACGACGTTACGCGCATCCGGCGTCTGCACGAGTAAGCCACCGCCTACGCGCTTGAGGTCGAAACGGTTGTGATCCGTGTGCAGCGCGACGCGCAGAACGCGCACGTTCTGCTTGGCTGCGAGCACCTTGCATGCGGCCTCGTCCGCGTCAGGAGCGATGAGGACCTCGACGAACTGCTGCATCACCGCATCAGCTGTTGCGCCATCCAGCGGTCGATTGAACGCAATGATGCCGCCGAAGGCCGAAGTGGGATCGGTCGCAAACGCGCGCCGATAGGCGCTGGCGAGGTCGGCAGCCACCGCCACGCCGCAAGGATTCGCATGCTTGACGATGACACAGGCGGGGGCATCGAACGTCTTCACGCACTCCCACGCGGCATCGGCGTCGGCGATGTTGTTGTACGAGAGCTCCTTGCCTTGCAGCTGCTCGTAGCCCGCTAGCGCGCCGGGCACGCGGCGCAAGTCGGCGTAGAAGGCGGCTTGCTGATGGGGATTTTCGCCGTAGCGCAGGTCCTGCACTTTGGCGAAGCTGCAATTGAATTGCGTTGGAAAGGTCTGCTTGTTGCCTTCGAGGTCGACGGCCGTGAGGTAGTTGCTGATTGCGCCGTCGTAGGCAGCGGTGTGCGAGAACGCCTTGCGCGCCAATTCGAAGCGGGTTTCGCGCGAGAGCGTTCCGTTGCTTCTGAGTTCGGCCAGAACCTTTTGATAATCGGCCGGGTCCGTGAGGATGCCGACGTGTTCCCAGTTCTTAGCGGCCGCCCGCACCATCGTCGGACCACCGATGTCGATGTTCTCGATCGCTGCTTCCAGCGTGCAGTTCGGCTGCTCGATCGTCTGCACGAACGGATAGAGGTTGACGACGACGAGATCGATCGGCGGAATCTCGGCCAGTTCTAATGCCTCGCGATGTGGGGCGAGGTTGCGACGCGCGAGGATGCCGCCGTGAATCTTGGGGTGAAGCGTTTTGACACGGCCATCGAGCATCTCCGGAAAACCGGTGTAGTGGCCGACTTCGGTAACAGGCACCCCTGCTTCGCTCAACATGCGCGCTGTGCCACCAGTGGAAAGGATGGCGAAACCGAGTTGTACTAGTTCTCGTGCGAGATCCAGTACGCCTGCCTTGTCGGAGACGCTGATCAGCGCCTGCTTCGATGATCTCATTTCTGCAATGCTCGTGGTCGGACTCGTCTGGCTCGACGAGACCCTACTGAGGAAGATGTGGGCATCACTTGATGCCGTAAATGCGGATTTTCTTGCGCAGTGTGTTTCGATTCAACCCGAGTAACACGGCCGCCTGGGTTTGATTGCCACCGACGCGATGCAGGACGACTTCGATCAGAGGCTTTTCGACACAGCTGATTACCATGTCATAGATGTTGGCTGGCTTCTCACCGTCGAGGTCGCGAAAATAGCCGTCCAGCGTTCGGCGCACGCAGCGCGCAATCTCGTTCTCGTTGATCATGCGGCGATCTCCTCCTCGACTTCGCCGTATTGCGCTTGCTCACCCTGGAGCGCCGCGAAATAGCGATCCACTTCATCGAGCTGTTCAGCACTGCTCTCGTGTGCATTCATGCGTGCGCGGAACATTGCGTTCCCCTGCAATTCTTTCGCCTGATTCGCCGCCCGCAAATACCAGCTCACATGCTTGCGCGCAACTCGCACGCCCGTCTCCTCTCCGTAGAAAGCGTACAGCTGTTGCAGGTGCGCGCGTAAGATCGTGCGTACTTCATTGGGCGCAGGCGGCGGCAAGTGCTCTCCGGTGTCGAGGTAATGCGCGATCCTGCGAAAGATCCACGGCTGGCCTTGTGCCGCGCGGCCGACCATGAGCGCATCGACGCCGGTATAGTCGAGGACCCACTTGGCGTGCTCGGGCGTGTCGATGTCGCCATTTGCAATCACCGGGATGCGGGCTCGTGCCTTGACGGACGCGATGGTGTCGTATTCCGCGGTACCGGCGAATCCGCACGCGCGCGTGCGACCGTGAATCGCCAGCGCCTGTATGCCCGCGGCCTCGGCAATTCGTGCGACTGACTCCGCATTGCGACGGCTCGGCTCCCAGCCGGTGCGAATCTTTAGCGTGACAGGAACGTCGACTGCTGCGACGACGGCATCGAGGATGCGTCCAACCAGTGCTTCGTCACGCAACAGTGCGGAACCAGCCATCATGTTGCAGACCTTCTTGGCTGGACATCCCATGTTGATGTCGATGATTTGCGCACCTTGATCGACGTTATGACGCGCAGCTTGTGCCATCGTTTTGGGATCGGCGCCGGCGATCTGCACTGCGATGGGCTCGGCCTCGCCCGCGTGATTGGCCCGGCGCAAACTTTTGCGCGTCTGCCACAACTGCGGCTGGCTACTGAGCATTTCCGAGACGGCCATGGCGGCCCCCTGCGCTTTGCAGAGTTGACGAAAGGGGCGATCGGTCACGCCCGCCATCGGTGCCACGATGAGCTTGTTACGCAGTTGATAGGGACCGATCTGCATCGCGGGCTTTGTTTTGGCGGTTCCCGTCTCGCAGGGAAAGGAGCGCATTGTAGCGCAATCGGCCTGCCACCACGGCCTTGACTGGCGGGCGATGCGGGTCACGCACCGAACATCATGCGATCGGCGAAAGCACGCTTGAGGGGCGCCAGCATGTCGAGCAAGGCGAGGCCGCCTCCGCGGAGCGCACGCAACGGCGTGACGTCGTTGGAGAAGATCGTGACGAGCAGGTCGGTGATAAAAGCAGTGCTATAGCGATCGAGGGCCCGTGTTCGCTCGAACTTGTCCGCCGCATCGGCAAGGCGGGTGGGATCGTCGAGATGGGTGAGCCGCTCGACCAAAGCGGTTACGTCTCGCAGGCCGAGATTGAGGCCTTGGCCCGCTACCGGATGCAGGACTTGCGCTGCGTTGCCGAGGAGTACGACAGCGTGCTGCCGACTCTTCCCTGCGATGCGCAGCGCAAGCGGGTATATCGCACACGCAGCGACCTTGGTAAATCGGCCGGCGCGCGTGCCAAATGTATCTTGCAGCGCGCACAGGAATTGATCCGGTTGCATCGCCTTTAGCTGCTGGGCTCGCGCGGGTCTGGTCGTCCAAACCAGCGCGAAGTCATCCCCGGACGGAAGTAGTGCGACTGGACCTTGGGCCGTGAAGCGCTCGTAAGCCCGATTTCCATGCGCTGTGTCTGTGCTTACCGTTGCAACGACGGCGCATTGGTGATAGTCGCGATGGCTGATGTGGGCGAGTGTGTTGGCGAGCGCGCCACCATCGGCGATGACGACCAACCGTGCGTATACGCTTTCGACTAGACCGTCCTGCTCGAGTGCGATCGCTTTCAGCGCTCCGGCATCGCCAACGCTGCGCGCTTGGGCTGGACGACATACTCGCACGCCTTCGCATCGGGCCACGCACTCGCTCAAGGCTGCGTGAAGATCGGCATAGCCGCAGACATAACCGAGCGCCTCGATGCCTTGCTCTCTGGCGGTCAGGAGCGTGCGACCGAACCCACCGCGCTGCGAGACATGGATGCTCTCGATCGGTGTGGCGGCCTCGATGCGCTGCCATGCGCCCAAACGCTCGAGGAGGGCACGGCTGCCGAACGATAGCGCAAGGCTGCGGCGATCCGATACCTCCGTCGGTCGCGCATCGAGCAGGAGCATCGAGAGCCCGGTGTCGCGCAAGGCCAGCGCGAGCGCGAGGCCGACCGGTCCTCCGCCGACGATTACGATGTCGAAAGTCGTCTCGCTCAGGAGCGTGCCGATGCGCGACACTGGGTGGTTCTCATGCCAAGCCAGCTCTCATCACAGGGCAAATCTCATCGCATGCTCATCGGCGCATGAGCGCCTCGATGTCGTCGATCGACTTGGGCGCATCCGCGGTGATGATCTCGCAGCCATCCGAGGTGACCACGGCATCGTCCTCGATGCGCACGCCGATGTTCCAGAATTGCTCCGGCACACCGTCTGCGGGCCGCACATAACATCCCGGCTCCACGGTGAGCACCATGCCTGGTACGAGCGTGCGCCATTCGCCCTCGCGCTTGTATTCCCCACAATCGTGCACGTCCATGCCAAGCCAGTGGCCGGTGCGATGCATATAGAAGCGCCGATAGTCGCCCGATTCGATGACGCCGTCGACGCTGCCCGTGCATAAGCCGAAATCGATGAAGCCTTGTACGAGGACTTTGACGGCGGCATCGTGCGGATCCAGCCAACGGCTCCCGGGCTTGACCTGCGCGATCGCGGCGGCCTGCGCGCTCAACACCAGCTCGTAAATCTGACGTTGCGGACCATCGAAGCAGCCACGCACCGGAAACGTGCGCGTAATGTCCGAAGCGTAACCGTCCAGCTCGCAACCTGCATCGATCAACAGCAAATCATGCTCGTTGAGGCGTGCATTGTTGGCGACATAGTGGAGGACGCAGGCATTCGCACCGCCCGCGACGATAGGCGTATAAGCTGGCGCTTGCGCACCGTGCACGCGGAATTCATGCAGCAACTCGGCTTCGATTTCATATTCCCATCGACCGGGTCGTGTCACTTGCATCGCGCGTCGATGCGCGCCCGCCGAGATCTGGGCCGCTTTGCGCATGGTCGCGAGCTCGGCCTCGTCCTTAATGAGCCGCATCTCGTCGACGATCTTGCGGATGTCGCGAATCTCGCCCGGTGCCGAAATGCCGGTGCGCACCTGGGCGCGAACCGCGTTGAGCCACTGGATCAGTCGCGCGTCCCATTCACTGTCTTCGCCCACGTCACAAAACAACGCATCGCGATCGGCGAGCAGTTTAGGAATCATCTCGTCGAGCTTGGCGATGCTGTACGCCTCGTCGACGCCGAACAACTCCCGGGCCGCCTCGGGACCGTAACGAAAGCCGTCCCAGACCTCGCGCTCGGGGTCCTTATCACGACAGAACAGGTAGCTGCGCACTTGCTCTCCCGCGATCAACACGAGCACGGCTTGCGGCTCCGGAAAGCCGCACAGGTAATGGAAGTAGCTGTCGAAGCGGAAGGGAAAGTGCGCGTCGCGATTGCGCAGGCGTTCAGGTGCAGTGGCGACGATGGCCACGCCGCTGCGCATCTGAGCGGCGAGACGCTCGCGGCGACCGCGATAGACCGCTAGATCGAACATATTGAAGAACCGGAAAGAGGTCGAGAACTCCCAAGAGTCCTGCAACTATTATAGGTCGTCGATACGCATCAACGTGGCGAGCGCCTGCTCGGTCGCGTTGCCCTTCTCGAACGCTTCGATGACGGCGCTGCGATCGGCAGCAGAACGGTTCTGACTCAGCTTGAATTTTCCGGTGAGTGCGGTGATGGTAATTTCCACGCCGACAATATTACGAAGCATGGATTGGAAGTAGTCTTCCGGCAGCGCCATCGCCCATGGCTGCTCGCGTGACTGCTCGTAATGCGAGGTCATGCGACGCACAAGCGGCGCCAGCTCGGCGCCCGCTTCGAAGGTGCGCGCCGTCCCGCGGACGTGCACAGTGGCGTAATTCCAGGTCGGCACGCTGGGATGGTTGCGATACAGAGCCGGCGAGACGTAGGCGTGCGGGCCATGAAAGACCACCGTCACGATGGGAGCTTGGGCAAGGCGTTGCCAATGCGGATTAGCGCGCGCGAGATGACCGAGCAAGACACCTTGTTCGCCGCCCTCGGTATCGAGCAAGAGCGGCAGATGCGTGATCCACGGATCGTCTGCATCAGGTGAGATCAAGGTAGCAAAGCTGTTCGATCGAATAAGCTCGTGCAGGGCCGTTCGATCCGACTCGACGAAGCTCGATGGCGTGAAGAGCATCTAGTCGTTCCCTCCGGAGCGCGCTCGAACGAGCGCGTCGAGTTCGGCTAAGCGATCGGGCGTCCCGACGTCGACCCACAAGCCGGTGTAATGCATGCCACCGACGCGCCCTGCTCGCATTGCGTCGCGCAGGAGTGGGGCGAGTGCTGCGCGGCTGCCAGGCGTGATCGCGGCGAAGAGCTTGGGATTGTACATACCGATGCCGGCGAAAGTAAGCTTTGTTCCGTCCTGATCCCGTACCCGCTCGCCTTCGAGCGCGAAATCGCCCATCGGGTGATGTTCGGGATTATCGACGAGCACGAGGTGGGCAAGCTGTCGCTCTTCGCCTATACGGTCTGCTTTGGCAAAGAGCGTGGCGAAATCGAAGTCTGTGAAGATGTCTCCGTTGACTACGACGAACGGCGCACTACCGAGTAGCGCTAAGGCATTCGCGATGCCGCCCGCGGTCTCGAGCGCGGTGGTTTCCCTCGAATAGCGTATGCGCAGACCGAACGTAGCCCCATCGCCCAAGCGCGCTTCGATCTGATCGCCCAGCCAAGCGTGGTTGATCACCACGTTGGTGCATCCTGCTCGGGCCAGCGCTTCGAGATGCCAAACGATGAGCGGTTTGCCGGCAACCGGGAGGAGCGGCTTCGGGGTCGAGTCGGTTAGTGGCCGCATTCGCTCACCGCGACCGGCTGCGAGAATCATCGCCTGCATGACGAAGCTCAGAACGTGTAGCCCGAACCCGACGCGTGCCCTTGCAGCTGGTCGAGCAGGCGCGATAGCGGATCGAGGGCTTGGTAACGGCTGCACGCCTTGCGCAGGTACTCCATCACCAACGGCATGTCTTTGAGGTAGCCACTCTTGCCGTCCCGGTGGAACAGGCGCGCGAAAATACCCAGCACCTTGATATGCCGCTGCACCCCCATCCACTCGAAGTCTCGATAAAACTCCGCGAAATCCTGGGCGACCGGCAGCCGCGCTTTGCGTGCCTTTTCCCAGTAGCCGATCGCCCAGTCGAGCAACTGCTCCTCGTCCCAGCATACGTAGGCATCCTTGAGCAGCGACACGAGGTCGTATGTGATGGGTCCGTATACGGCGTCTTGAAAGTCGAGGATGCCGGGGTTGGGCGAAGAGAGCATTAAGTTGCGCGAGTGGTAATCGCGATGCACGAACACGCGCGGCTGCGCGAGGTTGTTGGCGAGGACCGTCTCGAACACGGCTGACAGGACCGCAGACTGCGCCTCGCTCAGTTGTACGCCCAGGTGGCGTGATAGATACCAGTCGGGAAACAGCCGAAGTTCCCGCAACAACAGCTCGCGGTCGTAGGGCGGCAGGACTCCCTCTCGGGAGCTGACTTGGATGCGGATCAAGGCGCTCGTCGCCTCGGAGTAGAGAAGGCGCGCATTCTGGGCGTTGAGCACCTGCAGATAGGTCTGGTGCCCCAAGTCGCTCAGCAGCAAATAGCCGTTGTCGAAGTCCTCGGCTAGGATCTCGGGAACATGCACGCCGGCTGCGGTGAATAGGCGAGCAACCTTGACGAAGGTGCGGCAGTCCTCGTGCTCGGGTGGCGCATCCATCACGATGGCACTGCGGCCGGCGGAACTGACGCGGAAGTAGCGCCGAAAGCTCGCGTCCTCAGAGGCAGGAGCGAAGCTGAACGAGTGTCCGCGATACTGGTGGGCAAGCCAATGTTCGAGTGTTTGGGTGCGTGCCAATGCGGTTTGCCGCAGTGATGAGGGCGGCGAGAGTGTATCGCCAAATGGCTGCGGCGAACATCGGCATGCGCGATTGGGTGGCGCTAAGAATTGGACGATGCCCACAGTTGGCCCTGGCCCGTGCTACCCTGCGCATCGCCCGAGTGGCGGATCGAAGCGCACGTGCAAACAAAAGCCATTAAGAACCTGCTCGTATTGCATCTCAGCAGATGGTCTCGCGCTGCGAAGCGTCTCGCGGCGCTGACGCTTTGGTTCAGCCTGCCCTCTCTGCTCTGGGGCCAAGGGCCATCGAATGACGCTTCGGTCGATCCTCAGCGCGGCGGGATCGGCTTGAAGCTCGAGCCCCAATTGCTGCCGCCCATTGCGCCGGAAGCCGGAGAGGACTTGCCCGTATACCTCGAGGCCGATGAGATCGAGGGTGTGCAGGGTCAGCGCCTCGAAGCAATCGGAGACGTCGTGGTGCGCCGGCGCGGCCAGCAGATGCTCGCGGATCGAATCCTGTATTCGATCAAGGACAATACCGTTACTGCAATCGGAAGCGTGCGCTTTCGGCGCCTGGGCGATTTGCTGACGGGCGACCACGCCGTCTATGATCTGACGCGCGATACCGGAACCATCAACCACAGTACCTTTCGACTATCGGAGCCGGCTGGACGCGGAACAGCGCAGCGCATCATCATGCTTGACCGTGATCGGTTTCGGGCCGAACGCGCGACGTACACCAACTGTGCCGTCGGGGACGACGACTGGTATTTGAAGGTCAATCGCTTGGACGTCGATCGCCTTGCCGATGACGGCGTGGCACGGGGTGCGACGGTCTATTTCAAGGGCATGCCGGTGTTGTATAGCCCTTGGCTCGATTTCTCGTTGAGCAGCCAACGCAAGACTGGCTTCCTTCCTCCGTCGTTCGGGACCACCAACAACAGCGGTTTCGAGTTCTCCCTCCCGTTCTACTGGAACATCGCGCCCAACCGTGATTACACGTTCACGCCGCGTTTCCTGGCGCGGCGCGGGTTGATGCTAAACAACGAGTTTCGCTACCTGGAAGGTGGCTATCGTGGCGTCCTGCGCGCCGATGTGCTGCCGAACGACTCGTTGACCGGCGATACGCGTTGGGCGTACGCCTTCCGCCATCAGCAAGTTTTCACGCCGCGCTTGTCTGGCAACGTCAACCTGCAGGGCGTTTCGGACGACCGTTTCTTCGTCGATCTGTCCGACAAGATCGCGCAGACGTCGCAGACCTTTCTTCCGCGCGAGGGATCGCTGTATTACAACGGCGACTGGTGGAGCTTGTTCGGCCGGGTGCAGGGGTTCCAGACGTTGGCGAACCTCGGGGTTCCAGTCGAGGAGCCTTATCAACGCTTGCCTCAGATGGTGCTTCGCGCGGCACAGCCGAACATCAGCGGCTTCGACGGGCGCTTCTACGGCGAGTTGACCAATTTCGCCCACCCGAAGAAACAGGAAGGCATTCGGCAGGTGTACTACCCCACGGTGGAGTACCGCTTTGGGACACCCTTCGCCTATGTCACACCCAAGCTCGGCCTCAACTACTCAATCTACAGCTTGCGGGGCACGGGTGCGGATAGTCAAACTCGCACTGTGCCGATTACGAGCATCGACGCGGGAATGCGCTTCATCCGCGATGCGAACTTCTTCGGCCGCAGCCTCGACCAGACCCTCGAGCCCAGGCTGTACTACGTCTATATCCCATTCCATCGCCAGGACCAGCTGCCTGTGTTCGACACCTCGGTGTCAGACTTCAATTTGGCTCAGATCTTCACTGAGAACCGATTCAATGGCTGGGATCGCATCAACGACGCAAACCAGATCACCGCGGCCGCCACGACCCGGCTGATCGAGCCCAACACTGGGCGGCAATTGCTAATTGCGACGCTAGGTCAGCGCTACTACTTCAGTCAGCAACGCGTAACGTTGGACCAGAACGACGTGCGAACCTCGAACCGCTCCGATCTTCTCGCTGCAGTTACCGGTTCGCTGACGAACAACTGGTGGCTCGACTTCGGGCTCCAGTACAACCTCGACGATGGCGAATCCAAGAAACTCAATACGGCTTTGCGCTACCAGCCTCAACCTGGGAAGGTGTTCAACATTGGCTATCGATTCACTCGAAATATTCTCGAGCAAGTCGACGTCTCGGCGCAGTGGCCCGTCACCCGCCGACTGTCTGCGCTCGGGCGCTGGAATTACTCGATACGCGACAGCGCTCTGGTAGAAGCGCTTGCCGGCCTTGAGTACAATGGCGGCTGCTGGGCAGTACGCGGCGTGCTGCACAGCTTCGTGACAGCGCTGGATACGCGATCCAAAGCATTCTTCATCCAATTCGAACTGAGCGGCTTGTCACGCGGAATCGGGAACAATCCCGGGCAGGTATTGGGCCAGGGTATTTTCGGCTACCACCAGACGCGACCGAGTCCTCTCGCCCCCGAGGGGTATTACCCAGGCATGGAATCCGAGTAGCAGAGGTGGCTGTATTCTTCTACAGCGAGGTTGTACGAATCATGGTTTGGTGGCTTAAGTGCATCGCGCGATGCTTGGTAGCGCATCGCCCGGCGCTAGCGATGCTCGCGTTGGCGGTTTCGGTATCATCGCCGGCCCAAGAACGGGTGGAACTGCTCGACCGCGTGGTGGCTGTCGTGAACAGCGACGTGATCACACGTCAGGAGCTGGACCGCGAGAGCCGCATCGCGGCGGAGACGCTGCGCCGGCAAGGTACCCCGCTGCCCGCCAAGGATTTGCTGGAAAAGCAGCTGCTGGATCGACTCGTCACCAAGAACCTCCTGCTGCAGTACGCCAAGCAGACCGGTATCCGCGTGTCGGACTCGGAGCTCGAAAACGGCATCGAGCGAATCGCGGCCGAAAACAAGATGAATCCGGAAGCGTTGCGCAAGGCGGTGGAGGAAAGCGGCATCAGCTTCGACCGCTTTCGCGAAGACGTGCGCAACGAGATCACGCTCGCCCGCTTGCGCGAACGCGAAGTCGATAGCCGAATTACCGTGACCGACGCCGAAATCCAAAGCTTCTTGCGCAGCCAAGAGGGCCAGGTGGATAAAGTAGATGAATACAATCTGTCCCACATCCTGGTGCAGGTGCCCGAGCAAGCGTCTGCAGAGGAGTTGAAGCTACGGCGCGCGCGTGCGGAGGAGGCGCTCAAGCAGATCCGTGCAGGCGCAGACTTTCGTCAGGTGGCCGCTAGCTATTCCGACGCGCCCGACGCGCTGAAGGGGGGCGAGATGGGGTGGCGTCAGCCGGGGCGCTTGCCCAGTATCTTTTTGCAGGCGCTCAACAAGATGAAGGTCGGCGAGGTTTCGGACATCTTGCGCAGCCCTGCTGGCTTCCACATCCTGAAACTCGCCGACAAGCGGGGAAACAATAGCCCTGTGGTGGTCAATCAAACGCACGCACGGCATATACTCATTCGGCTCAATGAGGTGGTGTCCGAGAACGACGCCCGCAATCGTCTCAATGAGCTCAAGGATCGCATCGAAAATGGAGCGGACTTCGCCGAATTGGCGCGTCTGCATTCCGATGACGCGTCGGCTGCGCGCGGCGGCGATCTCGGCTGGATTTCACCGGGAGATACGGTGCCCGAATTCGAGCGCGCCATGGAGGGGCTGAAGCCCGGACAAGTAAGCGCGCCATTCAAGACCGCATTCGGATGGCATATCGTGCAAGTTCAGGAGCGCCGCGAGCAGGACATGTCTAAAGACAGGCAGCGCTTATCGGCTCGCCAAGCGATCCGATCGCGCAAGTCGGACGAGCAGTGGCAGGAGTGGGTGCGCCAGCAGCGCGACAAGGCGTACGTCGAGCTCAAGCTCGAGGACAAATGACGTCGGCGTAAAAGGTCGGCGATCAGTTGCGACTGGCGGGTGCAAGCGCATACTCCGCGACGCCGATTCGGCCAGAATTTCCTGACCGATCGTGCCGTCGTTGCCAAGATCATCGCGGCGATCGCTCCGGCACCCGAGGATCATATTGTCGAGATTGGGCCGGGCCCAGGCGCGCTCACCGAACCGCTGCTACAGGTGCTCGATACCCTCGATGTCATCGAGATCGACCGTGATCTCGCTCGCGCACTGCTCGAGCGCTTCTCGCCCACCAAGCTGCACGTTCACCAGGCCGACGCGTTGACCTTCGATTTTTCCACGCTGCCAAGTCCGCTTCGTGTAGTCGGCAACCTGCCTTACAACATCTCCTCGCCGCTTCTGTTTCGGCTCGCCCAGTACGCGGAGCGCCTGCGTGATTGCCATTTCATGCTTCAGCGCGAGGTGGCCGACAGGATGGCTGCTGCTCCGGGCAGCAAAATTTATGGCCGGTTGTCGGTCATGCTCCAGTATCGCTTCCAAGTCGAGAAACTATTTAAGGTCGCGCCTGGCAGCTTCTGGCCGGTTCCAAAAGTGGAATCGGCTATGGTGCGTCTGACGCCGCTCGGTGCGCAGCGCTTGCGCGCCTGCGACGAAGCTGTCTTCTCGCGGCTTGTAGCGAGCGCTTTCTCACAGCGTCGCAAGACCTTGCGCAATGCGCTGCGTGATCTGGTCGACGAAAGCAGCTTTCGGGCAGCCCGAGTGGATGCGTCATTGCGCGCCGAAGCGCTTCCGGTGCACGCATTTGTGCGGCTGGCTGACGCTCTTGTCTCGGACGCGCGGATCAGTGGGCCTTGCGCCGCTGAATGAATTCGATCTTATAACCGTCGGGATCTTCGACGAAAGCGATGACGGTGCTGCCGTGCTTCATCGGTCCCGCCTCACGTGTGACCTTGCCACCGCGTTTCTTCACCTCGTCGCACGACTGATACGCGTCGTCGACCTCGACCGCAATGTGTCCGAACGCGTTGCCAAGCTCATACTTGTCCACGCCCCAGTTGTAGGTCAGCTCGATCGCCGCCTGCTCGGATTCGTCTGCATACCCCACGAAGGCAAGCGTGAACTTACCCTCCGGGTAGTCGCTGCGTCTGAGCAACTTCATTCCGAGGACTTCGGTGTAAAACTTAAGCGAGCGGTCGAGATCTCCGACACGCAACATCGTGTGCAAGATTCGCATGATTCAGCCTCACACTTCGATTCAGACTTCCACGAGCTCGAAGTCTTCCTTACGTGCGCCACATTCGGGGCACACCCAATTGACCGGTACATCTTCCCAGCGCGTTCCCGCTGGGATGGCTTCCTCCGGCAAGCCCGCGGCCTCGTCGTAGATGAAACCGCAAATCAGACACATGAAAGTACGGTAAGGCCGAGCTTCGGGAGACGCCATGGAGAGCGGGATTTAAGGGTATTGTCAGTTGTTAGAGTACACTTCGATTCTATCAAATCCCTCCTCGCACTCAGCCTTCTCATAACTTCATGTCGGAACCACCTCCAATCGTCCTTACGTTCGCGGCGACGGATCCAAGCGGCGGCGCTGGATTGCAGGCTGACGTTCTCACGCTCTCCAGTCTCGGCTGTCACGCGCTTTCGGTAGTGACTGCCATCACCGTGCAGGACACTGTCGGCGTCGAAGAGGTGATGCCGCTGGACGCTGAGTGGGTGGGTGATCAAGCCCGTTGTGTGCTCGAGGACATGCCTGTCAGCGTATTCAAGATCGGGCTGCTTGGTAGTGTCGAAATCATCGCTGCAATCGCGGAAGTCGTGTCCGACTATCCTGAAGTTCCTCTCGTACTCGACCCGATTCTCGCCTCCGGTCGAGGCGACGAATTGGCGAGCGACGAGATGATTATCGCCGTGCGCGAATTGCTCGTGCCCCAGACGACGGTGCTCACCCCGAATAGCCTTGAAGCGCGTCGGTTGGCGCAGGAAGAGGCCGACGAGAACGATTATCCGGCGTTGGACGAGTGCGCGCGTCGGCTTCTCAATCTGGGCAGCGAGTTCGTTTTGATCACCGGGACGCATGAGAATACGGCCGAGGTGGTTAATACTTTGTACGCGCGGGACGGAGTGGTCCGCAGCGACAGCTGGCAGCGTCTTGCCGGCACCTATCACGGTTCTGGGTGCACCTTGGCTTCCGCGATCGCTGCGACGCTGGCTAATGGACTAGAGGTACCCGATGCGGTGCGTGATGCGCAGGAATACACGTGGCAAACGTTGAGTGCAGCGTATCGGGCGGGGATGGGGCAGCACATTCCGGATCGGCTCTTCTGGGCACGTGACGAAGATGAAGAAGATCCCCAGAATTAGCGGTCTATACGCGATTACTCCAGACACTTGGGATACCGAGAGGCTCGTGCAGCAGGTTGCAAGCGTGCTGGCCGGCGGCGCGTCGATCGTTCAGTATCGACATAAGGGCGGGCACGCAGCGCTGCGACGCGCGCAGGCTGCAGCACTCGTCGAGGAGTGCCGTGCTCGCGGTGCGCTATTCTTGGTCAACGACGACGTCGAGTTGGCCCTGGAAGTGGGCGCGGATGGCGTGCATCTGGGTCGGCAAGACATGGCTGTGATGGAGGCCCGCCAGCGCTTGGGCGTCAACGCCGTGATCGGCGCATCCTGCTACAACGAGTTGTGGCGAGGCGACCGGGCGGCAGCAGCGGGCGCTGACTACCTCGCCTTCGGCAGCTTCTTTCCTTCGAGCACGAAGCCCCATGCGCAGCGCGCGACCTTCGACATATTGTCCGAAGCACGCAGGCGTTGGCACCTGCCGTTAGTCGCGATTGGCGGCATCACCGTAACCAACGCTGGATCTCTCATCGAATGCGGTGCCGATGCGCTTGCTGTCATTAGTGCGTTGTTCGATGCAGATGACGCGCAAGCCGCCGCACGGGAATTCACCCAACTGTTTGAACATCGTTTGCCGGCGTAACCCTTATGAAATCGCGGAACGAGACCCTCTTCGAACTCTCTCAACGGGTCATCCCCGGCGGAGTGAATTCACCAGTCCGGGCGTTTCGTTCGGTTGGCGGTACGCCGGTGTTCTTCCAACGCGCCCACGGCGCGTATTTCTGGGATGTCGACGGCAAGCGCTATGTCGACTACGTGGGCTCATGGGGCCCGCTGGTGTTGGGGCATGCGCACCCGGACGTCGTCCGTGCGGTGCAGAAGGCCGCGGAAGATGGGTTGAGTTTCGGCGCGCCGACCGAAGCGGAATACGAGCTCGCCTCGCTGCTTCAGCAGATCTTGCCCTCGCTCGAACTGGTACGCCTGGTGAGCTCGGGCACCGAGGCCACGATGAGCGCGATTCGTCTGGCGCGCGGCTTCACGGGGCGAAGCAAAATCGTCAAGTTCGAAGGCTGTTATCACGGGCACGCCGACGCATTGCTGGTCAAGGCCGGTTCGGGCGCGCTGACTTTCGGCGTCCCGAGTTCGGCCGGTGTCCCACTGGAGGTTACGGCGCACACTTTGGTTCTCGACTTCAACGATCTCGACGGGGTCGAACGGGCGTTCTCCGAGCAGGGAAATGAGATTGCCGCCGTTATCGTTGAGCCGGTCGCAGGCAACATGAACCTCGTTGCCCCAGCCGGAGGTTTCCTCAGGGGATTGCGCGAAGTCTGCTCGCGCCACGGCGCGGTATTGATTTTCGACGAGGTGATGACTGGTTTTCGGGTGGGTTTAACGGGTGCTCAAGGGCGATACGGGGTTCAGCCGGATTTGACGACGCTTGGAAAAGTCGTGGGTGGCGGGATGCCGCTTGGAGCCTTCGGCGGGCGACGCGACATCATGGAAAAAGTGGCTCCGCTCGGGCCCGTGTACCAGGCCGGTACGTTGTCGGGTAATCCCGTGGCGGTGGCGGCGGGCCTTACTACTCTCCAGCTGGTGCGGGCGGGTGGCGTGTATGAAAGGTTAGAAAAGACGGCTGCAGAGCTGACTACGGGACTCACCGCGGCGGCGAAGGCAGCGGGCCTAGAGTTCACTGCGCAGTCCGTCGGCGGCATGTTCGGCGTTTACTTCTCTGTTCAGGCACCGACGAGCTACGCGCAGGTGATGCAGACGGACCGTGAGCGCTTCAACCGCTTCTTCCACGCGATGCTCGACCGCGGTTTCTACTTCGCACCGTCGGCGTTTGAGGCCGGCTTCGTGTCGACCGCACATACCGACGAAGACATTGCTGCGACTGTGCGCACTGCCGCAGAGGTGTTCGAACGACTCAGAGCGTGAGGTTCGCTTATTTGAGTCCTGACGCGTACTCGGCCACCGCGGCCATTTCGGCGTCGCTCATGCGCGACGCGATGTTTCGCATCATGCTAGCGTTGTCGTTCGCGCGCTCGCCCGAGCGAAAGGCCTTGAGCTGAGTGACCGTGTATTCGGAGTGCTGACCTTTCAGTCGTGGATACTGAATCGGGATGCCGGCTCCGTCAGGCGAATGGCAGCCCGCACAAGCAACCACCCCGGTATCGCTGTTGCCTCCGCGGTAGAGCTTTTGGCCCGCGGTGGCCAGCTTGGCGTCTTGGGCGCTGCCCTGCCGCGGCTTCTGTTGGGAGAAGTAAGCCGCAACGTTGCGCATGTCTTCTTCAGAAAGGCTCGCGGCAATGCCGTTCATAATCGGATTCTTCCGCTCCCCGGATTTGTAGTTGTGCAGTTGCTTGACGATGTACTCCGGATGTTGTCCCGCCAAGACTGGATTGGCGGGGATGACGCTGTTGCCATCAGCACCGTGGCACGCCGCGCATACTCCGTTGGCGATGGCTGCGCCTTTGGCGGCATCCGCCTGAGCGGCAGCGAGGCCGGGTACGGTCCACAGCAGCAAGAGCATCACGCCGGCACTAATCGTCCTCATCACTTCTCCTGTCAGATGGCCATTAGCCTCGTCAAACACGGCGCGAATTCTAGCTTATCTCCCCTTCGGCGGGCCATGAACGATCGCTTATCGTGATGCTGCACCAAGCCAAGTTTCACATCGGCGCTGCTGCACTGTCGCAGTTGCCGAGAGACGACGTTCGTGAGGTGGCGATCGCGGGGCGCTCGAACGCGGGTAAGTCGAGTGCGATCAACGCGCTCACCAATCGTAGGCAGCTTGCATTCGTAAGCAAGACGCCGGGACGCACACAGCAGATCAATTATTACGAGGTCGGTTTCGGAAGATTTTTGGTTGACCTTCCCGGCTACGGGTATGCGCGCGTTCCAGGCGCGCTTCAGCAACGCTGGGAGCGGCTCCTGTCGGCCTACCTGCAAACGCGCGCCTCCCTCCAGGGCCTGGTGGTAGTGATGGATGCCCGCCACCCAATGACCGACCTCGATCGCCAGCTTCTCGAATGGGTCGGACCAACGCAAAGGCCTGTTCTGGTTTTGCTTACCAAGGCAGACAAGCTGAGTCGGCAGCAACAAGCAACACAGCTCGCGTCAGTAGAGCAGCAATTGAGACTCACCTATCCGAACTGCTCAGTCCAACTGTTTTCCAGCACGCAGCGAGTAGGTGTGGCCGAAGCGCGTGGCTTTATCGAGCGACTGCTGAGCGGGATGGCCCGCGCGCCGAGCGAGAGTAGAATCGACGCACAAAGAAAAGCCCCCGGTAAAGGGGAAAAACCGGGGGCAAAAAGCCTCAATAAGGATTAAGGCACCCGCTCAGGGAGGAAAAGCGGGAGACGTAACCGTCTATACATGAGATTCTAGGAGGCTGCGGGAAGTTCCCAAGGTCGTACTCTTTTGTCGCAAGAACGCTGACGCTTCGTATGCACATTCTCGCCGGTTATCCCAAACGCCGCCCGCGCCGCCTGCGCCGTGACGACTTCTCGAGGCGCCTCGTGCGCGAGCACGTACTCACCTCCGACGACCTCATCTACCCAGTGTTCGTGATCGAGGGTAGCAACCAAGTGGTGCAAGTTCCGTCGATGCCTGGCGTTGCACGACATAGCGTCGATCGGCTTTTCGAAGTCGCCGAGCGCTGTTTTGCGCTCGGCGTTCCTGCCCTGGCGCTGTTCCCGGCGATCGAGCCGCACTTGAAGACACCGGACGGGCGCGAGGCGTTTAATCCGGTAGGGCTTATTCCACGCGCGGTTCGTGCTCTCAAGCAACGCTTCCCAGCGCTTGGGGTGATCACCGATGTCGCCCTCGATCCCTACACGAGCCATGGACAAGATGGGGTGCTGGATGACTGCGGCTATATCTTGAACGATGAGACGATTTCCATTTTGCGCAAGCAAGCGCTCGTGCAAGCCGAGGCGGGGGTGGATATCGTGGCCCCTTCGGACATGATGGATGGACGCGTGGGTGCCTTGCGCGACGCCTTGGATCAGGGCGGCCATGTCCACACCCGAATAATGGCCTACTCGGCCAAATACGCCTCTGCGTTCTATGGGCCTTTCCGTGACGCCGTCGGCTCGGCTGCAAATCTTGGCAAGGCCGACAAGATGAGCTATCAGATGGATCCCGCCAATGGCAACGAAGCATTGTGGGAGGTGGGTCTGGATCTACAAGAAGGCGCCGACATGGTGATGGTGAAGCCCGGCATGCCCTATCTCGACATCGTTCGCCGCGTGAAGGAGGAGTTCCGAGTTCCCACCTTCGTCTATCAAGTCAGTGGAGAATACGCCATGCTCAAGGCGGCATTCCAGAACGGATGGCTGGACGAGCGCAAGTGCGTGCTCGAGGCATTGCTTGCCTTCAAGCGAGCGGGCGCAGATGGTGTGTTGACTTACTTCGCACTCGATGCTGCGAAGTGGTTGACGCGGCCCTGAGCGAACAGCTAGCCGCTCTTTGCGCGCCGTTCGCGCTCTTGCCGAATGATGTAGCGCTGGACCATCGCCTCTTGGCTGGCCCCTAAGTTTGCGAACTGGCAACCCGTGCGCCGACTCGACGCACCGTTTTTCAGCGTGATGAGATAGGTGTTGCGGACCGTCAAGTCGACCCGCAGGGTCCCAATGTCCGGAAGCGGCACCCGGCAACCCTTGAGCATTGTGCCAATCGGGGGTGGAGTGTGCGCCAGCTCTCCGACGAGGCAGAGCCCACCTAAGCTGATATCGGAGACCACCAGGCGCAGCGGTTCTGAATCGTTCAACGGAATTTCGCATCGAATCGGATTGACCACCGGTGTGGGTAGCCGGTAATACTCGCGTCGCTGGTATTTCGTGAGATTGCTGGGCAATGCAATGCGAAAGGCCGGCTTACCTTCGAAGATTACACTGTCGACCTGACGCGCTTCGAATTGGACGCGGACGCCGTCTTGGTTGCTCACGAATCGGACCGGCGGGTGCTTTAGCAAGCGCTCATTGGCTTCTTGACTCGCCCCCACGTCGAGCACGACCTTACGTTGTTCCGCTGATACGTTGAGCACAGCGGTCACGACAAATTCACGACCGCTATTGAAAGAGGCGGTGATCGGGGCCGCGGCCTTGAGCAGTCCGCGCAGAATGTAGGCAACCTCCACATCCGAGGCAACGCGATACTGCGAATCGTCCGCGCTCGCCCAAGTGTCAGGCACCGCCTGAGAGGCGGTATCGGAGGCTGCAGGCTGAAGGTTCACGGGAGCGTAGGTCTAGAATGTCGCTTCATCCTTGCGGCGCGCTGCTGCGAAACTTTAGTCCTCCCTCTGATCGAGCAGCGCCTGCACGGACGTAATCGAAGCGCGCTGCAGGGGGCGCCCGTCGGGCGACAGTCGTATGGGTTGACGCAGGCAAACTGTTGACAGCACGGTCATGTGAACTTCTGCCTGCTCCGTAACGATGATCAAGTCGGGAACCATCATGCTTGTCTCGCCGACCCAAAGCTTGTACTGCCTCGTGCGAAATTGGATGTCCCGATTGCGCAGATAGATCTCGAGATCCTTCGCGTTGTCGGTGTAGAGATGCAAATGAATATCCGCATAGCGACCGGCATTCCCCGATAAAACAGCGCCCGTAAGATGCGGGCTGAACTGCTGCATCAGTAGCATTACCCTCAGCGCAATCTCACGCAATTGGCGCAGACGCTCTTCATGCTCGTCCGCCTGATAGAGTTCCTGGTAGGTCCGTAAGGCTTCTTCGATTTCGACATTGGTTGGCAAGTTTTGCGAGTCGGGCGCGCCGGCCTGTCGAGCCGCCTTGCGCTTGGCTAGGCTATAGTCGTTCACGCCGTCCTGCGCGATCATCCGCGCCGCCAACTGGGCGATTCGCGCCCGCATCTGCTGCCGATGGAGTGGCGAATCCTTGCTCATGGCTCAGTACAGCTCACTCTTGGTTTCCTCGGCCCGGTGGTTAGGCGCTGATACCGTCGTCGACACTGCCTCCTCCTCAGGGGGCAGATGTTCCTGATAGAAGTAGTCGAGAACGGCGTTAGGCGCTGTGCTGCGGAGCCCGGTTTCGGGGTTTATCCTGGCCGCCACGATCCCTGCCGGCATTTCGGGCAGCTCTTGCGGCACGCCTTTCAGCGCTGCTGCCATGTAGTGCATCCAGATGGGAAGCGCCGCGGCTGCTCCCGTTTCCCCGGTGCCCAGGGAACGCGGCAGGTCGTACCCTATCCACACCACCGCGGTGAGGTGACGCTGAATGCCGGCAAACCATGCATCCATCTGGTCGTTCGTAGTGCCTGTCTTCCCCGCGAGATCCCCGCGCCCCAGCTGCATTGCACGCGCTCCGGTCCCACCGCGGATCACGTCCTGCATCATGTTGAACATCACATACGCGTTGCGCTCGTCGATTGCACGGGGCGCCGATTCGCCTGCGCGACCCGGCTGTGCGCGGGCAAGTACCTTGCCGCTCGCATCTTCGATTCGGCTAATGAAATATGGCGTAACGCGGTAGCCGCCATTAGCGAAGACGGCGTAGCCGGTAGCTAGATCCAGCATGGTGACTGAGCCGGCGCCGAGCGCCATAGTGAGATACGGCGGGTGAAGTTTTGCATCGAAGCCGAAACGTGTGATGTAGTCTTGCGCGTACGCAGGCGTTATCGCCTGCAGGATGCGAATCGAAACGAGGTTCTTGGATTTGGTGAGCGCCGTGCGCACCCGCATCGGGCCTTCAAAACCGCCGTCATAGTTCTTCGGTTCCCAGGGCGCCGAACCTGTCTCGGCGGCATCGATCAGAATCGGAGCGTCGTTGACGATCGTCGATGGTGTAAAGCCCTTCTCCAGCGCCGCCGAGTAGACGAACGGCTTGAAGCTAGAACCAGGCTGCCGATAAGCTTGAGTAACGTGATTGAACTTGTTGCGCTGGAAGTCAAACCCCCCGACCAGCGCCCGGATGGCGCCATCGCTGGGATCCAGCGACACGAGTCCCGCCTCGACCTGCGGCAGCTGGACGATGCTCCAATCGCCCTTCTCGCCCTTCTGCAAGCGAATTAGGGCACCCCGGCGCAGCCTCCGCGACGCTGGTGCCTTTTCCGTCAGCATCGTTCGCGCGAACTTCAGCCCGTCACCGGAGACTGCAATCGAGCTTCCCCCTTTGCGATACGCAACGATCTTCTTTGCGTCCGCGTCGAGAACAATCGCGGGAACGATTTCGTCGCTCTCGACCTGGTCCTGTAGCAGATCTTCGAGTTCCTCATCGGTTGGCTTGAGCGGCAACTCGAAGTAGCGCTCCGCTCCCCGGTAGCCGTGTCGGCGATCGTAATCGAGGAGTCCACGCCGAACTGCGGCATACGCCGAATCTTGATGCGTCTTCAGCAGCGTCGTGTAGACCCTGAAGCCCTTGGTGTACGTGTCTTCCTTGTAGCGGTCGAACATGGCCTGGCGCACCATCTCGGCAAAGTATTCGGCTCGCGTCGCGAACTCCGGTTGGTCGCGACGGACGGAGAGTTGCGTCTTGGTGGCTTCCTCGTAAAGAGCAGGTGTCAGGAATCTCAGTTCTTGCATTCGGCGCAGCACGTAGAGCTGCCGCTCGCGAGCGCGTTGCATATTGACGACAGGGTTATATCGAGAGGGCGCTTTCGGAAGGCCTGCGAGCATGGCGATCTCCGCAATATTCAAGTCGCGAAGATTCTTTCCGAAATAGACCTGGGCGGCGGAAGCGAACCCGTAGGCGCGCTGCCCTAGATAAATCTGATTGATGTACAGCTCCAAGATTTGATCCTTGGTCAAGCTGTGCTCGATCTTGAAAGCAAGAAGGGCTTCATTGAACTTGCGAGAGAACGTCTTTTCGCTACTGAGAAAGAAGTTGCGCGCGACCTGCATAGTGATCGTAGAAGCGCCCTGCTTCGCAGATCCCGAGGTGAAGTTGTGAAGGGCCGCGCGCAACACCCCGATATAGTCGATGCCACCGTGCTCGTAAAAGCGCTCATCTTCAGCGGCGAGGATCGCGTGACGCAATCCAAGCGGAACGTCTTGGATACGGACGAGCGCACGCCGCTCCTCACCGAACTCGCCGATGATGTATCCATCAGCGCTGTAGATTTGAAGTGGAATCTTCGGGCTGTACGACGTCAGCGCGTCCAGCGAGGGGAGCGTCGGATAGACGACCGCTGCTGCATAACTGATAAGAAGCAGGATTGCAATGAGCACCGTCGCGAGCGCGACCAGCGGGTAGATCCACCAACGTTTCAACATCAATGTTGCTCTTGGGCGGGACGAGCAGAGGCAGTTCGCATTATAGGGCTCGAACGCTCATCGAAACATCCTTGGCTTTCGTATTTTCGCCAAGCACCATCTTGCCGTTGTCATTCTCGGTAACCTCTGCGTCGTTCTATTCGTCTGCCTATGCTCAAGGGAAAACTGGAATTCAGCGGCGAGTTCTTTGCCAACCTGTTCAAGCCGCAAACCCCGCCGCTCATCGGGGTAGACATCACCTCTTCGTCGGTGAAGATGGTAGAGCTGTCAGAGGTGTCTAAAGGACGCATACGACTGGATCGATATGCGATCGAGCCGCTGCCGAAGGATGCTGTGGTCGACGGCAACATCATGAACCTCGAGGCTGTAGGGGAAGCAGTACGTCGAGGCTGGAAGCGGATGGGGACGCGCATCAAGAACCTCGCCATGGCTCTCCCCTCCGCTCAAGTCATCACCAAGAAGATCACTGTACCGGCTGGGTTGCGCGAAGACGAACTCGAAACACAAGTCGAGACCGAAGCAAATCAGTACATCCCCTTCGCGCTCGAGGAGGTGAACCTTGATTTTCAGAGCTTAGGGCCATCACCAAACAATCCCGAAGATATAGAGGTGCTCATTGCGGCGTCGCGAAGGGAGAAGGTCGAAGACCGCGTTGCGGTAGCCGAGTTTGGCGGCTTAAAGGCCATCGTAATGGATATCGACTCCTTCGCGGCGCAAACCGCCTTCGAACTGATGGAGGTGCAGCTCCCGGAAGGCGGGCGCGAGCAATTGATCGTGCTGGTTGATGTCGGTGCCTCGATGATGAACATCAATGTACTGCGTAACGATCAATCGGTCTACATGCGCGAGCAGCCCTTCGGAGGCAATCAGTTGACGCAGGAGATCCAGCGCCACTTCAACTTATCTGCAGAAGAAGCAGAGGCCGCCAAACGGAATGGCGGTCTACCAGACACCTACGATAACGAGGTCCTACAGCCGTTCATGGACACGCTAGCGTTAGAAATCACGCGCGCTCTTCAGTTCTTTTACACCTCCACCCAGTACAACCAAGTGAACCACATCTTCTTGTCCGGCGGCTGCGCAACCCTGCCCGGGCTCGACCAGGTTGTCGCACGTCGCACCGAAGTCAATACCATCATCGCCAATCCGTTCGCGAACATGCAAGTCTCACCGAAGATCAAGCAACGGCAGCTGATCCAAGATGCTCCGGCTCTTGTGGTCGCATGCGGGTTGGCAATGCGGAGGTTCGACGCATGATCCCAATCAACCTACTGCCCCACCGGGCAGAACGGCGCAAGGCGCTGCAACGCCAATTCTTCGGTATGGCGGCCGGTTTCATCGGAGCCGGAATCGTGGCTGTCGTGCTTGTGCATGGTGTGTTCGCCCAGCGGATCGAAGCGCAGAACTCGCGCAATAGCTATCTGCAAAGCCAGATCGCCGAACTTGACAAGCAGATTGACGAGATCAAGAAGCTGAAGGAGCAAACTCAGGCGATGCTCGACCGCAAGAAGGTGGTCGAGGCATTGCAAACGAACCGCACCGAGACCGTTCGTTTGCTTGATCAACTGGTTAGGCAGCTGCCTGACGGCCTCTACTTGAAGGCGATCAAGCAGACAAACGAAGTCGTCAACATCGCAGGCTACGCCAGCTCCAACGCGCGCGTCTCCACTTTAATGCGAAACCTAGATGCGTCTCCATGGCTAGAGGAGCCTAAGCTTGTCGAGATCAGGGCAACGCGGTTGGGCAACAACACCATCAACGAGTTCAACTTGAATGTCAAGTTGACGCGAGCAAAGCCGGAAGGGGCAGCAGTGAAGACTGCTGCACCTCCTCCCGCCGACAAGAAGGCCAAGCAAAGCTAGAGGGACTGATGACACTAGACGAGCTTAGACGGCTTAACCCGCGCGAGATCGGGACATGGCCAGCGCTACCGAAACTAGGAGTGCTACTGGGGCTGCTGCTGCTGATTCTCGGCGGGGGCTATATGTTGGATTGGTCCAATCAATGGACCGAACTGAACGCCGCACGGGACAAGGAGACCGACTTGCGCGGACAGTTTCTCAAGAAGAAGGCCCAAGCCATCAATCTTGAGGCCTATCGGACTCAGCTCAACGACATCGAGCAATCCTTCGGTGCTCTGCTCAAGCAATTACCGAACAAATCCGAAATGGAATCTTTGCTCTCCGACATCAACCAGGCCGGGCTTGGCCGCGGGTTGCAATTCGAGCTCTTTAAGCCGGCCGGGCAAGAAGTGATATCGGAGTTCTATGCCGAGCAGCCAATCGCGATCAAGCTGGTCGGCAACTATCACGATATAGGTGCGTTCGCGAGCGATGTCTCGCAACTCTCCCGCATCGTAACGCTCGACAACGTAGCAATGGGGAAGGACAAAGACGGCCGCCTCACATTGGATGCCACAGCTCGCACCTTCCGCTATTTGGACGACGAAGAGGTGGCCGCTCAGAAAAAGGCGGCCCGGGAACAGGCCGAGAAAGATAAAGCCAAGAAGGTTGGTAAGAAATGAAGGACATCCGCGTCATTAGCTTGGCCACGGTCGCCCTGCTATCCGCATGTGCAGGTGGTGATCATGACGACCTCAAGAAGTTTGTCGAAAATTCCTCGAACGGCATGAGAGGTCGGGTCGATCCGCTGCCGCAGATGGCAGCCTACGAGGCCATGACCTATGACGCATTCGACCTACCCGACCCTTTCCAGCCACGAAAAATCGAGCCGGATAAGAGTGCAGCGGGCGGCGGCCCGGCACCAGATTTAACCCGCCGCAAGGAAGCGCTCGAGGCGTATCCGCTGGAGAGCCTCAGCATGGTTGGCACACTTGAGCGTGGGAAGAGTCGATATGCGCTGGTGAAAACGCCAGACAACAGTTTGTATCGCGTCTCGACCGGTCACTACATGGGCCAAAACTTCGGCCTCGTTTCTATGATCAGCGAGACGAACGTGACGCTGAAGGAAATGATTCAAGACACGAACGGCAGCTGGACTGAACGCGTAAGCACGCTGCAACTGCTCGATCAAGAGGAGAAGAAATGATTCAACTGCCGCTGTCTCTTGCGCGGACCTTCGCCGCCGGATTGGTCATTGCGCTCTCTGCTGCTGTCCCGACTGCCAGAAGTGCAGCACCGTCGTCCGAACAGATGCCTTCGAGCCAAAACGCAATCGAGGCCATGGACGTCACGAACGAAGCCGGCAAAGTAATGGTTAAGATGCGCTTAAAGGAGCCACTGGGCAATCCGCCGGCTGCCTTCTCGTTGGCCAATCCACCTCGAATCGCGTTCGATTTCGCCAATACGAGTAATGCCCTGGGCAAGACGATTCAGGAGTACAAGGAAGGCCAACTCCGCAGCGTGCGAATTGGAGAAACGGCGGGTCGTAGCCGCGTGGTCCTCAATCTGGATCGCCCGGCGCGTTTCGACACGTCCCTGACTGGGAAGGAACTCCTCGTCACCTTAACGCCTGTCGGCGGTACGGACGAACCTACCACGTTCGCGGCAGCTCGACCGACGCAGCAAGCTCACGCGGTCAAAGCAATCGACTTCAAGCGCGGACGCAATGGCGAGGGGCAGATCATCATCGATCTGTCGGATCCGGGGACAGGAATCGACCTAAAGCAATCGGGCAAGACGATCACCGTTGATCTCATGCAGACCCAACTGCCTCCTTCTTTGGAGCGACGCTTTGATGTTAACGATTTCGGGACTCCGGTCGACTTCATGGAAGTGACGTCGAACGGTCAGAACGCACGCGTTAGCATCCAGGCACGCGGGCGATGGGAGCAGGCAGCGTATCAGACCGACAATCGGCTGGTGGTCGAAGTCAAGCCGTTCGTGGAGCGGCAAGCGAACAAACAAAGGAGTGGGTATACCGGGGAGAAGCTGTCGCTCAATTTCCAGAACGTCGAGGTGAGGGCGGTGCTCCAAGTTATCGCTGACTTCACCGGCCTCAACATCGTCACCAGCGACACGGTGTCGGGCAACCTCACGCTGCGCCTGAAAGACGTGCCCTGGGATCAAGCGCTTGACATCATCCTTCAAGCGAAGGGACTAGACATGCGCAAGACCGGTAACGTGGTATGGATCGCCCCGCGAGACGAGTTGGCGACCAAAGAGAAACTGGCACTCGAGGCGCAGCAGCAGATCCAGGAGCTCGAGCCGCTCCGGACGGAGAGCTTCCAGCTCAGCTATCAAAAGGCCGAGGCGTTTCAGAAAATCCTTTCGGACGGGCAGCAGAAGATCCTTTCGAAGCGGGGCACTGCCGTTATCGATCCTCGGACGAATACCTTATTCGTGAGCGACGTTCCCACAAAGCTCGAGGAAATTCGCACTCTGCTGAAGCAAATCGACGTACCGTCGCGCCAAGTATTGATCGAGTCCCGGATCGTGGAGGCCTCCGATACGTTCAGCAAGAACCTCGGTGCGAGGCTTGGCTTCGCAGATCTTGCCGGTCTTCGCGGCGGAGTTCCAGGACTGGGTGGTGGCGGCGTGCGCACATACCTCGGAGGCAATGCGCGCAGCAACGGTGTGCTGACCACGCAAGCGGAAGACTATTCGCAGAGCTTCTTTCCCGATTCGTTCAGCGTTAATCTGCCGGCCGATGGCATTAATGGTCGCTCGCCTGGGCAGTTCGCAGTCACGCTGCTCAACCCCTCGCTCACGCGCTTCGTGAACCTGGAGATTTCGGCGCTGCAAGCCGATGGTAAAGGCAAGATCATCTCGAGCCCGCGAGTGATCACTGCCGACAACGTTGAGGCTATCATCGAGCAGGGGACGGAGATACCCTATCAACAGGCGACGAGCAGCGGGGCGACCAGTATCTCCTTCCGGAAGGCCACGTTGAGCTTGAAAGTGAAGCCTCAGATCACACCCGACGACAATGTGATCATGAGGCTGGAAGTGCACAAAGACAGCGTTGGAGCTAACACGATTGCTGGACCGTCGATCGACACAAAGCAGGTCAATACGGAAGTGTTGGTAGAAAACGGCGGTACCGTGAGCATAGGCGGTATCTTCACGCAAGACGAAGCGAAGGAGATTACCAAGGTTCCACTGCTCGGCGATGTTCCAGTATTCGGCGCCCTGTTCAAGAATGAAGTCAATCGAAACAACCGCCGCGAACTCCTGATCTTTGTCACGCCTAAGATCCTGCGCGACAACCTTACGACTCGGTAGCGCGGTTAGCACCCGCTCCGGCCGCCAAGAAGCGCTCCGCCCGGAGCGCTTCGCATTTATGCCATTTCGCCGACGGCGACTAGCCCCTGCTAGAATCGGCGCATGGCTACCCCACAATCCTCCTCAGCGCCCACGGTACCGGAGAACATCTTTCTGATCGGCATGATGGGTGCCGGCAAAACATCAGTGGGCCGTTTGCTAGCGCGCGAGCTTGGAAAGTCGTTTTTCGACTCGGACCACGTGATCGAGGCGCGTACTGGCGTACGCATTCCGGTGATCTTCGAGTTGGAGGGTGAAGCGGGCTTTCGGGCGCGCGAGCGGGTAGTCATTGACGAATTGACTTTGATGCACGGAGTCGTCGTCGCCACTGGCGGAGGCGCGATCCTCAGTGAAGCAAACAGGCTCGCGCTGCGCACGCGCGGCACAACGGTCTATCTACGAGCGGCTGTGCAAGACCTGTGGCACCGGACCCGGCACGACAAGAATCGGCCTTTGCTGAGGACTGGGGATCCACTGAGTCGGTTGAACGAATTGTTCGAGCAAAGAGACGCGCTTTACCGTGCGACGGCTCACGTTGTGATCGAGACCCGCAGCCAAAGTCTCAGAAGTCTGGTGGCCAAACTCATCCAGAAGCTTTCTCAAGTGTGCGGCTCCGGCGCCTCGGAATCGGCGTCGGTCGACGCCTGCACGCCTTGCCAGGATCTGCCTTAGTGGAAACGGTTCAAGTCGCGCTCGGCGATCGCAGCTATCCCATCCACATCGGTGCCGGTCTGCTCAAGCGCGCAGAACTCCTTCTGCCGCACCTAGTGCAGCCGGCCGTGGCTGTGGTTACGAACGAGGTCATCGGACCGCTGTACTTCGCCCAGCTGGAGACCCTCCTGGATGCCCATGGCATACGCGCCCTTCCGATCACGCTACCGGATGGGGAATCCCATAAGACATGGCACAGCGTCAGTATTGTTCTGGATGCTCTACTCAAGCATCGCTGCGAACGCAAGACCACGATCATCGCCCTAGGTGGCGGGGTGGTGGGAGACTTGGCAGGCTTTGCTGCGGCAATTTATCTGCGGGGTGTACCGTTCATCCAGATTCCAACCACACTCCTGGCGCAGGTCGATTCTTCGGTGGGAGGGAAGACCGGCATCAATCACCCGCTTGGCAAGAACATGATCGGCGCGTTCTATCAGCCTCGCTTGGTCCTCGCCGACTTGAATACCTTGCTTTCCCTGCCGAAACGGGAGCTAGCTGCGGGCATCGCCGAGGTCGTTAAGTACGGGCTCATTCTAGACGCCGCATTCTTTGCCTGGCTCGAAGCGCACATGGATCAGCTCCTCGCGCTGGATCTGGATGCGCTGGCCTATGCGGTTCGCCGATCGTGCGAACTGAAAGCGCAAATCGTGGCGACCGATGAGCGAGAGTCGGGAGCGCGCGCACTCTTGAATCTGGGACACACGTTCGGTCATGCAATCGAGGTGGGCCTGTCTTACGGGACGTGGCTTCACGGAGAAGCCGTATCGGCGGGAATGGTAATGGCGGCTCAGCTTTCGTGCCGGATCGGCATGTTGAACGATGCCGACGTTTCTCGAATAGCGACGCTTCTCAAGCGAGCTGGGCTCCCGGTGCGCGCGCCTGCCCTCGGCATTGATCGTTATCTCGACTTGATGGGCATGGACAAGAAGATGGAAGGCGGCAAGCTTCGCCTGATCCTCCTGCGCCGGATCGGGCAAGGCTTCGTCACGGCCGACTTTCCATACGGCGAGTTGCGGCAGGTGCTGCACGGTGAGGAGGCGAATGGGTGAACTGGCACCCTATGCCGTTCATCCAGATCAGTCTCGCGGTCGCAAGTTCGCCGAGCCTGCGCCCAGTCTTCGCAATTCCTTCCAGCGCGATCGCGATCGCATTGTCCATTCCACTGCATTTCGGCGGCTCGAATACAAAACGCAGGTGTTCATCAACCACGAGGGCGATCACTATCGCACCCGCCTAACTCACACGCTGGAGGTTGCACAGATTGCCCGGTCGATCGCTCGAAGCCTTGCGCTGAACGAGGACCTGGTCGAAGCGATTGCTCTGGCGCATGACTTGGGGCATACGCCTTTCGGACATGCTGGGCAAGCCGCGCTCAACGAGTGCATGCGCGAGCATGGCGGTTTCGAGCACAACCTTCAGTCCTTGAGGGTGGTCGATGTGCTCGAGCAGCGCTATGCCGAGTTCGACGGGCTGAACCTGACGTTCGAAACGCGAGAAGGTATCCTTAAACACTGTTCGGTGGAGAATGCCAAGAGCCTGGGGGATGTGGGACAGCGCTTTTTGGCTCGCCAGCAACCCTCGTTGGAAGCACAGGTTGCGAATCTCGCCGATGAGATCGCTTACAACAACCATGATATCGACGATGGTCTTCGCTCGGGCTTCTTGAGCATCGTCCGGCTGGATACGGTGCCGCTCTTTGCTCGTCATCGGGGGCTCGTGCGAGAGCACTACCTCGATCTGGAGGATCGACGTTTGATTCACGAGGTCGTGCGGCGGATGATCGATACGCTGGTCACCGACCTCGTGCGGCAAAGCCAAACCAACATCGAGAGCTTTGGTCCCGCTTCAGTCGATGACGTAAGGGCGGGACCTCCCCTCATCACCTTCGGTGCCGAACTCACACACGCGCAACAAGAGCTCAAGCACTTCCTACGTATCAACCTGTACAGGGATTACCGAGTCAACCGGGTTATGGCCAAGGCTCGACGGACCATACGCTATCTGTTCGACGCCTTTACGGCGGATGCCAGTTTGTTGCCGGACGAGTTTCGCGTCCGCGCCTCGATCGAAGGGCCTCGCGCAATCGCTGATTACATTGCGGGGATGACTGATCGCTACGCGATCCGAGAGTACGGAAAGCTCTTTCGAATCGAGGAAGGAGCAGACTAAGCCCCCGTAACATAGAGGTTTGTTGCACCGCCCTCCACTTATTGAACCGATGCGGGCATGGATGTAGACTAAAGCCGATCGCGAAAGCCTCTTAGCGGCCCCGCCGGCATCTTGCCGCCGGGGCCGATGGCTCTTTGGGGTCCTTACCGTTGATTTGACTGCCGTTCCGCCGCGAGCTTTTAGGTGTAGGCAGAGGAGGAAAACAACATGACTGTTACCAGTCTGCCTCGCCCCGCGTCTCCTGAAGAGATGAGGAGTTATTCCGGTCTGCCTGCTCGGCAGGGCCTGTATGACCCGGCCAACGAGCACGACGCCTGCGGGGTCGGATTCGTTGCGCATATCAATGGCAGCAAGAGCCATAGCATCATCGAGCATGGCCTGCTTATCCTGAAGAACCTGACGCATCGCGGGGCGGTGGGCGCAGATCCGTTGGCAGGAGACGGCGCCGGCATCTTGATTCAGATCCCGGATCAATTCTTTAGGGAAGAAATGTCGAAGCAGGGCGTCGCCTTGCCACCTGTCGGCGAGTACGGGGTTGGGATGGTGTTTCTGCCTCAGGAGCCTGCTTCTCGGCTCGCCTGTCAGTACGAGATCGAGCGCGCGATAAAAGACGAGGGCCAGGTGCTGCTGGGCTGGCGAGACGTGCCTCGAAACAACTCGGTCCTGGGTCAGTCAGTTAAGCGCATCGAACCGGTGATCAGGCAAGTGTTCATCGGACGCGGCGCAGATGTAACAGTGACTGACGCGCTGGAGCGCAAGCTCTACGTGATACGTAAGTCCTCGGGCCACGCGATTCAAGCACTCAAGCTCGCTCACGGCAAGGAGTTCTACGTTCCGTCCATGTCGGCACGCACGGTCGTCTACAAGGGCATGTTGCTGGCGGGTCAAGTCGGCGCGTATTACAAGGATCTTCAAGACCGGCGAGTAATGTCCGCCCTAGCGCTGGTCCATCAGCGCTTCTCCACTAACACCTTCCCGACTTGGGACCTGGCTCACCCCTTCCGGTTGATCGCCCACAACGGCGAGATCAACACTCTGCGCGGTAACGTCAACTGGATTCGCGCGCGCCAGGGCTCGATCTCGAGCCCGGTGCTGGGCGACGACCTCAACAAGATCTGGCCTTTGATCTACGACGGGCAATCGGATTCGGCATCCTTCGACAACGCTCTAGAGCTGCTCGTCATGGCTGGCTATTCCTTGGCGCACGCGATGATGATGCTCATCCCCGAAGCTTGGGAAGGGCACACCTTGATGGACCCCAACCGCAGGGCCTTCTACGAGTACCACGCGGCGATGATGGAACCGTGGGACGGCCCCGCAGCCATCGCATTCACGAACGGAAGGCAAATCGGCGCCACACTAGATCGCAACGGCCTGCGTCCTGCCCGCTATCTGGTCACCGACGACGACTTGGTGGTGATGGCGTCGGAGACAGGTGTGCTGCCGATTCCAGAAGATCGAATCATCAAGAAGTGGCGCCTACAGCCCGGCAAGATGTTCCTCGTCGATCTCGAAGCGGGCCGCATCATCGATGACAAGGAACTGAAGGACGCGCTGGCCTCCAGCAAGCCCTATCGGGAGTGGATCGAGCGCATTCGCATCAAGCTCGACGACCTCCCCGAGCCGGAAGAGCAGCGCGAAGCGGCACGGGCGAGCGTGCTCGACCGCCAACAGGCGTTCGCCTACACCCAAGAGGACATCAAGTTCATCTTGACGCCGATGGCCACGAATGGGGAGGAGCCGGTCGGCTCAATGGGGAACGATTCACCCCTGGCCGTTCTTTCGGATAAGAACAAGACCATCTACCACTACTTCAAGCAACTGTTCGCGCAAGTGACCAACCCGCCGATCGACCCGATTCGGGAAGAGTTGGTGATGTCATTGGTGTCTTTTATCGGACCCAAGCCGAATCTCCTCGGCATCGATGAGATGAACCCGCCTCTGCGCCTCGAAGTCAGTCAGCCGGTCCTCGACTCCGATCAGATGGAGACTATTCGGCATATCGAGAAGTACACCGAGGGCAAGTTCAGCGCGTATGAAGTGGATGTTACCTATCCAGCGAAGTGGGGCAAGGAGGCGATCGAAGCGTGCCTAGCCAACCTATGTGCTCAGGCCGAAGATGCGGTTCGCTCGGGTTACACGATTCTCATCATCTCCGATCGGAAGTCCGATCGGGATCGCGTCGCGATCCCCGCATTGCTCGCCTTATCGGCAATTCATCAGCACTTGGTGAACAAGGGCCTTCGCACGAGCACTGGACTTGTGGTCGAGACAGGTTCCGCGCGCGAAGTCCATCACTTCGCTCTGCTCGGAGGATATGGCGCCGAGGCCGTCCATCCTTACCTCGCCTTCGAAACGATTACTGACCTTGCCACGGCGGGCGCGCTAGGTAAGCTCGATGCCGAAAAGGCGTGCAAGAACTTTGTGAAGGCGATTGGCAAGGGCCTGCGGAAAGTAATGTCCAAGATGGGCATCTCGACCTATATGTCCTACACGGGCGCGCAGATCTTCGAGGCCGTGGGCTTGTCGCGTGCGCTGGTGGATAAGTATTTCACGGGCACGACCAGCAACATTGAAGGTATCGGCGTGTTCGAGGTCGCGGAGGAAGCGATTCGAATCCACAAACGCGCATATAGCGATGATCCGACATTAGATGGCATGCTCGATACCGGCGGGGAGTACGCCTATCGCGTGCGGGGCGAAGAGCATATGTGGACACCGGATGCCATAGCCAAGCTGCAGCATTCGACGAGAAACAACAGCTACACCACGTACAAGGAGTACGCGCAGATCATCAATGATCAGAGCAAACGCCACATGACCTTCCGCGGACTCTTCGAGTTCCGCTTCGATCAGTGCACCCCGGTATCGCTGGACGAAGTCGAGCCCGCGAGCGAGATCGTCAAGCGCTTCTCGACCGGTGCCATGTCGCTCGGCTCGATCTCCACCGAAGCGCATACGACGCTTGCGGTCGCGATGAATCGCATCGGCGGCAAATCCAACACCGGCGAAGGCGGCGAAGACAGGCGTCGTTATGCGCCGATCACCACCGGAGAGTCGCTCGCTAGCCGAATCGGGCATGACCGCATCGAGCAGAACATACCTCTGCGCGAGGGAGATTCGCTGAAGTCGAAGATCAAGCAAGTCGCGTCGGGCCGCTTTGGGGTGACCGCCGAATACTTGTCTTCCGCCGAGCAAATTCAGATCAAGATTGCGCAAGGCGCCAAGCCAGGCGAGGGTGGACAACTGCCCGGCAAGAAAGTGTCGGAATACATCGCCGAGTTGCGCTATTCGACACCCGGGGTCGAACTGATCTCGCCGCCACCGCATCACGATATCTACTCCATTGAGGATCTGGCGCAACTCATTCACGACTTGAAGAACGCCAATCCGCGCGCATCGATCAGCGTAAAGCTCGTGTCGGAAGTCGGTGTCGGTACAGTCGCGGCGGGCGTCGCGAAGGCGAAGGCCGACCACGTGACGATTGCCGGCCACGACGGCGGAACCGGTGCAAGCCCGTGGTCCTCGATCAAGCATGCCGGGACACCTTGGGAACTCGGCCTTGCGGAGACTCAGCAAACGTTGGTTGTGAACCGGCTACGCAGCCGCATAGCCGTGCAAGTCGATGGCCAGCTGAAGACAGGACGCGACGTCGTCATTGGCGCCATTCTCGGTGCCGATGAATTTGGCTTCGCCACAGCGCCTTTGGTGGTCACCGGCTGCATCATGATGCGCAAGTGTCATCTCAATACTTGCCCGGTCGGCGTGGCAACGCAGGACCCTGTTCTACGCAAGAAATTCCGCGGTCAGCCTGAGCACGTCATCAATTATTTCTTCTTCGTGGCGGAGGAAGTGCGGGAGTTGATGGCCAAGCTAGGTATGCGTAGGCTCGACGATTTGATCGGCCACACCGAATTGCTGGACATGAAGCGAGGGATCGAGCATTGGAAGGCCCGCAACCTCGATTTCAGCCGCATCTTCCATATGCCGGGCATGCCTGCCGAAGTTGCTCGGCACCATACGGAGGAACAGGATCACGGCTTGGACAAAGCGTTGGATCTGCGCCTCATCGAGCTTGCCAAACCGGCGTTGGAGCGAAGAGAGAAAGTCACGATCGAGGTGCCGATCCGGAACATCAATCGGACGGTGGGCACGATGCTATCGGGTGAGGTTGCTAGGCGTTACGGGCACGAAGGGCTCCCCGCCGACACGATTCGCGTACGGCTGGCAGGCTCCGCCGGCCAAAGCTTCGGCGCATTCCTGGCTCGCGGTGTGACCTTGGATCTCATCGGTGAGACGAACGACTACTGTGGTAAAGGCTTGTCTGGGGGCCGTGTCACCGTGCAGCCATCGCCGAAATTTCGGGGAGAGCCACGCGAGAACATGATCACCGGCAACGTCGTGCTCTACGGGGCGATCGAAGGAGAAGCGTACTTTCGCGGAGTCGCCGGAGAACGCTTCGCCGTGCGCAACTCCGGCGCTCAGGCCGTCGTTGAAGGTGTGGGTGACCACGGCTGCGAATACATGACTGGCGGAACGGTAGTCGTTCTGGGCCGCACTGGGCGAAACTTCGCAGCCGGCATGTCGGGCGGTCTCGCCTTCGTGCTCGATGACGATGGCCAATTCGTGAAGCGCTGCAATATCGCGATGGTCGATCTGGAGTCGCTGTTGAGCGAGGCTGAACAGGAAGCCAAAGTGCCGCGCGACATCTGGCATTACGGTTCGACCGATGAAGGTCTTCTGAAGCGTCTGGTCGAGAACCACGCCCGCTACACAAGCAGCGTTATCGCGCGGCAGTTGCTCGACAATTGGGCGAGTGCTCGGACTAAGTTCGTCAAGGTATTTCCCAAGGAGTATCGCCGGGCGCTCGGTGAGCTTGCTGCCAAGCATCGCAGACTAGCGGCATAAACCGCGATTAGGTCATCGAAGACCGCGGGGTGGCAACGCGCCACCCCGGGCTTCGCCCGTCAGGATAGAGCCAGACGAATACAACACAGAGCATTCAACGAATGGGCAAGGTAACCGGGTTTCTCGAGTACCAGCGGCTGCAGGAAGCCGCAGAACCGATTCAGCAGCGAGTCAAGCACTACCGTGAGTTCGTTCTCCATTTGAAGGACGAGGAGGCCGCGGTGCAGGGCGCTCGCTGCATGGACTGCGGCATACCGTTTTGCATGAGCGGGTGCCCGGTGAACAACATCATTCCCGATTGGAACGATCTGGTCTACCGGCAAGACTGGAAAGGCGCGCTCGAGGTTCTGCATCAAACCAACAATTTTCCGGAGTTCACTGGTCGTGTCTGTCCTGCCCCTTGCGAGGAAGCGTGCACGCTGAATATCAACAACGATCCAGTCGGCATCAAATCGATCGAGCATGCGATCATCGATAAGGGGTGGGAGATGGGCTGGGTGACAGCGCATCCTCCCGCCACCAAGACGGGAAAACGCGTTGCGATCGTTGGCTCCGGCCCCGCGGGACTGGCTTGTGCGCAGCAGCTCGCGCGTGCCGGACATGACGTCGTCGTGTTCGAAAAGAACGACCGCATCGGAGGCCTGCTTCGCTATGGCATTCCGGACTTCAAGATGGAGAAGTCGCTGATCGATCGGCGCATCGAGCAGATGCGCGCCGAAGGCGTTACCTTCCGCACGCGCGTATGGGTCGGCCCCGCAGAACAATTGCCGCGGGGCGTGAACAGCGACGCAGTCGAGCAAGTGGGCGTCAACGAGTTGCAGGCACAGTTCGATGCCGTGGTGCTCGCCGGTGGATCGGAACAGCCGCGCGATCTTCGGATCCCCGGCCGCGAGCTAGAAGGCATCTACTTCGCGATGGAGTTCCTTCCACTGCAGAACAAACGCGTGGCGGGCGACAGGGATGTCAGAGACTTGTGGGCGACCGGGAAGCATGTGGTGGTGATCGGTGGAGGTGACACGGGATCCGATTGTGTGGGCACGTCGAATCGGCACGGTGCCGCTTCGATCACCCAGCTCGAGCTACTTCCCATGCCGCCCCAGATCGAGCAGGGGAATCCCGTTTGGCCGTATTGGCCGGCGAAGCTTCGCACGTCGTCTTCACACGAGGAAGGCGCGAAGCGGGATTGGTCAGTGACGACCAAGTCCTTCAAGGGCGAGAATGGCAAAGTGAAGAACCTGGTTGCTACCCGGGTCGAATGGCAGAAAGATGCCTCCAGTGGACAGATGAAGATGGTCGAAGTACCGGGATCGGAGTTCGAAATTCGGGCTGATCTGGTGCTGCTGGCGATGGGCTTCGTCAATCCTGTACATGAGGGCTTGCTGAATGACTTGGGCGTGACCTACGATGTCCGCGGAAACGTAGCCGCGGTGACCGACGGCCCGCAAAGCTATCGGACGTCTTTGCCGAACATCTTTGCCGCAGGTGATATCAGACGTGGACAATCGCTGGTCGTGTGGGCGATTCGTGAAGGCCGTCAGTGTGCCCGCTCGGTCGATGAATTCCTCATGGGTTTCTCTGCGCTACCGCGTTAGCCCGCTTGCTGGTCAACGGCATGCTGTCCGTGTACTGGGCCCAAATCGCATCGAACTGCACCCGACGCCCCTCTTAACAGGGGCGTCGTCATGATCGGACCAACCATGAGCCGACTCAAGAACGATACCCTGCTACGCGCGCTGCTACGCCAACCGACTGCCTACACACCGATCTGGATCATGCGCCAGGCCGGACGCTACCTGCCTGAATACAACCAGACGCGAGCACGAGCGGGCAGCTTCTTAGAGCTATGCAAGAGCCCCGATCTGGCTACCGAGGTAACGTTGCAGCCGCTCGCTCGATTTCCGCTCGATGCCGCGATTCTGTTCTCGGATATTCTCACCGTTCCCGACGCCATGGGTCTGGGCTTGTACTTCGCGGAAGGCGAAGGGCCGCGTTTCGAGCGCCCGCTGCGCGAGGAATGGGAAATCCGAGACTTGAGCGTGCCGGATCCTGACGTACATCTGCGTTACGTGCTTGAAGCGGTTGGGCAGATCAGGCGCGCCCTGGACAACCAAGTGCCATTGATCGGCTTCGCAGGCAGCCCCTTTACGCTTGCTTGCTACATGATCGAAGGTCGCGGCAAGACCGAATTCATAGAGACCAAGCGCATGATGTACAGGCGCCCTGATCTCCTGCATCACATTCTCGATGTCAATGCGCGTGCTGTCACTGCATACCTCAACGCACAGATCGATTTTGGCGCCCAGGTCGTGATGCTGTTCGACACTTGGGGCGGGACCCTTGCCCACGATGCATACCATGAATTTTCTTTGCGTTACCTCGAGCAAATCATGAGCGGGCTCACGCGCAGCAAAGACGGCGCTATTGTCCCTCGAATCGTTTTCACCAAGGGTGGTGGCTTGTGGCTCGAGAGTATGGCCGCTATCGGTGCCGATGCGGTCGGCCTAGATTGGACGATCGACATCGCAGAGGCGCGTCGTCGGGTAGGCCAGCGCATCGCACTCCAAGGCAATCTCGATCCAGCCGTACTGTTCGCGACGCCGGCCGTTGTGAAAGCCGAAGCGCGAAAGATCCTCGAGCGGTTCGGTGCGGGGGCCGGTCACGTCTTCAATCTGGGTCACGGTGTGTCTCAACTTACCGATCCAGAGAACGTGGCGGCGTTGGTCGACGCGGTGCACAGCGAGAGCCGCCACTTTCACGAGCAATGACGCCGTCGACGCATCCGTCCTGCGGGTTTGCTCCAGATGAAAGTCGTGCGTGTCGCGCTCGACGTTCCACTTCCTACTCTGCTGGATTATCTTCCGGCTCCCGGATGCAGTAGTAGTACCGACTCCTTGATGGGATGCCGTGTTCGCGTCCCGTTCGGTCGAGGGCACCAAATCGGCGTCGTGCTCGAGGTGAGCGACGCTTCCAGTGTACCGAGCGAGAAACTCAAGGCGATCACGACGCTACTGGACACCGAGCCCGTCCTCACCCCGGATGTGCTCGAGCTCGTGCGGTTTGCCGCCGACTATTATCACCATCCGATTGGCCAAAGCGTGGCGGTGGCGTTGCCAAAGCAATTGCGCGAGATCGACCGTGCGCGCTCGGCAACTGGTCCGCGCTTTTTCGCATTATCGGCGGCGGGGCGCGGCCTCGATCTGGCAACAATACCCACCCGCGCCGTCGTTCAACGTCAAATCGTCCAGGCCTTGCGCGACCGAGAGCTGCTTGCCGATTCCCAGTTGCACACTCTCGCCGCCAGCGCTCCGCGGGTACTGCGCGCCCTGATCGAACGCGGCTACATCGAGCAAATTCACATCGGCGATCCAGTAGGTGATGGGCTGCAAGTTCGGCCGGGTCCGCCGCTCACCGTGTCGCAGCGCAGTGCGGTGGACAACGTACTTCGCAATCGGGACACTTTCGCCCCGTTCCTTTTGCACGGTGTCACGGGAGGGGGCAAAACCGAGGTGTACCTCGAACTCATCGCCGAAATGATAGCGGCGGGTAGGCAAAGCCTAATCCTCGTGCCCGAGATCGGCCTTACCCCACAGCTGCTCGACCGGGTTCGCACGCGCTTCCCCGAACGCAACCTCGCCGTACTTCATAGCAATCTCGCCGCAGGCGAGCGCCTGCGCGGATGGCGGGCGGCGCAGCGAGGCGAGGCAAAAGTCGTCATCGGAACTCGTCTCGCCGTATTCGTGCCGATGCCGATGCTCGGTCTGATCGTCGTCGACGAAGAGCACGACATATCGTTCAAGCAGCAAGAAGGATTGCGGTATTCGGCGCGCGACCTTGCATTGCTCCGAGCAAAGCTGCGCGCTGTTCCCGTCGTCCTCGGTTCAGCCACGCCATCGCTGGAGAGCTACGCCAACGCTCTTGCTCATCGATACACGTTGCTCGAATTGCCGCATCGCGCAGCCGCCGCGCCGCCGACAATTCGCTGTGTCGATATACGCAAAGTCAAGCTGTACCACGGACTCTCGCCGCAGTTGATCGACGCCTTGCGCGAGCGCGTGAAGCGGCGTGAACAGAGCCTGATATTCGTTAATAGACGAGGCTACGCTCCAGCACTCGTCTGCTCCGCGTGCGGTTGGGCGAGCCCCTGCCCACGCTGTTCGGCGAAGCTCGTCCTGCACGTGCGGGACGCGTGCCTTCGCTGCCACTACTGCGGGCACCGAGCGCCCGTGGACAAGTCGTGTCCGAGCTGCGGCAATCAGGACTTGCTTCCTGCTGGGGAAGGGTCCCAGCGCATCGAGCGCGCGCTCCAAGATGTCTTGCCGGGTGCAGTGATTCGCCGCGTCGATCGGGATAGTACCCGTGGCCGACAAGCCTTCTTAGAGTTGCAGGAAGTGATGCGGGGGAATCAGGTGGATGTGCTCGTGGGCACGCAGATGTTGGTCAAGGGTCACGACTTTCCTCGAATCACGCTGGTGGGGGTCGTGAATGCGGACAGCGCGCTGTTCAGCAACGACTTCCGGGCCTCCGAGCGGCTCTACTCGCAGTTGGTTCAGGTAGCTGGACGAGCCGGCCGCGCGGAATTGGAAGGCGAAGTGTTGATCCAGACTAGGTTTCCCGACCATCCGCTGTATGCAGCGGTTTCCAAGCAAGACTACTCTGCATTCGCTCAGGCAGCTCTACTGGAACGGCGCCAAGCCAATTTTCCACCATATTCCTATCATGCACTGTTAAGAGCCGAAGCCAATCGGCGCGAAGCCGTTGATGCCTACTTGCATGCGGCGGCTGCAGCGGGCCTGGCGTTGAAGGCGGCGGTAGAGATATACGATCCCGTGCCACCCGCGATCGCTCGGATCGCGGGCAACGAGCGTGGCCACCTGCTCGTCCAAGCGCGATCGCGCAGCGAGCTGCAACGATTTCTTCACGCATGGTATCCCCATCTGACGACTCGCAGCGTGCGCTGGTCGCTCGACGTTGATCCCACGGACTTATAGTCTTATGAGTCAACCATCCATCGAGACTATAATTCGCGCTTTTGTCCCTGCCCCATGCCGTCCCCGATCTCATTGAGTCTCAAAGAGCATATCGCTTCGCTGTTCGCGAGCGCGCTCGGCCAGATCGCCCCGGACCGGGTCGGCGAACCGATTTTGCTCGAGCGTCCCAAATCGCCAGAGCACGGAGACTTCGCATGCAACCTCGCGATGCAGCTGGCAAAGCCGCTCAAGCGCAGGCCTCGTGAAATCGCGCAAAGCATCGTCGCCGGCCTACCTGCTTCGCCGTTGGTAGATCGCGTCGAGGTCGCCGGAGCTGGCTTCGTCAATGTCTTCCTTCGTGTCGATGCGAAGCGCTCCGTGCTGAAGCAGATCTTTGAACAAGGCGACGCGTACGGGCGCATCGCCTACGGCGCCGGGCAACGGGTACAGGTGGAATTCGTGTCAGCCAACCCGACTGGACCGTTGCACGTTGGCCATGGTCGCGGAGCGGCCTACGGAGCCAGCCTTGCCAATGTGCTAGCGGCAGCAGGCTTCGAAGTCCAGCGCGAGTATTACGTCAACGACGCTGGGCGCCAGATGGACATCCTCGCGCTGTCAACATGGCTGCGGTATCTGGAGATGCAGCATGTGGTCGTGCCCTTTCCCCCCAACGCGTATCAAGGCGATTACGTACGTGAAATGGCGGCGAGTATCGCGGCGGCGCACGGCAAGCGTTACGTACGTTCGGCCGAAGAAGTTCTTCGAGGTGTACCGGCCGTCGAGCAAGATCCGGAAGGCCATCTCGATGCATTGATCGCCAATGCGAAGCATGTGCTCGGGGAGGACTACAGCTATCTGCACGATTTCGCGCTAAACGAGCAGCTCGGCGATTGTCGCAACGATCTGCAAGAGTTCGGGGTGTCCTTCGACAACTGGTTCTCCGAGCACTCGCTGTTCGTAGGCGGCCATGTCGAGCGGGCCCTGGAGAAGCTCGAACGGTCTGGGCATGTATACATCCAGGACGGAGCGAAGTGGTTTCGCTCGACCAGCTTCGGCGATGAGAAGGATCGCGTGGTCCAGCGCGAGAACGGTCAGTACACCTACTTCGCGTCGGATATCGCCTACCATCTCAACAAGTTCGAACGTGGATTCGATCGGGTGATAGACGTATGGGGCGCAGACCACCACGGTTACATTGCACGCGTGAAGGGAGCGTTGGTGGCGTTGGGCATCGATGCAGAGCGGCTTACGGTTGCCTTGGTTCAGTTCGCGGTGCTCTATCGCGGGGGAAAGAAGGCTTCAATGTCTACCCGGTCAGGCGACTTCGTGACCCTTCGTGAGCTCCGTCAAGAAGTGGGTAACGATGCCGCGCGCTTCTTCTACGTACTGCGCAAGAGCGACCAGCATCTGGACTTTGACCTCGATCTGGCGAAATCGCAGAGCACCGACAATCCCGTCTACTACGTGCAATATGCCCACGCCCGGATCTGTAGCGTGCTCGAGGAGTGGGGTGGCGAAGACGTGCAGTTGCGCGATGTGTCGCTCGATGCGCTCGACAGCGCCCAAGAGATGAGTCTGCTCAGGCAGCTGATCGATTTCCCGGAGGTTATCGAAGATGCAGCCCGTGATCTTGCCCCCCATCTGATCGCTTTTTATCTGAAGGACCTCGCGGCCAACTTCCACAGTTACTACAACTCGGTGCGTTTTCTGGTCGAAGAGGTCGAGGTTCGGGATGCGCGACTGGCGCTTATTCTCGGCATCGGGCAGGTGCTGAGCAGTGGTTTGACGCTGCTCGGCGTGAGCGCCCCGCGCAAAATGTAGGTGGAGCACCGTCCATGGCACAAACTCCCGGAGGAGGAAGCAAGGGAAGGTCAGGAGGACATCCGCTCATGACCGGCGTGATCGTTGGCGTATTGCTGGGTTTATGCCTTGCCCTTGCGCTGGCGCTCTATCTAGCGAAGTCCAATCCGTTCGTGTCGAGAACGTCGACTCCTGTCAGCTCAAGGCATGAAGAGCGCTCCTCAGCACCGGGCAAGCCCCCAGCGGGCTTACCAGTGGCACCCGCTAAGGAGTCCCAAACTTCGCCCGGGCCGGTGAAGCCAGATGAACCTCGGTTCGGCTTCTACGAAATGCTGCCAAGGGCAAACGAAGCGACGCCGCAAGGTGCTCATCCGAACACCACTGTGGCCGCGCGTCGTGTGTATTACCTCCAAGCTGGCGCTTTTCAAAATTCAGCAGATGCGGACAACCTGAAGGCGCGTCTTGCGTTAGCGGGTTTGGAGGCGCAGATCGTGACTGGCGCGGTGGGAGATCGTGTCTGGCATCGTGTCCGTCTCGGGCCCTTTGATAGCGAAGGCGCCATGAATGACGTCCAGAGGGCGTTGCGCGAGAACCGCATCGAAGCGAAAGTGCTCAAATCGACGGAGCAACCGGTCAATTGAGCGCTTATTCTGATTCATTGGAGATTCTCTAGACCTATGCGATTGCTCAGAGCCTTTGCCATCTACTGCCTGTCCACCATCCTGCTGGCAGCCTCTGCATATGCGCAACAACCTGTTGCCGATAAAGAGTACAAGCTGGTTCAGCCGCCTCAACCGACTCAAGATCCGAAGAAGATCGAGGTTCTCGAGTTCTTCTCGTATGCGTGTCCTCACTGTGCGGACTTCGAACCCTACCTGCAAGATTGGCTCAAGCGGCAGTCCAAGGATGTGGAGTTCCGCGCTGTTCCCATGGTGTTTCGTGACAGTTGGAGGCCGCTCGCGAAGCTGTACTACACGATGGAGGCCATGGGCACGCTCGAGAAGAATCACCAGAAAGTATTCGATGCGATCCATAAGCAGGGTCAAGCCTTGTTCACCGATCAAGCTGTCATCGATTGGGCCAGCAAGCAGGGCATGGACAAAGCGAAGTTCGAGCAGACATACAACTCGATGGGAATCGAGAACAAGGTCCAGCGTGCGATAGCAATGGGACGCGCTTATGGGATCCAGTTCACCCCGGCTATGGCTGTGAATGGCAAGTATTGGACTGGGCCGTCGATGGTCGCCGCGGGCGGCGCAGGCCCGGACATGAATCGCTTTTTTGGCGTTCTCGACTATCTGATCAACCGAGAGCGTGCAGCGCACACCCCTGCATCGCCGCAACAGAAACGGAAGTGATTCCCGGGGAGGTTTGCGAAAGCTCGTAACCTGCCTTGTCCGCGCAGCAGGCATGAGCATGCCGCTCGATTATGGCCGCCGGCGTGTCATTCTCGCGCTTGCGGCCCTTCCCATTGGCGCAGCAGCGGCGAGTAGAGTCGGCTCCGACGATCTCATGGAGGAGGTGGATTACCGGGTGCTCGACCCGGCCCAACCCGTAACTGCAAAAGCTCGCGTCGAGGTCATCGAGTTTTTTTACTATGGTTGCCGATGGTGCAACGAGTTTCAGCCGTACTTGGATGAGTGGCTGCTTCGTAAGCCTGCCGACGTCGCCTTTCGTTACCAGCCGGCGATCCGCAACACGCGATGGATCGTATTGACCAAGGCATTCTATGCGCTACAAGCCCTAGGTCAATTGCCGCGGCTGCACGTCCCCTTGTACCGTGCCTACCATCGAGAGGGCATTAATGTAGAAGATCAAGCCGTCCTGACCGGATGGGCGCTCAAGCACGGCATCGACTTTAAAGCGTTCGACGCTTTGATGCGCTCCGACGAGATCATGTCGAAGGTGGCGGCGTCGCGTGAGCTCACTTATGCCTACCAGGTGGATAGCACTCCGTCAGTCGTCGTTAACGGGCGCTATTTGACGAATAGCGGAATCGCGGGAGGCGTGCCGCGACTGATGGAGGTGATGGAGGGCTTGATCGCCCTGGCGCGGAAAGAAGCGCGCTAAAAGACTCTCCCCGGCTTGTGTATTTCTAGTTCAAGACGAGCTTGCAGGTGGTTACTCCGACCGCTGCCAAGGTTAGTGCAGCGGCAAGTCGAGAATCTGCTCCAACTCGGCTAAGGCGGCGTCGGGCTGCTCTACCTTGATCGTCGTCATGCCCAAGGCTCGAGCCGGCTTCAGGTTGACGCCCAAATCATCGAGGTAGACTGCCTCGTGCGGCTCGATCGCAAGCGCCTGAAGCGCTAACTGATAGAACCTCAACTCTGGTTTCCTCGCTCCGACTTTACTCGACTCGATCACGACATCGAATAGGCTGAGCACCCGTACAACGGTGGCAGCATGATCGTCGCTCGTCGGTAGCCCATGCCTGCCGCCTGCGCGGACGTTGTTGGTCAAACACGCGACGCGGTAGTGCCGCCGGCATTTGCGTAGGGCTCCTACCATCTTGGGGCGCACCGGCCCGTAGAGGAGATTGACGACGTCACGCCCCGGCACGTGATAGCCGGCAGCCTCGGCCTCGAGCGCGAACTCGCGGTCGAACCCTTCGAGAGACAACTCGCTTCGCTCGAACCGAGCCCATGCATTGGAGTCGGGATTCTGGGCGTTCAGCATTCGAATAAAGTCAGCGGGCAAGTTGTTGCGCAGCTCGTAGCGCCTGAATGCGTCGAATGGGCTTTCGGTGATGACGCCGCCGAAGTCCCATAAGACGGCCTTGTAGCGAGGATTTGGCATCGAGGACCACTGCGTGGCCGTACCAGCAGCGCAGTTTATGGCAACTCCCGCGGGCAAACAGTTGGCAGACGACCGAATGGAATGCCTTACTTCTTCGCCTTCCTGTAGTCGTCGACCGCCCGCTTCAGCTCCTTGTATTCTTCGCAGGGAATTGGGGTGCACAGCTTCTGCAGTTCTGCGAGGTGCTGCTCAGCCTTACCGACATCGCCCACCATCAAGTAGGCCTCGCCGATGTACTCGTGCGCGTTCTTGTGTCGCGGATCGAGCTTGAGTGCTTCCGCGTAGGCAGAAAAGGCGGCGTCCAGATTTCCCAGCTTGCGATTCGCGAAGCCAAGCCAGTTCTGAATGTCCGCGTTGTTTGGCTCGGCTTCCGCAGCCTTGCGTAGGCGTTCCACCGCCTGCTTCCAATCTTGCGCCTCCACGGCCTTCTTGCCGGCGACCCAGTCTGGATTCGTGCTCTCGGTTCCACCCTCGCCGCCCAGGTTAGCCCAGGCGGGAACGGCTAAGAGCGCAAGAGCAATGGCAAACGATCTCCATGTGTTCATCCTGTGCCTCCTGTCTCGCCTATTGGTGTTTTGACCTTCTTGGCTGAAGATAAGAAATTGCTCGCCTGCAGTTCTTCTGTCAATGCCTTGTAGTCCGCGGCCCCCTGACTCGATGCGGCAAAAGAAAAAATGTCCTTGCCGCGCATTGGACTTTCCGCGAGGCTCACGTTCTCCTTGATCACCGTCTTGCACAACAAGGGTCCGAAGCGTTGCTGCAGCCTACGCTGAATCTCGAATGCCAGCTTGCGCCGAGCATCGAAACGGGTGATGACCACGCGACGAATGAATTTTTTTCCCAAACGTGCTTCGAGCACATCGAGGGCGGCGCTCAGTTTGTTCGCCCCTTCCAGCGAAAGGTAATCGGCGGCCACGGGAAGCAGCACCTGGTCGGTCGCAAGAAGCGCATTTAAGGAGAGAACGCCGAGCGCAGGAGAGCAGTCCAGAAGAATTTGCCGCCCTCTGGCAATCGGTTCAAGCCCCTCCTTGAGCCTTCGCGAGATTGCCAAATCCCCGGTATGGAGAGATTCGACTTTCGACAGCTCGAATGACGCAGGGATGATCGCAATCCCGGAGGGATGCGTGCGGATGAGCTCGGCGAGGGGTCTTGACGACTTGAAAAAACCATACAAGCTTGCACCCCCGCCGATGTTACGTAGCCCCAAGGCATGTGTAAGGCTTGCTTGCGGGTCCAGATCGATGAGGAGCGGTGATGTTCCCTTTGTTTTCAATGCCGCGGCAACATTGAGGGCTGTCGTCGTCTTACCGACCCCGCCTTTCTGATTGAAGACCGCGACGATGTTCAAGATGGCGAGTGAAGCGGCCAAGGGGCAAGGGCGCGTGCCGCCCGATGGGGACGATCGCCAAAGCAATGCCGAGGCTGAGTAATAGTTTGCAACACGCTCTGAAGGGAATCAGCAAGTAGGCGCTCGGCGCATCCGGCGCCGAACAAAAAACTCAAGGGTACAAGAAACGCCGGTGCTCGAAAAGCCGACACCCCCCTGTTCGTAGGTCTCGACTTGGCCAGGCTATTCCACTGTCACGGACTTCGCCAAGTTGCGAGGCTTGTCGACATCGGTGCCACGCACCAATGCCGCATGATACGCGAGCAGTTGAAGCGGAACGACATGCAGGATTGGGCTTAGGTAGCCCCGATTTTCGGAGAGGCGCAAGATATGAACGCCCTCGGACTCTGGCACGTGACTGTCAGCGTCGGCGAATACATACAAAACGCCGCCCCGCGCGCGCACCTCCTGCAAGTTCGACTTGAGCTTCTCGAGCAGCGTGTCATTAGGAGCGATGGCTACGACTGGCATATCACGATCGACCAAGGCGAGAGGGCCGTGCTTCAACTCTCCGGCCGGGTACGCTTCGGCATGGATGTAGGAAATCTCCTTGAGCTTGAGAGCGCCCTCGAGCGCAATCGGATAGTGGACGCCGCGACCCAGGAACAACGCGTGTTGCTTTCCTGCAAAGTGCTGGGCCCATTGCGCGATCGCGGGCTCGAGCTGCAGCGCGTCGTTTAGCGCCGCTGGCAGGTGGCGCAGTGCCGCGAGATATTGCCGTTCGCTTTCCCCGGTCAGTCGATTGCGCTGCTTCGCGAGCACCAACGTAAGAAGAAACAACGCCGCAAGCTGCGTAGTGAAAGCTTTGGTCGATGCGACCCCGATCTCGGGGCCCGCGCGAGTGAGGAATCTGAGCGCGGTGTTTCGCACCAGCGCACTTTCGGGAACATTACAAACAGCTAATGTGCGTTGTTGGCCCAAGTTCTTCGCGTGCTGAAGCGCTGCGATCGTGTCCGCGGTTTCGCCCGATTGCGAGATTGTGATGATCAGCGCGTCGGGATTGGGTACGCTCGCGCGATAGCGATACTCGCTCGCGATTTCAACATTGCAGGACAGACCTGCGATGGCCTCGATCCAATATCGCGCGACCATTCCTGCGTGATAGCTCGTCCCGCAAGCCAGAAGGGTCACTGCATTAATGTGAGCGAAAGTGTCCGGCGCTTCGACGCCGAACAACTGCGGCACGATCGAGTTCGCTCCCGTCACCATCTCGAGCGTCGCAGCGACCGCACCGGGCTGCTCGTAGATCTCCTTCTGCATGTAGTGCCGATAGGGTCCGAGCTCCACGGCATCGGCAGACAGCGTGCTCTCATGTATCGCGCGCTTGACCTGGACGCCGGCGCTGTCGAGGATACGATGCTCACGCGTGCGCAACTCCACCACATCGCCCTCTTCGAGATAGATTATGCGTCGCGTGACCTGGAGCAACGCCGACGCATCGGAGGCGCAAAAGTTTTCGCCCTCACCCAGGCCGAGGAGAAGTGGCGCCCCTTTACGGGCCACGATCATCCGCTCCGGATCGTCCTGAGACACCACGGCAATCGCGTAGGCGCCTTGTAGCTCTCCGACCGTCCGGTGGGTTGCACTAAGCAGATCCCCCGTCTGCTTGAAATAGTAGTGAACGAGGTGTGCGACGACCTCTGTATCGGTATCTGATACGAATCGATAACCGAGTTGAGTCAGGCGCGACCGCATGGTCTCGTGGTTCTCGATGATTCCGTTGTGGACGACAGCCAGACCGTCGTCGCTGATGTGGGGGTGCGCATTGCGCTCGGTGGGCGCACCATGCGTGGCCCATCGCGTGTGGGCGATGCCGAGATGGCCGCTAATGTGCGAATCGGTCGCCATTTGTGCGAGTGAGGCGACTCTCCCGACGCTGCGAAGCCGGTGCAGCGTGCCGTTGATCACCGCCAGTCCAGCCGAGTCATAGCCCCTATACTCGAGTTTGCGCAGGCCTTCTAAGAGAATGGGTACGACGTCACGCTTCGCAATTGCTCCGACAATTCCACACATATCCCGTCATCGCTCTTATGAGTGATCCAAGGCGCCGAGGCGCTCGCTCTTACTTGCTGCTGCTTTTCTTAGCCGGTCGCTTCCAGCCCGGCACCGACACTTGCTTGCCTCGGGCGACGGTCAGCTGATCCGCTGGCGCATCTCGCGTAATCGTGCTGCCGGCGCCGATGGTGGCCCTGTGTCCTACCGTGACAGGCGCGACGAGAGCCGTATCCGACCCGATGAACGCGCCATCTTCGATAATGGTCTTGTGCTTGTTGGCACCGTCATAATTACATGTGATTGTACCGGCACCGATATTGACGTCGC